>Ga0209066_10002298_pt1 | contig 23430 bp, 25 predicted proteins | sample All_14_2_FD_187198 | JGI IMG/M metagenome (GOLD analysis project Ga0209066, IMG submission 187198) | Freshwater microbial communities in response to fracking from Pennsylvania, USA - Allegheny Zone_MetaG_DW_15 (SPAdes) (version 2) ... | reverse complement strand
GAGCAGGGCGCAGGTCAGGGCAAGAGGGATCGAGCGACGCATCACGGCGAGATCGCCCGGCTTTACGGTTCCGCGCAAGCGGAATGCTCTGGCGATCCTGCGCGGCCTCAGATTTCCTGGTTGTACTCGCCGACCCGGTCGCCGAGGCGCGGCTTCACTTCCTGGCGGAACAGGGCCCGCATGTCGTCTTCCGACTGGGTGCTCTCGACCACGACCACGATCTCGGGCTTGTTCGACGAGGCGCGGACCAGCACCCACGAGCCGTCCTCCAGGTGCACCCGCACGCCGTTGACGGTGATCACCTCGGTGATCTTGCGGCCCAGGATCGAGCCGCCGGCCGCGAACAGGTCCTGGTATTCCTTCACCACGTCATCGACGACGCCGTACTTCACCTCATCGCCGCAGTGCGGGCTCATGGTCAGGGAGGTGAAGGCCACCGGCAGGGCCTTGCGCATGTCCGACAGCTTCTGGCCGGGATTACGGTCCAGCATGGCCAGGATGGCGGCGGCGGCGGTCAGGCCGCAGTCATAGCCGTAGCCCAGCTCGCCGTTCATGAAGAAGTGGCCGCTCTTCTCGAAACCGGCCAGGGCGCCCAGCTCGGCGCTCTTGCGCTTGATATAGCTGTGGCCGGTCTTCCAGTAGATCACCTTGCAGCCGTGCTCGGCCAGGATCGGGTCGGTGGCGTAGAGGCCGGTGGACTTCACATCGACCACGAAGGTGGCACCCGGGTTCAGCGGGGCCAGATCGCGGGCCAGCATCAGGCCGATCTTGTCAGCGAAGATCTCTTCGCCCTCGTCATCGACCACGCCGCAGCGGTCGCCGTCGCCGTCGAAGCCGAAGGCCAGGTCCGCGCCATGCTCGCGCACGGCGGCGGCCATCGAGTGCAGCATCTCCACGTCTTCGGGGTTGGGATTGTATTTGGGGAAGGTGTAGTCGAGCTCGGTATCCATCCCGACCACGTCGGTCACGCCCATGCGCTGCAGGGCGTCGACCGCGAAGGCCCCGGCCGTGCCGTTGCCGCAGGCGGCGATCACCTTCAGGGGCCGGGTGATGCTGGCCCGCTTGGCGACGTCGGCGATGAAGCGCTCGGCCTCGCCTTCGACCCGGATCAGCTTGCCGCCGTCACGCTCGACGAACTTGCCGCCCAGCACGATGTCGCGCAGGCGGCCCATCTCGTCGGGACCAAAGGTCAGCGGACGCTGGGCGCCCATTTTCACGCCGGTCCAGCCGTTCTCGTTGTGGCTGGCGGTGACCATGGCCACGCAGGGGATGTCCAAGTCGAACTGGGCGAAATAGGCGGTGGGCGACAGGGCCAGGCCGATGTCGTGCACCTCGCAGCCGGCCGAGATCAGGCCCAGGATCAGGGCGTTCTTGATCGACGACGAATAGGAGCGGAAGTCGTGGCCGACCACGATCTTCGACAGGCCCAGTTCCTGGATGTAGGTGCCCAGGCCCAGGCCCAGGGCCTGGATGCCCAGCAGGTTGATGTCGGGGCCAAACAGCCAGCGCGCGTCGTATTCGCGAAAGCCCGTGGCCTTGACCAGCGGCTCGTTCTCATAGGCGGCGGTGTTGGGAACGAGGTCGGAGCGCGGGGCGGAGAACATCGGGGCTCGCTTCAATGTTGAGAACGTCGCCTTACCGTTGCGGCAAAGGTCCCGCTAGCGCTGTCGCATGACAAAGGTCGGCGAAACGTAAATTACCGCTAGATGATCCCGGCCCGAAGCAGGTCGTGAACATGCAGTATGCCGACCGGGCGATCATCCTCGACCACGAACAGCACCGTGATCCGCCGCTCATTCATGATCTTCAGGGCTTCGGCGGCCAGGGCCGAGGGGGCAATGGTCAGCGGCGCGCGGGTCATGACCTCGCCGGCGGAGTGGCTCATCAGCCCGTCCATGTGACGGCGCAGGTCGCCGTCGGTAATCAGGCCGACCAGGGCGCCGTGCGTATCGATGACGCCGACCGCGCCGAAGCGCTTCTCGCTCATCACCAGCAGGGCGTCGGACATTGGCGCGTCGACATGGGCCAGCGGCAGTTCCTGCTCGCCATGCATCAGGTCGCCGACCGTTCGCAGCATCGAGCCCAGCTTGCCGCCGGGGTGGAAGACGCGGAAGTCGCTGGCCGTGAAGCCGCGTCGCTCCAGCAGGGCCACGGCCAGGGCGTCGCCCAGGGCCATCTGCAGGGTCGTCGAGGTGGTTGGCGCATTGACCTCGGCCGTCGCCTCTGGCGCGTCGGGCAGCAACAGCAGGATGTCGGCGGCGCGGCCCAACTGGCTGTCGGCCGCAGCGGTGATGGCGATCAGCGGGATCGAGAACCGCTTGGCATAGGCCAGGGTGTCGGACAGCTCGCGCGCTTCGCCGGATTTGGAGAGGGCCAGCACCACATCGTCCTGTCCGATCATCCCCAGGTCGCCGTGGCTGGCTTCGGCTGCGTGAACGAACATGGCCGGCGCGCCGGTCGAGGCCATGGTGGCGGCGATCTTGCGGGCCACGTGGCCCGACTTGCCGATACCGGTGCACACGACGCGACCCTTGGCGGCGAACAGGGTCTCGACGGCCTGGACGAACGACTCGCCCAGGGTGTCGGACAGGCTGCGCAGCGCGTCGGCTTCGCCGGTCAGGACCCGTCGGCCCACCGAGACAGCGTCGAAGGCGCTCACTGAACGGCGCCGCCGGCGGCCTGGACGGCGCGGATCGCTTCTTCGGCCCGGCGTCGCGCGCCTTCTTTTTCACGCTCGATCTTGGCCCGCATTTCCGGCGTCTGCTGGATCGGGACCGAGCCGAACGGATCGGGCGAGCGCGCGCCATAGCCTTGCGGCCAGACCAGGGCGAGGGCGATCATCGCAAAGGCGATCAGCGCCATCAGGGGCATGAAGAAGCGGTCGGACATGCACCTGCCTATAGCATGTGTCGCGCTGACGGGGAGGGGGCGCCTGGGGGGAGGTGGCGCTTGACGTGACGCGCCGCTGGGCCTAGCCCGCCCGTGACATCTCGCAAGGAGGCCCGATGCCAACCCTCGTCCTGCTCCGCCACGGCCAGAGCCAGTGGAATCTCGAGAATCGCTTCACCGGCTGGGTGGACGTCGATCTGACTGCGGAAGGTGAAGCCCAGGCCCGCAAGGGCGGCGAGTTGATCAGGGCCGCCGGCATCGATCTGGACGAGGCCTATACCTCGGTTCAGACCCGCGCGATCCGCACCTGCAACCTGGCGCTGGATGCGGCGGGTCAGAGCTTCGTGCCCGTGACCAAGGACTGGCGTTTGAACGAGCGCCACTATGGCGGGCTGACGGGCCTCAACAAGGCCGAGACCGCCGCCCAGCATGGCGAAGAGCAGGTCACCATCTGGCGGCGATCCTATGATATCCCGCCGCCGGAACTGCCGGCTGGTGGCGAGTACGACTTCAGCAAGGACCGCCGCTACGCCGGCAAGGACCTGCCGACCACCGAAAGCCTGGCCACCACGCTGGTGCGGGTGCTGCCCTACTGGGAGGCCGAGATCGCGCCGAAGCTGGCGGCGGGTGAGACGATCCTTGTGGCCGCCCACGGCAATTCGCTGCGGGCCATCGTCAAGCACCTGTTCCAGGTGCCGGACGCCGACATCGTCCACGTCGAAATTCCGACCGGAAACCCGCTGGTGATCGAGCTGGACGGCGCCCTGAAGCCGGTTGCGGTGCGCTACCTGGACGAGAGCCGCGCCCAGGCGCTGCCCGCCATCGCCTGAGTACGCCGGAAGCGCTTGGAAACGCTGCGTTAATGCCGGAGCGGGCATGGTCTCGGTCCATCCAGTCTGGATAGATCGCAAGAACCATGACCGCCCCAGTGGCGACAGGCCACGAGTATCGGCGCCTGACGCAATATGACGTGGACGTTATCTGCGCCAAGCACGACCGTCTGTGGGCGGCCAGGCTGGGCGGGGCGCGGGCGGTGTTTGCCTTCTGCGATCTGTCCGGCCTGTCGGTGACGGGCCGCAATCTCTGTGACGCTGACTTCACCGGGGCCCTGCTGGTTGGCTGCGACCTGCGCAAGGCCAAGCTGGACAACGCCAATATGTACGGCGCCGACATGCAGGGCGCCGATCTGACCGACGCCTCGATGCGGCGCGTCGACCTGCGCGGCTCCAGCCTGCGCGGCGCCAACCTGACCGGCGCGGACCTTTTCGAGGCCGACCTGCGCGAAGGCTCGATCGCCGCCGCCGACCGCAAGGAAGGCTACAAGATCATCGAGCCTGTCCAGCGCGAGGCCTACGCCACCGGCGCCGTGCTGGCCGGGGCCAATCTGGAACGGTCGCGCCTGTCGGGCATCATGGCCACCAAGGCCGACTTCAGCGACGCGATCCTCAAGGACGCCAAGCTGGTGCGGGCCAATCTCAAACAGGCCAATTTCAACGGCGCCAACCTCGCCGGCGCCGATCTCTCGGGGGCCAATCTGGCGGGCGCTGACCTGCGCAACACCGTACTGGTCGGCGCCAAGACCCAGCAGTGGAATGTCAACGACACCAATATGGAAGGCGCCCTGACCGACAAGCCGTCAGGCACCAGTGTCTCCGACATGCCCTATGAACAGATGATCGCCGATCACGCCCGCTGGTGCGAGACCGGAGGGGCGGAGGGCAAGCCGTCCTCCTTCGACAAGGCCGACCTGCGAAATCTCAAGTCCGTACGGGGCTTCAACCTCACCGCCCTGTCGGCCAAGAGCGCGGTGTTCTACGGCCTCGACATGGAAGGCGTGCAGCTTCAGGGCGCCCAGCTGGAGGGGGCCGATCTGCGGGCCTGCAACCTTCGCCACGCGGACCTGCGCGGCGCCCGGCTGCGCGGGGCCAAGCTGTCGGGCTCGGATCTGCGTGACGCTCAGTTGGGCCCCTTGCTGATCGGCCGCGACAGGCTGTTGCCGTCGGATCTGACCGGCGTGATCCTGACCAATGCCGATCTCGCCCGGGCCGACCTTCGACAGGCGTGCCTGAGCGGCGCGGATCTGTCGCGCGCCAACTTCACCAATGCGCTCCTCAAGGAGATCGACCTCACCGGCGCCATTCGCCAGGGGGCGAGGGGCCTGGAAGACGTCATCTAGCGTGGCGTGACATTTCCGCGCAGTCTTAACCGTTCGCTCGTTGATACGGCGGTATCCTCTCGGCGCTAGGGCGAATCAGTTTCCGGGGAGATATCAGGGCATGACCGCCGCGCTGAGCATGGCTGGCCGACGACGCCTCAGCCAGGCCGAGCTCGACATGATCGTGACGGCCCACGAGAAATTCGTGACGGGCAAGCAGGGCGGCAAGCGAGCCTCCCTGAAATTCACGAATCTGTCCGGTCTGGATATGTCCTTCCGCAATCTGATCGACGCCGATTTTTCCGGCTCTGTGCTGGACGGGTGTCGGATGGTTCGCACCAAGCTGGACCGCGCCAGCCTGTTTGGTTGCGATCTGCGTCGGGCCGATCTGCGCCAGGCCACGCTGGTTCGCGCCGATCTGCGCGGCGCCTGCCTGCGCGGGGCCAATCTGGCCCAGGCCGACCTGACCCAGGCCGACTTCCGCGAAGGCCAGATCGCCATCCCCCATCCTCGCAAGGGTCTCGACACGCTGCGCCACGAGTCGCGCCAGGGCGAGGTCGATGAGGTCAATTTCTCCGGCGCTACGCTGGACGGCTCGCAGTTCGAAGGCGTGTCGGCCTTCAAGGCCGATTTCAGCGATTGCTCGCTGCGCGGGGCCAAGCTGTCGGGCGCCAATCTCAAGGAGGCCAACCTGTCGGGCGCCATCCTCGATGGAGCCGACATCAAGGGCGCCAATCTGGAGGGCGCCAACCTGCAAGGTTCGGTGATGGCCGGCGTCGACACCTCAACCGCCCGAACCGCGGGCTCGAACATGACCGGCGCCCTGGTTGCGGTGAGCGCCCAGGCTTTGGCCAAGGCGCAGGAACTTCATCAACGCGCCCTCGACAATCAGCGCTGGTGTCAGACCGGCGGCAAGGAAGGCCAGTGCGCGCGGCTGGATGGCGAGGACCTGCGTCCGCTGGGCGATCGTCTCAAGGGCCTGCGCCTCACGGCGATGAGCGCCAAGGGCGCGTGTATGGTGGGTCTGGACCTTTCGGGCGCGCAGTTACAGGGCGCCAATCTGCAGAACGCCGACCTGCGCATGGCCAATCTGCGGGGAGCCGATCTGCGCGGCGCCAGGTTGACCGGGGCCAATCTGACCAAGGCGGATCTGCGCCAGGCGTTCCTCTGCCCGCTGCCGCTGGGCCCCGAGCGCCGCACTGTCGCCAACGTGGCGTCGGCGCGACTGCGCTATGCGATGATCCAGATGGCTGATCTTTCCGAAGCCGTGTTCGACGGCGCGGATCTGCGCGGGGCCGACTTCACCGGCGCGCGAGCCGTCAAGGCCAGCTTCCGCGAATGCGACCTGAGCCAAGCTCACGGTCTGGACCTGTCGGCTCCCGATTAGGTCCCCAGACGAAAAAGGCGGCGCATCGCTGCGCCGCCAGAGTCGAGGGGGAGTGGATTAGACGGTGTTCAGGGCTGCCGATCAGGCGGCCTTTTCGCTTTTGACCTTCTTGCCTTCGATCAGCGGCGCCGAGTCCGACTTGATCTCGATGGTTCGGGGCTTGAGGGCTTCAGGCAGTTCGCGCTTCAGGGCGATCGACAGCAGGCCGTCGGCCAGGGCCGCGTCGGTGACGACCACATAGTCGGCCAACTGGAACCGGCGCTCGAAATTGCGCTCGGCCAGACCGCGATGCAGGTAGCGCTTCACATCATCATTGGCGGTCTTGCGACCGGTCACGGTGAGCAGGTTTTCCTTCACCTCGATGCTCAGTTCGTCCGACTTGAAGCCGGCGACGGCGATCTCGATGCGGTAGGAATTCTCGTCGGTCCGCTCGATATTGTAGGGCGGGTAACCCGAGGCGGCTTCGTTGTTGGCGGCGGCGTCAAGCTGCGCGGCCAGACGGTCAAAGCCGACGAGCGAGCGGTACAGGGGGGAAAGGTCGATCGTACGCATGGTGACATCCTTCTTATCAAGCAAGGTTGCGGTGTGTGTTCGGCCCGTCGGCGACCCGAAATCGGCGACGCCTGTGGTCCGGAAGGCCCGGGGATCCAGCGCCTTCGAATAGACAGGTAGGAAACAGGTTTTTGGCTTCAAGGGGTTGAATCGAACCTTGGTCGGTAAAGGCTTGATCGGCTCGATCCCCCGGTTAAGGTCGCCGCTCCTGACGCGGAGAGACCCGAAGATGACCCACCGTCGCCATGTTCTGATGCTGGCCGCCGCCCTCTGCATGGCCGCGCCCGCCGCCTTCGCCGCAGACGCCGCGCTGAAGGCCGCCGTCGCCGCCCCCCACCGTCCCGCCGCCGATGTGGCCCGCGACGGCGCCCGCCACCCCTATGAGAGCCTGTCGTTCTGGGGGCTCAAGCCCCAGCAGACCGTGATCGAGATTTCGCCCGGCAACGGCTACTGGACCGAGATCCTCGCGCCCTATGCCAAGGCGACCAGCGGAACCTACATCGCCGGCGTCGCCGATCTGGCCAACCCCAAGCTGTCGGACGGAGCCCGCAAGGGCCGGGCCGATTTCGAGGCGCGATTCGCCGATGAAGGTCGCTATGGCAAGGTTGGCTACGCCAATTTCGGCCCGGTCTCGGGTCCGCTAGGCGCGCCTGGCTCGGCCGATCTGGTGCTGACGGCCCGCAATGTTCACAACTGGACCGGCCAGCCGGGCGTCGCCGAGAAGGCCTTTGCCGATTTCTTCGCCGTGCTGAAGCCCGGCGGCCTGCTGGCCGTCGAGGAGCACCGCGCTGATCCCCGCCCCGAGGGAAGCCCGGGCTCGGGCGGCTATCTGGCTACCGCCACCGTCGTCGCCCTGGCCGAGAAGGCCGGCTTCAAGCTGGACGCCACGTCCGAGATCAACGCCAATCCCAAGGACACCAAGGACCATCCCTTCGGCGTCTGGACCCTGCCGCCCGTCAAGCGCACCGCGCCGGGCGGCCAGCCCGCTGATCCCACCTTTGATCGCACCAAGTACGACGCGATCGGCGAAAGCGACCGGATGACCCTGCGTTTCCGCAAGCCATCGTAGTCCGGCGCCTTTTGGCCAAGGTCGCGAAATAGTCTGGCGGCGTTCGTAAGGGGGGATGATGCTTCCGGATATTTCCTGGTCCAGGCGTAGCCTGCTCGTCGGTGCAGCGGCGGCAGGCCTCGCGGGCTGCGGGCAGAAGGCGGCCGACAGTGCGCCCAAGGCGCCGGCGAAGGCCGGTGCTGCGACGATCGAGTCGGCGGTCAACGGAGACTGGCGATCATCGGCCGACCGTGCGCGAGACATGTGGCGTCACCCGATCGAAAGTCTGAAGTTCTGGGAGCTCAAGCCAGGCCAGACCGTCGTGGAGTTCTGGCCCGGGGCGGGGTGGTACAGTGAGATTCTCGCCCCGTTCCTGGCCGCCACCAATGGCAAGCTCTACGCCGCAGTCTTGCAGACCGACCCGGCTGACCTGGCGGCAGCGGAGGTGATTGACGCCTATCGCCGCAAGCTGTCTGAAAAGGCCAAGCTTTATGGTGCGGTCGAGATCACCGCGTTTGGGCCCACCAGCGGCCCGGTCGCGCCGGCCGGCTCGGCGGATCTGGTTCTGTTTCTGCGCAATATTCACAACTGGATGGCGGCCGGGATCGCGGAAAAGGCGTTCAGGGATGCCCTGGCCGCCTTGAAACCAGGCGGGGTTCTGGGCGTCGAGGAGCATCGCGGCGAGCCCGGGCGCGTGCAGGATGTGCTGGCTGCCGACGGCTACGTTCAGGAAGCCTACGTGGTCCAGATGGCCAAGGAGGCAGGCTTTATTGTCGCCGGCGCCAGCGAGATCAACGCCAACGCCAAGGACACCAGGGACCATCCGTTTGGCGTCTGGACCCTGCCGCCTACGCGCCTCTCGTCGCCTCGCGGCGAGCCCGCCGAATCGGGCTTTGACCATGGCAAGTACGACGCCATCGGCGAGAGCGATCGCATGACGCTCAAGTTCATCAAGCCCAAGTGAGGTCTTCGGTGATTCCCCGATCCGCGCTCCTTGCCCTGGCGATGGTCGCTGTCGCCACGCCGGCCATGGCCGAGAAGATCGCGCCGGCGACCAAGGCCTTTCCCTATCTGGAGAAGTTCCTCAAGGCGCCTGCCGCTGACCGTTCCAGGCTGCGTCTCGGCTACACGCTGACCCGCGACGGCAAGCCCCTGTCGAACCTGAAGGCGGCGCTGGTCGAGGCCAATGGAGTTCGCACGCCCTTGCCCGTCAACGACGCCGGCGGCTTTGAACGCCTGCCGACCCTGGCGCAATTGGAGGCGGGGGCGCGGCTTTCGCTGGACCTGCCCGCAGACGCCAAGGTCGGCTCGGTGATGAGCTTTTCGACCCAACTGAAGCCGGCCGCAGACTACCAGGTCGCCGAGCTTGCGGCCACGGTGAAGCAGGCTGGCGCGCTCATCGGCAAGGTTGCCGGTCCAGCCGCCATGCTGGCGCCGAAAATGACCGGCGTGACCTTCACCAAGGCCCAGAGCGGTGTCGCGATCTTCCCTAACGGAAGCACCCAGCCGCTGCCCACCATGCAGGACACGCCCTATTTTCGACCCGATGACTTCAAGGGCGCCGTGAGGGTAAAGTTGACAAAATCCCCGACTAAGGTCGGGTTCTACGCCAAGAAGAAATAGCCGGAACAGTCTGAACGGTGTTTACTTGCCGCCGCTGCCCGGTCTAGCTTTCGGCAATCAACACGCGAACACACAAGGGAGATCGCGCTCATGGCAACGCTGCAGGAAATCACTGACCGTATCAAGGGCGCCGTTGGCGACGACAGCGGTCTGGGCAAGAGCCTGAAGTTCGACCTCAAGGACGCCGGCGTCGTTCATATCGACGGCGGCTCGGTCACCAACGAAGACAAGCCCGCCGATCTGGTCATGACGCTGAGCATGGACGATCTGCTGGCCATCGGCGCCGGTTCGCTGGACCCCACCATGGCGGTGATGACCGGCAAGCTGAAGCTGTCGGACATGGGCGCCGCCATGGCGCTGCAGGCGAAGATGGCGACGCTCTTCGCGAAGATGCGCTGATCCCATGACGGAACGGGCGCCTCTGGTATCGATTCCCGAGGCGCCTGTTCCAGACCATGGCGCGGCGGAATGGTTTGTCGGCGCGGATGGGGCGACCCTCCGCGCCGCTTCCTTTTTCCCGGAAGGCAAAGCCCGTGGCTCGGTGGTCGTCAGTCCCGGCCGCAGCGAACCGATCGAGAAGTATTACGAGGTCGTCGACGACCTGCTGGCCCGCGGCTTTGCGGTGCTGGTTCACGACTGGCGGGGGCAGGGGCTGTCGGTCCGCGCCCTGCCTGACCGACTGAAGGGCCATGCCCGGGGCTTCAAGCCCTTCCTGGACGACTACACAGCCCTGCTGAACACCTTTGAAGATCGCCTGCCCAAGCCCTGGATCGCCCTGGGGCATTCGATGGGCGGTTGCCTGACGACCCTGGCCCTGGCCCAGGGGGAGCGTCGCTTTTCAGCCTGCGTTCTGTCGGCGCCGATGCTGGGCCTCAATACCGGCAAACGGCCGCCTCGCGCGTCGCGCGCCCTGGCCTGGCTGATGGCCCGCACCGGCAAGGCGGGCGACTACACCCCGGGCGAGCGGAGCGATCCTTTCGCCCACAGCTTCGCCACTGACGCCCTGACCCACGATCAGGCCCGCTACGAGCGCTATCGGGCCCAGCTTCTGGCCCACCGCGACCTTGCTCTGGGCGGCGCGACCTGGGGCTGGGTGGATTTCGCCTTCTCCGCCTGCGCCTGGCTGCGTCGATCGCCGGGTGTCGAGGCCATCTCGATCCCGGTGACCATTGTCGGGGCCGGGCTGGACAGCCGCGTCCTGAACGCCGACCTCAGGTCGATCGCGCAGCGCATCCCCAAGGGGCGTTATCTGGAGGTGGACGGCGCCTTCCACGAAATCCTGATCGAGATCGACGCGTATCGGGCGCAGTTCTGGGCGGCGTTTGACGAGACGGTGGAAGCCTTCGCGCCTACTTCGCCGACCGCCTGAGCGACACCAGCGCCTCTTCCAGCGGCCTGCGATCCCCGGAGATCACCATCTGCCCGCCGTTCTGGCCCACCGGCTCGCCGCGCCAGTTGGTGACGATGCCGCCGGCGCCTTCGATCAGGGGGATGGCCGCTTCGATGTCCCAGGATTTCAGGCCGGCTTCGATGACCATGTCCATGGTCCCCAGGGCGACCATAGCGTAGGCATAGGCGTCGCAGCCCAGGCGGGCCAGCTTGGCGGCGGCGCGCACCTGCAGCCAGGCGCCGCGCTCTGCCCCGTCAAAACAGGCGTCGGCGTCGGTGGTGGCGATGACGGCATCGGTCAGGTTGGCGCATTCGCGGACCTTGATCGGTCGGCTGTGGCCGCGCGACATCAGGCGCGAGCCGCCAGCATGGCCGATGAACAACTCGTCCATATAGGGTTGGCCAATGGACCCCAACACGGGGCGACCCTGATGGCGCAGGCCGATCAGGGTGGTCCAAAGGGGCAGGCCGGAGATGAAGGCGCGGGTGCCGTCGATGGGATCGAGCACCCAGACAAACTCGGCGTTCGGGCGGTCCTCGCCATATTCCTCGCCGATCACGCCATGCTCGGGAAACCGTTCCGAGATCAGGGCGCGGATGGCGGCTTCCGCCCCGCGATCGGCCTCGGTGACCGGATCGAAGGCGGCATGGCTCTCACGCGGCAGGTTCTTGCCGGCGCCCTTGTCCTCCAGCCCGTGATCGGCGCGGAACAGGGGCAGGATCGCCCTTGCCGACGCCTGGTTCAGGTCAATGATAAAGGCGTCGAGCGCGGCGAGCCGGTCAGCGGAAAGCGTCATGGGCGGGGTTTAACGCCCCCGCCGCAGGTACGCTACCTTGCACTTACGCGTCGGCGTGTTCGCCGCCGTTCAACGACTTGGCCAGATCCAGCAGGCGACGACGCGGACGCTCGCCAAGCAGGTAGTAGGCGCGGATCAGATCCAGCGTCTCCTTGCGGGCAAACATCTCGCCCCCCTCGGCTTCACCCGCGACGTCACGGCGAACCTGGTCGGAGAGGCCATCATAGAAATAGCCTACCGGAACCTCCAGCGCTTCGGACAGTTGCCAGAGGCGAGCGGCCGAAATGCGATTGGCGCCGCATTCGTACTTTTGGATCTGCTGGAATCTGACGCCCACCGTGCCGGCCAGTTGCTGCTGGGTCAGACCCAGAAGACGGCGACGACGGCGCAGACGCTTGCCCAGATGCACGTCGATGTCGTTACCCATGGAAGCCAAGCCCCCCCGCTAGAGTATCGAGCGTCCCGAAACGGAACGGTCGTACTTGTTGGCCGCAAGTCGCGTGCCGGGCGAAGTGGCGTTGCGCGCAGCGTGCAAGCCAGCCTACTAAGAAGGCATGTCGGATAAGCGTCGGCCTTGGGCCCAGGATCTGCTCTGGCGCGCTGAGGCGCTGGGTTTTGACCTTTTTATCGCCCTGTTCCGCCTGCTGGGCGTGGATGCGGCGTCCAGTCTCGGTGGCTGGATCGGCCGCACGTTCGGTCCGCTGAGCGGTGCGCACAAGGTCGCGGAGCGCAATCTGAAGCTGGCTTTCCCGGAAAAGGACGCCGCCTGGCGCGCGGAGACGCTGGTCGCGCAGTGGGACGGCCTGGGTCGTTCATTCGCCGAGTTCCCGCTGATGGACAAGATCCTGCCGTCCACCGGCCGGGTCGAGGTAATCAACAAGGAGCGCCTGACCGAGATCGCCGAGAAGAAGATCCCGGTGGTGTTCGTCTCTGGCCATCTGTCGAACTGGGAGGTGATGCCGGCTGCCATCGTCGACAGCGGGGTGATCTGCGAGATGACCTATCGCGCCGCCAACAACCCGTATGTCGACAAGCGGATCAAGGACAGCCGCTTCCGCTATGGCGTGCGGCTGTTTGCGCCCAAGGGGGGCGATGGCGCGCGGGAATTGCTGGAAGGCATGAAGGAAGGCCGGTCGGTCGCCCTGATGAACGACCAGAAGTTCAACAATGGCGTCGCCGCGCCGTTCTTTGGCCATGACGCCCGCACCGCGCCTGGACCCACGCGTCTGGCGATCCGTTTTGGCACGGTGCTACAGCCGATGTCGGTACAGCGGATCAAGGGCGCGCGATTCAGGGCGGTGGTCCACGAGCCGATCATCGCGCCTTCGACCGGCGACCGCACGGCCGACATCGAAGCCGGGGTGCGTCTGGTGAACGCCTTTATGGAAGACCGCATTCGCGAGCGGCCTGCAGAATGGTTCTGGGTCCACCGGCGATGGCCCAATGAGGTCTATGCCGCGTTGGCCGCCAGAGAAGCCCAGCCGGGAGACGGCTAGATTTCCAGCGCGCCGCGGCCGTCCCCTTGACGTCGACGCGGGCCTGAATAGCTGGGATCATCGCGACGGCGGCGGCAGGGGCCGAAATAGTCCCCCGACCGGATGAACGGCCGCGGCTTGTAGATCACCGTGTTGATGCGATCCAGCAGCGACCGGGCCGTGACAGGCTTGACCACGATCTCGGTGACCCCGGCGTCGCGCGCCTCGAACACCCGGTTTCGTTCGGCGAACCCGGTCAGCATGATGATCGGCAGGAACGGGTCGACGCTGTCAGGCGAGTTGCGGACCAGTTGGGTGAACTGCACCCCGTCCAGTGGCGACATCTTGAAGTCGACGATGGCGATGTCGATCGGGCTGTCGCGCATGGCCTGCAGGGCCTCTGCGCCGTCCATGGCCTCGCGCACGTGCTTGACGCCCACGCCCTTGAGAATGGCGCTGACGATCGCGCGCATGTGGTGGTTATCGTCCACAAGCAGAAAGCGCAGGGTCGCATATTCCGCCGACATGCGGTGGCCGTCTCCTGATCACACCGGAAAACCGAGCCGCGAATAAGCACGAGGCCCAGCTTCTGGATAGAGAGATCAAGGCTAATGATTGGTTTATTTTCGCGCTACAGGCGAGAAGCGCTCGCGCCGACCATCAGGGATGGGTCGAGGTTGCGGCCGCGCCATTTCATGCGCCAGCACAGGTGCGGACCCGTGGCGCGTCCCTCCTTGCCCACGGCCCCGATGGTCTGCCCCTGTTTGACGAGATCTCCAGCCATAACAAAGGCTTTGGAGAGATGAAGATAGGCCGTGATCAAGCCCTGCCCGTGATCAATGAGGATCAGGCCGCCTTCGAAATGCAATCCGGTCTCGGCGAAAACCACCAATCCAGCGGCCGGAGCGCGCACCGAAGTCCCCACGGGCGCCGCGAGATCAACCCCAAAATGGGGACGCTTTGGCTCGCCATTGAGTATGCGTTGGCCGCCGAAGCGCGCGGAGCGCCGCGCACCCTCGACAGGCATGATGAAGCCGCTCTTGAACGCATCCAGATCAGCGACGCTGTTGAAGCCCTCGGCCTTGCGCCTTCCCTCGGCGGCGATCCGGGCCAGCAGGACGGGATCGACCGGCGCGACCTGGTTGGCCGGCAGGCCGTCGATACGCTGGATATCAAAGGTTCCTGCGGCGATCGCCGCCTGATGGCTGGCCGATCCGTCTGCGGTGGTCACCGTAACCCGCACGATCGGCGGCGCATCTCGGTCAAAGCCGACGACGAACCACCCTGTTGCCGAGGCTAGGCCGATGACCTCGCCATCAACGTCGATCGTGGCGTGTGGCGCGGTCTGACCGAGAGCGTAGCCGCCCTGAACGAACTTGCCTGACAGCGTCAGTTCAGGCGCTGCAGCCCAGGCTGCAGGCGCCAGGCCGCTGGCGGCGAGGCTCGCCAGGAGCGCACGCCGGTTCAGGCGAGCTTCTCTTGCCAGCGCTTCAGCGCGTCGGCCGGCGTGGCGTAGGCTTCCTGGAGTTCCGGGCTCCAGTAACGCAGGGCATCCAGCGAGACCTTGGCGCCGGTGACGGCGCACAGCACGAAACGGCCGGGCGACATCACGGCGAATTCGCCGTCGCCATAGTGCAGCACGGCCAAGCCATCGGGTTTGCCGAGATCACGATCATAAGCGTTCATGAGGCTGTTCTACGCCAGAGCGGCTGTTCAGAACAGATCGCCCTGATCAGGTTTTGGTGTAGTCGGCCTGGCGCGCGCCGGTTTCAGGACGGGTGGCGGCGCGGCGTGGACCACGCCTTCGCCATCGATCACCGCGTCGCGATCGCCGCTCTTGAACTTCAGATTGACCCGCTCGCCGGCTGCCAGATCGCTGGCCGAGCGCGCGAGCGAACCATCGACCTTACGCACGAGCGCAAAGCCCAGCTCCAGCGGCCGTTCGGGATTGAGCGACTGGCGCAGCTTTTCCAGGCTCGACAGCCGGTCTGCGTCGCGCTGCAGGCGGCGCTTGCCGGCGTCGTTGAGGCGGCTCCACAGGGCGGGCAGGCGGGCGTTTTGGGCGATGCGTTCCGGGGCGCGGCGGGCGGCCAGGTCCATGCGGCGGCTGAGGTCGCCCAGGCGGTCGGCCTTGACCCTGTGCTGGCGGCCCAGGGCCTCGGGCGACAGGCGGGCGGTGATCTTCAGCAGGTCCTGCGCGTGGACGGCGGTGTTGCGGCCCAGGGCGGCGTCCAGCCGTCCGGCGGCGATGTCGAAGCGCTGCTGGGCCAGGGCCAGCAGGTCGGCGGGACGGGGCAGGGCGCGGGCGGCGCTGACCAGCCGCGTGCGGCGCTCTTCCAGCACCCGCGATCCGCAGCGATTGAGGCGGCGGTCATAGTCCGAAACCAGCGCCCGCAGCTCGCCCAGCACCGGGGTCGCGATCTCGGCGGCGGCCGTGGGGGTAGGCGCGCGGCGGTCGGAGACGAAGTCGATCAGGGTGGTGTCGGTCTCGTGGCCGACGGCCGAGATCAGCGGGATGTCGCTGGCCGCCACGGTGCGGGCCAGGGTCTCGTCATTGAAGGCCCAAAGGTCTTCCACCGACCCGCCGCCCCGGGCGACGATGATGATGTCGGGACGCGGCACGCGGCCGCCGGGCGTGATGGCGTTGAACCCCCGGATCGCGCCGGCCACCTGCGCAGCGGCCTGGTCGCCCTGAACCACCACGGGCCAGACCAGCACGTGGCAGGGCCAGCGGTCGCGGATGCGGTGCAGGATGTCGCGGATCACCGCCCCGGTCGGGCTGGTGATGACCCCGACCACGGCGGGCATGGAGGGCAGCGGCCGCTTGCGACTGGCCTCGAACAGGCCCTCGCTGTGCAGCTTGGCCTTTAGCCGTTCGAGTTGCGCGAGAAGCGCACCGACGCCGGCGGCCTCCATGCTCTCGATGACGATCTGGTAGCGCGAGCCGGCGGGATAGGTGGTGATCTTGCCGGTGACGATCACCTCCAGGCCATGCTCGGGCCGTACGCCCAGGCCCCGCACCGAGCCCTTCCAGACCACGCCGTCGATGGCGGCCTTGTCGTCCTTGAGGGTCAGATAGACGTGGCCGTTGCCATGATGGGTGACCTTGCTGAGCTCGCCGCGCAGCCGCACGTGGGCATAGCTGGTCTCCAGCGTGCGCTTCAGCGCAAAGGCCAGTTCCGAGACGGAATAGGCGGGCGCGTTGGAATCAGGGGCGGCGACGTCGGTCATGGCGACAGCATAAGGCCCTCCCCGACGAACGGGGAGGGCCGCATGAGAGACTTGTTCTTATGGGTTAGATGTAGCGGCGCAGCGAGCGGGCCAGTTCGGTGGGGCCGGCCTTCTTCTTGGATTGTTGCGGCTGGTAGGCCACCCGGGCGTGCTCGACGCAGTAGGGGCCATCCGACGAGCGGCGGCCGCAGAAGGTGAAGCCATCCGAGGAGGGGTCGCCGATTGGCCACTTGCACATGTGGGCGCCCAGGGTCAGCACCGTGGCCGAACCGGGCTGCTCGTCGCGATAGACGGGCAGTTGGGGAGCGGTGGCGTTGGGATTGGCGGCGATCGGCGTCGGCGCCTGCTCGGGGGCGACCACCCGGCGCGGCGCGGACGGCATGGTCTGCGCGGCGGGACGGGCGGGGCGCGGGGCCTTGAAGGCCGGACGTGCCGGTTGCGAGGGCGCCGCGCGGCCCGAAAGGCCCAGACGGTGCACCTTGCCGATGACGGCGTTGCGCGTAACGCCGCCCAATTGCTTGGCGATCTGGCTGGCGGAAAGACCGTCCAGCCAGAGCTTCTTCAAGGTCGTGACCCGATCGTCGGTCCAGCTCATACCCGTCTCCCGCCATTCCACGGGTTCCGAGGCTTCCCCAAGCCCTGGACCCCATATGTGGTGTTTTGACCACCCCGCCGGCGGTCGTCCTACCATATATCGTAAAGAAAACGTTAAATCACACAATGGGCGCCAATCGGTCTGTCCACAGAAACTAGATGTTGATTCGGAAGGGGCCGGCCTTGCGCCTTGAGAGCCCAAAGCGCACATGCGTAAGGGAAATCTGGGACTCGGGCTTATGAGAGACATGGCAGACAGCGTCGTTCCGCCGCAGCCGCGCGATTATCACGGCTGGAACTGGAGCGGGTTCTTCACCCTGTACCAGCGCGAGATCCGCCGTTTCTGGAAGGTGGGCACCCAGACCGTGGCCGCGCCGGTGGTCACCACCTTGCTCTACATGCTGGTCTTCGTGGTGGCCGTGGGCCCCGCGCGCGAGACGGTCGACGGGGTGACCTTCGGCCATTTCGTGGCGCCGGGCCTGATCATGATGGCCATCCTCAACAACGCCTTCGCCAATGCATCGTCCTCGCTGATCCAGGCCAAGATGATGGGGCTGACGCCCGACTTCCTGACCCCGCCGCTGTCGCCTCTGGAGCAGGTTTCGGCCTTCGCCCTGGGCGCGGCGACGCGCGGCGTGGTGGTGGGCGCGGTGACCGCCATCGTGATCGGCTTCCTGCCCGGCGCCGGGCTGGACGTGTCCCATCTCTGGCCCATCTTCTATTTCGGGATCGGCGCGTCGCTGATCCTGGGCCTGGCGGGCATTCTGGCCGGACTGTGGGCCGAAAAGTTCGACCAGCTGGCGGCGGTGACCAACTTCCTGATCATGCCGATGACCTTCCTGTCGGGCACCTTCTATCTGGTCGACAGGTTGCCAGAGCCGTTCCGCACGGCCAGCCACTACAACCCGTTCTTCTATCTGATCGACGGGTTTCGCTACGGCTTCATCGGCCACGCTGACGGCTCGATCCTGATCGGTGTCGTGACCACGGCCGTCCTCGTCGTCGCGCTGTTCCTCTGGTGCTGGCATCTGTTCCGCACAGGATACCGACTCAAGACCTGAAGGGGTCACCCGGAAGCAACAAGCGGGTAATTTCACAGCACTTTCATTGACAGAGCGCGGTTCCACGGCGACAACCTGCGGCCTTCCGGTCCCCGTGCGAACAGCGCGGGGGCTTCTTTCCTTTTTGGGAGGCGGTCTTGACCAGCCCGACGTCTTCGAAGTCCTCGCAGCAGCACATCATGGGCGTCTACAACCGCGCCCCGCTGGCGTTCGAGCGAGGCCAAGGCGCGCGCCTGTTCTCGACCGATGGCGACGTCTATCTGGACTGCGTGGCGGGTATCGCCACTGACGGTCTGGGCCACGCCCACCCGGTTCTGGTTGAGGCGCTGAAGACGCAGGGCGAGAAGCTCTGGCACGTCTCCAACATCTATCGCATCCCCGAACAGGAAGAGCTGGCCGACAAGCTGTGCGCCCACAGCTTCGCCGACGTGGTGTTCTTCACCAATTCGGGCACCGAGGCGATCGAGTGCGCGCTGAAGACGGCCCGCAAGTATCACACCGCCAACGGCCAGCCCGAGCGGACCGAGATCTTCGGCTTCGACGGCTCGTTCCACGGCCGGTCCTATGCCGCGGTCAACGCCTCGGGCAATCCCAGCTATGTCGAGGGCTTTGGCCCGCGCCTGCCGGGCTACAGCCAGCTGACCTTCGGCGATCATGACGCCCTGAAGGCCGCCATCGCGCTGCCGACCACGGCGGCGATCATCGTCGAGCCCGTGCAGGGCGAGGGCGGCGCGCGGTCGATCCCCGAGCACTGCCTGGTCAGCCTGCGTTCGCTGTGCGACGAGCACGGCGTCCTGCTGATCTACGATGAAGTGCAGTGCGGCATGGGCCGGACCGGCAAGCTGTTCGCCTATGAGTGGGCGCCCGGTGGCGAGCCGCACATCATGGCCGTGGCCAAGGCCCTGGGCGGCGGCTTCCCCGTCGGCGCGTGCCTGGCCACTACCGAGGCGGCCAAGGGCATGACCGTGGGCGTCCACGGCTCGACCTTCGGCGGCAACCCCCTGGCCATGGCCGTGGGCAAGGCGGCCTTCGACACGATCAACACGCCCGAAATCCTCGACAACGTGAAGACCGTGGCCGGCTATTTTGTGCAGCAGCTGAACGGCCTGAAGGATCGCTTCCCGGACGTCATCGTCGATATCCGCGGCAAGGGCTTCCTGATCGGCGTCAAGCTGGTCCCGAACAATCGCGAGTTCATGGTGCTGGCCCGCGACGAGAAGCTGCTGATCGCCGGCGGCGGCGACAACTGCGTGCGCCTGCTGCCGCCGCTGAACCTGACCATCGAGGAAGCCAGCGAAGCGATCGCCAAGCTCGAAAAGGCCTGCGAGGCCGCTCGCGCGAAACTGGCGGCTGCCTGAGGCCAGCTCCTATATCCGCTCTTCCCGGCGAAAGCCGGGACCCAGATCAAGCCCGCTGCTTTCCCGGATGTATCTGGGCCCCGGCTTTCGCCGGGGAGCGCGGGAGGGGGAATGGCAATGACCCAACCAAGGCACTTCATCGACCTGTGGAAGCTGGACGGCGCCACGCTGCGGCTGCTGCTGGAGGACGCCAAGGCCCGCAAGGCCGCCCGCAAGGGCTGGGGGCAGGGCAAGGTCGACGCCGACGCGCCGGCCGAGGGCCGCGTGCTGGCGATGATCTTCCAGAAGAACTCGACCCGCACCCGCTTCTCGTTCGACGCGGCGATCCGTCAGCTGGGCGGCAGCGGGATCATCTCGACCGCCAACGACATGCAGCTGGGGCGCGGCGAAACCATCGAGGACACCGCCAAGGTGCTGTCGCGGATGGTCGACGCGGTGATGATCCGCGCCAACAGCCATGCCGATGTTGAACGCTTCGCCCAGGTCTCGACCGTTCCGGTGATCAACGGCCTGACCGACAAGAGCCACCCGTGCCAGATCATGGCCGACCTGCTGACCATCGAGGAGCATCGCGGTGATATCGGCGGCAAGACCATCGCCTGGGTCGGCGACGGCAACAACGTGTGCTCCAGCTTCATCCACGCCGCGCCGCTGCTGGGTTTCAACCTGAAGATCGCCTGCCCGGCCGTCTATCACCCCGACATGGTGGACCTGGCGCGCGCCGCCGACCTGCAAGGTCAGGTGACCATGACCGACGATCCCAAGGAGGCCGTGCGCGGCGCGGATGTGGTCGTGGCCGACACCTGGGTCTCGATGGGCGACACCGATCACGACCAGCGTCTGGCCGCGTTCGAGCCCTATCAGGTCGATGACGCCTTGATGAACCTGTCGGCCCCAGACGGCGTCTTCCTGCACTGCCTGCCGGCCCACCGGGGCGAGGAAGTCACTGACGCCGTGCTCGACGGCCCGCGCTCGCTGGCCTGGGACGAGGCGGAAAACCGCATCCACGCCCAGAAGTCGGTGCTGGCCTGGGCGTTCGGCGCGATCGGGTAGTTCAGCTGCTCCCCCCTCTGGGGGAGCTTTCGCAGAGCGATTGAGGGGGCCTTTTCGGCCTAAGCCGTGCTGGCCCCCTCCGGCCCTTTGGGCCACCTCCCCCCAAGAGGGGAGGATCACCACGCGCATGCCCTCGCAATTCGGACCCGCACCGCCTATCTAACCGCCCCATGACCGACACCACCGCCATTCCCGCCCGCGACGACATCGTTTCCGCCTTTCAGATCGAGGGCCTGCCCGTACGCGGCCGCGTCGTGCGCCTGGGCGCCGCCGTCGACGAGGTGCTGACCCGTCACGACTATCCCGAGCCTGTCGCCAACCTGCTGGGCGAGGCCTGCGCCCTGGCCGCCCTGGTGGGCTCCAGCCTGAAGTTCGAGGGCCGCCTGATCGTTCAGGCCCAGGGCGACGGCCCGGTGCGCTATGTCGTGGTCGACTACGACACCACCGGCGGCCTGCGCGGCTATTGCCGGTTCGACCCCGAAGAAGTGGCCCAGATTTCCGAAGGCTTCGCGCGTCCGGGCGCCAGGACCCTGCTGGGCGGCGGCGTGTTCATCATGACCCTGGATCAGGGCGCGGACATGGACCGCTATCAGGGCGTCACCCCGATCGAGGGTGAAACCCTGGCCCTGTGCGCCGAGCAGTATTTCAAGCAGTCGGAACAGACCCCGACCCGCGTACGCCTGGCTGTTGGCCAGGCCGACACCGGCGAGGGCCTGAAATGGCGCGCGGGCGGCATCCTGATCCAGTCGATCGCCGGCGACGAGACCCGCGGCGAGACCCAGGAAGCCTGGACCCATGCCCAGGCCTTCTTCGAGACCACCGGCGAGGACGAACTGATCGACCCGTCGCTGGGCACGCCGACCCTGTTGTGGCGGCTCTTCAACGAGGACGGCGTGCGCCTGATCGAGGAAAAGCCCCTGCGCCCGTTCTGCCGCTGCTCGGACGACCGCATCGCCGTAGTGATCCAGTCCTTCACCGAGGCTGAAAAGGCCGAGATGATCGAGCCCGACGGCAAGATTCACGTCACGTGCGAATACTGCTCGCGGGTCTATGCGGTGGAGCCGGACGCGGTCGCCTAATTATACCGCCGCGCAGCGCCCGGCAGGTGCAGCGAGAACTCGGGGATCTCGGCCTCGAACACCTCGCCGCTCTCGGTCATCATCTGGTAGGCGCCGCGCATGGCGCCGGATGGCGTTGGCAGGGGGCAGCTGGAAACGTAGCGGAACGCCTCGCGCGGCTTCAGTTCAGGCTGCTCGCCGACGACGCCTGAGCCCTCGACTTCGTTGCAGCGGTTGAAGGCGTCGGTGATGGCCCAGCGACGGGCGACCAGATGCACGGTCTCGACGCCATGGTTCTCGATCTCCACCGTGTAGGACCACAGATAGAGGCTCTCTTCAGGCGCGGACTCCTCGGGCAGGTAGACGGGCGCCACGCGCACGACGATGTCGCGCGTGCGGGCTTCATAGATGCCGCCATCGGCGCCGCGACGCCGACGGATCCGCTGCAGCGGCGGCGAGGTTTCACGCCTGGTCGAGCGCACGGGTCACATCTCGCGTCAGATCATCAAGGCTTTCCAGGCCCACCGACAGGCGGACGCCGCCTTCGACCACGCCCAGCGACGGGCGCTGCTCCTCGGGCACCGAGCGGTGGGTGGTGGTCGGCGGGTGGGTGGCCATCGACTTGGCGTCGCCCAGATTGTTGGAGATATCGACGATCTCCAGCGCATTCAGGAACTTGAACGCCGCTTCCCGGCTGCCGAGGTCCAGCGCCACCACCGTGCCGCCGCCGCTCATCTGCGACCGGGCGACATTGTGGCCCGGATGGTCGGGGCGGAACGGGTAGAGCACCGATTTCGTCTTCCGGTGCTCGGCGATCACATTGGCCAGGGCCAGGGCTGTGTCGGCCTGGCGGCGGACGCGCAGGTCCAGCGTCTCCAGGCCCTTGACCAGCACCCAGGCGTTGAACGGCGACAGCGACGGGCCGGTGTGGCGCAGGGCGTCGCGGTAGAATTCCTCGTTGATGGCTTGGCTGGTCAGGATCGCCCCGCCCAGCACGCGGCCCTGGCCGTCAATGTGCTTGGTGGCCGAATAGACCACGATATCGGCCCCCAGCTTCAGCGGCTGCTGGAAGATCGGGGTGGCGAAGACGTTGTCGACAATGACCTTGGCGCCGACGGCATGGGCGATCTCTGACACCGCGCGGATGTCGGTGATCTCCAGCACCGGGTTGGACGGCGTCTCGATCAGCACGGCCTTGGTGTTGGGGCGCATGGCCGCTTCCCAGGCCTTGGGATCGGTGGCGTCGACAAACGTGGTCTCGACGCCAAAGCGCGGCAGCCATTCGGAGATGATCCAGCGACACGAGCCGAACAGGGCGCGGCCAGCCACCACGTGGTCGCCGGCCCGGACCAGGCCCATCAGCGCCATGTGGATCGAGGCCATGCCCGTGGCCTGGGCGCGGCAGACTTCGGCGCCTTCCAGCAGGGCCAAGCGATCTTCGAACATCTTCACGGTGGGATTGCCGAACCGCGAATAGACGAAGCCCGGATCATCGCCGGCAAAGCGGCGATCAGCGCCCTCGGCGCTGTCATAGGTGAAACCCTGGGTCAGATAGAGCGCCTCGGCGGTCTCCATGTGCTGCGACCGGGCCAGCCCCCCGCGGATCAGCTTGGTCGCGATGTCCCAGTCCTTGGGGTCCTCGGCCACGGGGTCTTCCTTCTTCGGCGCGGAAAAGGCCGGCATAAGGGGTTTAGAGGCCTGCAGGGTCAAGGCAGGGATGGCTGATTTCAACATCAGAATTGCTTGAGGCGAGCCGGGCG
>Ga0209066_10002296_pt1 | contig 23467 bp, 25 predicted proteins | sample All_14_2_FD_187198 | JGI IMG/M metagenome (GOLD analysis project Ga0209066, IMG submission 187198) | Freshwater microbial communities in response to fracking from Pennsylvania, USA - Allegheny Zone_MetaG_DW_15 (SPAdes) (version 2) ... | reverse complement strand
CTTCGATCTTCCGCACGGTACCGGTCTTGGACCGCATGATCAGCGAATGGGTCGAAGCCCCATCCTTGGTGATGCGCACGCCGCGCAGCATGGCGCCATCGGTCACGCCGGTCGCGGCGAACATGACATCGCCCTTGGCCAGCTCGTGCAGATCATATTTGCGGTCCAGATCGGTGATGCCCAGGCGGTAGGCGCGGCCCTTCTCCTCGTCATTGCGGAAAATCAGCCGGCCCTGGAACTGGCCGCCGATGCAGCGCAGCGCGGCACAGGCCAGCACGCCTTCCGGCGCACCGCCCGAACCCATATACAGATCGACGCCCGATTCCGGCTGCGAGGTGGCGATTACGCCCGAAACGTCGCCATCGCCGATCAGCATGATGCGCGCGCCCATATCGCGCACGGCCTTGATCAGCTTTTCATGCCGGGGACGATCCAGAATGCAGACCACGATATCGGAAACCGGCTTGTCCAGCGCTTCGGACAGGGCCTTCACATTGGCTTCCGGGCTGTTGTCCAGATCGACGATGCCGGCGGGCAGGCCGGCGCCGACCGCAATCTTGTCCATATAGGTGTCAGGCGCGTTCAGGAAGCCGCCCTTTTCCGCCATCGCCAGCACGGCCAGCGCGTTCGGCCCGCCCTTGGCGGTGATGGTGGTGCCTTCCAGCGGGTCGAGCGCGATATCGATTTCCGGCCCGACGCCGGCGCCGACCTTCTCGCCGATATACAGCATCGGGGCTTCGTCGCGCTCGCCTTCGCCGATCACGACTTCTCCACGGATGAACAGCCCGTTCAGCGCGGTGCGCATCGCGTCCACGGCGGCCTGGTCGGCGGCCTTTTCATTGCCACGGCCCATCCAGCGCGACGCCGACAGCGCGGCGGCTTCCGTCACGCGGACAGCCTCCAAAGCCAGATTGCGCTCGGTCGTGTTCTCGATACCATCCATGCCGATATCCTCCACCATGTTCTCCTGGGCGGGGCGGCTCCAGGCCTGCCCCGAGTTCAAATCACGCAAATTTCTCGATCCGGATCATGCGCGGCGGTTCCGAGACCGAGCCCAGCGCGGTGATCCGGTTCAGCGCATCCTGCATCGAGGCCTCGCTGGTCTCGTGCATGGTCAGTACCAGCGGCACGGCCGCCGAGTCGGATCGGGCGCGCTGGATCGCCGAGCCGATGGAGATGTCGCAGTCGCGCAGGATCGCGGCAAGATCCGCGAATACGCCCGGCTTGTCCTGCACCATCAGGCGCACATAATACTCGCCGCGTCGCGCCGAGATCGGACAGGTCCGTCCCGCCTCCAGCCGGTCGAGCGGCACGCCGAACATCGGGCTGGAGCGCCCGGCGGCGATATCCATAAGATCGGCGGCGACCGCGCTTGCCGTCGGGCCATCGCCCGCGCCGCGCCCTTCCAGGACGGTGGAGCCGACGAAATCGCCATGGGTGACCACGGCATTATACACACCTTCGACCGCAGCGATGGGTGTATCCATCGGCACCAGCACCGGGGTCACACGCTGGGCGACGGACCCGTCCGCCGCGCGCTCGGCAATGCCCAGCAGCTTGATGCGATAACCCAGCTCCTCGGCATAGGAAATATCCTCCGCCGCGATATGGCGGATGCCTTCCACCGTCACCCCGGCGAAATCCGGCAGCCGCCCGAAGGCAAGCGCGGCCAGCAGGGCCAGCTTGTGGGCCGCATCCACCCCGTCGATATCGAAGCTCGGATCGGCTTCAGCATAACCAAGGGCCTGCGCCTCGGCCAGCACATCGGCGAAATCGCGGCCCGTCTGACGCATCGTGGTCAGGATATAGTTGCAGGTGCCGTTCAGGATGCCGTGCAGCCGGTCGATCCGGTTGGCGGCCAGGCCTTCCTTCAAGGCCTTGATGATCGGGATGCCGCCTGCCACCGCCGCTTCATAGGCCACCGTCACGCCGGCCGCATCGGCGGCCCTGGCGATTTCGGCGCCATGGATGGCCAGCAGCGCCTTGTTGGCGGTTACCACATGGCGGCCGGCCGCGATGGCATTGTCCACCACGGCGCGCGCGATACCATCCGACCCGCCGATGACTTCCACCACCACATCGGCATCCGCTTTGGATGCCATCTCGGCCGCGTCATCGAACCAGGCGAGATTGCCGACGTCGAAGCCGCGATCCTTGGCTCGGTCGCGGGCGGAAATGGCAGTCACCACAATCGGGCGGCCACAGCGCGCCTCGATCAGGGAAGCCTGTACCTGCAATAGTCTGACCACCGTGGCGCCGACTGTGCCCAGCCCCGCCACGGCGATTTTCAACGGTTTGGAATCGGATGAACTCATGACGCGGCAACCTCCGCCTCGATCTCCGGATCGGCTTCCTGGCGGATGCCCTTGCTTGCGAAAAAGGCGCGGATGCGCCGCACGGCCTGGCGGGTTCGATGGATGTTTTCCACCAGACCCAGGCGCACATGGCTGTCGCCATATTCCCCGAAACCAATGCCCGGCGCGACGGCGACGTCGGCTTCCTGCATCAGCATCTTGGAGAAGGCGAGCGAGCCCATCTCCTTGAACGGGTCGGGGATCGGTGCCCAGCAGAACATGGTCGCTTCCGGCGGGGGAACGTCCCAGCCGGCGCGGCCAAGCCCCGCGATCAGCACGTCGCGGCGCTTCTTATAGGTCGCGCGGATTTCCGCCACGCAATCCTGCGGGCCATTCAGCGCGGCGGCGGCTGCTACCTGGATCGGCGTGAAGGCGCCGTAATCGACATAGGATTTGATGCGTCCCAGCGCCGAGATCAGGTTCTTGTTGCCGACCGCGAAACCGACACGCCAGCCCGGCATGTTGTAGGTCTTCGACAGCGAGGTGAATTCGACCGCGATATCGCGCGCGCCCTTGACCTGCAGCACCGAAGGCGGCGGGCGGTTGCCGAAATAGATTTCCGAATAGGCGATGTCCGACAGCACATAGATGTCGTGATGCCGACAGAAATCCACCACCGCCTCATAGAAATCCAGATCGACGCATTGCGCCGTCGGATTCTGCGGGAAGTTCAGTACGACGGCCAGCGGGGAGGGGACGGAATGGCGCGTCGCGCGTTCCAGCGCCGTGATGAAATCCGTTGTGAAATCGCCCACGCCCGCCATGGCCGGCATGTGGCGGATCGAACCACCCGCCATGATGAAGCCGAAGGCATGGATCGGGTAGCAGGGGTTCGGGGCCAGGATCACATCGCCCGGGCTGGTAATGGCCTGGGCCAGGTTCGCCAGGCCTTCCTTGGAACCCAGGGTCGCGATCACCTCGGTCTCCGGGTCCAGATCGACATCGAAGCGGCGCTTGTAATAGCCCGCCATCGCCTTGCGCAGGCCCGGAATGCCACGGCTTTGCGAATAGCGATGCGTGCGGGGATTGCGCACGGCTTCAATCAGCTTTTCCACGATATGCGGCGGCGTCGGCATATCGGGATTGCCCATGCCGAAATCAACGATGTCGCGGCCTTCAGCTCGTGCGGCTGCCTTCAGCTTATTGACTTCGGCGAAGACATAAGGCGGCAGGCGCTTGATGCGGTGAAAGGTCTCGTTCATCGGTCTCGGTCGCTATGAGGGGTAACCCGTGCCGCCCTGCACGGAAGGCGGCTGGTGGGGCCGGAAAATCCGGGCCGCTTGATTAGCAACTTCGCGGGGCGGAGTCGATAAGGTCGACGCGGAAGGTTTTCCTAAAACCGCATCATGCTGCCGGGTGCCAGGAGCGTAGATCCGCCATCAGCCGCTCCATCACCTCCTCCCAATCGGCCAAAGGCCGCTGGCGATAGAGCCGCATCGACGGGTACCAGGGCGTGGTCTTGCCCTGGAAGCCCCAGCGCCATTCAGCCCCCATGGATAGCAGCATCCAGACCGGCTTGCCCATGGCGCCCGCCAGATGGGCCGCGGCCGTATCCACCGTGATCAGCAGATCCAGCGCGGCGATGGCGGCTGCCGAATCACCGAAGTCCCTCACGACCCGGCCATGGTCGATCAGATTGGCCCGCTGCGCCAGCCGGTCGACCGCCAGGGCATTGCGGGCCTGACCCATCTGCAGCGACACGACCAGCCGTTTCGGATCGGTCATCACCGGCGCCAGCTGCCGCAGCGCGATGGAGCGATAGCGGTCGTCGCTATGGGTTGGCCGTCCGGCCCAGACGATGCCGATTTTCAGGCGGGGATCATCGGCCCAATCCGGCCGGGGCTTGCCCGCCGGGGCGGCAAGATAGGGGGCGTTCGGCAGATCATCGGGCAGGGCCCCGCAGCGCTGCGGCAGGGACAGCATGGGCAGATGGCGGTGGAAGGCAAAGCTCTGTTTTTCGCCCACCGGATGGAAGGCATCCAGGCAGGCCAGCGGCTGCAGCAGCGGGCGCAACTCCTTCTCCGCCAACAGCTCGACCCGGGCGGCACCGAACCGGTCTTTCAGCAGGGGCAGGAAGCGGGCGGCCATGATCGTATCGCCGAAGCCCTGTTCGGCATGGATCAGGATGGTCTTGCCCGTCAGCGCTTCGCCCCGCCATAAACCAACCCGGCTGACCGGAATGCGCGGTTTGAAGGCGGAAAGCCCATAGCGCCCGTCATACAGCGCCCAGCCCTTCGTCCAGTCGCCCTGTTGGATAAGCGTGGTGGCTTCCGCGAAATGGGCGCGTTTGGCCGGGTCTTCCAACGCCGCCACTTTGCGATAGCAGGCCTGGGCCGTCCCATGCTGCTCCAGACGGATGCAGGCATTGCCCAGCCAGTACCAGGCATCGGCATCCTCTGGCCAGCGCCGGGTTGCATCTTCCAGCACGAAGCGGGCTTCCAGCGGCTCCCCACAGCGCAGCAGGCTTTGCCCCAGCGCGATCTGGCTTTCCTTGCGGGCGGGGTCGAGGAAGGCGATGCGCCGCCGCGCTGCCAACAGGGAAGTCTGATTGCCCTGGTTCTGTTCGGCCTGGGCCAGCATGCGCCAGGCTTCGACATCATCCGGCCGCAGACGCGTCAGGCGGCGCGCGGCCTGGGCGGCAATATCCCAGCGCGCGCATTCCACACCCAGGCGGAAAATGCGGGCCTGTGCAGACACATCGCCCGGCGCTGAACGCTGCGCCAGCAGACGCAGATCATTGATCGCGCCGCTTTTGTCATCGCTGGCAAGCCGAAGGCGGATGCGGTTTTCCCGCGCATCGCCATAGGACGGATCGCATTCCAGCGCCCGGTCATAGCAGGCAAGCGCATCCTGCTTGCGGCCAAGCTGTTGCAGGGCATTACCCAGATTGTTATGCCCGCGCGCATAGGCGGGATCGGCGGCGATGGTCCTGCGGAAGGCTTCCGCCGCATCTTCCGCGCGTTTGGCCTGGGCCAAAGCGATGCCCAGCGCATTCCAGCCGGCCGGCCTGTCGGGCGTCGCTTCCGCCGCGCGGCGCAGGCTGTCCAGCCTGTCGGCCGGCGCGGGGTCTGGGGCAGGCGCTGTCAAGTCAGGCCCGCGAACCATCACGCCGCGCCATGAAGGCCAAGCGTTCGAACAGGTGCAGATCCTGCTCGTTCTTCAACAGCGCGCCGTAGAGCGGCGGCACGGCATTGGCCGGGTTCGTCTCGCGCAGGGCTTCGGCCGGAATGTCGTCAGCCACCAGCAGGCGTATCCAGTCCAGCAATTCGGAGGTGGACGGCCGCTTCTTCAGCCCCGGCACCTCGCGGATGTCATAGAACAGCGTCAGCGCCTCGCGCAGCAGGGCCTGCTTCACGCCGGGGTGATGCACCTCCACGATGCGCGCCATGGTTTCACGGTGCGGGAAGCGGATGAAATGGAAGAAGCAGCGGCGCAGGAAGGCGTCCGGCAACTCCTTCTCGTTGTTGGAAGTGATGATGACGATGGGCCGCCGGGCGGCCTTCACCACCTCGCCCGTTTCGTAGACATGGAATTCCATGCGGTCGAGCTCAAGCAGCAGGTCGTTGGGGAATTCGATATCGGCCTTGTCGATCTCATCGATCAGCAGGATCACCTGTTCCGGCGCGGTGAAGGCCTGCCACAGCTTGCCCCGGCGGATATAGTTGGCGATGTCATGCACGCGCGCCTCGCCAAGTTGGCCGTCGCGCAGGCGGGCCACCGCATCATATTCATACAGGCCCTGCTGGGCGCGGGTGGTCGATTTGACATGCCATTCGATCAGGGGCTTGCCCAGGGCGGCGGCGATTTCGCGCGCCAGTTCGGTCTTGCCCGTGCCGGGCTCCCCCTTCACCAGAAGTGGGCGTTCCAGCGTGATCGCGGCATTCACCGCCACCGCCAGATCATCGCCCGCCACATAGCTGCTGCTGCCTTCGAACCGCATGGAACCCCCTGACCGGATGCTGGGCGGGGAGCCTAAAGCAATTTCACGGTGCCGGGCAATCTCACTCGAACCGGAAGCGCAGGCTTGGGCTGTCGCCCAGCCCCTCATAACGTATGGTCACGGCGCGCCCGGCAGCTGGGCCGAGCGGGCGGGAGAAGGCGCCGAGCGACACCACATCGCCGGGCCTAAGCGACAGTCCCGCCTTGTTCAGATCGGCCACCAGCCAGAGCAGGGCATTCAGCGGCTGGCCCAGAATGGCCGCGCCCGGCGCGCGGGAGATTTCGGTGCCATGGTCGTCGATGGCCACCACCTGCATCGCTGCCAGCCTCTCCGCCATTCCGGCCGGGTCGGTGACGGGGATCGGCGTTCCGGCGATGCCGCCACGCGCGCCGACATTGATGGCGGTGATCGTGCGGGCATCCAGCGTCTGGCCTTCCGCCAGCGCCAGATCGGCCAGTTCGACGAAGGGCGTTATGCTTTCCAGCGCGGCGGCGACTTCCACCGCTGTCGTGGCCTGCATGATGGCGGCGGATTTGATGGTTGCCAGCAGATCCGCCTCCCAGATCGGCACAGAGCCGAACCGGGCGGGAACGGTTGCGCCATCGGGCAGGATCGCGCCTATGAACAGCCGCCCGCGTACCGGTTCCGTAGCTCCGAACATGGCCTGGATCGGGGCCGCTGTCAGGCCGATCTTCCAGCCGGTCGCCGGGCCAAGCTGGGGCGTCAGGCCCGCCACCACCTTGTCCTGGGCGCAGCGCGCATCAGCCAGGCTGTCGAGGGGGAAGGCCTGCGCCGGGCGTTTGGCGAGATATTCCGAAACGAAGGCCGAAACCGCAGCATCATCCGGGCAGGCGGCCCCGGCCAGTCCGGGCAGAAGGGCGAGACAGACGGCGGCGATGGTGACGGCCGGTTTGCGCATGATGGAGCTTCCCCAACTGCCTACGATGCGACCAGCCTGTGCCCGCCCACCCCTGCTTGGCAAGACCGTTCAGCGGGGAAGGGGGCGCGCCAACAGCTCCGCCGCCACGCTGTCATCAATCGGCGTGTCGAAGGATTTCAGGATGAAGCCCAGCGTCGAATAAAAGCCCACCGTTGCCATCAGGTCGAAAACCGCATCCTTGCCCAGCGTGGCAAGCAGCGCGTCGCGCGTTTCCACCGTCAGTTTCGCATCGCTGAAAAGCTCGTCCACGGCGCGGGCCAGCAGCCCGTCGGTTTCCGTCATGCCGGAAACCTCGCCCAGGATGGAGGCGATGCGTTCATCCTCCATCCCAATGGCGCGGGCGCGCGAGACATGATGCGCCACCTCATACTCCGCCTTCAGATGATAGCCGGTGCGCAGGATCACCACCTCGCTGCGTTCCGGCCCCAGCGCGGTCTGCACCACCACATGGTCGCGCAGGGGCGCCCAGGCTTTCAGCAGTTCCGGCGCATGCGCCATGACCCGATAGACCGCAAGCTTGGTCGCAAAACCACCCTTCATGTCGGAAAGCTGGGCCGGCCAGTCGGCCAGGGTCAAAGGCGGGCAAGGGGTGGCGGTCACGGTCATGGGTATCGGTTTCCTTCCTGGCTGTGGCTCTTATGGCCAATCGCCGCGACCCTAAAGGAATTTTTCGGAAAGCGGTTATGTCATCCGCGCAACCCTGCGTTTCGCCGTCATCTTCAAACCATCGCGCATATTCAGCGCCAGCAGGGTGATATTCAGGGCGCCGGCCGCCAGTTCCAGGATTTGCACCAGATTGAAGGCCGTATCGAAGCTTCCCGATTCGGCACGTGCCGCCAGGAAGAAGGCGCTGGGGACGAGAATGAGCAGGCCATTGCCCGCGATCAGCTTCATGCGGCGTGCCTTGGTGCCGACAAGTCCGCCATTCCTGCCCCGCGCCAGGCGAAAGCCGGTGCCGCCCGCCGCAGCCATGGCCGGGATCAGCACCAGGAAGCCATAGGGGATCGTGGTTTTTACCAGCACGACCATGTCGTCGCCCAGCATCAGTTCCGACACCAGGGTTGACAGCCAGAACAGGGCAATGATTGCCAGCGCAACGGCGCCGGCGACGGGATGAATCGCCTTCACCATGGGAACCTCCTCAGAAAACAACATAGCAAGCTATATAACATTGAATAGCGTGCTATGTAAATGCCAGACTGCCCGGATGGATGATTTCGACCGTGACAGCTCCGCAGGCTATCTCACCAACCACATGGCCCGGCTTTTCGCCCGGCATCTGGATGCGGGAATTCGGCCGCTGGGTTTGAGCCTGGGGGCTTTTCCGGCACTTCTGCATCTGTGGGAAAAAGACGGGCTGACCCAGAAGGAACTGGTGGAGCGGCTGCATATCGAACAGCCGACCATGGCCAATACGCTGGCGCGGATGGAGCGGGATGGGCTGGTGCGGCGCGTCAAGGACGAAGCCGACGCCCGGATCCAACGGATATGGCTGACCGATAAGGGCCGGGCGATGCAGGCGGATGCAACCCGTGCGGCGCTGGCGGTCAATGCGCGCGCCCTGGCCGGCCTGTCCGAGGCGGAACAGACGCAGTTTCTTGACCTCCTGCGGCGCGTGATCCTTACCCTGAACCGGTGATTTTTCCCGCATTGCTGGGCGGTGTGAATCCACGATTGACTCACATACCAACTGAACGGTATGTATATTCCATGTCCAGACCAACGAAACATGCACCCGAGCGCGGCGATGCGCGTTCCAGACTGCTGGAGGCGGCACGCGATGTGATCCGCGCCAAGGGTTTCGCCGCCACCTCCGTCGATGATCTCTGCCGTGCGGCCGGGGTGACGAAGGGCGCCTTCTTCCATCATTTCGACAGCAAGGAAGCGCTGGGCGTGGCCGCGGCGGTGTATTGGGCGGAGACGACATCGGCTTTCTTTGCCGCCGCGCCCTATCACGACCACGCCGACCCGCTGGAGCGGGTGCTGGCCTATGTCGATTTCCGCCGCCGGATCATCGCCGGCAGGCTGGAGGAGTTCACCTGTCTGGTCGGCACCATGGTGCAGGAAACCTATGACAGCTCGCCCGCCATCCGCGATGCCTGCGGGGCAAGCATCCTGGGCCATGCGGAAACCCTGGTGCCGGATATCCAGGCGGCGATGCGCCGGCACGGGATTGCCGATGCGGATTGGACGGCGGAAAGCCTGGCGCGCCATACGCAGGCGGTGCTGCAGGGTGCCTTCATCCTGGCCAAGGCCAGTGATCGGCCGGAATTCGCGCTGGAAAGCGTGGACCATCTGAAGCGCTACATCGCGCTTCTGTTTGAACAGTCAAAACAGGAAGGACAGCAGGGATGAGCTATGTGATGGGAATGCTGGCCCCGGTACCGGTGGCGAATAAGGAAGCCTATCGCAGGCATGCGGCGGTGGCCAAGACGGTCTTTCAGCGTCATGGCGCGCTGGATGTACAGGAATGCTGGGGTGATTTTGTCCCGGATGGGAAGGTGAACTCCCTGAAAACCGCGGTCCTGCTGAACGAGGGCGAGACGGTTGTGATGTCCTGGATCGTTTGGCCGGACAAGGCGACCTGCGAAGCGGGAATGGCCGCGCTGATGCAGGAGCCGGAGATGTCGCAGGACACCAATCCGATGCCCTTCGATGGCGCGCGGATGATCTATGGCGGCTTCGAAGCCATGGATCTGGACTGACCCGGGATCGCCGAAGCTAAAAGGAGGACGCGCCATGACCTCTATGGCAAAGCTGCGCACCTGTTTCCTGTCCAGCGACCAGGGGCAGGAGATGGCGGAATATTATGTGTCCCTGCTGCCCGACAGCCGGATCGAGAAGATCTGGCGGCCGCAGGGTAGTGAAAAGACGCTGGTCGTGGAATTCACCCTGGCCGGCGCCCCTTATATGACCCTGAATGCGGGCATGGAGGTGCCGCACAGCCCGGCCATGTCGATTTCCGTCCTGACCGAGGATCAGGCGGAAACCGATGCGCTCTGGTTCCGGCTGCTGGGGGATGGCGGGCAGGAAGGCCAATGCGGCTGGATCGCCGACCGCTACGGGGTCAATTGGCAGATCGTACCCAAGGTCATGCCGGACTTGCTGAATGCGCCGGACCGGGAGGGCGCGACCCGGGCCTTTCAGGCCATGATGGGCATGCGCAGGATCGATATCGCGGCCATTGAGCGGGCCCATGCCGGCGCTTCGGCCTGATCGGAAAGGATGGACCATGACCGAACAGGATATACAGGCGCGCGATCTGCGGATTGCCCGCCATCTGGATGCGCCGCTGGAGATCATCTGGCGCGCCTGGAGCGAGCCAGACCTTCTGGCGCAATGGTGGTGCCCCAAACCCTGGCGGACGGAGGTGAAAGCCTTTGATTTCCGCCCGGGTGGGGATTTCCACACTGTGATGCATGGGCCGGAGGGGGAGGTGCATCCCAATCCCGGCAGTTTCCTGGAGATCATACCCAGGCAGCGCGTTGTTTTCACCACGATGCTGACCGGCGGTTGGCGTCCGGCCGCACCGCCCTTCATCGCCACCACCGGCATTTTCACCATGCGGGCCGAAGGGCAGGGTGTGTTCTACGAGGCCATGGCGCTGCATGCCGATCCGGCCGCCGCCGCGCACCATGCCGAGCTGGGCTTCGAGCAGGGCTGGGGCATCGTGATCGACCAGTTGCAGGCCCTGGCGCGCAGCCTTTAGCGCCTAGTCGGGCGCGAAATAAGCAGAGGGTGTCACGCCGAATGTGCGTTTGAACAACGCGATGAAGGCGCTGACACTCTCATAGCCGACGTAGAAAGCCACGGTGGTAACCGGTACCGCCTCGGCCAGCATCTCCAATGCTCGCATGATGCGGGCGCGGTGACGCCAATTGGTGTAGCTGAAACCGGTTTCCACCACGAAGCGTCGGCTGAGCGTGCGCTCGGATATGCCGGCCCATTTGGCCCATTCCTCAATGCTCCGCTGGTCGCCCGGATTGTCGAGCAAGGCGCGTGCGACGCGGGAAAGGCGGGGGTCGTGAAGAATCGGTCCGGCAGCCGGGCACAGGCCTCCTCGCCGATATAACAGCTCCATCCATCGACCGCGCCAAGGGACCATCCATAGTGTGACTGGTGTGGCGGGAGTCAGACGGCATGCTCAGGCGGCACCAGCCAGGCGCCGAAATCCATGCCAATTGTCAGTACACCACAGCGCAGCCCCGAAAGCTGGCCGCGGGCACGCGCGGCTGGGTCATCACTGGTGGCGAGAGCGGCCACGGCGCGGCTGACGCATCCCGCCTGGGTGCAATTGCCGCGCGACCAGTGTGTTCCTGCTGGCATCGCATTCCACCACAGGCAATGGGGCGAATGGATCAAATGCGACTTTGCGGAGCTGCCATCCAGCTTCCGTGACCCGATTATCAGGAACTCGGCCCTTGGGTGCGACAATGGCTATGTCAGCGACATCAGCTTGGAGGCGGCAACCCTGCACAAGCCAAGCCGTTGGTCTCAGTGTTTCCCGCATGGAGCAGACGGAGAAAGTGACTCCCATCCGGTAGCCTTCCGCCGAGCTGGTAAGGCCGCGTCCGGCCGCATGCATGACGGTCGCACCTGGGACGAGGTGCCATCCTCTGCACTGGTTGAGGGCGTCGAATGAGCCGCCCCCGCACCATCATTATCAACCGAAAGGAGCGTTTCCATGTTCACGCATCTGTATGTGATCGCGTCGTTTTGGGTGTTTCTGCACCCGGCGAATGCCGCCTGGGCAACCGGGCGGTATATGCTGCGCGGCCTGATGCCCCGGCCCGCACAGCACCGACCGGCCCTCTGACCGGGGAGCCGGCATGAACAGCTTCCTCGCCGCCCTGCCATCGCCAAAGCTGGCCCCAAGGCTCGCGCGCGACCAGAATTCGGCCCCGGAGCTATGGTGTTTCCGGAGGTTACCGCTTTGATTTTTTTAGAGGGATGGTGGCGGAGGAGGGATTTGAACCCCCGACCAAGGGATTATGATTCCCCTGCTCTACCGCTGAGCTACTCCGCCAACCGGGCCGCGTCTCTGGCCGGGCCGGGAGATACGAAATTGCGGCCGGACCTGTCAAGCATTCGCAGCGATCACCACCGTAATAATCCGGTCATCCACCGCAATCAGGCGGGTTACTGGGAATTGGGCAGCAGAATGCCGCTTTCGGGCTGGCCGGTGCGCGCCTGGTTCGAAGGTGCGGAAGACTGGCCCGGCCGGCTGGTGCCGGTCGTCGCGGGGGCGGACATGCTGGGGCCGCCGAACAGGGCGCTGGGGCCGAAGCTCTGCCGCTCATCGATATTCTTGAACAGGAAATAGCTGCCGCCGGCCAGCAGACCGATGGCGATGCCGCAGAGCAGGACCAGCGTGCCGACGATCAGCGTGGTGAATTTCCGTTGCCGGCCGAGCGCGTCGACATCGGAGATCACCTTCTCCACCTTCGCATCAAGCCTGGAATTGCCGGTGGAGATATCCGACTGCAGGCGTACCAGCGCGGCGGACAGATCGGCCCGCAATGCGCTGTGGGCCTGCTGCACGGATTTGCTCTCGGCTGCGACAATGCGCAAGGCTGCTCTTACCTGCGCCTCGACGGCAGACAGGTGTGCCCGCAATTCCTCGCGTGAAAGATCGGTCATGGCCGGGCGGTCCGCTCCTGCTCCTCAATCGCACCATAGCGCCGTTTGTTTATGACGCAACCGAAACCATTGAGCCAACACTGAAAGAAAGGTGAATATGCCGCGATTCGCATCGATTTTCGCAAGTCCTGAAAACACTGGCCCAGGGCCGGCCTGTCAAGGTAGGTGTGAATCCGGATCACCAAGCACCGTTCAACAGCCAGCGGAAAGGCGACCGCGTAACCATGACAGCCCTGATCTGGATCGGCGTTGCGTTAGCCGTGCTTTATGTCGGTTTCGTGGCCTTCCTGTACTTCGCGCAGGAAAAATTGATGTATCACCCGGTTGCCGACGAACCCCATCCGGGGCTGTATGGGCTGGACGGCGTGTCGCCCGTCAGGTTGTTGACGGCCGACGGGCTGTCCATCCTGGCCTGGCGGGCGGCGCCCGCCGATGCGAGCAAGCCGGTTCTGGTGCTCTATCACGGCAATGCCGGGCATCTGGGCGACCGGGCGGAAAAGGTGCGCTTCTATCTGGATCGGGGTTATGGCCTGTTGATGCCGACCTGGCGCTATAACGCCGGGGCGGGCGGTTTCCCGACGGAAGAAGGGCTGCTGGCGGATGCGCGCGCCGCGCTCGACCATCTGGCAGGCGAAGGGGTGGATGCCTCGCGCATCGTGCTCTATGGCGAATCGCTGGGTACCGGGCTGGCGGTCGCGATGGCTGCGGAACGGCCAGTCGCGGCCGTCATTCTGGAAGCACCCTATTCCAGCGTAGTGGACGTCGCGGCCGATCGCTATCCCTTCGCCCCGGTGCGCAGGCTGATCAAGGCGCATTACGATTCGACCGCGCGGATCGGCAGGGTGCTGGCGCCGATCCTGATCGCCCATGGCTCGGACGACCGCATCATTCCGCTGCGCTTCGCCCAGAAGCTCGCCACCGCGGCGCCGGAGGGAACGGAACTCCAAATCTTCGAAGGCGCTGGCCATACCGATCTGGATGCGCGCGGGTTGCAGCCCCTGGTGGTCGACTTCCTGCGCCGACGGGCGGGGTTCTAAGCTACTTAGTCCCGCACGGCGCCGCTGCCGTCACGCACAGGCTGCATATTGTCGCGGGTGGCGCCGGATGCCGCATCGCCCTGACCCTGGTCCGTCCCCGGATTGCCCGGCGTACCGACGGGTTGTTCCGCACCCTGCGTGCCCGGTGCCGTGGGCAGCACCTGGGAGGGGGGAACCGATAGCCCAAAACCGCTGGCGGGCAGGGGCGGGGCCGTGTTTCGCCCGGTGGTCATGTCATCGGCCCCAGGGGCTGCGTTCTGCGGGTTCAGATAGGGGATGGGCTGCCCGCCGGGGATGGCGGACCCGGCCGCCCCTTCCGCAGGGCCGGCCGATGCGGCATTGTCCCCGGCATTCAGGATAATCGGCAAGCCATCGCGCCCGCCGATGACGATCATCTTCGCATTGTTGGACGTGGCCAGCGCCATGGTGGCTTCGATGCCGCGCAGGCGCAGATATTCCTGGGTGATGGTGTGGGAGACGATATCCTGGAACTCGCGCACGCCTTCGGCCTCAATCTTCTTGCGTTCGCGTTCCTTCTTCTCGCGCTCGATGCGGAAATCATATTCCAGCATGGCGTGATACTGCTCCACCTTGCGTTCGATGGCGCTGGCGATGCTGTCGGGCAGCTTGACGCTGCGGATCAGCACATCTTCCACCTCGATCAGGCGGCCACCCGCGCTTTGATTGGCCAGCGAGGCGCCCAGTTCCCGCACCATGCGTTCCAGGATCTGCGCCTGGATGAAGGAGCGCGCGCCGGTATAAAGCTGCTCGGGCGTGTAGGTTGAAATCAGCGCGCGGGCATGCGAGCCGATCTCCGGATAGACCAAGACATCCGGGTAGTTCGGCCCGACCAGCCGATGCAGATAGCCCACCGCGTCGCGGTTGATGCGAAAGCGCACCGCGATCTCGACCTGCATGCTCAGCCCGTCGGAGGAGATCGTGTCATAAATGCGTGCGCTGTTCTGCAGCCGCGCGTCATAGACGATGATTTCATCCCAGGGGAAGATGGCATGGATGCCTTCCCCATAGTGATAATCGGTCACCGTGCCGCCGAAGAAGCGCATCCAATGCACACCGACATGGCCGGCTGGCACCGAGATGAACATGCGCGGGGCAAGCACGATCAGCCCCAACAGGATCACCAGGACCAGAGCATAGAGCTGCACGGAATTGTGCCGGGTCCAGCGCGTCAGGCGCTGGCGCCAATTTCGTTTCCTGCCTGCTACCGAAACGGCGTCTGTCATGAGGGGCGACCTGCGAAACGGGGCTTCGGTTCGAAGCGGGCCATCAGATGTCGCTCAACTGGGCTTTTTCCATCCTGCGTCTTATCTCGCGCGATGGCCGGGACGCCAGCAGGAACAGGAAATCCAGAATGGGCGAGAAAATGAAAGCCAGCACCAGATGGCCCACAAAGCCGATCACGGTGTTGCGGCCCATGAAACCGCACAGGATGCAGGCGGCCAGATATAATATGCCGACGACTGGAGCCATGGAGCCCTCTTTCACTCTAGCGCCGGCTGCCGATCAGGCGGCGGTCTGCCAGGCCCGTCAGGCGGCGGCCCCGGCGTTACGCTGTTCTTCGAATTTCTGCTTGAAATAGGCTTCCACCGCCTTCGGATCGAAGGTCAGGAAGGTGCCGCCCGATGCGAAATGCTGCTGGAAAACCTTGCCGGTCGCATAGGTGAACGCTGCATAGAAAGCGGGCATGGTGGCCAGCCCCACCAGGGGGCCGATCAGCGGAATGCTGTGCACGATGCCGCGCACGAGGCCGGAGGATAGCACCCCTGCACCGACTCCGGTCGCGGCTGTGCTGGACAGAAGCGTGCCGATGGCACCGCGCACGATCTCGCTCTTGAAGGGCACGTCATACACGATCGCGAGTTCGCGCAGCATTTTTACCTGGACGGCGATCAGGGCAGCGGTATCGAGCAGGAAAACAGGCACCGCCCCGGCACCCATCGACCAATACATATTACGCCGGATGATGGCATCGACCACGGCGTCTGTATCAGGATGCGGCGCCTCGGTCTGGGTTTCCTGCGGTTCCGGCGCGGCCTTGGTGGTCTTGGCAACCATGGTGATGCGTCCTTCTTCTCTGAAACTCAACTGCCCCATCGCATTATCGAAAAGACAGACTGAAAAGACAAGCGCTTAGGTCGCGCAGGGCCGCCCCGCGGGGTGGACATGGCCGCTTTCCTTCCGCTATTGCTGCTACATTGCCCTGCCAAGGCAGGGCGGGGAGCGGTGGCGATGCATATTCGAACCAACCTGGCCGCGAAGATGGGCATGGCGGTCGCCATGATCATCCTGCTGGCGGTTGTCGCGACCACGCTTCTGAATGCCCTGCGCTTCGATCAGATCTACAGCCAGTTCATCCAGCGCAGGCTGGATGTGATCCTGGCCGATATCCGCCGCGATGTGGTGGTGGGGCTGGATCTTGGCCTGCCGTTGAACGGGATCGAGAACCTGCCCGCGATCCTGGCCCGCCATGAGCGCGGGGATAGCGAAATCGTTTCCATCACGGTGCATGACTGCCAGGGCAGCCCGGTCGCAACGGCAGGGCTGGTGGATGCTTCCTTCAGCCCCTGGATGTCTTTTTCGGGGCAGGAAAGCTGGCAACTGTTTTCAACGGCGGGCGTGGCGGCCGGGCGACGTGTCCACGACGCCTTCGGCCAATGCGCGGGCGGGATATCCGTCAGCTATGACGCGGCGGAATATCGCGCGACATTGGCGCGGACCAATCGCCTGCTGTTCGGCGCCGGCGGCCTGGCCCTGTTGGTGATCATCCCGGCCATGCTGGCGATCCATGCCATCTTCCGACGCCGCAAGGCGGTCTTCGCCGCGCTGGAGGCGGATGTCGACCGCCTGATCCTTGCCCGGGGCGCCGATGACGTGCCGGACAGGCTGGAACACAGCGATACCGATCCGGACAAGGCGTTGGTTGAATCCTACCGCCATGCCCGGCTGGCTCTGGCACATGGATTGCGCGGCGCGGCGGATGGCGGAAAATCTGCCTCATGAGCGCGCGCCTGACCCGCAATGCGGCCTTCCGCGCGGTGCTTGTGACCAGCCTGGCCCTGTTGCTGGCGCTGGGTTTCATCTCCTACACCGCGCTGACGGAAACACGGGCCGTATTGCTGGCGCAACTTGCCCAGAAGGCGGGGCTGGAGGTCGACCAGACCGCGCGCCGCGTGGATCACGCGCTGGAGCTGGGCATCCCGCTGCAAGGCATCGTCGGCTTCGACCGCCTGTTCTTGGGGTTGCAGGAGACCGATGCGGAGATCGCCTTTCTGGCCATCGTGGCGGGCGACGGCAGCATGCTGCACGCCGCCGGGCTGGACGGCGCAGGGATCGCTGCCGTGCTGGACGCTCCGCCGCGGGAGACGGAAGCGGGGCTCGGCCCCGATCAGTCGATGCGCGCGGGCCATCTGGTGACGCGTCAGGCCCTGTCCAATTCCAGGTCCGTGCAGGCCGATGTCGTGCTGGGCTACCGGGAATCGGCCATTGACCGGCCCCTGCGGGACAATCTGCTGGATGTGCTGATCATCCTGCTGGCGGTCCTGCTGCTGTCCTTCGAAGTTCTGCTGCTGCTGTTCACGGTGCATGCGGTGCTGCCCGCGCGCACGGCATTGCGCGTGCTGCGCAATGTGGCGCATGGCACCTTCAACCTGGTCCATGGGCAGATTCTGCGCGACGAGATGGGCCGCGCCATGGCGCGGCTGAATCAGGCGGTGCGCATCGCCGCCGGGCGGAATATGAAGCCCGAGGAAATCTCCGAGCCGCGCGTGATCGGGGTGCGGCTGCTGGCCTTCCTGTTTGTCTTTGCCGAGGAGCTGGCCCGCCCGATCATGCCGGCCTTCTTTCGGCAGGTTGCCGCCGGGGCGGATGGCGTGCCGACCGATGCGGCCATTGGCTGGGTTTTGGGCGTGCATATGCTGACGGTGGCGCTCGTCATGCCGCTGGCCAGCCTGTACTACGAACGGATCGGACGGCGGCGCATGTATGTGGCCGGGGCGTTGCTGGCGACGGCGGGGCTGGTCGGGACCGGTTTGGCGCAGGGCCTGTGGGATCTGATCGCCTGGCGGGCGCTGTCGGGCTGCGGCTATGCCATCACCTTCACGGCCTGCCAGGGCTTCGTGCTGGAAAACACCGATCGCAGCAAGCGCTCCCAGGGTATCGCGATGATGGTCGGCGGCATCATGCTGGCCGATATCTGCGGCCCGGCCATCGGGGGCGTGCTGGCGGGACAGATCGGCGCAAGGCCGACCTTCCTGGCGGGCGCCTGCATGGCGCTTCTGGCAGCCCTGCTGGTTTCCGTCCTGATGGGCCGGGCACCGCCCCGCTTCGGGCCGCGCATCGCCGCGGGGGACGCGCCGGCGCGCATCGGCTGGACCACGATTGCAGAAACCTTGCGCAATCCTTTGCTCTTGCTGGTTCTATTTCTGATCGCCGCGCCTGCGAAATTCCTGCTGTCAGGTTATCTCTATTTCCTGGTGCCGATGCGCCTGAGCGAGACGGGCTCGGATGTGGCGGAGATCGGACGCGTGCTGATGGTCTATGGCCTGGTGGCGCTGCTGCTGGGACCCGTCTTCGCGCGCCTCGCCGACCGAATGGGGCGGCATGCCCTGGTCGCGGGGGCGGGTGGCATGATCGCGGGGCTGGGCCTGTCGCTGGCCGTATTCGGGGCTGGCCTGCCGGTCATGCTGGCCGGTGTGGCGATGCTGGGCATCGGTCAGGCCCTGTCCATCCCGGCCCAGGTTTCCGCCGCGATTGATGTGTCGGGCGCGGCCATTCGCCATCACGGCCAGGGCGCCGTCATGGCCGTGATGCGCCTGGTCGAGAGGCTTGTGGGTGGTGTCGGCCCCATCATCACCGCGACCCTGGCCCATCATATCGGCCTGGAACAGGCGATGGTGGTGCTGGGCATCGCCTCGCTGGCTATGGGCTCGCTGTTCCTGCTGCTGTTTCCGCCGCTGATGCGCCTGTATGGCAAGGAAATCGCGACATGATCGCGCGCAGGCCCTTCCTGACCGGCGTCGGCGCGGCATTGGCAATGCCGTTCCTTGCCGGACGCGCCGGGGCGGCCGCCGGGCCTTTCCGCATCCATATGCTGCTCTGGCGCGGCGAGACGGAGGTGGAGCAGGGCTTCCGCGCCTATCTGGCCGAGCATCAGGTGCCGGCCGAGCTGATGGTGCGTGACTGCAACCGCGATCTGGGGCGCCTGCCCGATTTCCTGGCGGAAATCCGCAGGGAGCGGCCCGATCTGGTCTACAGCTGGGGTACGGGCATCACCCTGGGGACGGTCGGGCGCTGGGATGCCCCGGCGGAAGCGCAGCCGATCCGCGATATTCCCGTGGTCTTTGCGCTGGTCTCGGCACCGGTCGCCACCGGCATCGCGCCGCCGGGGGGACAGGCGCCGCGCGCGAATGTGACCGGGGCGGTGCACGTACCGCCGATCCCGGTCCAGATCGCCGCCATGCAGGCCTATCTGCCGCTGCGGCGCATTGCCGTGATCTTCAATCCGGCGGAGGCGAATTCGGTCTCCAATGTCGCCGAGCTTCGGGCGGCGGCCAGCGCGGTGGGGGTGGAGGTATTGCAGGCCCCGGTACCCAACGGGCCGGATGGCAGGCCGGACCCGGCATCCATTCCGCGTCTGGTGGCGGAGCTGGCGCGGCAGTCGCCCCAGCTTCTGTATATCGGGCCGGACAATTTCGTCGGCAATCACCGGGACGAGCTTACCGCCGCCGGCATCGCGCATGGTCTGCCCTGCTTTACCGCGACGGAGCTGGAGGTGCGTCAGGGCGATGCCATGTTCGGCCTGGTCAGCCGCTATGACATGGTGGGCAGGCTGGCGGCGCTGAAGGTCAAACAGATCCTGGTCGATGGGCTGGTGCCGTCCGCCGTGCCGATCGAGACGCTGGACCGCTTCAGCTTCGTGATCCGCCTGCCGGTTGCCCTGCGCCTGGGGCTGTATCCGCCGCTGCCGATCCTGGATTATGCGGAGATCATCCGGTGAGTGCTGCGATCCCGCCTGAACTGACCTGCCGCAGGCTGGAAGCGCGTGATCTGCCTGCGGTGATCGCGCTGCATCACCGCATGCGCGCCACCCTGCCGCGCGACCTGATCGCTTTCGAGACGGATGCCTTCTTCGCCGACCATATTCAGGCCCTGGGATGCATCTATGGCTGTTTCGCGGGGGAAGAACTGGCCGCCTATGCGGTCCTGGGGCTGCCTGGGCCGGATGATGCCAATTTCGGCGTCGATCATGGACTGTCGCTGGCGGACCTGCGCCTTGTGGCCCATCTGGACGGGGCGGCGGTGATCGAACCCTGGCAGGGGCAGGGGCTGCAACGTGCGCTGTCGGTGCTGCGGATGCGCGAGGCGCGGCGGCATGGGCGCCAGATCATGCTGTCGACCGCCGCACCGTTGAATATACCCAGCCTTGCCAATCTGCTGCTCTGCGGGTTCGAGGTGCGGGGGCTGGTGGAGAAGTTCGGTGGGGCGCGCTTCCTGATGCGTCGGGACCTGCTGCCGGGCGAAGAGATCACGGCGCGGGATGGCTTTCCCGATTTCCTTGCCGGACCACCCGTTCCCCTGAAGGATATGGACGGCCACCGTGTCATGCTGGCGCAAGGTCGGCGCGGTGTGGCGCTGGATGTCGCCCACCAGAGCCTAGTGTATCACCCATAGGGTTTCGTGATTGCCGGGGCAGGGCGTTCCGACTATCCATATCAGGGAACCAGATAATCAAGATGCGGGGTCACCCCCCCCTCCCGGCAGGAGCTCCCAGCCCCGATGACCCAGCCCGACCCGAAACGGATCGATTTCTTCTTCGACTTCATCTCGCCCTTCGGCTTTTTCGCCAGCCTGCGGGTGGACGAGCTGGCCGCGCGCTATGGCTATGCGGTGGATTGGTCCTCCATGCTGGTGGGGGTCAGCGTGCTGAAGGTGATGGGGTTGAAACCCGTGCCGCAGACCCCGCTGAAGGGCGATTACGCGAAGCGCGATGCGCAGCGCTATTGCCGCCGCCACGGGCTGTCGCTGGCCCGCGCCTTCGGTCAGCCGCCGGCCAATCCGCTGATTCCCGGCCGCTGCTTTCATTGGGTGAAGGCCCATCATCCGGGCCGGGAGAAGGATGTGGCCCGCGCGCTCTACGCCGCTTATTGGCTGGAAGGGCGCGATATCGGCAATCTGGATCTGGCGCTGGATATCACGGCGGGTCAGGGCATCGACCGGGCCACCCTGGCGGATGGGTTTGAGAACGGGGAGGCGGCGGAGCTGCTGCGCAAGGCCGTCGATGCGTCGCTGGCGCGCGGCGTGTTCGGCTCCCCCTTCTTTCTGGTGGGGGAGGAACCCTTCTTCGGGGTGGAGAAGATGGAGCTGCTGGAGGAATGGCTGCGGGAGGGAGGCTGGTAGGCTCCCTATCCCTAAGCGATCACCAGCCTGTAGGTGATGGCGAAACGCTCCATATGGGCGGCGATCACCGGTGCATGTATCGCATCGCGGAGGCCGATGGTGACACGGCGTTGGCCCATCTCCTCCGCGCAGCTCAGCTCCATCGCGGTGTCGGGCGGCAGCAGCTCCGCGATCTGGCGGGCAAGCGCATATTCGGCTGCCAATTCCCGCAGCCGGGGCTTGAAGACCTTACCGGTCGTGGTCAGCGGAATTTCTTCCAGCAGGTAGAGCGCCTTGGGGATCGCGGCCGGTTCGGGAATATGGGGTTTCGCCGCCTTGAGGATCGCGTCCATGTCGAAGGGGCGATCCGGCTTCATCTTGACGAAGGCGACCGGCAATTCACCGGAATAGGGGTCGGGCTGGCCCACCGCCGCGCAGAGTTCGATATCGGGATGGTGCAGCAGCGCTTCTTCAATCACCAACGGGTCGATATTGTGACCGCCTCGAATGATCACATCCTTCGACCGCCCCATCACATAGATCTGGGCATCGGCATCAATCCGGCCGGTATCGCCGGTCACCAGCCAGCCGCCGGGCAGGCGTGCCGCCTCGGTCAGGGCGGGGTTGGTGTAGCCGGGGCTGATATTGGCGCCGCGCAGGGCCAGCATACCCACCTCCCCCGGAGGAAGGCGGCTGGCGGGATCGGGCCTGCCGTCCAGGCCGGGTGCGAAGACGCCCACCTCGCAGAAGGGCAGCGGCAGGCCGGAGGAGCCGGGGCGCCGTTCGGCATGGCGCGGCACCAGCGAGATCATGCCCGATGCTTCGGTCATGCCATAGATGGCCCGGATCGGTATGCCGAAGCGCGCCTCGAACCCGTTGGCGAGTTCGACTGGAACCGGCGAACCGCCACCAAACAGTGCCTTGACCTGGCTGATATCGCAGCCGTCCTGCGGCCGGGTCATCAGGGTGGACACGAAAGTGGGGCCGCCGGACAGCAGCGTGACCCGGAACCGTTCCACGATCCGCCAGTAGTCGCGCACGAAATCCTTGTTGCGCATGCCCAGACGCGACGGGATCAGGGTGCAGGCACCCGCCGCGATGGCCGCCCCGGCCAGAACGAAGGCACCAGCGACATGGAACAGCGGGAAGCCGTTCAGCACCACGTCCTGCGGACCGATGTCATAGGCCATGCCGGCGAACCAGGAGACATGGACCTCGTTGCCATGGCTGTGCTGCACCAGCTTGGGCAGGCCCGTTGTGCCGCCGGTGTGATAACAGGCGGCAATATCGTCGCGCCGCAGGTCGAGCGGGAAGGACAGGTTTGCACTTTCCCCGTCCAGCAGCGTGGCGAAATCCAGACAATCCGGTGTGGCCGGGGCATCGACCGTCACCACATGACGCAGCCGCCTGGATCGGGTGCGGATATCCGCCAGCTTGTCCCAGACCGGGAAATCGGGGTCGGGTCCGATGGCAACCAGCACGGCCGCGCCCGCATGGTCGATCAGTTCGGCGATATGCTCGGCCGACAGCATATAATTGATCGGGCAGACCCGGCCGGCCGCCTGCGCGCCGAACAAAGCGACCAGGGTCTCCGGGCAGGTCGGCATCAGCAGGGCAACCGCATCGGTGCGCTCGACGCCAAGCCGGCGGAAGGCGTTCGCGGCGCGGTTCACCTGGTCCAGAAGCTGCCCGAATGTCACTTGAACCGGCGTGTCATCCAGCCTGCCCCTGGGCAGATACAGGATGGCCGGACGATCCTCATGCAACAGGGCGGAGCGTTCCAGCAGGGCGTGTGTCGTGGCAACCGGCACGGCGGCTTCCAGCCCCAGCGCTTCGATTGCCGCTATATCCGCCCGGTTCCGGATCGGCTGCCGCAATCCCAATCCGCTGCTTTCAAGGCCGGCTTGTTCCGCTTTTCTGGCCGATTGCATGGTCACCTTCACAACTATTGCCGCACGCACCCGGATGAGGGCGTTTTCAGGATGGCGAGCATAGCGGGGAGGGGCTGCTTGACTAGGCGGGTTGGGCGAACCCAAAGTTCCGCTCACGGAACACTCGACCGTCCGGCAAACCGATTGGAACCGATATGACAGCCCGCATCGATCTGAATGCCCTGATGCTGTTCTATGACACGGTGAATGCCCGCAGCATCAACAAGGCG
>Ga0209066_10002295_pt1 | contig 23470 bp, 33 predicted proteins | sample All_14_2_FD_187198 | JGI IMG/M metagenome (GOLD analysis project Ga0209066, IMG submission 187198) | Freshwater microbial communities in response to fracking from Pennsylvania, USA - Allegheny Zone_MetaG_DW_15 (SPAdes) (version 2) ... | reverse complement strand
TCATCAAGCTGAAGGAAGGCGTGGAAATGATCATGCCGGGCGACAACGCCGAGCTGGACGTCGAGCTGATCACCCCGATCGCCATGGACCAGGGCCTGCGCTTCGCCATCCGCGAAGGCGGCCGCACCGTCGGCGCCGGCGTGGTGGCCAAGATCGTCGAGTAGTCTCGACGTTCCGCAGTCATCTGTTGAGCTAAGCGAAGGCCCCGGCGGAAACGCCGGGGCCTTCTGCTTTCCTGGGCGTCCCCGCAAAGACGGCTCGGTGACGCGGTGCTCCTATCCGGGTTTTCGCATTTGTCGTGACGGCGCGCGCATGCCCGCGCTAGGCTCAACCTATGCCCAACCCTTCCGTCACCCGCCGTTCCGCCGCGCAGTGGCGCGCCGGCGCCGAGCCTCAACCGATCGAGCGGGCCGTGCCTGACGAGGTCGCCGTGGGCCTGTCATTCGATGGCCGGCCACACACGGTGCTGATGGCCACGCCCGCCGATATCGAGGACCTGGCGCGCGGCTTCACCCTGACCGAGGCCGTGGCCGTGGCGACCGACATTATAAGTGTAGAGGTGCGCGAGACCGAGCTTGGCCTGCTGGCCGACGTGCGCTTGCGGGCCGGGGCGGCCAACCGCAAGGCGCGGCCGCGCACTCTGGAAGGGCGGTCCAGCTGTGGCTTGTGCGGGGTTCAGCGCTTGTCCGACGCGGTGCGGCCGCTGCCGAATGTGGGCGAAGGGCGGCCCATTTCCCATCAAGCCGTTCAGCGGGCGCTCGACGGGCTGGACGAGGTCCAGCCTCTTGGCCGCCTGACGCGCGCCACCCATGCCGCCGCATTCGCCGACGCTCGGGGGCGCATCCTGCTCTCTCGCGAGGACGTCGGCCGACACAATGCGCTCGACAAGCTGGCCGGAGCCATGGCGGTCGCGGGCCAGGATGCGACAGCCGGATTCATACTGGTCACCAGCCGTTGCTCTTTCGAGATGGTCGAGAAGGCGGTCCGCATCGGCTGCCCGGTTCTGGTGGCCATCTCGGCGCCGACGGATCTCGCCATTCGCAAGGCGGAGGAGGCGGGTTTGACCCTGATCGCCCTGGCGCGCTCCGATGGCCATACCGTTTTCACCCGCGCCGACCGCATGGTCGAAGCCGCTTTGGAGACCGTCTGATGGCAGACGCAAAGATCCCGGGCGTCCGCGCTTATGACGGGCCGGCGGGCGGCTGGGGCGCGCTGAAGGCCGTCGCGGGCGCGCTGGGCGACCAGGCCACGATCATCGAGGGCGGCAAGACCCTGCTGTCGGCCAATCAGCCCGAGGGCTTCGACTGCCCCGGCTGCGCCTGGCCCGATCCCAAGCACACCAGTTCGTTCGAGTTTTGCGAAAACGGCGCCAAGGCCGTGGCCTGGGAGGCGACCAGCAAGCGCGCTGCGCCGGAGGTGTTCGAGCGCCATACGGTGACAGAGCTTCTGACCTGGAGTGATCACGCCATCGAGGACCTGGGTCGTCTGACCGAGCCCATGGCCTATGACACCGCCAGCGACCGGTATCGGGCGATCAGCTGGGACGAGGCCTTCGCGCGAACCGGCGCTGCGCTGCGGGCGCTGGAGCATCCCGATCAGGCCGAGTTCTACGCCTCGGGTCGGGCCTCCAACGAGGCGGCGTTCCTGTACCAGTTGCTGGGCCGCCGGTTCGGGACCAACAATTTCCCCGACTGCTCCAACATGTGCCACGAGCCGACCAGCGTCGGCCTGCCGGACTCGATCGGCATGGGCAAGGGCTCGGTGACGCTGGAGGACTTTGACCACGCTGATCTGATCCTGTGCTTTGGCCACAATCCCGGCACCAACCATCCCCGGATGATGGGCACCCTTCGTGAAGCGTCGCGCAGGGGAGCGACGATCCTGGCCTTCAATCCACTACGCGAGCGGTCGCTGGAGAAGTTCGCCTCACCGCAGGATCCGGTGGAGATGGCGACGCTGTCGTCAACGCCCATCGCCTCGGCCTATTACCAGCTGACCATCGGCGGCGACGCCATGGCGGTGCAGGGCATGATGAAGGCGGTGCTGGCCCTGCAGGCCGTGGATCGCGACTTTATCGCCGAGCACACCGCCGGCTTCGAGGCGCTGGTCGAGGCGCTGGACGCCCTGACCTGGAACGAGATAGAGACGGGCTCTGGCCTGTCGCGCGCCCAGATCGAAGAGGCCGCCGCCGTCTATGCGCGGTCAAAGGCGACCATTCTCTGCTATGGCATGGGCCTGACCCAGCATCGGGACTCGTCGGGCACGGTGCAGCAGCTGGTCAATCTGCTGCTGCTCAAAGGAAACATCGGCCGGCCGGGGGCGGGTATCTGTCCGCTGCGCGGCCACTCCAATGTGCAGGGCGCGCGGACGGTTGGTGTGGCCGAGAAGCCGGCGGCGGCCTTGCTCGACTCCCTGCGCGAGGTGTTCGGCTTCGAGCCGCCGCGTCGCCATGGGCACACGGTGGTCGAGGCCATCGAGGCGATGGAGCGGGGCGAGGCCAAGGTGTTTCTGGGCCTTGGCGGTAATTTCGCCGTGGCCGCGCCCGATCCGATCCGCACCTTCGCGGCGATGCGCAAGCTCGACTTCGCGGTCCATATCGCCACCAAGCCCAACCGCACCCATCTGCTGGTCGGCAAGGAGAGCCTCCTGCTGCCATGCCTGGGTCGCACCGAGATCGACATCCAGGCCAGCGGCCGCCAGGCGGTGACCGTCGAGGACTCGATGTCGATGGTCCACGCCTCCCGGGGGCTGAACCCGCCGGCCTCTGAACAGCTGAAATCCGAGCCCGCCATCGTGGCCGGTATCGCACGGGCCGTTCTGGGCGAGGATGACGCCGTCGACTGGCCGGGGCTGGTCGCCGACTATGACCGAATCCGCGACCTGATCGCCCGTGTGTTTCCGGGGACTTTCGATAACTATAATGAGCGCATCCGCGTCCCCGGTGGTTTCCGCCTGCCCGTGCCGCCATCGGATCGGGTCTGGAAGACCGCCTCGGGCAAGGCCAATTTCATGGCGCACGCGCCCAAGGCCGGTGATCCGCGTCAGGGCGATGCCGAGGTGATGATCCTCACCACCCTGCGCAGCCACGACCAGTACAACACCACCATCTATGGCCAGAACGACCGCTATCGCGGGGTGTTTGGCCGCCGCGACGTGGTGTTTGCCCATCCCGATGACATCGCGGCGCGCGGCCTCGCATCGGGCGACCGCGTTGATCTTGCCGCCGCCTTCGATCGCGGCGGCGACCGTGTGGTTCGCGGCTTCACGATCGTGGCGCGCGACATGCCTCGCGGATGCCTGGCCGCCTACTATCCGGAGACCAATATCCTGGTCGATCTTGACGACCGCGACACGCGAAGCGGCACGCCGGCCTACAAGTCGGTGCCGGTGCGCCTGAACGCTGCCGAAGCCGAAACGCTCAACGAAAGCGATTGTTAGGGAAAATCCGCCTAGTCTCCTGCGACTTGGGGGAGCGGCGGCTTTGGACGATGGGGTTTCCGTAGAGGCGGTCAAGGTCTCGGAACTGGGCGCGCCGGAACGCGCCCGATGGAACGCCCTGCGCGGCGCCAATCCTCTGCTGGGCAGTCCCTATTTCGACCTGCGTTTTGTTGAAGCGGCCGGCGGCATCGCGCCGGGCGCTGCGGTCGCCATCATCCGGCAAGGCGGCGAGATCCTGGGTTTTCTGCCCTTCCAGCGGCGCGGAACCCTGGTCCAGCCCCTGGCGGCGCCGATGAGCGACATTCATGGCCTTGTTGCGCCGGTCGACACCGGCCTGAGCCTGACGACCATTCTCAGCCAGCTTGGCGCCGACCGGGCGCGGTTCGGCGGACTGATTGGCCAGGGCGTCACCGAGGCCCGTGGCCTCTCCGTGCGCTACGCCATGGCCGCCGACCTATCGGCGGGGTTCGCAGCCTATGAAGCGGGGCGCAGCGCCGGCTTTCTCAAGGACAAGCGCCGGCGGCTCCGGATGCTTGAGCGCGACCACGGCCCGGTCAGCTTCAGCTTCGAAAAGCCTGCCGCAGCCATGCTGGACATGATTGTCGCCGGCAAGCGTCAGCAACTTCACCGAACCCACCAGTACGACATTTTCGAGTGCGGCTGGACCGAGGCCCTGCTGTATCGCCTGGCGGAGGTCGCGGAGGCGGACTTTGGCCTCAGGCTGGCGGTGCTGAGGGTGGGCGACGCGGTTATCGCCGCTGAGCTGGGCATGACCAGCGGAGACCGCCATCACCTGTGGTTCCCGATCTATGACGCGGCCTATGCGCGCTATTCGCCAGGCAGCCTGATGACGCTTGAGACCCTGCGCGTTGCGGCGGAGCAGGGGATCGCCCGCGTTGATTTCGGTCCGGGCGAGGAAGCCTACAAGCGCGATTTCGCGGAGCCGGCCGAGCCGGTGTTCGAGGGCATGATCCATGCGCGGCGCCAACCGCTTGCATTGGCTGGTCTGCCGAGCATGACCCGACTGGCGCGCCGCTTCGACAGGATCATCGCCTGCGAGCCGGGCCTGGCCGGTCGCCTGCGCGGCGCTTCGTCCTTCGTGACGTCCATGACCCGCCGCCATCCTCGCGTCGGCGCGAGTGTTGGCCTTGGCGTTGGCATTGGCCTGGGCCTCACCCTTCTGGCCGACTAGGGAGATTGCAATGTCCGATCTGATCACCGCCTGGTCGCCCGAGCAGAAGAGCGCCTTCGGCAAGACGCCGATCACCTTCCAGCATGGGCTGGCGGACTCGGGCCTGTTCGAGGATGAGGCCCTGGCGCGCGTGCTCGACGCCTATCCGGCCGAACTCTACGACATCAACCTGTTCGACTTCGACGCGGACGGTCAGCACACCATGCGCACCGGCGCGCGGGGCGGGCGTTCCGGAGCTGAAGTACTGGAAGGCGTCAAGGAAGGCCGGATCTGGGTGCAGCTGCGCCGGGCCGAGGCCTGGTATCCGCAACTGGGCGCCTTGATCCAGAACGCGTTCACGGGAATCGCCGGTCAGGCCAAGGGTTTCAGGCCGATCCAGATGAGCGGCCAGCTGATCCTGTCGGCGCCTGGGGCCAAGGTGCCGTTCCACGCCGACGCCCCGGGCGTGGTGCTGTTCCACCTGCGTGGCCGCAAGCGGATCTGGATCTATCCGGCCGACGAAGCCCACATGCCGCAACAGGGGATGGAGAACATCCTGCTCAAGCAGCAGACTGAAGACCTGCCGTATCGCCGCGACATGGACGCTGCGGCCCAGGTGTTCGACCTGGAGCCCGGCATGGCTGCGGCCTGGCCGCTGCACGCGCCGCACCGGATCGAGAATCTGGGCACGTTCAATGTCTCGCTGTCGGTGGACTATCAGACCTGGGAGACGCGCCTGATCAACGGCGCGCACCATGCCAACGGCGTCTTCCGGCGCTGGGGCATGCCCGTGGCGGCTATGGGCGAGACCCCCGCGTTCGCGCGAGCCGCTCTGTGGGCCGCGTCTCTGGGCCTGAAGCGCGCACGTCTGGTCGAGGACAAGATCAAGGGCCTGGAGCGCAGTTTCGAACTCGGCGCAGGCGCCCCGGCGGAAGCACGGCCGTAAGGCCGATTTGTGACATCGCGGTCATGACCTCGAATTAAGTCGTGTCTGTCGGCGACCGTCGGTAGCTTTCCCCCATCAACGCCATCCGAAGGGGAAATATCTCGATGCGCGCACTTCTCGTACTGGCCGCCGGCGCGGCCGCCCTGGGTTTCGCGGGCGCCGCCTCGGCCGCGCCGTCGGTTCGCATCAAGGACGCGGTCGCCCGTGTGGTGGTGATCCCTGAGGCCCGAAGCGACATCAAGGTCGAGTTCATCACCACCAACAAGAGCCTGCCGCTGGTGATCCGCCAGAACGGCGCGGACACGATCATCGACGGCGATCTGCGCATGAACAAGATCAGAGGCTGCAACAGCCACATGGGCAAGGCCACCATCAATGTGCGCGGTGTCGGTGAGGTGAACTGGGAGAATATCCCGCAGGTCGTCGTGCGCACGCCGATGAATGTCGATGTCGCCGGCGGTGGCGCGGTGTTCGGCAGCGTGGGTCGCAGCGACAATCTGGAACTGGCCAACGCCGGCTGCGGCGATTGGACCGTCGCCAATGTCAAAGGCAAGCTTGAGGTCAGTCAGGCCGGTTCTGGCGACACCAGTGTCGGTTCGGCGGGCTCGGCGGAGATCAGCATCGCCGGTTCTGGCAATGTCAGAACACAAGAGGTCGCGGGTGATTTCACCGTCTCCATCGCCGGCTCGGGCAATGCGGGCGCGGCCGGTGTGGGCGGCAAGATCGAGATCAACATCGCCGGCTCGGGCGACGTGGCCATCGCCAGCGGTCGCGCCAGGTCGATCGAGGTCAGTATCATGGGCTCGGGCGACGTGACCCATGACGGCGAAGTCGGCGACGTGGACGTGTCGGTGGCGGGCTCGGGCGACGTGCGGATCGCCAAGGCGACCGGCAATGTAAGCAGGTCTGTGGCCGGTTCGGGCGACGTCTATATCGGCAAGTAAGCCGGCGTTCGTCGACCGCTCATACATATATATAGTGAAGGCCCCGGGACGGATGTCCCGGGGCCTTCGTTCGTCAGGCGTTAGCTGTCCGGCTTAGCGGACGCCGAAGCCGAACAGCGTACCGGCGTCGATCAGGTCGGCGCCAGCCGCGTCGCGGGCCTTCAGGCTGCCGCCGAAGGTGTAGCGCAGGCCGATCTTGACCGCGTCCGACTTCAGGTCGGCCAGGTCTTCGCTTTCGCTGTGGGTGTACTTGCCGAAGGTCGACCAGCCGGTGTTGGCGAACTTGTATTCGCCGCCGACGCTGGCGTCCCACGCATCGGCTTCGATGGCGGTGTCGATCTTCGAATAGCCCAGGCCGCCGTCAAGGCGGAAGTCGTCGGTGACAAAGTAGCGAACATCACCGCGCACGGCGTAGAGGTCAGCGTCCAGGTCGTTGGACTGACCATAGGCGGCCAGGCCCGACAGGGTCACGTTGCCCAGGTACTTGTGGGCTTCGGCGCCGACGGCCCAGAGGGTGTCGTTGCTGGGACGCGACAGGGCGGTGAAGCCGCCGACGCGCCAGCTGTCGCCGATCTTGGTGGTCAGGTGGGCAGCGCCCGAGGCGACGGTTTCGTCGCTGATGTCGTTGTCCGAGATAGCGACGTCGCCATTGACGGTGACGGTCCAGGCCGCGCCGACAGGAACGGCGACCGAGCCGTCGATCTGCACCGACGTGCCATCAGCGCTGAACGCATTGGTTTCGATGTCGGTGTAGTTCACCGCAGCGCCGACCGAACCGATCTGCTGGGCGAATGCGGGAGCCGAGACGGCGAGGACCGCGACAGCGGCGGCGGCAAAAAGTTGGGTCTTCATAGTGGGTAATCCCCTTGGTGGAACAGCCCCGGCGCTGGCGGTCGTTGTGGGGGAGGGGCCACCAGTCCGCCGGGGAGGGGCGGCATCTATGGCGCGTCGCCGCGCCTCACAAGGGGGTAAGGTCGCGCTTGAGGCATTTTGATGCGCATTTATGACACTTGAAAGATCGATAGGGAGGCCTAATGGCGTACGCGCGCACGTTCTTGCCCATGTGACGCTGTTATTCGACAATATGATGACAGATGAGGGGTTGCGGAGAAGGGGCTGGGCGCCTATTCAGAAGCGGCTCGCCGAGTCGCCTCACTTTGTGTCGCGGCAAGGCAAGCGGAGCGCTTGACGAAACCGGATTCGGAACGTACAAGCGCGCCTCTGTTGGACCGGCTGTGAACTTTCGAGTTCAAACGCGGTTCGCGAGACGCCCGGACATAGCGCCGCAAACCTTCTTTCGGGAAGGGGCGCAATATCTGGACATAACCCCCACGGGCGACCGTGAGGGCCATTTGTTTTGCGGACGCTGCGTTCGAACTCTCTCGAGGGTTCGAGTTGGTCTTTGAAATGGTTCGAGACGCGGGCGCAGCCCACTAGGAAACCGAGCGATATGGATCGTCAGAACATCCGCATCCGGCTCAAGGCCTTCGATCACCGCGTGTTGGATCATTCCACGCGCGAGATCGTCAATACGGCCAAGCGCACGGGTGCGACGGTACGGGGCCCGATCCCCCTGCCCACGCTTATCGAGAAATTCACCGTCAACCGTTCGCCGCACGTCGACAAGAAGTCGCGCGAACAGTTCGAGATCCGTACGCACAAGCGCGTTCTCGACATCGTTGACCCGACTCCGCAGACCGTGGACGCGCTGATGAAGCTCGACCTGTCGGCCGGCGTTGACGTCGAAATCAAGCTGTAAGGAGGGCCGAATCTTATGACTCTCCCCGCTCAACGCACTGGCGTTATCGCCAAGAAGCTCGGCATGACCCGCTTCTTTGACGAAGCTGGACAGCACATCCCGGTCACCGTCCTGTCGCTCGACGGTTGCCAGGTCACCGCGCAACGCACCCAGGAGAAGGACGGTTACACCGCCCTCCAACTCGGCGCCGGCGCCAAGAAGCCGAAGAATACGCCTAACGCCATGCGCGGTCACTTCGCCAAGGCCTCGGTCGAACCCAAGCGGGTCGTCGCCGAGTTCCGCGTCGAGGAAGCCGCCCTGATCGAGGTGGGCGCGGAAATCACCGCCGACCACTTCCTCGCCGGCCAGAAGGTCGACATCCAGGGCGTCACCGTCGGTAAGGGTTTCGCCGGCGCCATGAAGCGCTGGAACTTCGGCGGTCTGCGCGCCACCCACGGCGTCTCGGTCTCGCACCGTTCGCACGGCTCGACTGGTCAACGCCAGGATCCGGGTCGTACGTTCAAGGGCAAGAAGATGGCCGGTCACCTGGGTCAGGAAACCGTCACCACGCTGAACGTCACCGTCTGGAAAGTCGATGTCGAGCGCGGCCTGATCCTGGTCAAGGGCGCTGTCCCCGGCCATGAAGGCAGCTACGTGAAGGTTCGCGACGCGATCAAGAAGGCCGCTCCGGCCGACCTGCCGCGTCCGGGCGCCTTCCGCAAGGCTGGTCAGGCTCCGGTGGCTGCTGCTGCTGAAACCCCCGCTGAGGAAGCCCCTGCGGCATCGACCGAAGAGGGCGAAGGCTAATGAAACTCGACGTCATCAAACTGGACGGCGGCAAGGCCGGTTCCGTTGATCTCGACGACGCCATCTTTGGCATCGCCGACATCCGCGGCGACATCCTGCAGCGCGTCGTCACCTGGCAGCTGGCCAAGCGCCGCTCCGGCAACCACAAGATTCAGGTCCGTAACGAGGTCTCTCGCACGGGCAAGAAGATGTACAAGCAAAAGGGCACCGGCGGCGCTCGTCACGGTTCGCGCCGTGCGGCCCAGTTCGTCGGCGGCGCCAAGGCCCACGGCCCGGTCGTTCGCAGCCATGCGTTTGATCTTCCCAAGAAGATCCGCGCCATGGCCCTGCGTCACGCCCTGTCGTCGAAGGCCAAGGCCGGCTCGCTGATCGTGCTGGACAACGTTGCTCTGACCGATCCGAAGACGGCCGCCCTGCGCGCCACCTTCGAAAAGATGGGTCTGAAGAACGCCCTGGTCATCGCGGGTCCGGAAGTGGACGGCAACTTCAAGCTTGCCGCCCGCAACATTCCGAACATCGACGTGCTGCCGAACGCTGGCCTGAACGTCTATGACGTGCTGCGTCGCCACACCCTGGTCCTGACCAAGGACGCGGTGGATGCGATCTCGGCCCGTTTCGCTGAGAAGGAAGCCGCGTAATGGCCGCCACCGCCCGCCACTACGACACGATCCTGTCGCCGGTGATCACCGAGAAGGCCACCCTGCTCAGCGAGCAGAACAAGGTTGTCTTCCGCGTGGCCGCCGATGCGTCGAAGGACGAAATCGCCGCCGCAGTCGAAGAGCTGTTCAAGGTCAAGGTCACCAAGGTCAACACCATGGTCACCAAGGGCAAGACCAAGCGCTTCCGCGGCATCATCGGACGCCGCTCCGATGTCAAAAAAGCCATCGTGACCCTGGCCGAAGGCCAGTCGATCGATATCACGACGGGGCTCTAATCAGATGGCCTTGAAGCACTTTAACCCGACCAGCCCAGGCCAACGCGGCCTGGTCCTGATCGACCGCAGCGAGCTCTACAAGGGTCGTCCCGAGAAGAAGCTCGTTGAAGGCCTGACCAAGTCGGGCGGTCGCGGCGGCAATGGCCGTATCGCTGTCCGCTTCCGCGGCGGCGGCGCCAAGCGCCTCTATCGCCTGGTCGACTTCAAGCGTCGCAAGCAGGGCGTGGCTTCGGTGGTTCGTATCGAATACGATCCCAACCGCACCGCGTTCATCGCCCTGATCAAGTATCAGGCCGACGGCGAGCTGGCCTACATCCTGGCCCCGCAGCGCCTCAAGGTTGGTGACGAAGTCGTCACCGCCGACAAGGTCGACGTGAAGCCGGGCAACACCTCGCCGCTGCGGACCCTGCCGATCGGCACGATCATCCACAATGTCGAGCTGAAGCCCGCCAAGGGTGGTCAGATCGCTCGCTCGGCTGGCGCCTATGCCCAGCTGGTCGGTCGTGACGCCGGCTACGCGCAGATCCGCCTGAACTCGGGCGAGCTGCGCATGGTCCTCGACACCTGCCTGGCCACCGTCGGCGCGGTCTCCAACCCCGACCACATGAACGAGAACCTCGGCAAGGCCGGTCGTGCTCGTCACATGGGTCGTCGTCCCCACGTTCGCGGCGTCGCCATGAACCCGGTCGACCACCCTCACGGTGGTGGTGAAGGCCGGACCTCGGGCGGCCGTCACCCGGTGACCCCGGCCGGCAAGCCGACCAAGGGCGCCAAGACCCGCGTCAACAAGGCCACGGATAAGTTCATCATCCGTTCGCGCCACAAAGCGAAAAAGGGCCGCTAAGCCATGACCCGCTCCGTCTGGAAAGGCCCGTTTGTCGACGGGTACCTCCTGAAGAAGGCCGACGTCGCTTTGTCGTCGGGCCGCAAGGACGTCATCAAGACCTGGTCGCGTCGCTCGACGATCATGCCGCAATTTGTCGGCCTGACCTTCGGCGTGCACAACGGCCTGAAGCACGTCCCCGTTATCGTGTCGGAAGACATGGTTGGTATGAAGTTCGGCGAGTTCGCTCCCACCCGCAACTTCCCCGGCCACGCCGCCGACAAGAAGGCGAAGAGGAAGTAGGCCATGAGCCAAGCTAAACAACCTCGCCGCCTGCCGGCCAACGAAGCGATGTGTAAGGTTCGCACCTTGCGCACCAGCGCTCGTAAGCTGAACCTGGTTGCTCAGTCCATCCGTGGCCTGAACGTCCAGCGCGCTCTGAACGAGCTCGAATTCAGCCACAAGCGCATCGCCCAGGACGTCCGCAAGGCGCTGTACTCGGCCATCTCCAATGCCGAGAACAACCACAACCTCGACATCGACTCGCTGGTCGTGTCCGAGGCCTATGTGGGCAAGAACCTGGTGATGAAGCGCTTCTCGCCCCGCGCCCGCGGCCGTGCGACGCGCGTTGAAAAGCCGTTCTCCGAGATCACCATCGTGGTCCGCGAACTGGGTGAGGCCGCCTGATGGGTCAGAAAGTCAATCCGGTCGGGCTTCGGCTCGGCGTAAACCGCACCTGGGACAGCCGTTGGTTCGCCGACGGTCCCCAGTACGGCAAGCTCCTGCATCAGGACATCGCTGTCCGCAAGATGCTGAAGAAGCGCCTGTATCTCGCCGGCGTTTCGCGGATCATCATCGAGCGTCCGCACAAGAAGTGCCGCGTCACGATCTATGCCGCCCGTCCGGGCGTCATCATCGGCAAGAAGGGCGCTGACATCGACAAGCTCCGCAAGGACCTGTCGATCATGACGGAAGGCGAGGTTCACCTGAACATCGTCGAAATCCGTAAGCCTGAAACCGACGCCCAGCTGGTGGCCGAGTCCATCGCCCAGCAGCTCGAGCGCCGGATCGCCTTCCGTCGCGCCATGAAGCGGTCGATCCAGTCGGCCGTCCGTCTTGGCGCCAAGGGCATCCGCATCAACGTGTCGGGCCGCCTCGGCGGCGCGGAAATCGCGCGGATGGAATGGTATCGCGAAGGTCGCGTGCCGCTCCACACCCTGCGCGCCGACATCGACTACGGTTTCGCGGAAGCCAAGACCACCTACGGCATCATCGGCGTGAAGACCTGGATCTTCAAAGGCGAAGTGCTGGAGCATGACCCGATGGCGCTCGACAAGCGTCTCGCCACTGAGTCCGGCCCGGCCGGCGAAGGTGGTGGGCGCGAGCGCGGCGATCGTCCCGACCGGGGCGACCGCGGCCGTCGCGATCGGGGCTAAGGATAGAGCGCTATGCTGTCACCGAAAAAAACCAAGTACCGCAAGCAGTTCAAGGGGCGCATTCACGGCGTCTCCAAGGGCGGCACCCTGCTGAACTTCGGCTCCTACGGCCTCAAGGCCGTTGAGCCGGAACGCATCACCGCTCGCCAGATCGAAGCGGCTCGTCGGGCGATCACTCGCCAGATGAAGCGCCAGGGTCGCGTGTGGATCCGCATCTTCCCCGACGTGCCGGTCACCGGCAAGCCGGCCGAAGTCCGGATGGGTAAGGGCAAGGGCGCCGTGGATCACTGGGCCGCGCGCGTCGCGCCGGGCCGGATCATGTTCGAAATCGACGGCGTGCCGGACGATATCGCTCGCGAAGCCCTGCGCCTCGGCGCGGCCAAGCTGCCGATCCGTACCCGTGTCGTCACCCGCATCGACGCTGGTGCGGCTCTGGAGGCCGAAGCGGCATGACCAAGATTGCTGACATCCGGGGTATGACGCCCGACCAACTCGCCGAGCAGCTGCTCAGCCTCAAGAAGGAGCAGTTCAACCTGCGCTTCCAGGCCGCGACCGGTCAGGTGGAAAAGACCCACCGCGTTGGCGAGATCCGCAAGGACATCGCCCGCATCAAGACCGTGCTGCGCGCCAAGGCCGCGGCTTAAGGAGAACGATATGCCCAAGCGTATCCTCGAAGGGGTTGTCGTCTCCGATAAGGGCGACAAGACCGTAGTAGTTAAGGTTGAACGGACCATCGTTCACCCGCTTCTGAAGAAGATCGTGCGCCGCTCCAAGCGGTACCACGCTCATGACGAAGTCAACGCGTACAAGACCGGTGAATCCATCAAGATCATCGAGTGCGCTCCGAAGTCCAAGCTGAAGACCTGGGAAGTACTTCCCAAGGCTTCCGCTTAAGTCTGGAAGGTTTAAACCATGATCCAGATGCAAACTAACCTGGAAGTCGCCGACAACTCCGGCGCTCGCCGGGTCATGTGCATCAAGGTGCTGGGTGGCGCAGGTCGTCGCTACGCCAGCGTCGGTGACGTGATCGTCGTGTCCGTGAAGGAAGCCATTCCTCGCGGCCGCGTGAAGAAGGGTGACGTGCTTCGCGCCGTCGTCGTTCGTGTCAACCAAGGCATGAAGCGCAAGGACGGTTCGCTGATCCGCTTCGACAAGAATGCTGCGGTCATCGTCAACAAAGCGAGCGAGCCGGTCGGCACGCGGATCTTCGGCCCGGTTCCCCGTGAACTGCGCGCCAAGAACCACATGAAGATCATCTCCCTCGCCCCCGAGGTGCTGTAATGGCTGCCAAGATCAAGAAGGGCGACCGCGTTGTCGTCCTGGCGGGCAAGGACAAGGGCAAGCAAGGCGCTGTGTCCCAGGTTCTCCCCAAGGAAAACCGCGTTGTCGTGGAAGGCGTGAACCTGGTTCAGCGCCACACCAAGGCCACGCAGGCCGATCCGCAAGGCGGCATCAAGAGCAAGGAAGCCGCGCTGCACGTCTCGAACGTCGCCATCGTGGATTCCAACGGCAAGCCCACCCGCGTCGGCTTCAAGATCGAAGGCGACAAGAAGGTGCGCGTGGCCAAGACCACGGGCGAGGTGATCAATGGTTGATCAAGCTTACGAGCCGCGGCTGAAGTCCGAATATCGCGCGCGCATCCGCGCCGCGATGAAGGAGCAGTTCGGCTACACCAACGAAATGCAGATCCCCAAGCTGGACAAGATCGTCCTGAACATGGGTATCGGCGAGGCTGTGGCTGACTCCAAGAAGGCCCAGACCGCGCTGAAGGATCTGATGGCGATTGCCGGTCAGAAGCCTGTCGCGACCAAGGCCCGTAAGTCCATCGCCGGCTTCAAGCTGCGCGAAGGCATGGTGGTCGGCGCCAAGGTGACCCTCCGCAAGGACCGTATGTACGAGTTCCTCGACCGCCTGGTCACGATCGCGCTGCCGCGCGTGAAGGACTTCCGCGGCCTGAACGGCAAGAGCTTCGACGGCCGTGGCAACTACGCCATGGGTCTGAAAGAGCACCTGGTGTTCCCGGAAATCAACTATGACCAGATCGAACAGATCTGGGGCATGGACATCATCGTCTGCACCACTGCGAAGACCGATCAGGAAGCCAAGGCTCTCCTGAAGGAATTCCAGTTCCCGTTCACGAATTAAGAGCGGGCAGGGAAACACACCATGGCCAAGAAAAGCGCCGTCAATCGTAACGAGATGGTCAAGACCCTCGTCAAGCAATTCGCCGACAAGCGCGCCGCGCTCAAGGCGATCGCCAATGACGAGAGCCTGCCGCTCGAGGATCGCTTCGAAGCTCGTCTGAAGCTCGCGAAGCTGCCGCGTAACTCCTCCGCTGTTCGCATTCGTAACCGTTGCGAAGTCACGGGCCGTCCGCGCGCCTATTACCGCAAGCTGAAGATGAGCCGTATCGCGCTCCGCGAGCTCGGCTCGTCGGGCCAGATCCCCGGCCTCGTCAAGTCGAGCTGGTGAGGACGATCATATGTCGATGAACGATCCCCTGAGCGACCTGATCGCTCGCATCAAGAACGCCGCCACGCGCAAGCGCGCCAAGGTCGCGACGCCAGCCTCCAAGCTGCGCGCCCGTGTCCTGGACGTGCTGGCCGACGAAGGCTACATCCGCGGCTACTCGCTGGTCGAGAAGCCCGGTGCGTTCCCCGAATTCGAGATCGAGCTCAAGTATTTTGACGGTGAGCCCGTGATCGCCGAAATCGCACGCGTGTCCAAGCCGGGCCGCCGCGTCTATTCGTCGATCAAGGACCTGAAGCCGATCAAGAACGGCCTGGGCATCTCGATCCTTTCGACGCCGAAGGGCGTCATGTCGGACTCCGCCGCACGCGACGCTAATGTCGGTGGCGAAGTCCTCTGCCGCGTCTACTAGGCGCGGGAGGGAAAGAGCATGTCACGTATCGGTAAGAAAGCCGTCGCAATCCCCAAGGGCGTCACCCTGACGCTCGAGGGTCAGACTGTGTCGGTCAAGGGTCCCAAGGGCCAACTCTCCTGGACGGTTCCGGAAGACATCGAGATCAAGGTCGAAAGCGAAGAGCTGACCCTGGTTCCGCGGAACGAGTCCACGCGCGCCAAGTCGATGTGGGGTCTGTCCCGCACGCTGGTCGCCAACATGGTGCACGGCGTCACCACCGGCTTTGAGGAAACCCTCGAACTGGTCGGCGTTGGTTACCGCGCCGCGATGAAGGGCACCGCGCTCTCCATCCAGCTCGGTTTCAGCCACGATGTGGATGTCGAGGCTCCGGCCGGCGTCACCTTCGCGGTTCCGAAGCAAACCGAAATCAAGATCGCCGGCGCTGACAAGCAGGCGGTTGGCGAGATTGCCGCGAAGATCCGCCGCATTCGTCCGCCCGAGCCCTACAAGGGCAAAGGCGTTCGCTATGCCGGCGAGAAGGTTCGCCGCAAGGAAGGCAAGAAGAAGTAAGCCATGGCGCTCACACCTCGCGAATCCGCCGTGCGTCGTGCTCAACGCACCCGCACCCGCCTCAAGGCTCTGTCCAACGGTCGTCCGCGTCTTACGGTCTTCCGTTCGTCCAAGAACATCTACGCCCAGATCATCGATGATGAGCGCGGCGTGACCCTGGCTGCCGCCTCCACCCTCGAGGGTGAAGGCAAGACCAAGGGCGCGGACAAGGACGCGGCTGCACTGGTCGGCAAGCTCGTCGCCGAGCGCGCCATCGAAAAGGGCGTCAAGGACGTCGTCTTCGATCGCGGCGGCTACATCTTCCACGGTCGGGTGAAAGCCCTGGCCGACGCCGCGCGCGAAGCCGGCCTGAATTTCTAAGGGAAATCACAGCATGGCTCGTGGTGATCAACAGCGCGGAGACGGCGGCCCCAATCGTGGCCGTCGCGACCGCAACGCCCCCGAAGAGCGGGTCGACAGCGACATCGTCGAAAAGCTCGTTCACATCAACCGCGTCGCCGCCACCGTTAAGGGCGGCCGTCGCTTCAGCTTCGCTGCTCTGATGGTCGTTGGCGACCAGAAGGGCCGCGTCGGCTTCGGTCATGGCAAGGCGCGTGAAGTGCCGGAAGCCATCCGCAAGGCGACCGAAGAAGCCAAGAAGACCATGGTCCGCGTCCCGCTCCGCGAGTCGCGCACCCTGCACCACGACGGCTACGGCCGTTGGGGCGCTGGCAAGGTCATGATGCGCGCTGCCCCTCCCGGCACGGGCGTCATCGCCGGTGGTCCGATGCGCGCGGTTCTGGAAACCCTGGGCGTCCAGGACGTCGTGGCCAAGTCGACGGGGTCTTCGAACCCGTACAACATGGTTCGCGCCACGTTCGAGGCCCTGAAGGTTCAATCGTCGCCCCGCCAGATCGCCGCCAAGCGCGGCAAGAAGGTTGGCGACATTCTCGGCCGCCGCGCCGACGGAGCTTCGGCTCCGGACGCCATCGAGGGCTAAGACATGGCTGAAGCAAAAACCGTCAAGGTTCGCCAAACCGGCAGCCCGATCCGTCGCAACGCCGTCCAGCGCGCTACGCTGGCTGGCCTGGGTCTCAACAAGCTGGGACGCGAGTCCGAGCTGGAAGACACCCCTTCGGTTCGCGGCATGATCCGCAAGGTCCAGCATCTGCTGGAAATCGTCGAGTAGGTCTGCTACGAGACGCCGAAATCGCCACCCCGGTGAAAGCCGGGGTGGTTTTCGTTTGAAACCTCGACCCTGGTCGAGGTTCGGCGAAACCAACCCATAGATTTTCAAGCCGAGTCTGGCCCCTGGCCAGGCGCAGATCTCCAAGGAGAGGCACTTATGACCAAGCTTAATGAACTGGCTCCGGCCCCAGGTTCGACCAAGGGCCGCATGCGCGTTGGCCGTGGCCCGGGTTCGGGCAAGGGCAAGACCGCCGGTCGCGGTGTGAAGGGCCAGAAGGCGCGCTCGGGCGTCGCCATCGCCGGCTTCGAGGGCGGCCAGATGCCGCTCCACATGCGTATGCCCAAGCGCGGCTTCAACAACCCCTTCCGCCTCGAGTTCGCTGAAGTGAACCTGTGGCGCCTGGAACAGGCCGTCGAAGCGGGCAAGCTGAAGGCCGGCGCTGACGTGTCGGTGGCTGACCTGGTCGCCGCCGGCGTGATCCGTCGCGAACTGGACGGCGTGAAGCTGCTGGGCAAGGGCGAGATCAAGTCGGCCCTGAAGCTGACCGTCTATTCGGCGACCGAAGCGGCCATCAAGGCCGTTGAAGCCGCCGGCGGCTCGGTGACCGTGACCAAGAAGGTCAAGGTCGAAGCCGAAGCCAAGGCCTAGTCGATAAAGCTGTCATCCCGGACGGCCATCAGGCCGAGCCGGGACCGCGGGATGCGTCGGCGCCTTTCAAGGTCCCGGCTCTTCGCTCCGCTTCGGCCGGGATGACAGTTCTTTTAGAGGCTCGCCGTGACATCACGGCGGGCCTCACCTATTTGTGGCTCAGTATTAGAGTCGTGGGGAATTGAATGGCCTCGGCCGCCGAACAACTCGCAGCCAATATGAATTTCGCGTCGTTCCAAAAGGCGACCGAACTTCACAAGCGCATCTGGTTCACGATCATCGCCTTGGTCGTCTTCCGTCTTGGCACCTATGTGCCGATCCCCGGCATCAATCCGGAAGCCTTCGCCAACGCCTTCGCGGGCCAGTCGCAGGGCATCCTGGGCATGTTCAACATGTTCTCGGGGGGCGCGGTCGAACGGATGGCGATCTTCTCGCTGAACGTGATGCCCTACATCAGCGCCTCGATCATCGTGCAGCTGATGGGCTCGGTGTATCCGCCGTGGGAAAAGCTGAAGAAGGAAGGCGGCGAAGCCGGCCGCAAGACCCTCAACCAGTATACGCGCTATCTGGCCGTGGTTCTGGCCATCGTGCAGTCGTTCTCGATCGCCGTGGGCCTGCACAGCCAGCCTGGCCTGGTCTTCGAGGGCATCAGCGCCCCGTTCTTCATCGCCTCCACCGTTGTGGCCCTGACCGGCGGCACCCTGTTCCTGATGTGGCTGGGCGAGCAGATCACCAGCCGCGGCGTCGGCAACGGCGTTTCGCTGATCATCTTCGCCGGCATCGTGGCGGGCCTGCCGCGCGGCATCGGTCAGCTGCTGGTGCAGTCGCAGACCTCGGGCAACTACCTGCCGCTGTTCGTGATCATGCTGCTGGCGGTTGCGGCCGTTTGGGCGATCGTCTTCATCGAGCGCTCGCAGCGCCGGCTGCTGGTTCACTATCCCAAGCGCCAGCAGGGCAATCGCATGATCGGTGGCGACACCTCGTTCATGCCGCTGAAGATCAACACCGCCGGCGTCATCCCGCCGATCTTCGCCTCCAGCCTGCTGCTGCTGCCCACGACCGCCATGGGCTTCCTGTCGACGGCGACCCTGCCGGCCTGGGCAGGATGGCTGCCGGGCACCGTGGGCGCGCTGCAGCACGGCCAGCCGGCCTTCATGCTGATGTATGCGGGCCTGATCATCTTCTTCTCGTTCTTCTATACCTCTGTGGTGTTCAACCCCGATGAGACGGCCGAGAACCTGCGCAAGTATGGCGGCTTCCTGCCGGGCATCCGGCCGGGCAAGCGCACGGCTGAGTACCTGGACTATGTACTGACCCGCCTGACGGTGATCGGCGCGGCCTACATCACGGCGGTCTGCCTCATCCCTGAACTGATGATGACGGCCCTGGGCGCCACCCAGTTCGCCCTGGGCGGCACCTCGGTGCTGATCGTGGTGACGGTGACCATGGACACGGTGGCCCAGATCCAGTCCCAACTGCTGGCGCACCAGTACGAGGGCCTGATCAAGAAGTCGAAACTCCGGGGCGGCAAGGGCCGCTAGGCACGATAAAGCGTTTCGGAAGCCGGTTTGTCACAAAACCGGCTTCCGTTTTTTTTCGCCGCACTCTAGGTCTGCGGGGAAGTGACCGAGCGGAGACTCGGCGACGCGCGAAGGGGCATTCATGAACTTGATCCTGTTCGGACCGCCGGCGGCGGGGAAGGGGACTCAGGCCAAGCGGCTCGTCACCGAGCGCGGCATGGTCCAGCTTTCCACCGGCGACATGCTCCGGGCGGCCATCGCGTCGGGTTCCGACCTGGGCGCGCGCGTGAAGGGCGTTCTGGACCGTGGCGAGCTGGTGACCGACGAGATCGTCATCGCCCTGATCGAGGACCGCCTGCCGGAGGCAGAGGCCGCCGGCGGCGCGATCTTTGACGGATTTCCCCGCACCGTGGCCCAGGCCGAGGCGCTGGATAAAATGCTGGCCGCTCGCGGCCAGAAGATCGACCTCGTCCTCCGACTCAAGGTAGACGAACCGTCCTTGATCGAACGGATCTCCAAGAGATTTGCCGAGCAGGGCAGGGCCGACGACAACCCGGAAGTCTTCGTGACGCGGTTGGCCCAATACAACAACCAGACCGCCCCCTTGCTGCCCTACTATGAGGAGCAGGGGAAGCTGACGGAGCTGGATGGGATGGCGGACGTGGAAACGGTCGCGGCCTCTATAGACGCGGCGCTTTCGAGCGCGGTGTGAGACATTTTCAATTCGTTGATTTTCGGCGGATTCAACCATTGACGGCGGCGCAACGATCCCTATAACGGGGCGCTTCCGCGAAAGGGCGCGATCTGTGCGCGCCGGACTGGGTCGAAAGACCGGGCCGGGCGCGCCGTTCGCGTCTTTAGTGCGTGACTAGGAGAACATTAGACGTGGCCCGTATCGCAGGCGTCAACATCCCGACGAACAAGCGCGTTTTGATCGCGCTTCAGTACATTCATGGCATCGGCCAGAAGTCCGCTCGTGACATCGTCACGAAGGTGGGCCTGGACGACACCCGCCGCGTCAACCAGCTGACCGACGCTGAGGTCCTGCAGATCCGTGAAACGATCGACAAGGATTTCACGGTCGAAGGCGACCTGCGCCGCGAAAACTCCATGAACATCAAGCGCCTGATGGACCTGGCCTGCTATCGCGGCCTGCGTCACCGTAAGGGCCTTCCGGTCCGCGGTCAGCGCACGCACACGAACGCCCGCACCCGCAAGGGTCCGGCCAAGCCGATCGCCGGCAAGAAGAAATAAGGTAGCCTGACGATGGCCAAGGAACCGGGTCGCGTTAAAAAGCGCGAACGCAAGAACATCACCTCGGGCGTGGCGCACGTGAACGCCTCGTTCAACAACACCATGATCACCATCACCGACGCCCAGGGGAACACGATTTCCTGGTCCAGCGCCGGCATGATGGGCTTCAAGGGTTCGCGCAAGTCGACCCCGTACGCCGCTCAGATGGCTGCGGAAGACGCGGGCAAGAAGGCCGCCGAGCACGGCGTGAAGACCCTTGAGGTCAACGTGTCGGGTCCGGGTTCGGGCCGTGAGTCGGCTCTGCGCGCGCTGCAGGCCGCAGGCATGACGATCACGACGATCCGCGATGTCACGCCGATCCCGCACAACGGCTGCCGTCCGCCCAAGCGTCGTCGCGTCTAGTACTTTTTAGACTCAATTCTCCTTCGCCGGCTGCGCAAAACGCGGCCGGCGAGCCGCGTTCAAGGGATCGACCACGTGATCGAAAGAAACTGGAACGAGCTGATCCGTCCTGAGAAGCCGCAAATCGAGACTGGCGCCGACGCGACCCGCAAGGCGCGGATCGTGGCTGAGCCGCTCGAGCGTGGCTTCGGCGTGACGCTCGGCAACGCGCTCCGCCGCGTTTTGCTGTCGTCGCTTCAGGGCGCCGCCGTTACCGCCATCCAGATTGATGGCGTTGTCCACGAATTCTCCTCGCTCGAAGGCGTCCGCGAAGACGTCGTCGATATCGTCCTCAACATCAAGCAACTCGCCGTGCGCATGCATGCCGAGGGGCCGAAGCGTATGACCCTGCGCGCCACGGGCCCCGGCCCGGTGACCGCGGGTCAGATCGAAACGCCTTCGGACATCGAGATCCTGAACCCCGACCACGTGCTGTGCACGCTGGACGACGGCGCCACCGTGCGCATGGAGTTCACGGTCAACACCGGCAAGGGCTATGTCCCCGCCGACCGCAACCGTCCGGAAGACGCGCCGATCGGCCTGATCGCCGTCGACGCCCTGTACTCGCCGGTCAAGCGCGTCGCCTATCGCGTCGAGCCCACCCGTCAAGGCCAGTCGCTGGACTATGACAAGCTGATCCTGGAAGTCGAAACCAACGGCGCCGTCACCCCGGTGGACGCCGTGGCCTACGCCGCCCGGATCCTGCAAGACCAACTGCAGATCTTCATCACCTTCGAAGAGCCCAAGGCCAAGTCGGCCGATGAGGCCAAGCCTGAGCTGCCGTTCAACCCGGCTCTGCTGAAGAAGGTCGATGAGCTGGAACTGTCGGTGCGTTCGGCCAACTGCCTGAAGAACGACAACATCGTCTACATCGGCGATCTGATCCAGAAGACCGAAGCCGAGATGCTGCGCACGCCGAACTTCGGCCGCAAGTCCTTGAACGAAATCAAGGAAGTGCTGGCTGGCATGGCGCTGCACCTGGGTATGGACGTGCCGAACTGGCCGCCCGAAAACATCGAAGACCTGGCCAAGAAGTTCGAAGACCAGATCTAAGATTAGCGTATCGCGCTCGATCCGGGCCGCTTTCCACCCCTCGGGGAGGGAAGGCGGCCTGGGCCTTTTGAAGCCGCAACTGCGGTGGAGGGCCCCGGCGCTTCGTTCTGACCCGGCCGGGAACAGGCTGGGATGGGTGACAATCAGCGCTAGATCGCGCCACTGCGGGCCAAGGCCCAGGAGACACTACAATGCGTCACGGTAAAGCTCACCGTAAACTCGGCCGCACGTCCGCTCACCGCACCGCCATGTTCGCCAACATGTCGGCCTCGCTGATCAAGCACGAGCAGATCGTCACCACCCTGCCCAAGGCCAAGGAACTGCGTCCCTTCGTCGAAAAGCTGGTCACCCTGGCCAAGCGCGGCGACCTGCACGCCCGTCGTCAGGCCATCAGCACCGTCCGCGACGTCGAGCAGGTCGGCAAGCTGTTCGCCACCATCGGTCCCCGCTACAAGGACCGTCAGGGCGGCTACATCCGCGTCCTGAAGGCCGGCTTCCGCTACGGCGACAACGCTCCGCTGGCCGTGATCGAGTTCGTCGACCGCGACGTCTCGGCCAAGGGCAAGGACTCGGGCCCGGACTACTCGGCCCAAGCCGAAGACTAATTTTCAGCGCCTGCTGAACGGAAAAGGCCCCGGAGCGATCCGGGGCCTTTTCTGCGTTTTGGGGTTTGGTTGGCTGCGGCGTCGCTGGCTTCGCATCAATAGATTCCGTCATCCCGTGGACAAGCCACGGGATGACGGGGGTAGAGTTCTGCAGTGCCCGAAGCGGACGTTTCGAAGTTCGGCTGAGGGTGGGTTGTGATATTCAGCGAGAACACCGGAACAGACTTTCCACCAGCCAATAATACTTGTCATCCCGGACGGACCCCGGCGAAGGCCGGGGGGAGCGCCGGGACCCGGGGGCAACCGCAGTGCGCCGGCCCCTGGCTCCCGGCTCGGCGACACCGCCCGGGATGACAAGCGTTTGTTGGGCGAGCATGGGGATAGAGGGTGCTCAATCCCCGTTCTCCCCGGAACAAACCCCAGCCCGATCAACGCCTTGTAAAAAACCTGATCGCGCCCGTCAGACGCGCTGAAACATCCCGCATAATCATCCCACCTCGTCGCACGGGAAGGGCGCAAGGCCAGCGACCATTGCGGCGGCGGGGGGTGATCGAGCGGGACTGGGCTTCAGGGGGATACTGAAGCGTGTCCGGGGATCCTGGCGTTGCGGGACCCGCCCGCCGTCGGCGTGGACGGAGAGACACGCGGGAGATGCCATAGGCCCTCGCGCTTCGACCGCCGGGCGGCTCTGGAAACAGGGCGGTTCGGGTTCTGCTAAGGCCTCAACAGGGCCACCTGGCGGGACGCTGGCGGATAACGATGACGCGGAGCGCTCGGCTTCGTCGAAACGGTATTTCTATTTTTCATCCGGACGTCGTCCGGACGCTCCGCGGCCCTTCCCATTCCCTTCAGCGGCCCACCGCATGAAGCGGCAAAGTCGTGTCCCGGCCTGGCCGCCGCGACCCATCGCCGCCCGTTCACAATTAATCGCGATTCACCACGCCTCGCGACCCGGCCTTAACCAAGTCGCCCCCATCCTGACCCGGGAAAACGGATGGAACGCACATGGCCCAGCACGTCGAGACCCTGGTGATCGGAGCCGGCCCCGCAGGCCTGACAACCGCCTATACCCTGGCCAAGGCCGGGCGGGGCGTGACCGTGCTGGAGATGG
>Ga0209066_10002294_pt1 | contig 23479 bp, 13 predicted proteins | sample All_14_2_FD_187198 | JGI IMG/M metagenome (GOLD analysis project Ga0209066, IMG submission 187198) | Freshwater microbial communities in response to fracking from Pennsylvania, USA - Allegheny Zone_MetaG_DW_15 (SPAdes) (version 2) ... | reverse complement strand
CACCGGCATCAGGTCGGTGCAGGTGCCGTGGGCGGCTTCAGCGGCCAGGCCCACGCTTTCACCCAGCGTCGGGTGCGGGTGGATGGTCTTGCCGATGTCGACCTCGTCGGCGCCCATCTCGATGGCCAGCGCCACTTCGCTGATGAGGTCGCCCGCATGCGTGCCCACGATGCCCCCGCCCACGATGCGGTGCGTCTCGGCATCAAACAGCAGCTTGGTGAAGCCTTCGGCTCGGCCATTGGCCAGCGCACGGCCCGAAGCACCCCAGGGGAACAAGCCCTTCTTGACCGCCCTGCCCTGGGCCTTGGCCTGCTCTTCGGTCAAACCCACCCAGGCGATTTCCGGGTCGGTGTAGGCCACGCTGGGGATGACTTCGGCGTCAAACGCCACACTGGCCAGGGCCTGGTCACCCAGCAACTCGCCCGCGATGACCTCGGCAGCCACATGCCCCTCGTGCACCGCCTTGTGCGCCAGCATGGGTTGCCCCACGATGTCACCGATGGCAAACAGGCTGGGCACGTTGCTGCGCATCTGTTTGTCCACGGGGATGAAACCGCGTTCGTTGACCGTCAAACCCGCCTTGTCCGCACCGATCTTGCGGCCATTGGGCGTGCGCCCCACGGCTTGCAGGACCAGGTCATAGGTTTCGGCAGCAGGCGCGTCCACGCCCGGTTTGGCCGACTCGAAGCTGACGCGGATGCCCTCAGCCGTGGCCTGTGCCGCCACGGTTTTGGTGCCCAGCATGACGCGGTCAAAGCGGGCCGCGTTGAATTTTTGCCAGACGCCGACCAGATCCCGGTCAGCGCCGGGCATGAGGGTGTCGCTCATCTCGACCACGTCGATGCGCGCGCCCAAGGTCGAATAGACCGTGCCCATCTCCAGTCCAATGATGCCGCCACCGATGACCAGCATTTTCTTGGGCACAGCGGGCAGTTCCAGCGCGCCGGTGGAGTCCACCACGCGCGCGTCGTCCGGCATGAAGGGCAGGTGCACGGCCTGCGAGCCTGTCGCGATGATGGCGCGCTTGAAGCTCAGCGTGCGCGTCTCGCCAGTCTTGTCCTGGCTGGGGCCTGTGGTCAACTCGATGGCTACATGGTGCGCATCGACCAGGCTGCCATAACCGCGCACTACCTCGACCTTGCGGGCCTTGGCCATGCCGGCCAGCCCCGTGGTCAGCTTGCGCGTGACGCCGTTCTTGTGCGCCCGCAGTTTGGGCAGGTCCAGGCTGGGTGCACCGAAGCTCACGCCCAGCGCATCAAAGTGCTTGACCTCGTCCATCACGGCCGCCACATGCAGCAGCGCCTTGGAAGGGATGCAACCCACGTTCAGGCACACGCCGCCCAGTTCGGCATAGCGCTCGACCAGCATCACCTTGAGGCCCAGGTCGGCCGCGCGGAAAGCGGCGCTGTAGCCGCCGGGGCCGCCGCCCAGCACGAGCACATCGCAGTCGGTTTGTTCAGGCGCGTTGACGGCTAATGTTGTGGCCACAGGTGCGACCACGGGTGCGCTGGTATCAGCCACAGCGGGCACAGGCGCAGCAGTGGGTGTAGCGGGCGCAGGTGCCGCCACCGCCGGGGCCGCAGCACCTTCACCCGCTTCCAGCGTCAGAATCAGCTGCCCCTGCTTGACACGGTCGCCCAGCTTGATCTTGATCTCGCCCACCACGCCGGCTTGCGGCGCAGGCACCTCCATCGAGGCCTTGTCAGATTCGAGCGTGATCAGGCTTTGCTCGGCCGAGATCGTCTGGCCAGGCTTGACCAGGATCTCGATGACCGCCGCATCGGCGATGTCGCCCAGATCGGGCACGGGGATGTTGATCAATGCCATGTTGTCTCTCGTTGTGCGTCTTGTCAGGCTTGTCAGACCAGCGCGCGGCGGAAGTCAGCCAGCAGGCTGGCCAGGTAGGTGTTGAACTTGGCTGCCGTGGCGCCATCAATCACGCGGTGGTCGTAGCTCAGGCTGAGCGGCACCATCAGGCGGGGCTGGAAGGCCTGGCCGTCCCACACCGGCTTCATGGCCGAACGGCACACGCCCAAGATGGCCACTTCGGGCGCATTGATGATGGGCGTGAAGGTGGTGCCGCCAAAGCCGCCCAGCGAAGAGATCGAGAAGTTGCCACCCGTCATCTCGGCTGGCGAGAGCTTGCCCTCGCGCGCCTTGGCCGCCAGTGCGGCGGTTTCAAGCGCCAGTTGCGAGATGCTTTTCAGGTCGACATCACGGATCACGGGCACGACCAGGCCATTGGGCGTGTCTGCCGCGAAGCCGATGTTCACGTAGTGCTTGAGCACCAGGTCATCGCCGTCCAGCGAAGCATTGAAGGTCGGGAACTTGCGCAAGGCCACCGCGCAGGCCTTGAGCAGAAAAGCCAGCAGCGTGAACTTGGTGCCCGCCTTGGCGTATTCGGCATTGAGTTGCACGCGAAAAGCTTCCAGCTCGGTGATGTCGGCCTCGTCGTTGTTGGTGACGTGCGGGATGCGCACCCAGTTGCGGTGCAGGTTCGCACCCGCGATTTTCTGGATGCGCGACAGCGGCTTGCGCTCCACCTCGCCGAACTTGGCGAAGTCCACCTTGGGCCAGGGCAGCAGGGTCATGCCCCCGAGGTCGGCCGCGCCTGCCGAGGCCGTGCCAGTAGCCTGTGCCGGCTGATCCGACTGGGCCATCACACCCTTGACGAAGTTCTGCACATCCACATGCGTGATGCGGCCCTTGGGGCCGGAGCCCGGCACCTGGCCCAATGGCACACCCAGCTCGCGCGCAAAGCGGCGCACCGAGGGCGAGGCGTGCGACACGCCGGGCGCCGCGGTCTCCTGGGCGGGGGCCAGCGCGGCGGTCGGGTTGGCGCGGGCCGTGGCGGCTTGCGGCACGGCCGCGCTGCTTGCCGGCGGTGGGGCCGGTGTGGCTGCCGCGACGGGCGCGTCCTGTTTGGGCGCTTCGGTGGATGCGGCCGGTGCTGAGGGCGGCGCACCTTCGCCAGCCGGCACATCGCTCGTCTCCAGCAAGCCCACGATCGAGCCCATGCTGACCTTGTCGCCCAGCTTGACGCGCAGCTCCTTCAACACGCCACCCACGCTGGAGGGCACTTCCATCGAGGCCTTGTCCGATTCGATCGTGACCAGGCTTTGCTCGGGCTTGATGGTGTCGCCGGGTTTGACCAGCAGTTCGATCACCGCCGCATCGGTCACATCACCGATGTCGGGCACGCTCAGTTCAATCACAGCCATGACGTCCGCCTCATGCGTACAGGGGGTTGATCTTGTCGGCGGGGATGCCGTACTTGGCGATCGCTTCGGCCGCCTTGCTGGCAGGCAGCAAGCCGTCGTCAGCCAGGGCCTTGAGCGCCGCCACCACGATGTAGTGCCGGTTGATCTCGAAGTGTTCCCGCAGGCGGTAGCGGAAGTCGCTTCGGCCAAAGCCGTCGGTGCCCAGCACCCGGTATGAACGCCCCTTGGGGATGTAAGCGCGGATCTGCTCGGGCAGCGCCTTGACGTAGTCGGTCGAGGCCACCACCGGGCCAGCATGGCCAGCCAGTTGCTGCGTCACGAAGGCTGTCTGCGGCGCAGCCATGGGGTGCAGCAGGTTGTGCCGGTCGGCGTTCTGGCCGTCGCGCGCCAGCTCGTTGAAGCTTGGGCAGCTCCACACATGGGCCCCAACGCCCCACTCGGATTCCAGCAGTTCCTTGGCCGCGATGGATTCGCGCAAGATGGAGCCCGAACCCAGCAGATTGACCTGGAGCTTGTGCTCAGGTGCGGCATCTTGCAGGCAGTACATGCCCTTGATGATCTCGGCCTCGGTGCCTGGCTTGAGCCCCGGCTGGGCGTAGTTTTCGTTGAGCAGCGTCAGGTAGTAAAAAACGTTTTCCTGCTGCTCGACCATGCGCTTGAGGCCGTTCTGGATGATCACGCCCACCTCGTGCGCAAAGCTGGGGTCATAGCTCAGGCAGTTGGGGATGGTGCCCGCCACCAGCTGGCTGTGGCCGTCTTCGTGCTGCAGGCCCTCGCCATTGAGCGTGGTGCGCCCAGACGTGCCCCCCAGCAGGAAGCCGCGCGCCTGCATGTCGCCCGCCGCCCAGGCCAGGTCGCCAATGCGCTGCAGCCCGAACATCGAGTAGTAGATGTAGAACGGGATCATCACGCGGTTGTTCGTCGAATACGACGTGGCCGCGGCGATCCACGAGCTCATGCCGCCCGCCTCGTTGATGCCTTCTTGCAGGATCTGGCCGGCCTTGTCCTCGCGGTAGTACATGACCTGGTCCTTGTCGACCGGGGTGTACTTCTGGCCTTCGGGCGCGTAGATGCCGATCTGGCGGAACAGGCCTTCCATGCCGAAAGTGCGGGCCTCGTCCACCAGAATGGGCACCACGCGCGGGCCGAGGTTGGCGTCGCGCAGCAGCGGGGTCAGGCAGCGCACGAATGCTTGCGTGGTCGAGATCTCGCGGCCTTCAGGTGTGGGCTCCAGCACCGTCTGGAAGGCGCTCAGGTCTGGCACTGGCAGAGTCTCGTCGGCCTTGGGGCGGCGCTTGGGCAGGTAACCGCCTAGAGCCAGGCGGCGCTCGTGCAGGTAGCTCATCTCCGGCGTGTGTTCGGCCGGTTTGATGAAGGGCAGATTGGGCAGGTCCTCGTCGGTGACGGGGATGTTGAAGCGGTCTCTGAAGGCCTTGATGTCTTCGTCGGTCAGCTTCTTGGTCTGGTGGGCGGTGTTCTTGCCCTCCCCGCTCTTGCCCATGCCAAAGCCCTTGACGGTCTTGATCAACAGCACGGTGGGCTGGCCGGCGTGGTTCACCGCCGAGTGGTAGGCCGCATAGACCTTCTGCGGGTCGTGGCCGCCGCGTTGCAGGCGCCAGATGTCATCATCTGAAAGGCGGGCCACCATTTCCAGCGTTTTGGGGTCACGCCCGAAGAAGTGCTTGCGCACAAAGGCGCCGTCGTTGGCCTTGCAGGCCTGGTAGTCGCCGTCCACCATCTCCATCATGATCTTGCGCAGCGTGCCGTCCTTGTCGCGCGCCAGCAGCGGGTCCCAGTACGAGCCCCACAGTAGCTTGATCACGTTCCAGCCCGCGCCACGGAACTCGCCTTCGAGTTCCTGCACGATCTTGCCGTTGCCGCGCACAGGGCCGTCCAGCCGCTGCAGATTGCAGTTGACGACGAAGATCAGGTTGTCGAGCTTTTCGCGCGCGGCCAGGCCGATGGCGCCCAGGGATTCGGGCTCGTCCATCTCGCCGTCGCCGCAGAACACCCAGACCTTGCGCTTGGATGTGTCCGCGATGCCGCGTGCATGCAGGTATTTCAGGAAACGCGCCTGGTAGATGGCCGTGATCGGCCCCAGCCCCATCGACACGGTGGGGAACTGCCAGAACTCGGGCATCAGCTTGGGGTGCGGGTAGCTCGACAGGCCCTTGCCGCCCACTTCCTGGCGGAAGTTCAGCAACTGCTCTTCGGTGATGCGGCCTTCCATGAAGGCGCGGGCATAGATGCCGGGCGCCGAATGGCCTTGTATATAGAGCAGGTCGCCGCCATGCCCTTCGTGGTCGCCATGCCAGAAGTGGTTGAAGCCGCAACCCAGCATGGTCGCCAGCGAGGCGAACGACGAGATGTGGCCGCCCAGGTCGCCGCCGTCATGCGGGTGGTGGCGGTTGGCCTTGACCACCATGGCCATGGCGTTCCAGCGCATGTAGGTGCGCAGGCGTTCTTCGATCTCCAGGTTGCCGGGGCAATGCGCCTCGTCTTCCACCGCGATGGTGTTGACGTAAGCCGTGGTGGCCGAAAACGGCATGTCGATGCCGGCCTGGCGCGCGTGGTCGAGCAGCGTTTCCAGCAAATCGTGGGCGCGAGCCCGGCCTTCGGTCTCGATCACGCCGGACAGCGCGTCCAGCCATTCACGTGTTTCCTGGGGATCCATGTCCATGGATGCGGACGGCATTGGATCGTGAGCAGACATGGGTTCAGTCTCCTGTATGTAAAGGCTTGTACCCCAGTATGGACACAAGCTCGCGGTTGGCGAACGTGGATAAACGCCGCCAACCAGGTCACTTCAAGGCCTTTCAATGCGGTATGGCCTTGCACCTTGCAGAAAATATACGCCTGAACATCCGCCCTCAAAATGTGGGAGACCACACCGATAATCCCGGGATGGCCTTTTCCGCATCCACCAACACGCCAGCGTCCTTGCCCACCGCAAGCCCCGGCAAGACGAACCGCTTGTTCTGGCGCTGGTGGCGCAAACAATCCCCCAGCCAGCAAGACCGCTACGCGACCCTCGGGCCGCTGGTGTCGGTGCTGTTGTTCCTGGCGGCCATCATTGCGGCCTTCTGGTACCTGCGCAACGAAGAAATCGAGCGCGAGCAGGAGTCGGTCAAACGCGACACCGAGGTGGTTCAGCAACAGATTCGCTTGCGCCTGATCGAAAACCAGGAGCAGTTGCTGCGCCTGGCCCGCGAAATCAGCATCAAGGCGGTCGGGCCGGATCAGTTCATGCGACAGGCGGGCGACTTTGTTCGGGCGCGCCCGGAGGTCATCAGCGTGTCCTGGGTTCAGGCCGATGAAAGCATCAAGGCCGCCCGCACCACCTTGAGCCTGCCCCTGTACCCATCCCAGACGATGGACATGGACCCGTTTGGCAACCAGACCCCACCCTATGACCCACTGCATGAAAACAAGGAGCCGCTGAGCGCCTTCAAGCAGGCCAGAGAGCGCAACCAGCCGGTTTACTCGCAACCCTATGCCAACCAGATGGCGGCCAAGGTCATCCAGGTTCACATTCCCCTGATCGACCGAACCGGTTTCAGCGGCACCCTGGTGACCGAGTACTCGCTCGAATCCCTGATGCGCTACCTGGTGCCGCGCGAGGTGGCCAGCCGCCACGCGATGAGCCTGATCCGCGTCAACGGCGAAATGCTCACCAGCACGGTGGGCGCCGGCACCGAAACATCGGCCAAGCCCACCTTCGTGCACGACGTGATCGTCACGCCCGTCGGCAACGGTCTGATGCTGCGCGGCATGGGGTTTAGAACCTCGTCCAACCTGATCGGCAATACCTTGTTCTGGATGGTGGTGGCGCTCTCTGCCCTGACCGTCTGGACCCTGATGGGCACACTGAGGCACATGCGCCGCCGCTCGCAGATCCAGAAAACGCTGGTGCAAGAGACCAACTTCCGCCGGGCGATGGAAAACTCCATGCTCACCGGCATGCGCACCATCGACCTGGAAGGCCGCATCACCTACGTCAACCCGGCCTTTTGCGCCATGACCGGCTTTTCCGAAGAAGAGCTGATTGGTTGCGTGCCGCCCTACCCCTACTGGCCCAAGGACCGCCTGGACGAGTTCAACCGCATGTTCCAGCAAGAGCTGCTGGGCCGCAGCCCCATGGGCGGCATCGAGGTGGTGATGCAACGGCGCGACGGCAGCCAGTTCGACGCCCGCATGTACGTCTCGCCCCTGATCGACGCCCAGGGCGACCAGACCGGCTGGATGACGTCTGTCACCAACATCACCGAAGCCAAACGCGTGCGCGACCAGCTCACCGCCGCGCACGAGCGCTTCACCACCGTGCTGGAGGGGCTGGATGCGGCCGTGTCCGTGGTGTCGGTGCAGCGCGGCGAGCTGCTGTTCGCCAACCGCACCTACCGCCTGTGGTTTGGCGCCAACCCTGACGCCCACACCCAGTTGACCGGCGGCGAGGTCATGCCCGACGAGGTGCCCGATGGCGACGAGTCGGTCGACCATTTCGGTGGCCTGCCTGCCCAGGCGCTCACCAATGCCGGCAGCGACACCCGCGAGATCTTCATGGACAACGTCCAGAAATGGTTCGACGTGCGTGCCCGCTATGTGCAGTGGACCGACGGCCATCTGGCCCAGATGCTGATTGCCACCGACATCACCGCGCGTCGCCAGTCTGAAGAAGCCGCCGCGCGCCAGGCCGAAAAGGCCCAGTTCACCAGCCGCCTGATCACCATGGGCGAAATGGCATCAACCGTGGCACACGAGTTGAATCAGCCGCTGGCGGCCATCTCCAACTACTGCAGCGGCATGATCAGCCGCGTGCAGGCCGGCAACATCGACAACGAACAACTGGTTGGCGCGCTGGAAAAAACCTCGCGCCAGGCCCAGCGTGCGGGCCAGATCATCCACCGTATCCGCCAGTTCGTGAAACGCAGCGAGCCACAGCGCCAGCCCACCCGCGTGCGCGAGATCACCGACGCAGTACTCGAATTGGCCGTGTTCGAGATGAAGCGCCGCCGCGTCACGCTCAACACCACGGTGGCCAACCGCCTGCCCACCCTGATGGCCGACCCGATCCTGGTCGAGCAGGTGCTGCTGAACCTGCTGAAAAACGCGGCCGAGGCCATCGACTCCGCGCAGATGCCCCAGTCGCGCCGCATCATCGACCTGCGCGTGCAGCAGCGCAAGCTGGAGGACCAGGGCCAGGTGGTGGAGTTCTCGGTCAGCGACGGCGGCCCGGGCATGAAGGAAGAGATCCTCAGCCGGCTGTTTGAAGCTTTCCACTCCACCAAGGCCGAAGGCCTAGGGATAGGCCTGAGTCTTTGCCGCTCCATCATTGAGTCACATCATGGCCGTATCAAGGCCGAGAACATCTACAATGGGACCACGGTCACGGGGTGTCGGTTCACATTCACCCTGCCGATCGACAGTGGCGGTGTGGCCGACTTCGCTGACACGGCACCCGCCCCTTCCAACGACTTACTTGCCGATAACCCATGAGCTTGATCCCTAAAAAAGGCACTGTGTATGTGGTTGATGACGACGAGGCCGTGCGCGACTCGTTGCAGTGGCTGCTGGAAGGCAAGGACTACCGCGTCCGCTGCTTTGACTCCGCCGAGTCCTTCCTGGCCCGTTTCGACCCCCGCGAAGTCGCCTGCCTGATCGCCGACATCCGCATGGATGGCATGAGCGGCCTGGAGTTGCAAGACAAGCTGCTGGAACGCAAGTCCCCGCTGCCCATCGTGTTCATCACCGGCCACGGCGACGTGCCCATGGCCGTGAACACCATGAAAAAAGGCGCCATGGACTTCATCGAGAAGCCCTTCAAGGAAGACGCTTTGGTGGCCCTGGTCGAACGCATGCTGGACCAGGCCCGCTCGGCCTTCTCGCAGTCGCAAGAAGCCGCCAGCCGCGACGCCCTGCTGTCCCGCCTGACCACCCGCGAAGCCCAGGTGCTGGAACGCATCGTGGCCGGCCGCCTGAACAAGCAGATCGCCGACGACCTGGGCATCAGCATCAAGACGGTGGAAGCCCACCGCGCCAATGTGATGGAAAAGCTCAACGCCAACACCGTGGCCGACCTGCTCAAGATCGCCCTGGGTGCCAACGCCCAACCCGGCGCAGCACCCGCCAAATAAGCCGCTGCCGCGCCGATGCGGCTTTTGAATTCAGCCGGATTCGACCGCATCGCCCTGAACAGGCCGCCTCACCAAACTGTGGCGGCCTTTTTCATTCGCCACCCCCTTGATTCTTCAGAACACTGTCCCCACGGAGCAGCCCATGACAGCCCAACTCATCGACGGCAACGCCCTCTCCAAACAACTGCGCGGCGAAGTCGCCCAGCGCGCTGCCAAGCTGACGGCCCAGGGCGTCAAACCCGGCCTGGCCGTGATCCTGGTCGGCGACAACCCGGCCAGCCAGGTCTATGTGCGCAACAAGGTCAAGGCCTGCGAAGACAGCGGCCTGACCTCGGTGCTGGAAAAGTACCCGGCCGACATGAGCGAAGCCGACTTGCTGGCCCGCGTCGAGGCGCTCAACAACGACCCGGCCATCCACGGCATCCTGGTGCAGTTGCCCCTGCCCAAGCACATCGACGACCACAAGGTCATCGAGTCCATCTCGCCGGTCAAAGATGTGGACGGCTTTCACGTGGCCAGCGCAGGCGCCCTGATGGTGGGCGAGCCAGGCTTCAAGGCCTGCACGCCCTACGGCTGCATGAAGATGCTTGAATCCATCGGCATGGCCAACCTCAAGGGCAAGCATGCCGTGGTGATCGGGCGCAGCAACATCGTTGGCAAGCCCATGGCCATGATGCTGCTGCAGGCCAATGCCACCGTCACGGTTTGCCACAGTGGCACGCCTGACCTGGGCTACCACACGCGTCAGGCCGATGTCGTGGTAGCCGCCGTGGGCAAGCGCAATGTGCTCACTGCGGACATGGTCAAGCCTGGTGCGGTCGTGATCGACGTGGGCATGAACCGCGACGACGAAGGCAAGCTCTGCGGCGACGTGGACTTTGCCGGCGTCAAAGAGGTCGCGGGCTGGATTACCCCCGTGCCCGGCGGTGTCGGCCCCATGACGATTACCATGTTGCTGGTCAACACCATCGAAGCGGCCGAGCGTGACGCCGCTTCCCGCGCGTAATTTGAACCCGTCACGCCACCAGGCATCCAACAGGACACCATGAGCACCAATCCATTGTTAGACACCACCGGCTTGCCCCTGTTTGACCAGATCAAGCCCGAGCACGTCAGCCCCGCGCTGGACACCCTGCTGGCCGACGCCGAGGCTTCGCTGGCCAGGGTCACCGGGCCGGACGTGCTGCCTGACTACGATGCGCTGTCGCTGTTGCTGGACGTGACGACCGAGCGCCTGGGCCGCGCCTGGGGCGCCGTGGGCCACCTCAACAGCGTGGCCGACACGCCTGAGCTGCGTGCTGCGTTCAACGAAAACCTGCCGCGCATCACCGAGTTCTACACCCGGCTGGGTGCCGATGAGCGCCTGTATGCCAAGTACAAGGCCCTCAACGAAGCGCAAAAAACCACCGACTTCGAATTGCGCCTGAGCCCCGCCCGCCGGCGTGCGCTCGACCTGGCCCTGCGCGCCTTCGTGCTGGGTGGCGCCGAACTGCAGGGCGAGGCCAAAAAGCGCTTCGCCGAGATCCAGGAGTTGCAGGCGGCCAAGTCGCAGGCTTTCTCCGAACACGTGATGGACGCCACGGACGCCTTCGCCTACTACGCCCAGGCTGAAGAATTGGACGGCGTGCCGCCAGACGTGATCGAGGCCACCCGGGCTGCTGCAGAAGCGGAGGGCAAGGACGGCCACAAGCTGACCCTGCACATGCCCAGCTACCTGCCGGTCATGCAGTACGCCAGCCACCGCCCTCTGCGCGAAACGCTTTACCGCGCCTACGCCACCCGCGCCAGCGAGTTCGGCGCGCCCGAGCGCGACAACTCTGCCCTCATGCAGGAGATCCTCGCCCTGCGCCAGGAAGAGTCCAAACTGCTGGGCTACGGCACGTTTGCCGACGTGTCACTCGTGCCCAAGATGGCGACCAGCCCCCAGCAGGTCATGGACTTCCTGCGCGACCTGGCCAAGCGCGCCCGCCCCTTTGCCGAAAAGGACATGGCCGAGTTGCGCGAGTTCGCCCAGACCGAATGCGGCTTGAGCGACCTGCAAGCCTGGGATGTGGCCTATGTGAGCGAAAAGCTCAAGGAGGCCCGTTACGCCTTCAGCGACCAGGAAGTCAAGCCCTACTTCACCGAACCCACCGTGCTCAAAGGCCTGTTCGGCCTGATTGAAACGCTGTTCGACGTGAAGATCACGCCGGACTCGGCGCCGGTGTGGCACGAATCGGTGCAGTTCTTCCGTATCGAACGCGCCGGTCAACTGGTGGGTCAGTTCTACCTCGACCCCTATGCCCGCACCGGCAAGCGCCCAGGTGCCTGGATGGACGATGTGCGTGGCCGCTGGAAGCGCCCCGACAACGGCCTGACCCAGACACCGGTCGCCCACCTGGTCTGCAACTACGCCAAGGGCGTGGGCGGCAAGCCGGCCCTGCTCACGCACGACGACGTCACCACGCTGTTCCACGAGTTCGGCCACGGCCTGCACCACATGCTGACCCAGGTCGACGACATCGGCGTGGCCGGCATCAGCGGCGTCGAATGGGATGCGGTCGAGCTGCCCAGCCAGTTCATGGAGAACTTCTGCTGGGAGTGGGACGTGGTGCAAAAGCTCACCAGCCACGTCGACACCGGCGCCTCCCTGCCTCGCGCACTGTTCGACAAGATGACGGCGGCCAAGAACTTCCAGAGCGGCATGCAGACCCTGCGCCAGATCGAGTTTTCGCTGTTCGACATGCGCCTGCATGCCGAGCCAGCGCAGGCTGCCAATGTGCAGGGCGTAGTCGATGAGGTCCGCCGCGAGGTGGCCGTCAACATCCCGCCGGCGTTCAACCGCTTTCAACACAGCTTTTCACACATCTTTGCAGGTGGCTACGCCGCCGGGTACTACAGCTACAAGTGGGCTGAGGTACTCTCTGCGGATGCCTATGCCGCCTTCGAAGAGGCCGCCACGCCCGACAAAGGCGTGCTCAGCCCCGAAGTCGGCCGGCGCTACCGTCAGGCCATTCTGGAAGCCGGTGGCAGCCGATCGGCCATGGACAATTTCAAGGCCTTCCGAGGCCGAGAGCCCCAGATCGACGCCTTGTTGCGTCATCAGGGCATGAGCTGAACCTGAGGACGACAGAGATGCCACGCGCCGTTTTTGCAGTACGACCTTCGATCACCCTGGCCTTGCTGGCCATGAGCATGGCCTCACCAGCCTGGGCGCTTTACAAGGTGGTTGGCCCGGACGGCCGCGTAACCTACACCGACCGCGCGCCCAGCGACACGCCGGCACAGTCGCTCAAGTCCAATGGCAGCGTCTCCTCGACCGAGGGCCTGCCCTACGAGTTGCAGCGGGTCGTGAGCCGCTACCCGGTCACGCTGTACACCGGCAGCAATTGCAACCCTTGCGATGCCGCGCGCCAGTTGCTCAAAGGCCGTGGCGTGCCCTTTGTCGAAAAAACCATCACGACCTCGGACGACATCAAGGCGCTATCACGCCTGGAAGGCACGGATCAATTGCCGGTTGGCCGCATCGGCACCAAGCAGTTGCTGGGCTTTAACCAGTCAGACTGGAGCAGCTATGTGGACGCGGCTGGCTACCCGGCCAAGTCTGCGCTGCCCCTGAACTACCGATGGCCGGCTGCAGCGCCCCTGGCCTCACCGGCAGAGTCGAAGGCCGCATCGCAGACCGGTGCCGACAAGGGCGCGGCAGGTGAGCCCAAGGCCAATGGCGAAGGTGCCGCCGCGCCAGCACCGTCCGGTCCGGCACCCAAGGGATTCCGGTTCTGACTTTGACGGATACCGCGCCCTCAGCCCCGCGCCCAGCCCTGTCTGTCGCCATCATCGGCGGCGGCCCGGCGGGCCTCATGGCGGCCGAAGTCCTGGCCAACGCCGGGATACAAGTTGACCTGTTCGACGCCATGCCATCGGTCGGTCGCAAGTTTCTGCTGGCCGGGCGTGGCGGCCTGAACCTGACCCACTCGGAACCCTTCGACGCCTTCGTGACGCGCTTTGCCGAGCGCCAGTCGGCGCTGGCGGACAGCCTGACGCAGTTCACCCCCGACGCGGTGCGTGCTTGGGCGCAAGGCCTGGGCATCGACACCTTTGTGGGCACTTCCGGCCGCGTCTTCCCCACTGACATGAAGGCCGCGCCGCTGCTGCGTGCCTGGCTGCACCGGCTTCGCCAGGCGGGGGTGCGCTTTCACATGCGCCACCGCTGGCTGGGCTGGAACAGTGATGGCGCCTTGCGGTTCCAGACACCTCAGGGTGAGACCGCGCTGGCCGCGCAGGCCACCTTGCTTGCGCTGGGTGGTGCCAGTTGGGCTCGTCTGGGCTCTGATGGCGCGTGGGTGCCTGTGCTGGCACAGGCCGGTGTGGATGTGGCGCCGCTCAAGCCAGCCAACTGCGGCTTTGATGTGGCGCCCACCGGCCCAGAGCGCACGGGTTGGAGCGACCACCTGCGCCAGCGCTTTGCCGGCCAGCCCATCAAGCCTGTGGCCATGGCCATCACCGATGCACAAGGTATCAGCCACCGCCAGCAAGGCGAGTTCGTGCTGACGGACTCGGGCATCGAAGGCAGCCTGGTCTACGCCTTCTCGGCCCGCATCCGCGACCAGATCGACCACGCCGGCCATGCCACGGTCTACCTGGACCTGCTGCCTTCGCACACGCCCGACCAGGTGCTGGCTGAAACCAGCCGCCCCAAAGGCCCGCGCAGCCTGTCCACCCACCTGAAGAGCCGGCTGGGCATTCAGGGCATCAAGATGGCCCTGCTGCATGAGTGCCTAAGCCCGGCGCAACTGGCCGACCCGAAGGCCTTGGCCCTGGCGCTCAAGGCTTTGCCGGTGACCCTGCGGCAAGCACGGCCCATTGATGAGGCCATCAGCACGGCCGGCGGCGTGCGCTTCGAGTCGCTGGACGCCAACTGGATGCTGCAGCAAAGCCCCGGCGTGTTTTGCGCCGGCGAGATGCTGGACTGGGAAGCCCCGACCGGCGGCTATCTGCTGACCGCCAGCCTGTCCACCGGCCGGGCCTGTGCGCTCGGCGTGCTGCGCAGCGGCCTGGCGCTCAAAAACTCAGGGTCTTGACGCCCTGAGCCGTGCCCAGCAGGCACACGTTCGCCTTGTTGCGGGCGAACACACCCACCGTGACCACGCCAGGCCACTGGTTCACGTCAGACTCGAACTGCGCGGGCTGGGTGATCGACAGGCCGGTCATGTCCACGATCACATTGCCGTTGTCGGTGGTCACGCCTTCGCGCACCTTGCCTGTACCGCCCAGCTTGGCAAAGGCGCGGATCACCTGCGCGGCGGCCATGGGGATCACCTCGACAGGCAGCGGGAAGGTGCCCAGCGCCTGCACCAGCTTGGACTCGTCGGCGATGCAGACGAAACGTTCGGCCAGGTCGGCCACGATCTTTTCGCGGGTCAAGGCCGCGCCGCCACCCTTGATCATGTTGCCCGCGTGGTCGATTTCGTCCGCGCCATCGATGTAGACACCCAATGCGCTGACCGAATCAGAGGGCAGCACCTTGATGCCCAGGGCCTCCAGCCGCTGGGTGCTGCGCACCGAGCTGGACACGGCGCCCACCACCCGCTGCGGGTCGCCCTTCAAGGCCTCACCCAGCGCGTCGATGAACTTGTCAACCGTGGAGCCGGTGCCCACGCCCACGATGCTGCCGTGTGGCACATATTCAAGGGCCGCGCGGCCCACCAGGGTTTTGAGTTCGTCTTGGGTCATGGGTGTGGTCATCGTCAAGGAAGAGGTCGGCCCGTCAGCGTCATCCAGGCGGTCAAGCCGCCGATCAACACGGGCTGGTGCACCATGTAAAAAGTCAGGCTCCAGCGGCCCAGCGTGCTCAGGCCTGAATTGAAGCGCAGCAGTACGCGTGCCTGGCCGGCATTGTCGCCTGATCTGCTTGCGCCGCTCAGCCAGCCGGGGTGCCTGGCCAGCATCCACTGGGTCGCGGCCATGCCCCACCACATCACCCCGAGCCAGGGCAGGATGGGCACGTAATCCTCGGTGATGGGCTTGTGGGTGACCATGCCGAGCCAGTTGGTCCAGCGCGTGTCAAAAAACGGATGGGCCACGAACTGTGGCAGGCACACGGCCAGCAGGCCCAGCGGCCACAGCCAGGCGCGCCATGGGGCGCTCAGGCGCGCCACGATCAGCATCACGGCCATGCCATGCAGCACGCCGAAGTAGATGAAGCTGTCCGGGAACATGAACGCACTGCCGATGCTCACCAACACGGCGCAGCCCGCCACCTGTACCCAGCGGCGCCAGAAGCGCGCCCAGCTTTGCCCCTGCGCCGTGGCCACCGCCTGCCCCGCGCCCGCACACAGCAGGAACAAGGACAGGATGCAGGTGCGCTGCGTGGTCCACAAGGTGTCGTTATAGAAGTTGGCGTTCAGCAAGCGGTAGTTGCTGAGGTCAAAGCAGAAGTGAAAGACGGCCATCCACACGAGCGCGAAGCCACGCAAGGCATCCAGCCTGTCAAAGCGGCCAGGTGATGTGGCGGTGGGGAGGCGATGTGCTTGGCGGTCTGATGGGCCCATGCGGCGATGGTATCGGAGACTTGTTTCAAGGTACGGTCACATCACCGTCTCGGGTTTGTCACACGAGGTGGTCAACATGAGGGCATGCGGCCATGGATCAACGCCCCTCTGCTGAGAGCTTTGACAACGCCCGTCGGACAACACGCCGACCTGGGGATGCCCCAGCCACCCCACAGCGCGGACGAACCCCCATCGCTTCAGGTGCGCACCGTGTGGATCTCGGATGTGCACCTGGGCACGCCGGGCTGCCAGGCCCTGGCTCTGCTGGACTTCCTCAAGCGCGTGGAGTGCGACACGCTCTACCTGGTTGGCGACATCGTGGATGGCTGGCAACTGCGCCGCAACTGGTACTGGCCACAAGCCCACAACGATGTCGTTCAAAAACTCCTGCGCAAGGCCCGCAAGGGCACGCGGGTGATCCTGATCCCCGGTAACCACGACGAGTTCGCACGCAAGTACTTGGGGCATGCCTTTGGTGGCATCGAAGTGGCCGAGGAATGGATCCACACCACGGCCGATGGCCGCCAGCTCTGGATCACCCATGGCGACCTGTACGACGGCGTGATCCAATGCGCGCGCTGGCTGGCGCTGTTGGGCGACTCGCTGTACGAGTTCACCTTGAAGCTCAACCGCCACCTCAACTCGTGGCGTGCACGGGTGGGCCTGCCGTACTGGTCCTTGTCCAAGTACCTCAAGCTCAAGGTCAAACGGGCCGTGAGCTATGTGTCCGACTTCGAGCAGGCGCTGGCCCGCGAAGCGCGCAAGCGGGGTGTGGACGGGCTGGTGTGCGGGCACATCCACCACGCCGAGATGCGCGACATCGACGGCATCCTCTACTGCAACGATGGCGACTGGGTCGAGAGCCTCACGGCCCTGGTCGAATACGCAGACGGGCGGCTCGACATCCTGGACTGGTCCCGGCACATGGGGCCGCAACATGCCATGCGTCGCGCGGTCCACACACTGGCCGAGATCGACACCTGAGCACGCCAAGGCACAATGCTGCGCTTGATTTCACGGAGCAGCACATGGCTTTCGCCGACAACCTCAAACAACTTCCCTCGGTTTCTCACCTGGCTGCCTTGCACCTGCTCAATGGCGAAGGCGTGGTGCAGGCCACCATCGAGAACAAGCCGGGCCAGGCCGGCTCGCTGGCGGTGTACGCGGCTTTGGCTGCCAAGCACGGCAGCATCAACGTGCCGGCCGCGCAAGAAGGCCTGACGCTTTACGCAGAACACACTGCTGATGCGCAGGCCAACCCAGGCAAGCACCCCAACATCGATCGGCTCTTCCAGATCGTGGAAACAGGCCAGAGCCTGTCCGTGAAGACCGTTGCGGCCTGACTGTCAGACATGGATGCCGCGGTTGCGCGCCTGCACAAGCTGGCGACCGGTTGCCTGGCACTGGCGATCCTGGCCATCGGCGTGGCCCTGTGGGCCAATCAGGCCGGGCGCCACCTGACCGGTCCGCAAGCGATCTGTGCCCTGCCCAATGGTCACACCTGGCTGGCTGTCGATGACGAGTTGTGGCACATCGGACCCGACGAGGACCTCGTCAGCCGCAAGACCATCGCCGACCTGGGCTTGCCCGCCCTGCCCGGCAACCTGGTCAACGCGCCGGATGGCCGCATCGCCATCACGGTGCGTGGTCAGGAGCGGGTCTACTGGCTGGACCCGGATGCCGGGCGGCTCGCCGGCCAGGTCGACTGGCAATGGCCCCAGGCGCATCGCGACTTGCTCTCTCACCCGCACACCCTGGCCGTGGGCCCTCAGGGTCAGTTCGCCGTGGCCACCGGGGGTGGGCACCGCGTGCTGGCCTTCAATGCAGAGGGCCACTTCCTGGGCATCACCAGGCCGGACACCTACCGCTTCACCAATGGCCTGTGGTGGGGAGATGAGGGCATCTGGACCACGGATACCAACCGCTTTGCCCTCGTTCGGCTGGACCCGCTCGTGCTGGGCGAGCAGCAACGCATCGAATTGAGCGACAGTTCAGACCCTGCCCGCTACCTGAGCTGGATGCGCGCCTACCCCAAGCTTGGTCTCGGTGACACCAGTCAGCCCCTGGCCACGGTGGTGCGGATGCGCAATGGCATGCGCACAGGCCGTGTCGTCCATGTGATGGCCGATGGCAGCGAGAAAGTGGTGGCGCTGGGTGACGATCTGCAGCCCCAGGACCTGGCCTGGCGCCAGAACGAGCTGCTGGTCGTGGACAGCCAGCGCTACCGCATCCGGCGCTCGGATCTGGATGGCCGCGTCCTACCGGACTTTGGCGCGGGTCAGGTTCAAACGCTTCTGGGGCAGTCCCTGCTCAAGGCGCAACGCCTGTCGCACATCTACCGCGTCGGCCTGCTTGCAGGGGCCTTGCTGTTGGCGGTGGGCTTGCTCGTGCTGGGCTACAAGCGGCAGCGACAAGCGGTGCAGCACAGTGCGCAACTCGCCCCTGAGTTCCGGTTGCTGGGCACCCCCGTTCTCACGAAGCGGCAGTTGCTCAAGGATAGCCTGGCGCTGCATTGGCCCTGGTTGCTGCTTCTGGCGTGGATGCTGCTGCCGCGTGGGCTGGACCTGATCGCGCAGCAATCCGGCCATGCCATGCCCTTGCCTGGCCTGTGGCGCGTAGCCTGCCTGCTCATGGGCTTGCTCACCGTCAGCTGGGTGATGATCCGGCGCATGCGCCGGGCTGCCAGCGACCCCGGCCTGGAGGGGCTGCTCAACGTGCGCGCAACGAGCCTGCTGACCGCCGATGGCGTGTGGGCGGCCTACCGCGAACCCGGCGAGCGTTTGCGCGAAACCTTCATGCTCGGCCCTGTTGGTGCCCTGCGCTGGCTGGTGCTCACAGACCGGCGCTTGCTGAGCTTTCGCGTCACGATCAGGGACAAGGTCCTCACCGGCTCCTGGCACCGCAGCGACATCGAATCGGTCTCGCTGCCTGCGCTGCGATCCTTGCACTGGTGGCAACGCTGGTTGCGCCAGCCCGTGGAGGGCAACTGGCTGAAGATCCGCACGCGCGACGGCCAGGTGTTGCAAGGCGTCGTGCCTTCTGCCATCACCGCCGGGCGTGTGGCGGCGATTTTGGGGCTGGCTTGCGGCAAGCCCGTGAAGCAGCGCTTGCGCACGCACACGGACGCGCACACGGCAGGCTCTCAGCCCACGCCCCACTCAAGCTGGCTGCAAACCGCGGCGTCTGCCCTGGTGCCTGGTTTCGGGCAATGGCTGCAAGGGCGCCCGGAAAGCGCCCTGATCATGTTCATCATCTTTGCCGCATGGCTGGGCGTGAGCACCGGGCCTGTCACCCTGGTCTGGTTCACCGGCAGTGCCGATGTGGCGCCACGCAGCCTCATCGCCGCATGGACGATGCAGGCCCTGTGGGGGCTGTTCAGCGCCTGGGACGCCTGGTACCTGAGCGGCGCCAGGCGGCGCTGAAGCCCCCCGGGCCTCAGCAGCTCAAGCCACCCACTTGCGCGCGTTGGTGAACATGCGTGCCCAGGGGCTGAGCGCGCCCTTGTCGCCGCTGGTCCAGCTCATCTGCACGTTGCGGAAGACGCGCTCGGGGTGCGGCATCATCGCGGTGAAGCGGCCATCGGCCGTGGTCACAGCGGTCAGGCCTTCGGGTGAGCCATTCGGGTTGAACGGGTACACCTCGGTGGCCGCCCCGCTGTTGTCCACAAAGCGCAAGGCCTTGTGCACCTTGGCCGCGTTGCCACGCTGAGAGAAGTTGGCAAAACCCTCGCCGTGCGACACGGCAATCGGCATGCGGCTGCCGGCCATGCCGTCGAAGAAGATTGATGGGCTGTCCAGCACCTCGACCAGGCTCAGGCGGGCTTCAAAACGGGTGCTCTGGTTGTGCGTGAACTTGGGCCAGTCCTGCGCGCCAGGGATGATGGGGCTGAGTGCCGCCAGCATCTGGCAGCCATTGCACACGCCCAGCGCGAAGGTGTCCGTGCGCCCGAAGAAGGCCGCGAACTGCTCGGCCAGTTGCGGGTTGAACATGATCGATCTAGCCCAGCCTTCGCCAGCGCCCAAGGTGTCGCCATAGCTGAAGCCACCACAGGCAATGAAGCCCTGGAACTGGTCCAGACGGGCGCGGCCGGCTTGCAGATCGCTCATGTGCACGTCAAAGGTGTCAAAGCCACCTTGCGCCACCGCGTAAGACATCTCGACCTGCGAGTTCACGCCCTGCTCTCGCATGATCGCCACCTTAGGGCGCGTCTTGTTGATGAAGGGCGCGGCCACGTTCACGGCGGGGTCGAAGCTCAGCTTCACGTGCAGGCCAGGGTCGCTGTCCACGCCGATGGCGGCGTGTTCGCTGTCTGCACAGGCGGGGTTGTCGCGCAACTGGGCAATGCGCCAGCTCACTTCGTCCCAGGTCTGGTGCAACTGGGTCAAAGGTGCAGTGAACACGGCCTTGGCATCGCGCCAGACCTGCACTTCGCCCTTGGTATTGGGTTTGCCGATCACATGGCTGTGTTTGCTCAGGCCATGTGCACGCAGCGTTTGCAACACGGCGTCGCGCTCGGCGGTTCGCACTTGCAGCACCACGCCCAGCTCTTCGTTGAACAGGGCCTTGAGCGTGAGCTCGTTGCGGCGCTCGCCCACCTGGCCGGCCCAGTTCTTGGAGTCGCCCATGTCGGCGCGGCTGTCGCTGATGCCGTCGCCTTCGGTGACCAGCATGTCCACGTTCAGGCTGACACCGGTGTGCCCGGCAAAAGCCATCTCGCACACCGTGGCCCACAGACCGCCGTCGCCACGGTCGTGGTAGGCCAGCAACTGGCCTTGTGCGCGCAAGGCATTCACAGCCTGGACCGTGGCCTTGAGCATCTCGGGGTTGTCGCAGTCGGGTACGTCGTTGCCAAACTGGTTCAAGACCTGCGCCAGCATCGAGCCGGCCATGCGGCGCTTGCCCTCGCCCAGGTCGATCAGGATCAGGCTGGTGTCCAGAGCCTGCCCGTTCTCGGCCGTCACCAGTTGCGGCGTCAGCGTGGTGCGCACATCGTCGACGGACGCAAACGCAGTCACGATCAAGGAGACGGGTGCCGTCACCTGTTTGGTCTGGCCCTGGTACGTCCACTTGGTGCGCATGGACAGCGAATCCTTGCCCACAGGGATGGACACGCCCAGCGCCGGGCACAGTTCCATGCCCACGGCCTTGACGGTGTCGTACAGGGCGGCGTCTTCACCTGGCTCGCCGCAAGCGGCCATCCAGTTGGCCGACAGCTTCACCTTGGCCAACTCGATCGGTGCGGCCAGCAGGTTGGTGATGGACTCTGCCACCGCCATGCGGCCCGAAGCCGGTGCGTTGACCGAAGCCAGCGGCGTGCGCTCGCCCATGGCCATGGCTTCGCCCTTGAAGCCAGCGTAGTCAGCCAGTGTCACGGCCACGTCGGCCACGGGCACCTGCCACGGGCCCACCATCTGGTCGCGGTGGTTCAGGCCACCCACGGTGCGGTCGCCAATGGTGATCAGAAAGCGCTTGCTGGCCACCGTGGGGTGGCGCAGCACATCGAAGGCGACCTTGTCCAGGGTCACGCCGGTGAGCGTGAGTTCGCCGCCATCACGCGCCACACGGGTGACATCACGGTGCATCTTGGGCGGCTTGCCCAGCAGCACGTCCATGGGCATGTCGATGGCCTTGTCGCCATCGGGCTGGGTGCTGTCGCTCAGCGTCAGGTGGCAGGCATCGGTGGTCACGCCCACCACGCCGAAGGGGCAGCGCTCGCGCTCGGCCATGGCCTTGAAGATGGGCAGCGACTCGGGGGCAATCGCCAGCACATAACGCTCCTGGCTCTCGTTGCACCAGATCTCTTTCGGGGCCAGACCGGTCTCTTCACGCGGCACCTGGCTCAGGTCGAAGCGGGCGCCCTTGCCTGCGCCGTCCACCAGTTCCGGGAAGGCATTGGAGATGCCGCCCGCGCCCACGTCATGGATGGCCAGGATGGGGTTGTTCTCACCCAGGCCCCAGCAGTGGTTGATCACCTCTTGCGCGCGGCGCTGGATTTCAGGGTTGCCGCGTTGCACGGAGTCGAAGTCCAGGCTGGCCGCGTTGGTGCCCGCCGCCATAGAGGAAGCGGCCGAGCCACCCATGCCGATGCGCATGCCAGGGCCGCCCAGCTGGATCAGCAAGGTGCCCGCCGCGAAGGCGATTTTTTTCGTCTGTTCGCTGCTGATCGTGCCCAGGCCCCCGGCGATCATGATGGGCTTGTGGTAACCGCGGCGGATGGCCGGTGATGTGGCCCCTTGAGCCCCCACCGTTTGCTCGAACACACGGAAGTAGCCCGCCAGATTGGAGCGACCAAACTCGTTGTTGAACGCGGCGCCACCCAAGGGGCCTTCGATCATGATCTGCAGCGCGCTGGCGATGTGCTCGGGCTTGCCGAAGGGCTCGGTTTCCCAAGGCTCGTTGGTGCCAGGCAGGTGCAGGTTCGACACCGAAAAGCCCGTCAGGCCCGACTTGGGGCGCGAGCCACGGCCGGTGGCGCCTTCATCGCGGATCTCACCGCCCGAGCCTGTCGATGCACCGGGGTAAGGTGAAATGGCCGTCGGGTGGTTGTGGGTCTCCACCTTCATCAGCACATGGGCCAGTTCTTCGCGCGCCTGGTACTGCGGCGCATTGGTGTAGCCAGCGGGCATCCAGCGCTCGATCTGGTGGCCCTCCATCACCGAGGCGTTGTCGCTGTAGGCCACCACCGTGTGCTGCGGGTTGAGCTTTTCGGTGTTGCGGATCATGCCGAACATCGACAGATCCTGCGCCTGCCCATCGATGGTGAACTGGGCGTTGAAAATCTTGTGGCGGCAGTGCTCCGAGTTCGCCTGCGCGAACATCATCAGCTCGACGTCGGTCGGGTTGCGCTGCAAGCCCGTGAAGGCCTTGACCAAGTACTCGATTTCATCATCCGACAAGGCCAGACCAAAGGTCACGTTGGCGCTTTCCAGTGCCGCACGGCCCTGCCCCAGCACATCCACGTGCGCCATGGCCTGCCCGGTCTGCTCATCGAACAGGTGGCGGGCTTGATCGCGCTGGTGCAGCACGCTTTCGGTCATGCGGTCGTGCAAGAGCGAGGCGGCGGCGCTCAGGTCGTCGGCTGACAAGGGCTTGGCGCCACCTGTGAGGGTGCCGATCAGCCCGGCCTTGAGCGTGAGGCGGAACTCGGTCACGCGCTCGACGCGGCGAATGGCCAGCCCGCAGTTGTGCGCGATGTCCGTGGCCTTGGACGCCCAGGGCGAGACCGTGCCCAGGCGAGGCGCCACCACGATCAGTTCGCCATCAACGGGCCCTTCGTAGGCATCGCCGTAGTTCAGCAGGGCCGACAGCTTGTCCACATCACCTTGAGGCAAAGCCTTGTCCAGCCAGACCCAGTGAACAAAACGCGCATGCACCGCGCTGATCTTGGGGTTGACGGCCTGTAGCTTGGGCAGCAGTGCCTGAACCTGGTGGGGAGCCAGGGCGTTGCCGCCCTCGAAATGCATCAGGGTAGACATCACGGAAGTGGTGCGTTCGGTCACGAAGTGGGCCTGAAAATGCGACCGCCCTGCACTGCAGGGCGTGGACGGCGGTCGCGTTGAGAAGCATGGCAAGGCGCCAAATGGCCGCGTGCGGCTCA
>Ga0209066_10002292_pt1 | contig 23487 bp, 16 predicted proteins | sample All_14_2_FD_187198 | JGI IMG/M metagenome (GOLD analysis project Ga0209066, IMG submission 187198) | Freshwater microbial communities in response to fracking from Pennsylvania, USA - Allegheny Zone_MetaG_DW_15 (SPAdes) (version 2) ... | reverse complement strand
GTTGCGGAAGTTTGTGATTCGTCCGGTCGCCAGTTCAGCGGAATGAACATAGATCCAGTTGTCTTTAAAAAGGTCACGCCCTCCGATCCTCAAGAATACGATGACGGTGTTTCTGAACTTAAGTTGTGCCAAGGCGTCGCGTGCCTGTTGCGGAACACGGTCCATTCGCCCAACGAGCTGCGTGATCGGCATGCTCGATATGACATGGTCAAACGTTCTGACGGAACCGTCGGACAGCTCGACGCCGACGGCGCGGCCGTTTTCTACGACGACCCGCTTAACCGGTGTGTTCAAATGGATCAGTCCGCCCTTTTCTGCACATTTTGAGGCCATGCGTTCATAAATGATCCCCGTGCTGCCGTGGGGATAAGCGAACTGGTCGACCAATGTTTTGTGTTTGGCGGACCCTATCCCGAAGGCGCTTTTGATTGCCTCCAGAAGGGAAAATTTCTTGATCCGCTGGGCCGCAAAATCGGCATCCAGGTCGGCGCATGTGATTCCCCACAGCTTTTCGCTGTACGTCTTGAAGAAGATCGTAAACAGCCTGCGCCCGAAACGGCTAACGACCCATTCTTCGAAGGTAGGCGCGGCTCCCAGCCGCGTCGGTCTGACCCACTCGCGCGCATAACTTGCCAAACACCGGACCGCTTCGAACAGGCCGAGGTTCATCAAGGCGTTAAAGGGCCTCAGCGGGTAATAATAGAATTTGTTCTTGTAGAGAATGCGCGTGAGCCGGTCAACCATGTCGTAATCACGGCCGGCAAGCTCCAGCCAAATGCGGTTGACGCGTGTGTCGGTGCTGAAGAAACGATGCGGCCCCAGGTCGACTCTCTGCCCCCACAGGTCAAGCGACCGGGACATGCCTCCCACGGCAGGACCGCTCTCGAAAACTTCTACGGTGACGCCTGCTTTTGCCAGTTCATAGGCTGCTGTCATCCCGGCAGGCCCCGCGCCAATAATTCCGACCTTCACCATTAGCCTCCATGCTTCGCCGTGTGAACCGTTCCGAACACACGCGTATGTTTGTCATTGCGCTCTTTTGAAATAGTATAGGCAGAACGGGTCTGAAATGATAAGATAAAAATCAAAAAGGCAGAGAAAAATGGGCAAAACGTGGGATTTGTTGCATAGATGGCGCATTGATCTTTTCGGAATATTTCTGTTTGTCTTAAGCATAGGCATTGTTTTTGGCGATGTCCTGCCCCGGTGGTCGGCGCTCATTGCGCCAGATTCGATGCCGTATTTCGCCTATGCCTATCGGACGGGTACGGTTGAGGGATTGCTGTCAGGGCAGAGCTTTACGCCTCAAACACTGTATTGGCTTCTGTTTGATCCGCTTATCGCGCATGAGTTGACCTATATCATCGATACGCTCGTGTTGGTTCTTGCGGGCGTCTACTATCTGCGCGGGCGGAGACTTCAGCCGTTAGCATCGTGGTGTGGCGGCCTTGCGCTGGGGTTAAGCGGCTACACCTTCACGCTTTTCTGTGCCGGGCATCGCGGGTACTTCCACATGTTCTCCTGCGCCGTCTGGTCGTTCGGGCTGTTGATCCGGTGTTTCGAGACCCGCAAACTTTTCTGTTTTGCCATGTTGGGGCTGGCCCTCGCGTGGGGCGTCCCGTATCAACCGGATGTGTTGTTGTTTGTCGGCGCCCTGGCAGCGGCGTATGTGGTGTGGCTGACGTTCCAAAGCGGAAGTCAGAGGCCAGAAACCGGATGTCAGAAATCGAATGGCGGTGGACAAGATTCTGGCGTCGGGTGTCGCGGGTCGAAGGTCCTTAAGAACGAGTCGGATCGCGCCGGCGTCCTGAAAACAGTCATCAATGTCTGGCCAAGGTTCGGGGTGTCGGTATTGGTGCTGGGGCTGGCGGGGTTTGGGGGTATACGCACGGCGGTGACGACACATTTTGCGGGACGTGAAGACCATTTTGCCCGTGTGACGGAACAACAGGGGAAAGCGGACGCCCTGTCTGAGAAGAAAGACGAAGTTGAAAAACAGGAACGGTGGAATTTCGCCACAAGTTGGAGTTTGCCGCCAGAGGATGTGCTGGAGTTCATCGTCCCGGGTGTGTTTGGCAACGAGTCGATGCAGGGCGCCTATCCCTATTGGGGTCGGCTTGGGCGACCGCCGGACAGCCAGTTTCAGAAGGGGCGCATGATGCCGAACTATCGTCAGCACACGGTGTGCCTCGGTATGGTTCCGGTCCTCCTCGCGGTTTTCGGCGTCTTTGCTTGGTTCTCGTTAAGGCGGACGAAAGAGCTCGCGCCCCTGCATTCGTCCTCCGTCCTCTTTCCGCAGTCTTCGGCCTGCTCCGACGTGCCCTTTTGGGGTGTCGTGTGGGTCGTTTGCCTGCTCTTGGCGCTTGGGCGCTACACGCCTTTTTACCGGTTATTTTATGCGATTCCTTACATGGGGTACATCCGTTGCCCGGTCAAGTTCGTGCACCTTGTCGAGATCGCGACGGCCTTTCTGGCCGGGTTTGGGATGGAGGCTCTTCTGCGGGTGGAACGACCTGAAGTGCGGCGCAGATTACTGTGGATGAGTGTCGGAACGGCGGGCTTGTTGCTGGTCGGTTTATTGGTGACCGTCGTAGCCGGACCCTCCGTGGTACGGCACATCACGGAACTTGGAATGGGACAGGCCGCAGAGACATTGAGCGGCTACATGCGGCACAATTTTGCGCGGGCGGCGGGACTTGCCGCTTTGGTGGCGGTCTTGGCGTATGCGGTTTCGCGCAGGGCTGTCGAACGCTTCCGGGTCTGGGCCTGTTGCGGTGTGGTGGCGGTTTTGGTGTTGGATCAGGCGCTGGTGGCCCGTCGGTATGTGAAAGTGATGAACGTCGGCGCGCTCTATGCCGAAAACGCTGTGGTCAAGGCGATCAAGAAACAGGCGGCCGGACAGGTTGCGAGCGTTGTGAATTATGCGTCGTCGAACACGGGGCAAGACTGGTTCAGCATGGCGCTGTCATTCAACGGCATCCGTAATCTGATGCCCTCGAAGGATGAGCGAAACACGCCGTATGGGCTTTTGTTTGCCGGTCTTCAGAGTGATCCGGTCCGCTTATGGCACGTGCTCAACGCGCAATTTTTGATCGTGCCGCGCAAGGCGGTTGAGGGATTGCTGCGGCAGGGCGTTCTCCAATCGGTCCTGGATTTCGAGTTGGGGCAGGGCGTGGTGCGGCGCGCAACGCAGCCCGGCGAGAAGACCTTGACGCTCGCCAGGGTCCGGGGTGTCGAGAAAGCGCCGCGCTGGATCGTTGAGTGGCAAGGGGCGGTGCCGGTTGATAAACAGGCGGAGGCGGCCGTCAGCGGAAAGCAGACGGTATCGGATGCGCCGCCGCCCGCTGCTGCGACGGTGCCTCCTGCTGCGGCGGAAATCAACGTGCTCGCCAGGCATGGCGCGCCGGGCGTGCTCGCAACCCGCGTCAAGGTGACGGCGAAGGCACCGGGGCTTCTCGTGTTCGACGAACGCGTAACGGACAAGCAGGAGATCCTGATGGATGGTCGGCCGGCTCCGCTACATACCGTTGACGGAATCTGGCCGGCGACGGTTGTGCCTGCCGGAAGCCATCAGGTCGTCTTGCGGCAACAGAGAAAGCCGACGGCTTTCCTGCTGAGTGTCCTGACGGTGTTGGCTGTCCTGGGCTGGGGTGTCGGGTTGTTTTGGGCAAACAAGAATCGTCTGACACAGGATACGTCGCTTTAGCCGATGGTCGCGTCAGAGAAAAGAGGAGGGTCATGACTGTACGTGAAATCTATAAGCGTTATCGTACGCTGAATGGGCGCGATTTTTGGGGACGGTCTGCGCGGAGAATCTTTGATTTCGCCGTTCCGCAAGTTTCCTATGCCCAGGCGGGAGAAGATATGGTTATCGACTTTTTACTGGAGGGCGTAGGCATTCAGCCGACCTATCTCGAATTGGGAACCAATCATCCCCGTTTCGGAAACAACACCTATAAATTCTACCGGCGCGGATGTCACGGGGTTCTGGTGGAGGCTGACCCTTCGCTGATACCCTGCATCCGTAAGGCGCGGCGCCGCGACAAGGTGCTCAATGTCGGGGTTAGCGCCCATGAGGAAACCGTAAAAAAGTTCTATATTTTTTCGTGCCCGAGTTTTAACACGTTCGACGAAAAGGAGGCTCTTGGCCGCGAAAAAACGTCGGCCGCAAAAATCACGGCGGTTGTTGATGTGCAGCTGATGTCAGTCAACACGATTATCGAAAAAAACTTCGAGCGGTTTCCGGACTTTCTGTCGATCGACATTGAGGGGCTTGATTTAGAGGTCTTAAAATCAATCAACTTTGAAAAACATCCGATCCCCATCATCTGCGCCGAGACCTGCTCGTTTTCGGATACGCACATCAAGCCCAAAGACAAAGCCATTGAGACGTTTCTGACCTCGAAAGGCTATTTCGTTTATGCGGACACCTATGTGAACACGATTTTCGTTAATGAGCGCTGGTTTCAGCGGGCCGGGAAATGAAAAAAACGCGCGTCTTGCTAGTGCAACTTGGTGCGAATGGCGACTGTCTGATGGTCACGACGATCGCGCGGCAAATCAAGCGCGACTTTCCCGGTTGCCATTTGACGTGGGCGATTAGCCACAAATGCCGCCCAATGATCGAGAACAATCCCGACGTGGATGAGGTTTGGGATGTGGATTATAAGGCCGAGGAGTGTCCGCACGGGGACGGTTACCGGCGGCTGCAACAAGAAATTGAAGACCGTTGTGCCAAGGGCGACTTCGATTACGTGTTTAATACGCAAATCTATCCGTTCAACGTCAGCAAATTTGACGGGTCGACGCGGTCGTCGATGTTTCATATCTATCCGAAACCGATCCGTGTCGACAAGCATCCTGTACTGCGGCTGTTCGACAGCGAAGTTCAGAAAACGGAACAGTTTGCCGCCGCCCACCGCCTGCGCGAATTCAAGCACGTCATTATTCTCGAGTGTGCTCCGGGCAGCAAACAGTCTAAATTGAATCAGCAGAGAGGCGTTGCCCTTGCTCAAAAATGGGTGGAGAAGCGCTCGGACACCGTCGTCGTTGTTTCGACGAACATCCCGTTTCAGTCGCCCCATCCTCGCATCATTGACGGCTCCTGCGTGTCGCTCCGGGAAAACGTGGCGCTGTCTCATCACGCTACCATGTTTGCCGGGTGCTCCAGCGGCATTACCTGGCTGTTGACATCGGAAGAGGCGAAGCAACTCCCCATGGTGCTCTTTCTGGACCCGGCCGCGTTGGGGTCTCGCTTCGCATCCGTCGTCTACGATTTTGACTATTGGGGGTTGCCCTCAGATCACATTATCGAGACCGGCAAAGACGATATCGAAGAAATGGCCGAGGTCGTGTTGTGCGCACTGGACGATTTTGACAACGCGCGGCGCTGTTATCACGAAACGTTCAAGCCCCACTTTTGGGACTTCTTGATTTTCATCGATTATCGCTCGTATAAACGGTGTTTGAATGTGTTTGGCACCTGCCGCCTGTTCTTGGCGCGAAACCGGTTTGGCTGGTCCGACTTTTTCGATGTCGGGCGCCTCGCCCGCGTCTTGCTTTTTTTGTGTGAAGAGGCGGTTAGAGTCATGCGGAAGCGGTAATTCAATGTCCGGCACTTTTCTCCATGACAGTGTTCTATTGTGATTTTAAATACTATATTCCCTTGAGGCTCAGGCCTATTTTAAATTATATTGCATATATGAGAGAGAACTCGTTATTGACTTGAAGTTTTTGCTCTATGATTTATCCGTTGAGGAGGTTGCTTATGAAAGAGGTTTTTGAATGTTATGTTGAATGTACACTGGGTAACGATACCCTGTCAGAGTTCCCAGGTCATGTCTATGATGTTAATTACCATAAATTTTTCCCGGAAAATAAGAACGCAGAAATGCTTGATATAGGACCCGGTATTGGCAGGATGATGCAGTTTTTAAAGAAATGCGGATATTCGAACGTCAAGGGTGTTGATATATCGCCATCGTCAGTTAGAAGCTGTAAAAAGAAAGATTTGGATTGTGAATTGGCAGACAATACTAGCGACTGGCTTAAACGGCACGCGGAAGAGTTTGATTTTATTACTTTACTTGATGTGATTGAGCACATACCCAAGAAGGATATTATTGATTTTCTTACAGCGATTAGGGGCAGTCTGAAAACGGGGGGAGTTTTTCTAATTCAGACCAATAACATGCAAGCTGAATATGCGCAATTGATGCGATATGGTGATATTACACATGAGCTTGGTTTTTGTGAGTCTACACTAAGGCAGGTTTGTTCAGTAGCAGGGTTTACTCAGGTTGAAGTCTTTGGGATGGAACCTTGGTGTCTTTACAAAAAATGGTGTTATTTTAAAATGAAACCATTTACAGCAATTCTTCATTTCATCGGGGTGCATGTTCGTGGTTTGTATTGGGTATTTGTGAGATTTATGCGAAGGCTGAATGGCAATTACTGCCCGCATGCTATGATTCTAAATCCCATGTTTTATGCAATCGCACGTAAGTGAAAATCGATGGAATGTCTGATTTTGCAGTTACTGGTATTGAAGTTTTGCGTCTTTACGGAAAAGGCTTCATCAGGGAATGGCGTATCGTGCAACGCTTTCGGATGTCGGATTGGACGAAGGCGCTTTTGCAACCGCTGAAAGAGAGAATCCGTTATTAAACGACGAATGACTTTAGAAGTTTTTGGGTGGCGGGGTGGTGCAGCGCGACATTGAATGTTGCCGAAGCGTCGGGGTGTGAGAATGTTACTTCTAAAAGAAAAAATTAAGGCATGGATGGGACCCCTCTGGTGGTACGCTGCCATTCTATTCGTTGTTCAGCGTTTCGGAGATGCGATCAACGTGTTTATTGGGTTGTGGCTGGTGCCGAAGTACTTGCCCCCGTCGGAACTGGGCGCTGTTTTGCCGCTTACCCAAGTCGGCAGCGTGCTGGGGTTGCCGCTGACCATCCTGATGATACCGTTTACGAAATTCTTGAACATTTACGCGACGCGTGGAGAATTTGGCAAGGTCAAATGTTTGTTGCGCGATGTGTTTGTGCTGTCCGCTGTGCTCTTTGTGGGAACGCTTGTTTATGCGCGCTTTTTTATGCCGCTGGTGTTTGAGCGGATGCGCGTGGGGGATGGCAGCCTCGGGCTATTGGTTGTGGCCTCTGGCGTGATCACCATTGTGGCGTCGGTTTTCGGTAACGCCTTGCAGGCATTAAAGCAGTTCAGGATCATTGCGATAACGAATTTGCTGGCTGCGCCGCTTCGGCTGATTGCGATGCTGGTGTTCATGCCCTTCCGAGCGATATCCGGCTATTTTGTCGGCCAGGCGGCACCCTCTGTGCTTGTCATTCTCGCGTCTCTTTTCGGTCTGCGGCAGAAGCTTAATCGGCATGTGCAATCGGAGCCTTACTGGTTGGCGGACTGGCGCCCGATCATGCGGTACACCGTTCCGGTGGCGGTGTATGTGGTCACCGGTGCGATTCAGGTCATGGTTGAAACGTTTGTGATCCGCCACCGGTTGCCGGATATGGATTCGGCGGGGTATTACGTGATTTCGCGATTTTCCGAGATTGGAGCCTATGCCGGCATGACGTTTATTTTCGTGCTGTTCCCGCTGGCGGTGGAAAAACATGAACAGGGAGAACGGTCTCACCGATTGCTGTGGCAATCGATGGGGGGGGCGCTCGGGAGCGGGCTGCTGCTGGCCGCAGGCTTCCATTTTTTTGGGCGGTGGTTGCTGGGGCTTTCTCCGACATGGGCGAATTATGTGCCCTATGCCTCGCAGATGACTTTGTTGACCGTGATTGTCGTGGTGCGTGTGGCAAGTGCCTGTTTTGTTAATTTTGAGATGGCTTGTGGCCGTTTTGGTTTTGTCAGTTATTTCATCCTGATATCAGGAATAGAGAGTGCGCTTTTATATGGCCTGACCGGCTACACGTTCTTTGAAGGACTATTGCCGTCAGCCTGGGTGAGTTGGATGGCCTCCTTGCGCGCTGCCCGTCTCGACTTCCTTATACAGGTGATGCTGTGGTTTTCGATTGTTACATTTGCCTGTGCAGTTCTCCATTTGGGATTCAGGGACAGAAGACGCCCTACGCGCACATGACGAATGGTTGTCGAACTAACCAAGCGACGCCGTTTCTGCAGGTGAACAGTCCAGAACCGAAGTATTTGTGAAAATCTAGTTGCACGGACTTTCGATAAAAGGTATAAAAATCACTCACATTGAGGTTGTTATGGCAGAAACGCTTGGGTCATTGTGTGATAAGCTGACGATCGTCAAATTGAAGCAGTATCATTCGGATGACCGCTCGAAAACGGATAGTCTGAAGCAACAGGAACGACAGCTTTGCGAAGAAATGGACGCCTTTCTTTCTTCTGCGATCTCGGGTGAACTCGCGCCGGACAAGCTGACCTTCCGTGCGAACAAGGTCTATAAGAAACAGGGAAACGAACTGGGCGCTTTGTCGTCGGATGCGCTTGGAGCGGTTTTCGCCGAACTGGCGCAAGTGAACTGCGACTTGTGGCACGAGCAGGAGAAGGTCTACGAGTTCGAGACTGTTCCCGTGGCGCAGAAAGACCTTGTCGTCAAACAGTTGGCGCTTTTGAACCTCAAACGCAACCAGTGCATCGACGCGATTGACCAGGCGCTGGTCAAATGCGTGCAAAACAAAGGTGTGTAGCATCATGTATCGTGAAATATCCCAATGCCGGATCAGCGGCAGCTCGAACCTGTTGACGGTGCTTTCGTTGGGCGAGCAGTGCCTGACCGGCGTGTTTCCGAAATCGGTCGACACGCCGGTAACCAAGGGGCCCCTCGACCTGGTCTGGTGCCCGGACAGCGGCTTGCTGCAGCTCAAGCAGTCCTATAGCCTCGACGAGATGTATGGCGACAACTACGGCTATCGCTCAGGGCTGAACCCGTCCATGGTGGCGCACCTGACGAACAAGATCCGCGGGCTTGAGCGTCTGGTCGCCCTGTCGCCGTCTGATCTGGTGATCGACATCGGCAGCAACGACGCGACGTCGCTCAAAGCCTACTCCGGCCGCCACCGCAAGGTGGGCATCGACCCGACGGGCCGCAAGTTTGCGAGCTTTTATACGGACGACATCGCGCTGTTGCCGGACTTCTTTTCTGCGGAGGTCTTCCGCGCGAAGTTTCCGCAGGACAAGGCGAAAATCGTCACATCGATCGCCATGTTTTACGACTTGGAGCAGCCGCTGCGGTTCGTCCGGGACATCGAGTCGGTGCTGGCAGACGACGGCGTCTGGCATTTCGAGCAGAGCTACATGCCGTCGATGCTGCGGACGCACTCGTACGACACGATCTGCCATGAGCATCTCGAGTTCTATTCGTTTAAGGTCGTGAAGAACATGCTCGAGCAGTGCGGCATGCGGGTCGTTGACGTGCAGATGAATGCGGTCAACGGCGGGAGCTTTGCCGTCACCGCCTGCAAAAAGTGCGCGCCTTACCGCTCCAACCTGCCGATCATTCAGTGGCTGTTGATGCAGGAGGAGGATATGGGGCTGGATACGCCGCGGCCCTACCGCGAGTTCGAGGAGCGCGTGTTCAAGCACCGCCGGAATCTGGTGCGGCTGATCGACTCCATCATCGGCGATGGGAAAACGATTTTCGGCTACGGCGCGTCGACCAAGGGCAACGTGCTCCTGCAGTTCTGCGGGCTGACGGCCAAACACCTGCCCTGCATTGCGGACGTCAACGAACAGAAGTTTGGCTGCTTCACGCCCGGCACGCACATTCCGATCGTTTCGGAAAAAGAGGCGCATGCGATGAAGCCGGACTATTTCCTGGTGTTGCCCTGGCATTTCAAGCACACCATTCTCGAGCGCGAGAAGGAGTTCCTGTCCCGGGGCGGAAAGTTCATTTTCCCGTTGCCGGAGATCGAGATCGTTTAAAAGAGGGCATAATCTAGCATGGCAAAAATTCTTTTTTTGAATTGCTTGAAAGCCCAGTGCAGCATTTGGAATTCGGGACTGATGGTCTATCATGCGCTCAAACAGTCCCCGAACTATCAGATTGATTATTTCGAAGTTGATCGAACGAAGTTCGTGATCCCTGCAGACTATGACGTGTTCGTGTTCAACTATCATCCGGCCACAATGGGTTGGCTGGATACACAATGCCTCCAAAGATTGAACGGCATCAAGCTAGTTGTGGTGCTCGAAATGTATCCCAACGATCCTTATCCGTCGTGTCCGCGTGACGTGTTTGACGGTTATCTGGTTTTGGATCCGACGATGAGGCACGAGGATAAAAACGTTTTCGCTTTTCCTCGTCCGCTCGAAATGTTTCAGCCTCAGAAAACATACGCGAATCCTCCTGTTCCCGTCATTGGCACGTTCGGATTTGCGACGCCAGGCAAGGGTTTTGAAAAGGTCGTTGATGCCGTCAACAAAGAGTTTGGTGCAGCAATCGTGCGGATCAATATTCCGCATGGCACATATGTTCCCCAATCCGAGTCATATGCCAAAGAACTGGCGGAAGCATGTGTCGCACGAGCAAAAAAAGGGGTTGATGTTCGAGTTACTCACGAATACATGACGAAGCAGCAATTGGTGGATTGGTGCGCGGAAAACACCTTGAACTGTTTTCTGTATGATCGAAGTCTGCCTGGGCTGGCTGCAACAACAGATCAGGCAATTCTGTCGATGCGGCCTTTGGCGGTGAGCCCGAACGACTCGTTTAGGCATATCACTCAATATTTGCGCCCTTACCCGGACTGGAGTTTGCGCGATTCGATTTCGAACTCTGTGGAGTGTGTGGTTAACATGAAATCCGAATGGAGCCCTGCCAAGTTTGCGGAGAGGTTCGAGCAGGTTCTTGCTTTGTATCCGGTGTCCGAAGCGGCGCACTCCGGGCAGAAACAGTTCAAGTTGATCCGAAGGGGCAAGGTGCGCTTAATCATAGGTGGCTTAGTCGGATTAGGTAAGTCAACCATCAAGCGTTGTGCTGATTTCAAGAATAGCTGTATGCGCAAGCTTGTGTTGCGTTGGCTGCATTACCGCCGAATTGTCGTTCACAATTACCCTTCTTATTCGCAAGCAGGCGAAGATTTGATCGTCGGTGCTTTGTTCCGATCATTTGGAGGTGCGAAATTCTCATACCTCGATGTCGGCGCAAATCATCCCGATTTTATCAGCAATACGTATCTGTTTTACAAACAGGGGCACCGGGGTGTTTGTGTCGAGCCTAACCCTGTGCTCTATTCGATGCATAGGCGGAAACGACCAGAGGACGTGTGTCTGAACGTCGGGGTTAGTATTGATGACCGTAAAGAGGCTGATTTCTACCTGTTCGATGGGATCGCTGATGGATTGAGCACGTTTTCCAAGTGCGACGCCGACCATTGGATGAACGTCGGCATGGACGGTATCGGGAAGTTCAAGCTTTCCAAGGTCGTTAAAACGCCGCTGATGAGCATCAATGAAATAATTTTGGAGTCGGGCACGCCTGATTTTCTTTCGATTGATGTGGAAGGGCTTGACCTCAGCGTGCTGCAAACGTTAGATTTAAAAAAATTTCAGATTAAGTGCATTTGTGTTGAAACCCTGCGATATGGGCCCAATAAAGAAGAATTTCGGGATACTGAGTTGATGCAGTTCATGAAGAGGCGCGGGTATATTGCTTATGCGGATACGGGAATCAACACCATTTACGTTAATGAGCGCTGGTTTTGTACGTGTCAACAGCGGCTAGAAACTCCGCAAAAAGTGGGGAATGAATGAAGGCAATCATTTTTGGAGCGGATGGGCAAGACGGTTATTACCTGCGGAAACGGTGTGAGGCCCAGCACATCACCGTACAGGCGATGGCGCTGTCACAATCTCAGGACTGCCTTGCGGGTGATGTTTCCGATTTCCGGCTTGTCGACGAATGGGTTCGAAAATGTGAGCCGAACTACATTTTTCATTTGGCGGCCATCTCGACAACACGGCATGAGGCGCTGTTCGAGAACCATGCGGCGATTTCTACGGGGACGCTCAATATCTTGGAGGCTGTCCGGCGGCATCAACCCGCTTGCCGCGTCTTCATTACCGGCAGCGGCGTGCAGTTCGCGAACACGGGGAACCCGGTTTCTGAGTCGGATCCGTTCGAGGCGTCGAGCGCCTATTCTGTCGCTCGGATCCACTCGGCGTATGCGGCCAGGTATTACCGGCGGCTGGGCATTAAGGCTTATGTCGGGTATCTCTTCCACCACGAAAGTCCCCTGCGTAAAAAGGATCATCTGTGTCAGATGATTGCCGAGACCTGCAAACGGATCCGGCAGGGGAGTCGTGAGCGCATTCAGTTGGGCGACATCTCGGTGAGGAAAGAGGCGGCTTTCGCAGGTGACATCGTCGAGGGAATCTTCACGCTGGTCAGCCAAGACATTGTGTTTGAGGCGACGATCGGGACGGGCGCGGCTTATTCGATTCAGGATTGGCTGGAAATCTGTTTCAAAAAGATCGGAAAAGACTGGCGCGATTACGTCGATGTGGCGTCGGACGGCTTCAAGCCGGAATATCGGACGCTGGTTTCCGATCCGACCACGATTCATTCGCTCGGGTGGCGGCCGAAGGTCGGTATTGACGAACTTGCCGAGATGATGTTGTCATGAAATTGCTGGTTGTCCTGTCCTATTGTCCGTTTCCCCCTCGCGTAGGCGGTGCCGTTGTCGCCTACAACAATATTTTAGAGCTAGCTAAAAGACATACGTTGCACCTGCTTTGCCGCGCTGAACCTCGGGATCGGGTGATTGACGGAAAATTTTTTGAGAAGGTGGAGTTTGTTAGCCCCAAGCATTGCTCACTGTTTGTCCACGTGCTGCGGAGCGTCTTTTTTACGGGACTAGGGATTCCTTATATTGTCACTGGCTTCAAGTTGCCCTTCATGCAGAAGCGTGTGCGTGAGTGGGACGAACGCGAAAAGTATGATGCTATTCTGGTATACGGTGTCGAGTCGATACAATACTGTCCGCCAAAAAGCTATCAGAAAGTCATTGTCAATATTGAGGATGCGCAATCCATCAAGCTGAGGCGTTTGCTGGCTCTGCCTGTCAATTCTCTGTGGGAAAAAATGCGGCTGTTCGGACATGCGGTCGTCATGGCTCACTATGAAAAGAAGATGCTGCCGAAGATGGGGGCGGTCACTTTATTGTCGAAAGCGGATGTCGCGGATATGCAAGCGCAGGGGGGATACGGAAATTTGGGTTTTGTGCCTTATGGCGTTGAGCGGCGCCCCTCCGGAGACATTCAAGGCTATGAGCGGCGCGCGGACGGCATGCTCGTTTTCTCGGGTAACATGTTCCATGGCCCCAACATTGACGGCGCTCTTCACTTTCTCAGTCATGTTTTCCCTCTTGTGTTGCGGGATTGTCCGGAAGCCGTATTATGGATTGTCGGGGCTGATCCGGACGCTCGAATTCGGAGTGCGGCGGCTCGATATGGCGCGAGCGTTGTGATCACCGGCCGGGTCAAGGACATGTCCGAATTCTTGAAGAAAGCTAAGGTTAGCGTCTGTCCAGTTCGGTTGAAAATCGGTGTCCAGACGAAGATTTTGGAAGCCTTATCGTGGGGTACGCCCGTCGTGACCACGAGTGCGGGGAATAGCGGCATTGGAGGACTCTCTGGCCGTGAACTGTGGGTAGAGGACGATCCCCTTCTTTTTGCCGGGCGTGTCGTGGACCTGCTCCGAGGAAAAAATTGGGGGCCGTTATCTGGAGCGGGGCGGAAGCTTGTGCGAGACCGGTTTTCTTGGGAAAACAGTGGGCTGGAACTGGAGCAGCAGATTATGCGTATCCGGAAAGTGTGACTTTTCACGGAACGAGATTGCTTTTAATAAGGCCGATGTCGGAGAGCACCATCTTTTCGATCAGGGTTTTGAACGGCGTCTGGCTCGGATTCCATCCGAGCAGCCGTTTGGCTTTGCTGGGGTCGCCGCAGAGGAGTTCGACCTCGGTCGGCCGGTAGTACTGGGGGTCAATCTCAACGATGGTCGTCCCCGTTTTCTTGCAGATCCCTTTTTCGTCGGCACCTTCGCCCTGCCAAACGATCTCAATGCCTGCCACCTGAAACGCGCGTGAGCAGAATTCGCGCACGCTGTGCATCTCACCTGTCGCGATCACGAAGTCTTCCGGCTCCGGGTGCTGCAGCATCAGCCACATGCATTCGACGTAATCTTTAGCATAGCCCCAGTCGCGCTTCGCATCCAGATTGCCGAGGAACAGTTTCGTTTTCTCGCCATTCGCGATACGCGCCACGGCCAGCGTAATCTTCCGCGTCACGAAATTCTCGCCGCGCCGCTCGCTCTCGTGGTTGAACAGGATGCCGTTGACGGCGAACATGCCGTAGGCTTCGCGGTAATTCTTGGTGATCCAGAAGCCGAACTGCTTCGAGACTCCGTAGGGGGAGCGCGGGTAGAAAGGGGTGGTCTCTCGCTGCGGAATCTCTTGGACCAGGCCGAACAGTTCGGAGGTCGACGCCTGGTAGACGCGAACGCACTTTTCCATTTCCAGAATGCGGACCGCTTCCAAGATCCGGAGCGTACCGATGGCGTCGGTTTCGGCCGTGTATTCGGGGATTTCGAAGGACACCTTCACGTGCGACTGCGCGGCTAAGTTATAAATCTCGTCAGGCTTCACTTTCTGGATGATGCGTACCAGGGAACTGGCGTCGGTCATGTCGCCGTAATGCAGGGTGAGGCGCGCCTTTTTTTGCGCGTCTTCGATGAGCCGCTTAATGTACAAGTGTTCGATGCGTTCGCGGTTGAACTGGGAGGAGCGTCTGACTAAACCATGAACTTCGTAGCCTTTTTCAATCAAGAGTTCAGCTAAAAAAGACCCGTCCTGACCTGTAATACCGGTTATCAACGCTTTTTTATGTGACATGCCCGAATCTTAAAGTGGTACTGCACGCCTAGTCAAGCCCGGACTGGTAACCAGTTAGGAATTAGGAGTTAGGAATTGGGAGTCGGTTCCTTGAAATCTTTGCCGAACCAAAGGAAAACAGGCAGTCTCTCCCTCACAAGCGACACCTCATGCAGGGGTTGTAACAAAGGTTGTCATGTCCGTTGATTGAAGACCTACTTACGTTAGGTCTGTCACGTCGCCCCCCCGCTATTTCGATGCATTCTAACTCCTAACTTCTCTTTGCAAAGGTGCACTGACACTACGGTGCGGCTACCAAGGCAGAATGAACAACTGCCACACTTCGTCGGAGGACAGGGAACGGTTATAGATTCGGATGTCATCGATGGCACCATCGATCCCGTCGGAGTGCCCCGGTGTTCCATTAAGGGTCAATGGCGTATTGACGGTGTCCAACTGAGTTATAGAACTAAGCAGACGCCGGTTTTCAGAAACAAGCATTCCATCCAAATAAAGTTGCGCATTGGTAAGACTGCCCGAGTAGGTGAAGGCCAAATGGTGCCACTGTGCCGTCAAATAGCGTGGAGTTGATAACGCGGCGAGACCAGCCCAGATATTGTCACTAATGATGTTAAAACCAGCTTCGAACGAAGGGTTATTAATATTTTGGGGCGCGTAACCAAGACTCTGCAGCCGGCCGTTTAAATAGTGTCCCCAGTTGATCATAATTCCGTTTGAAGACACGGGATCTTCGTCTGGTCTAAACCAGAGTGCAATCGTGCGAGAGCTTCCGCCGGAAACGTTTACGTTTTTGACACTTTCTCCGCGGTCTGTTTTTTGAACATCGAGGCATCTGTTGGGTCGTCCAAACCGGTCAACACCGAATCCACCCCCGTAAAGCACGACGTTGTTCGACTGACCGCTTTCGTCGTTTGCGTTACCGTTAAACGGGTAGTAAGCAACCAGCCCCGCCGTCAGGTTCGTTTCCAGCGTGTTGCCGCGCACACGATAGAACATTTTGCTCGCTCCTGACGGCCTTATAAGGATCGTCTCAAACCTGAACACGCCGTTAGTTTCGCCCACCTCCTGCGGCTCAATCGGCATCGGTCTCCAGCCCTCAGCGGTGAGCGTGGCGTTACTGTAGACGGTGTACGGGATGCCGCGTTCGCCGAGGAAGGTGAAGGCGAATGCGCTGTTGGTGGCCGCCGTCGTAAGAATGTCGGGCGTGATGACGGGGTCTGGCACATCGCCGGTCCAGACGATGTCATCCAGCCAGCCCGCGTCGGTGCTGCTGGACAGCGATCCGTTCTTCGCGTATTCCCACCGCAGGGTGTGGGCTGTATCCGCGACCTCTATCCGGTTCGTGATTTGCGCCCACGGAGCCTTGGTGCCCGAAATCGCCGCAACGGCCACGCCGTCCACTTTGAACGTGAGATAATCGGCGTTGCTTTCGCTAGACACCTTCCACCAGAACGTCACCGTTCCGCTGCCATACACCGTGGTCTCGAACGCGACGAAACCGTTGTCCGGCACCGCGCCAGCCCCCCCCAACTTAACGGCGGCCGTGCCCGAAGGCGAACCCGCGGAATCATCTCTCGATAGCCCGCCGGCAGCGCCAGAGCGTGTGTAGGTGCGGCCGTAAGATCCGGTGATGCGTGCGATCGAATCGCGGTAGGTGGCTGTCAGCGCGGCGGGCCCTGCCGGCATCGTCAGCGAGGAAGACGGCGCGGACGCGTCAGCCAACAAGCCGGCGGCGTCACCCGTCCACCCCGCGAACTCCAGGTACAGCGGATCGGGGTCGGCGCATACTGTCGCCTCGGAACCCTCGACATGCCAGCCGCCGCCGCTGCCGGCGCTGACCGTGAGTTGCGCGCTGTAGGTGGCCGCGACAGACAGCGCATGATCGGCCGTCTGCACCGTTGTTGTGGCGGAGGCGACATCGGCAACGGTGTCCACGTCTCCGGTCCAGCGGTAAAACCGTTTGCCCTCATACGGCGTTGCGCCGATCTCGACCGCCGAGGCATACGGATATGAGCCGCCGCCGCTGCCGTGAATGACCGAGAGCGTATAGAGGCTGGGCGCGTAGGTGGCCGTCACCACACTGCCGGTGGCGGGCATCGTTAAGGTCGTGGAGGCTGCGAACACGTCGTCCACTCCGTTCGTGTCGCCGGTCCAGCGGTCAAACCCGAAGTGTTCGGCTGGAGCGTCGGCGGTGATCGCCACCGGCGCACCGTTGGTATAGGCGCCGTCCCCGGTGCCGCCGTTCACCGTCAGCGTGTAGAGCGGCGTCCAGCTGATCGCGTCGACCCAGCCGCAGTCCTCGCCCACGTAGTCGCCGATCGGGTCTTTCCCGTATTCCCACCGGAAGGTGTGGGTGGCGTCGGGCTCGCTGCTGACCGCCACGAAGATGCGCACCCAGTCTCCGCCGGTTCCTGAAATCAGGTTGGTCACCGTGCCGCCGACCTCATAGAACCGCAGCACATCATAGTCCGCTTCGCTCGACACCTTCCAGTCGAACGCCAGCACGCCCGAGCCTGTCACGCCCCACTCGATTCCTGACATATCCCCGTCCGGCAACAAACCGGCTCCGCCCAGTTTGATGGACGTGCCGCCGTCGCCCGAGTTGTCGGCTGCGGCCGACACCGCGTTGCTGTTTCCGATTGGCGCAACGGGAGCGCCGGCGGCCATGTATAACGGGGATAAATCATACGCCGTCGCGCTCGAAAGCCCGAGTGCCGCCTCCGTGGTAAAAAGCGGCGTGCCAAGCCCGGCCCCGCCGTTGTACAGGGCCGAGAGGTCGTTGGTGGTCAGCGCGACATCGTAGATCCGCAAGTCGTCGAGCGTCCTGGTGTTGTTGAAGGAGCCACCGTACCCGCCGAAAAGGATCTCCTCGGCCAAAAGGGGATAGTCACCATTGGCCGCAATGATCCGCTGGCCGTTCTTGTACTGGCTAAAGGAATTGCCTGACCTGACAAAGGCCCAGTGGGTCCACATGTTCACGGGAAACGCGGTGGCCATGTCAATCGCGTAAAGATGATCATGCATAGGCACCCAGTGCCACACCATCACGGAAAAGTCTTTATTATAATAGCATTCGGTGTTCAACACGTCGGACTTTCGTATCTTGAACCATTCGCAGTGAACGTTCGCAATCGCCCTTTTTCCCCAGAAGGCCAGCGTGAAGTTATCGTTGGTGAACGCCCCGCACGCTTTCTGGCCCAACGTGACGGCAAACTCGTTGTTTCGGAAGGTCAGGGCATTCCCAATAAGCCCAGCCGTCGTGCGGTCGGCTGTGTTCTGTGCCACGTTGGTCGCGTTAAAGGCCGAAGCGGACGAGTCAACCAGTACGCGGTCGGCCGCGTTGTCGTCCATTTTGAACCACGCCACCTCTTCCTTGCTGTTCTCGTTCAAGATGACCTTAACCTGCACAGACGAATAACAATATGCGGGCAGCTCCTGCCAGCCTTGCCACAGGATCACACGGTCGTTGCCGGGCGTGACCCATTGTGAGCCGATGGCTCCGGTCAGATTGCTTGCGGCAGGCGCAAACCAGGTCGTCCCGCCGTTCGTGGAAATGTTGACGGTCACGGTCAGATTCGTCGCAACAACTTCAGCCACATCATAACGGATCTCCAAGGTCCCCGTGCCAAAAAGTTGAGCCGCCCGTACGTTCGACACGACGGGATCTGCTGCCCAAGCGAACCATCCCGCACAAGCCATCGAAAAAAAGACCGCTGATCGTTTGAGTTGCATTTTCATTACTTTCTCATAGGCCAACAGTTGCGATAATCATTCATTCGCCTGCCGTGCAGGAGATGCCCCAATGAAACAGCATTCAAAGAAGAGAGGCAATAATTACATCCCTTATGTTTATATAATCGCGCACCAAACGCGATCACACAAGGCGCTTTTTCGGCTCAACCCGATTTTGAAATGAGACCCTGACGTTGCAGGTAGGCAAAAGCGGCCGGGCTATGAAACCCGAACGGATGCGCGTGGACGCCTTCGTGAAGCTGGACGTTGTCCTCAAGCGAGAAGGTGGCGGCGGCGTCTGGCGGGGCGATACGGATGGTTTCGCGGTAACGCTTCTCGAATGACGGCAAGGTTTTGCAGATGAAATAGTCTTCGGTCATCAGGTAGCAATGCGGTATGAGTTTGTATTTTCTCCGGTAATACCAAGCGCTCATCTCGCACAGACGTTTAGAGCGCAATGAAAATCCTCCGTTTCCGACATCACTCCTATGGCGTAAAAGAAAACGGGTCACCCGGTCGTCTCTGTCGAACCGCCACGGCGCACCGATATAATCGTATACTCCGAGAAACGCTTCAAGCCCGGGACGGATCGGAAAGCCGTCATTCTGTATAATTAGTACATAGTCTGAATGAAACCGGGTGTGGAGCCGAAGAATGCAGTCGATGCTCATGGAATAAAGGTCGCCCGGTATCAGATCCGTGCAGAGGTGCAACGAAACCCACCCCGTGGCTTCTTCCGCAAAATCTTCAATCCGCCGCGTGACCCGGTTCACCACCAGGATGGTTTTCAAAAAGCCGCAGTGATGCCAAGCTTCCCGGATCGCGCTTTCGAGTTCGTCAAACCGTCCGTCAAACAACAAAGCGTCCCAAAAATGGTAAACAACAAGCGTTACGGAAGAAGGGCCCTCGGTTGTTGGACAACGAGTAGCCTTCGCCGCAAGCCGTTGTTTCAACCAAAACCGCAACTGTTCGGACTGTTGATGGACGGCATCAATCATGGTTTGCCACCCCGGCAAGATAGGAGTTGAACTGTGCCGCGATTTCCTGCCATGAGTAGACCAGCATGTCGCGTTCAGCATTCTCGGCCGATGTCCGCCTCAGTTCCGGATCGGAAGCCAGTCGCTGAATGGCTGACACGTAGTCTCGTGTCAGAAGTGCGTTACATCCGTTCTTGAAGAAAAGATTCATTCTCCCGTCATATCCGAGAATCGGTTTTTTTATAGCGCAGGCATTCCTGAAGTTTCGCGTTGACGTCTTGATCGGCGGTGAAAGCCAACACGTCGGTCTGGTCCATGTTGCAAAGCTGGTCGTTTCTCGAAACGTATCCAAGAAAAATGCAGTTATCCAAGGCGTATTTGTCGAGGTAAACATAATTCTGTCCCGTGACTGTAGTGTCCCAAAGAGTTTACAGCAATTCCCCTTAAATCAGGAAGTTCTCAGTTTTTGATTCCGGCACCCTTTCTGAAAACACCTCGATTATAGGGGCTTTCTCGAAAATTGACACGCTCAGAAACTGTAGAACATCGTACATGCTTTACGTCAGGCGGAGATCCTTGACCAAAATGGCGATCCAAGTTTATGTGGCGATAGCAATCCAGATCTGGACGGTAACGGACGTTTGTGTTAAATAGCGCCAAACGTCCGTCTCAGGCTTTTTCTGTCGCGTGCCGCGTAGCGAACTATTCTCAACGGGCTTCTGCATCCAGCACATTCATGAAGGAGCGCTTGAACGCGGAGCCGGTCGATTTGTCCGGCACGAGGCAGTGGCCCAGGCCGGCCGGGACGTCCGCGAAAGCAGTACCTCTGACGGGGCAGAGGATGCCTGCGTATCGAACCGTGACTTTCCTGTGACGCAGGCGACCGCCCGAGAGGTAATCGTAGTAGAGGTTGAAGGTGCCCTTGTAGATGCCGGTGGACGCTGTGAACGAGAGCTTCGTCTGCGCGCAGTTCTCACCGCTGTATTCGTAGGCCCCGTTCGTCATTTGGGGCAGGATCCCGCGGACCATGGTCATGCGGGTACCGGAAACCGTCACGGGCAGACCGAGCGGCAATGCCTCTTCCGCGAAGGGGGCGACTCCCCTGAGATAGGGTAGGAACACTTGTTCCACCGCCGCCGAGAACCGGTAGGCGGGCGCGAGCGCGGGCGGCTTGGCGTAGCGGCCGCCGCAGAGGTTCAGCAGGAGGGAGAAGTCCCGGGCGTCGCCCCGGGCGCGATCCCAGCGGATCATCCAGCCGAGTTCGCGGTCGGTGACGGCCGCGCCGGTCTCGGGGTCGAGCCAGACCAGGCCGCCGACCCAACCCTTGCGCACGTAGATCGGGGCGAAGAACGGCACGCAGAGCCAGTCGTCGCAACCGTCAATGAACAACGCCTGCGCGGACGTCGACACGCGGGTGCCGTCGGCCAATACGCCGGCGAACTTGACCCTCCCGTAGGAGTTGAGAGAGACAGAAAGGTAACCTGCGCCCTGCGGATCTGTACCGGGGGCGTCGCGTCGGACGGACGGGCCGACCGGCGACAGGGCTATGGTGTAGAGGCCCTTGAAGTCGGTCAGGACGGCCTGTGCCTCGGCGTCGGCGCGGTCGCGGAAACGGTCACGCGCACACTCCACCAGTAGTTCACTGTCGACCGTCCCGCCGCTAATCGTGCCCCAGGCGCGGTTGCCGTGCACGAAGAGCGTGAGCGTCTCGCCGCTCCGCAATGTCAGGGTGGCGCGCTGCGTACCGTCCGCTCCGTCTGTGTCCCACGATGAGGCTCTGAAGTTCAGTACTCTTTTGCGCGTGGCAACCTTGGCGGAGAGCCTGCCGGAGGCCGAGGCAACATTGAGTGTGAGGGTACCCTCGACGGCGGTGGCCGCCTGCCCGCCAACGTTGTCGGTGCGGTAGAGGTATCCGTTATACGTTGCCTTGCCGGTGAAGGCCGGCGACGCTTCCGGATCGGGTAGCGGGGCGGGCTCAGTCCACACGGCGCGCAGGGTGTGGTCGGATGCGGTTGCCACGAGGGTGGCATCTGTCACAAGCTGGCCGCCAGCGAGGGTCCAGCCGCCGAACAGCCACTCCAGACGTGATGCGGGCGGTGATGTCGGTTCGGGCAACGCGCCGTAGGCGGCGTCAAATGTGACCGTCTTGGTGGCCCGGGCCACCTCGCCGCCGTCGGCGTCGAAGGTGACGGTGTAGGTGTTGGGTGTCCAGGTGGCGGTCAGCGTGTGGTCCTCCGCCAGGGTGACCAGCGTGTCTGTGGCGACGGCGAAAGCGACTCCGCCAGTGGATGCGAACCAGCCTCCGAAGATATAGCCCGTGCGCGACGGTTGCGGCAATTCGCCATAGGCGGTGCTAAACGTGAGCGTTTGTGTGGCCGGAACCACCTCGCCGCCATCGGTGTCGAAGGTGACGGTGTAGGTGTTGGGCGTCCAGGCGGCGGTCAGCGTGTGGTCCTCCGCCATGGAGACCAGCGTGTCCGCGGCGACGGCGAAAGCGACTCCGCTGGTGGATGCGAACCAGCCTTCGAAGGTGTAGCCCGTGCGCGACGGCTGCGGTAATTCGCCGTACGGGGCTCCCATGATGACGACCGTGTTTGTGGGGTCTGGCGTGCCGCCATTTACGTCAAAGGTAACCGTAAAAAGCTGTGCCGTTCCGTGTAGGAGTTGGACGATTTCTTGATAACTAAGGGCGCGGTTGTAAATCCTGAGTTCATCAATGTTGCCAGGCCAATAACGCCGCTGATTAGCGTCACCGGATGGTGAGTAGCCGATATAGAGAGGTTTCGTGTTGCTTGTGATCGAAATCGCATTCGATGCGACACTTTTTTGTGTTCCATCGATCCACAGTGTCGCAAGGTTATTGTTCCGCACGACAACGAGGTGGTGCCACATGTTGTCCTGAAAGTTTTCCCAGCATCCGACCCCGTATCCGACAAAGGGAGAAGGTCCTCCGCCGGTTCCTAATGTGAAGTGAATAGATCCGCCGGGCATCATGCGAAGATGCTGGTCTGAATACCAGTCGGTTTTGCACAACAGTTTGTCGCCGTATCCGTCGCTGATTGGGCTCAAGTCGCGTTTAAACCACAAGCTGATCGAGTATTGTTCCCATGCCGCAAAATTCACACCTGTGCCAATGTCCATATAACTCCCTGAGCCGAGCCGACGGCTACCGGGCGGATTCCCGTCGTCCTGCCAGGTTGTGCCGTGCAACACGCCGTGGTGTCCGTTGCCGCTGGCATCCGTTGCGTCTTCCAATGCGGATGTAAACGGATAAAAAAGCTGTAATCCGCTCCCGGCAATGTTGAGTTCGTTACGGTCGGGATCAAGAAGGGCTTGTCCGGTCGGTGCTAGCAACCCGCATGTTAAACTGATCATCGACGCCCTCAACGAGACAAGTACGCGAGAATGTGAAATATTCATGTGACCTACCCCTTTCGACAATAAAAAACATACACAAGTATGTATGGACGATACTGCCAAATCTCATCGCGTTTCAAGACAAAAAAATAATTATTTTCCCCATACGGACTCAAAGAACGCGTTGAACTGGTCGGCTATTTCGCGCCACGTGTAGACGGGTATGTCTCGTTCCGCGTGTTCCGCGAGCGAGGCGCGCAGTGCCGGATTGTTGTACAGCGTCAGAATGGCTTTCGGGTAGTCGCGGGTCAGTAGGGCATTAACCCCGTTTTTGAAGAAAAGGTTCATTCTCCCGTCATATCCGAGAATCGGTTTTTTAAAACGCAGGTATTCTTGAAGTTTCGCGTTACAATCCTGATCGGCGGTGCATACCAGCACATCGGCTTGATCCATAACGCACAACTGGTCGTTTTTGGAGACGTAGCCGAGAAAAACGCAGTTGTCGGACGCGTAGCGGGCGAGATACGGGTAAGGATGTC
>Ga0209066_10002290_pt1 | contig 23496 bp, 21 predicted proteins | sample All_14_2_FD_187198 | JGI IMG/M metagenome (GOLD analysis project Ga0209066, IMG submission 187198) | Freshwater microbial communities in response to fracking from Pennsylvania, USA - Allegheny Zone_MetaG_DW_15 (SPAdes) (version 2) ... | reverse complement strand
CATGGAAAAAAGCGCCTGGCTTGCCACCATGGGGGTAGAGCCGAAGTACATGGGCAAACAGATCGGCGCCCGGTTGGCACGGGAAATTTTTGAGTTTTACAAAGCCCAGGGCATCACCAATCTCTATACTTCAGTACAATGGGATGCCGCGGATGTCGTCTCTTTTTTCAAGACACTGGGATTTCATCGAAGCGACTTCATCAACCTGGAAAAATCCCTGTAGTCCCGGATCCCATCCCCTCCGTTCTTTCCGTAATCAATGATGGGCACCGTGATCCATGGTGCCCACGATGCCAGATCTTCAATTCAGTCGATGCTGGTGGGTGCGGCGCTGCCCACGCAGTCAGGCCACTCGCCAAAGGACATCCACGCCTGCGCGTGAATGTCCTTTGGTCTTTACGCGTGCGTTCACAAAATCCGTTGAAACATCCGTGGGACCTTTTCCTCGCCAGTCTTAACTGTTTTTAGCGGGGACTTTTCTGACCAGCGGCCATTTGTCGAAAAAGGTGTTGTAGTACAGAAAGCACATGAGCCAGACGAATTGGCCGGCCAGGACTCCCATGACCGGGTAGCCCAGACCCATGTCGGTGCCGGCGAACGGGTTGCTCTTGATGGTCTTGATCCAGACATAGCCGAATCCAAGACCCACGACCCACCAGATGCCGATGCGGATGAAGATGCGCAGGGCCTGATTTTCCACCATTGCCGCCGTTGGCCAGTCATCGAACACATGGTGCCACAGCAGGGTGGCGATAACGACGGAGAGGGCGATCGAGGCGACCGCAACATCCGGAGGCGCCCCGGGTATAAGATTGAGTGGATGGATGACCGCCTGCATGATTTTCAATTGAACGAAACCCATCACCAAGGTGATGGCAAGGCCGATGATCCCCATCCAGGGTTGTTTTTTGGCAAAGAGTTTCATCGGATAGTGTTCGCCACCCTCGGCCGGGATCAGGAACCACCAGATGAAGCACTGGGCGTAGGCGACAAAGGTCGGCCAGGATCCCATGGGCTTGGCGACGACTTCGTGCTCGCCGATCTGTAAATGAAAGAAACTCGGAATGATCAGTGCAAACCAGGCCAGAAAGCAGAAATACGAGCTCAATGACCAGGCCCCTACACTATCCCATGGCGCCTTGATGTTGCCGGCAAAGGGCCATTTGTGGAACAGGGCGGCGTACCCGATATTGGCCAGGATGACGGGGAGGGCATAGAAGTTGCTGGCTTCCCACCCCTCGATGGCCAGCGTGACCTGTTCAGCGGTCTGCGGTGTGAAAAGAATGGCCAGGCTGAAAGGTTTCCACCATAATCCGCTCAGCCCGACAATGACCAGAAAACCGATCAGACCGACCACCAGACCGACAACGGAATACCAGATACCGGCCCAGGGTTGTCGGCTCGTCATCGAGTACTTGCCGTAACCGCCGAAGAGCAGGGCCTGCCAGATCCAGGCGTTGATGATCATCCAGAAAAACGTCGCTTCGGCAAAGACCTGGACAAATTTGCCGGCGGTTTTGGCATCGACCTCCTGCAGGCCCGGGGCCCCGAAGGCCAGAATAATGATTTTGGAAATCCATCCCCATATCGGCCAATAAATCAGGCTCAGGATGAAGCAGGCCACAGCGGCAACAACTCCCGTTGTGATCAAACTGTTGAAACTGCGTTTGACGGTAAATTCATCCATAAGTATTTTCCTTCTATCCTCTACGGTTGAATGGATCTCTATGCTCTCAACTCGAAACGCTTGAGCTTGCCGGTTGCGGTCTTGGGCAGGTCATCGACAAACTCGATCCATCGCGGGTACTTGTAATGGGCGAGTGACTTTTTGACATACTCCTTGAGATCTTTTTGCAATGTATCATCAGCGGTGTAGCCGCGTTTCAGGACCACAAACGCCTTCGGCTTGACGAGATTTTCATCATCCGTCGCCCCGACGACGGCACATTCGAGCACTGCCGGGTGTTCGATCAGGCATGCCTCGACCTCGACCGGAGAGACCCATATTCCCCCGACCTTGAGCATGTCGTTGGTCCGCCCGATATAGTAGAAGTAGCCTTCCTCATCCAAAACGTACTTGTCGTCGGTGTTGAGCCATTCGCCGAGCATGGTATTTTTCGTTTTGTTATGCTTGTTCCAGTAAGCGGCGGCAGCGCTATCGCCTTTGATGAGCAGGGTGCCGACTTCTCCGATCGGTACGTCCTGGAAGTTTTCATCGACGATACGGGCGTCATAGCCGGGAACGATTTTTCCCGAACTTCCCGGCTTGGCCATTCCCGGGATATTTGAAATGAAAATGTGGCTCAACTCCGTGGACCCGATGCCGTCGATGATCTCAACGCCATGCCGCTGCTGCCAGCGCTTGAAGATATCAGCGGGCAATGCTTCCCCGGCGGAAACGCAGAGCCTGACCCCGTCGAGACTGCCCTCATCCTGGAGCATCGCGCCATACAGTGTTGGGACGCCGAAGTACAGACTCGGTTTGTAATGGGCGATGGTCGCGTACACCGAGGCCGGGACCGGCCGGTCCGGCATCAGAACGGAGGTCGCCCCGACACTGAAGGGAAAATACAGACCATTGCCGAGGCCGTAGGCAAAAAAGAGCTTGGCCGCCGAAAAACAGATATCGGTTTCCTGCACCCCCAGTACCTGCTTGCCATAGGTTTCGGCGGCATAGACCATGTCGTGCTGCAGGTGGATCGTTCCCTTTGGTTGACCGGTGGAGCCCGAGCTGTACAGCCAGAAGCAGGCATCGTCCGGTGTGGTCGGCGCCGCTTCGAGCTGGTCGGAAGCGCCTTCGATAAAGGACTCGAAACCGATGGTTCCGGCCGGGGCCTCCCCGCCCACGACGATGACATTCTTCAGGAAGCGGAGCTTGTCTTTGATGGGTTCGAACTTTTCGTAGAGCTCGGCATCGATGATCAAGGCCTTGGCCCGGCTGTCATTGAGAAAATAGAGGTAGTCCTTAGGTCTCATCAGGGTGTTGAGACAGATCGGAACCGCCCCGATCTTAATGGCCCCGAAGAAGGACATGGGGTAGGTCTCCGAATCCAGCAGCAACAGGGCGACCCGATTTTCCATTTCGACGTTCAGACCCTTGAGAGCATTTCCCACCTTGTTGACGCCGGTCTGGATCTGGGCATAGGTAAAGGCTTTGTCCCGACAGAGAACCGCCGTCTTCTGGCCTCGCCCTTCTCTGATGTTCCGATCGACAAAGTAGTCGGCGGCGTTGAATGTTTCCGGGAGATTCAATTCAACATGCATTGTTTTTCCTCCTTGTGTCTGGTTGATGAGAGAATGCCGCGCTGGGCACCTGTGATGTGCATTGCGCTGGTAATACAGCAAGAATCACGCCAGCAGGAAAAAGTGGCGTGATTTGGCAGGAGGACTTATAAAGTATCCTGATTTCAGTTGGATAACTTGCAGGGGGAGGGGGCCGAAAATGATGCCTGGTTGATCCGGAAGGAAAATTTTTTTCTTGGGGAGAAAGATCTTATCCGTGGAGACCGTTACTTGCGCTTTTCATCGATGATCTCGACCAGAACCCCATTGAGTGCTCCAGGTTGGAGAAAGGCATAGTGCGAACTCTCCCAGACCCGTGGTTTCCGGTCAATCATTGCGTAACCGTTGGCGTTGAGGATCGGGATGGCGGCTGTCGTGTCCGGCACTCGAAAGGAGATGAGCATGACTCCCTCGCCATGCTTGTCGATAAACTGATCGACAGGGCTGCCGCTGCGGGTTGAGCGCATCAGTTCGAACCCCACCTCGCCGACGTAATACCTTGCGACTTCAATAGATTCTTCATCAAAGATATATTGAAAATCGGGTTCTGATTTACCCAGGAGTCGTCCCCAGCGCTGTTTTGCCTCCTGCAGGTCACGAACCGCGATACAGATGTGGTCGATCTTGTCGATACCGATCATTGGCAATATCCTCCATGGCCAGCGAGTGATCTGGTGATGTCCGCCAGCCCGGGAGAAGACCGTCGGGCGTTCATCCGGTGGTGACAATCAATGATACGACTCGCCGTTCGGTGGCTTGATATCATATTTTTTGATCTTGCTTCTCAGTGTCGGCATTGAAATCCTGAGACACTGAGCCGCCTCGGTACGTCGCCAGTTCAAGGCATCCAGGGTTTTCTTGATATGCTCCTTTTCCATCGTGTCCAAGGAACGGACATTGCCCTCGAATGCTTCTGTCTGCATGTATTTGCACAGGATTTTATCGATGTCGTCAAGCAGCAGAACGCTGCCTCTGGTCTGGACCACCGCTTCAACCAGAACATTTTCGAGTTCGCGCACATTGCCCGGCCATTGATGGGCTTTCAACCGTTCGAGAACACCATCCTGAACGTGCAGCACCTCAGTATTTAATTTCATATTCATTTTCTGGAGAAAATGTTCGACCAGTTCATCGATATCCGCAAGTCGTTCACGTAGCGGCGGCAGTTGGATGATGACCACCCGCAGGCGGTAAAAAAGATCTCGCCTGAACTCGTTCTGATTGACCATACTGAACAGGTCGCGATTGGTGGCGGCGAGAATTCGACAGTTGGATTTCAGCGTCTCCTGCCCGCCCAGGCGCATGTATTCATGGCGTTGCAGAAATCCCAGCAACTTGCCCTGGACCTCATACGCCAGTTCGCCGATCTCATCCAGAAACAGGGTGCCGTTTCCGGCCAGCTCGATTTTGCCTTTCTGGGTGCGGCTGGCGCCGGTGAAGGCACCTTCCATGTGCCCGAACAGCTCGCTTTCAATGAGGCTGGAGACCACCGAACTGCAATCGAGGGTCACAAAAGGTTCATTGTTAAAGGTACTGTTCCGGTGAATTGCCCGGGCAACGACTTCCTTGCCGGTACCGGTCTCTCCCTGGATCAAAACCGTGGTCCGTTTCTGGCATGCCAATCCGATGGTTTTGAAAATCTTGCGCATCTGCTCGGTCTTGCCGATGATCAGATCCGGATCGAAATTCTTCGGTTTGGGCAGATCGAGCACATTCTCGTGCTCGGCCTCCAGGATGCTGGTGACGCGCTGGATTGCATCTTCCACCAGATCCACGTCCAACGGTTTGTGAATATAATCGAATGCCCCCGATTTCATCGCCTGGATGGTGGTTCCCATATCGTGATAGGCGGTGATCATGATCACTTTGGTGAGACGGCCTTCGTTCTGGATCCGATTCAGTATCTCCAGGCCGTTGCTGTCGGGGAGGTGAATATCGATAATGACAATATCCGGCAGATGATCACAAAACAGGGCGAATCCCCTCTCGCCGGTTTCCGCCTTGAACACCTGATGCCCTTTTTCAGTGAAGAACATCTCCAGGGTTTCCAGGATGGATACTTCATCATCGATCAGCAGGATCTTCAGCTTCATCAAGCAGTCCTCCTATTGTACCGGAATCAGTATGGCAAAGCAGGTGCCGTAGGGAAATGTATTTCGAACCTCGACATGTCCCATGTGGGCTTCGGCAATACGTTTGACATTGTTGAGTCCTAGACCGGTCCCTCTGACCTTGGTGGTGAAAAACGGTTTGAAGATCTCTGTAATAATACCGTCAGGTATCCCCGGGCCTTGATCGGAAACCATAATTTCAACCATCTCACCGAGTTCCTTGTCATATTGGCTGCGGAGATAGATCGTCTGTCCCGCCGTGGAGGCCTCGATGGCGTTGATCAGCAGGTTCAGGACGGCCTGGACGAGTAGCTGTCCGTCGATATGCATCAGGGGAATGGTGGGATCCAGGTCTGTTTTCAGGATGATATTCTCCGATTCCAATTTCATCTCCAGCAGTTCAACGGAAGAGACCAGGACTTCGTGCAAGGATTCTCTCCTGGTATTCAACCGGATGGGTTTGGCGAAATCGAGCAGTTCCTGCAGTATTTTTTCGAGACGTTTCACCTCTCTCACCGAAATATCGACCCTTTTTTGATCGTTTCCATGCAACAGAGGGTTCTTTTTGAGAATCTGCAGATTCATCTGCACCGCAGAGAGCGGATTGCGGATCTCGTGCGACAGCGACGTCGTCATCCGGCCGATGTCGGCCATGCGTTCCGATTCACGAATTTTCTGTTCCAAACGAACCCGGGTGGTGATGTCGCGGCAGATGCCGATCACGGAAAGTCTGCCGTCCCACTCGGTAACCTTGGAGAATATCTCGGTGGGATAGCATTCACCATTACGGCTGATGCGCTGATATTCGAGCATCGGCAGGGAATCTCTGGTCGCTAATTTCCGATAATATGCCGCCATGACTCTTTTACGGTGGCTTGGAGCGACGAAATCCCAGAATTTTTGGCCGATCATCTGCGAGGGCTGGTATCCGTGCATCAACCCGGTCGCGGAGTTGACAAAGACCAGGACCTCATCGTGGATGACAATGAATCCGTCATTGATCTCCTCAACGAGAATCTTATACCTCTGCTCCGATTCCTTCAACTCGGCCGTACGAAGACGCACCTGTTTTTCCAGAAGCTGGTTTTGCTGGAGAATTTTCTCCTGCTGCATCGATTGAAACAGATCGCTGAAGCGATGGATGGTATGGGTCATACATCGGTTGATGGATTCGATGGCATCCTGTAATTCGTCGCCCGGGATTTCTTTGACAAGGAGGGGAATGGAAATGCTGCGGAACAATTCGAAGGCCATCTGGACATCGGAGAGAGGGAAGCCGGTCATCAGCCGCATTCGCGTGATCATTTCGATAAAGCGGTTGATGCGACTGAGATCGTTGTCAAATAAAGCGGTGATAAAGGATTCGTAGGCATCGGTGACTGTGGCGACAATCTCACTTTCCGGCCGGTTGGCGTACATGGTGCTGACCTGGGTTCTGAGCGAATGCACCCATTCAGAAATGATGGCGGTTCTGTTGTCGTTAAAGATGGCGATCAGTGAAGATCTCATAGGAGCTCTTGCGGTGAAGAAAGCTGTCGGTCCAACAACGAACAGGCGGCCTGCCGGAAGACAGGTTACACCACATCTTCCGGAGGCCGCTATGGGCAGAGGGATACGCCACTCATCCCCGTCCCTGCCTGACAGTATCCCTCGAGCCGTTGCGCCGCTTGTTGCAAACGGCTGGAGGAGGGCAGGGGGCTTGTGTCAACCCTGTATGTATTCCAAGTTCCTCGTCTTCAAGAAACCTTTCGGTCACGCTTTTTTAAAGATATAGTTCACTTGGCCGTTGGCCAGTTGGTTGACGACGGTGGTCATCGGCATGCCGATCTTGACCTCGGCCAGCGCCAGATCGTTGTCGAGACGGCCGAAGACCTGATACTCGCCGTAATCGAGCATGGCGATGCTGTACGGCACGTCTTTTTCGAAGCCAACCGGGGCGTATTGGAGCTGACTGTACGATACCAGTTTGCCGGTGCCGCTCACCTCGCGCCACTCCATGTCGCTGGACAGGCATGCGGCACAGTCGGCCCGGGGCGGAAAAAATTTCGCCCCGCAGCTTTTGCAGACTGTATACATGACTTTGCCGCCTTCCAGATGGTCAATAAAATCGTTGACCCGGGTGGTTTTGGTGAAGCTCACCGTACCGAATTTGCCGAAGCGGACATCTTCTTTTTTTTCACTCATCTCATCCTCCAGATTACTCGTTGCCAAGAATGGTTACGTTGCCGTAGATGCCCACCCCGCCGATGTTGTGCACCAAGCCGATCTGCGGATCCTTGACCTGAATGTCGCCCGCTTCACCCCGCAGCTGCAGGACAATCGTGCGGACCTGACTGCCGCCCGTGGCGCCGATGGGGTGACCCTTGGAAAGCAGACCGCCGTCGACGTTGACCGGGATGCTTCCCTCTTTGTATGTCTCCTTGCCCCGGATCAGCTCCTTGGCCCCGCCGGGCTCGGCGAAGCCCAGGGCTTCGTAGGCCAGCAACTCGGCGATGGTGAAGCAGTCATGAACTTCGGCTACATCGATATTTTTGGGTCCCACTCCGGCCATGGCGTACGCCTCCTTGGCCGCCTGTTCCGCCGCTTTCAGCCCGAACAGACGATCCCGTCCGGCGAGGTTGACGCTGGCACTGGCAGTGCCTATTCCCTTGATCCACACCGGTTTCTTACTGAAGGACTTGGCCTTTTCGGCACTGGCGACGATCAGGCACGAGGTGCCGTCGGCGTTGGCACAGCAATCGCCGACCCGCAGGGGGCTGGAGACCGGGCCCGACATCATGTTTTTGGGGTCGGTGAAGTTTTCCGGGGCGACGGCCTTGCGGAAAACCGCGCGGTCGTTGAGCTGGCCGTAGGTCGAGGCCTTGACCCGAACCGCCGCCAGATCTTCCAGAGTGGTGCCGTACTTGTCCATGTGGGCCTGGGCGTGCATCGCGTAATAGGCCGGCATCATCGTGCCGAACGGGCTCTCCCACTGGATGTCGGCACCGCGGCCCATCCGTTCCTGGCTCTCGGCCGATGAGATTTCCGACATCTTCTGCAGACCGATGACGGCGACGACGTCGTGAAGGCCGGAGGCCACCATGGCGTAGGCCATCTTGAGGCCGGTGCTGGACGACGAGCAGAGGGTTTCGACATAGAAGGTCGGTTGCGGGTTGAGCCCGAGGTACTCGGCAACGACCGCTGACGGCGACCGCTGCTTGTCATATTCCGGGGCCGAGCACAGAATCGACGCATCGATATCCTTGGCGGTGATCCCGGCATCAGTGATCGCTTCCTTGAAGCCTTCGAACGCCAGCTCTCGGATCGATCCCGGATAACTACGGACAAATTTACTCTGTCCAACTCCAATTATGGCTACTTTTTTCATAGCTGTTTCCTTTATGAGATCAGTACCTTGCAGGGTATTTTCGGTGAACGGAAAACCCCTGCACAGGCACTCATACCCCCTTGCGGGGTGTTAGATGTACTGGCCCCCGTCAACCTTGATGCATTCGCCGGTGATATGTTTGGCCTTGTCCGATGCCAGGAAGGCGATCAGGTTGGCCAGATCGTCGGGTTCGCCGACCCGTTTGAGGACGATCTCGGCCATCGCCATGTCGACGATCTTGTCACGGGCCTCGGATTCCTTCAGCATCGGGGTTTCGATCAGCCCGGGAGCGACGGCATTGACCGTCACCCCGAAGGCGCCAAGTTCCTTGGCCACCGCCTTGGTGTAACCGATGATGCCGGCCTTGGAGGCGCTGTAGTTGGACTGACCGAACTTGCCGCGCAGGCCGTTGATGGAGGTCACGTTGACGATCCGTCCGTACTTCTGGTCCTTGAGCAGCGGAGCGGTGTGGCGGGTGAAGTTGAAATAGCCCTTGAGGTTGACCTCCAGGACCCGGTCCCACTGTTCCTCGGTCATCTTCCAGCAGACGCCGTCCCAGTTCATCCCGGCGTTGTTGACCAGGATATCGATCCGGCCGAATTTTTCCAGGGCGGCCTTGACGACTGCTTCGGCCTCGTTGAAGACGGCGATATCGCATTTGACGCACAGTGCCTTGCGTCCCATGGCTTCGATCTCTTTGACGATCGCTTCGGCCTCTTCCTTGTGGCTGCGGTAAGTCAGGCAGACATTGGCGCCTTCCTTGGCCAGCATCAGGGAGACGGCGGTGCCGATTCCCTGGGAGCCACCGGTAACGATGGCATTTTTACCTTCCAGTAACATAGTTCCCTCTTTAATGTTTTTGTTATTTCTTCGCGGTCGGCTGCAAACTCTCTATCAGCTCATCGGTCCAGGGTACGCCTTTTGCCAACCCCTGGCGAAGTTTGACAAAGTCTATTTCACGACCGGTCTCTTTGGTTCCCTCGTTAAAAGCGCGAAAACCTGTCCTGGCTTCATTCATCATATTCAACGCCAACCAGGCTCGGGAGTTTTCCTTGTTCTGATTCCAGGCCTGCAGCTTCGGTTTGCGCAGCTCTTCAAGACTCTTGGTCATACACTCGGGGAAGGTCTCGAGGAGTTTAGCACACATCTCTTCAACCTTCTGGTCTAACAGACTAAGGTCAACCACGCCTTCTTTGAGCAAAGCCCGACCTTCCTTCAATGCAGTGCCGCTCTTAAACTCGCCATGGATCACCCGACCGTATTCGTCGAGCATCTGATCTGTGATAACCGTGGGGTTGGCGATGAACTTGCCGTTTACCTTCAACGCGGGTACCACGTCACCAATAATACCAAGCCGTGCCGCCTTATGAGCAGAGAACGGCTCACAGAGCGTTCCGGAGATCATGGCTTGTTCGCAGCCAATCATCACCGGTAAAAAGTCGGTTGCACCGCCGATAGCAGCCGAACCGTGCTTGGGACCGGCCTGACCAAAATTCGCCAGATCCTGGGCGATGGTAAAGTCGCAGGCCATGCCAATCTCCTGCCCCCCGCCGATCCGCATGCCATTAACCCGGGAAATCACCGGCTTGTCACAGGCGAGAATCGCCGAAACCATATCATTGAACAGTCGCATGTATTGCCGATATTCCTGAGGATTGCCCGCATAATACTCGGCATATTCCTTGGTGTTTCCTCCGGTACAGAATGCTTTGTCGCCAGTACCGGTGAAGACCACGGCGTTGACTTCACGGTCAACGGATGCACGGCGAAAGGCGAGAATGGTGGCTTTCACCATATCCGTTGTATAGGAGTTGTACTGTTTCGGGTTGTTGAAAATTATCCAGGCATTGAACAAACCTTCGGCCACACTGCCATCAAGACGTTTTGCCGGCCGCTTCTCATATAACACCATGCCGTCGCAGAGTTTCTCCACGTCCCGATCGATCAGGTTGTGATCAACCAGGTGCTCCGGTGCCGTTTTGGCGATAACTTCATCCGCTTGACTCATGCTCTATTCTCCTTTTTGCGCCCCCGGGGTCGCCGGGGGAAATTGTGTTTGCTGGTTACGGTACCATGATGGGACGCTGGTTGATCTTACGATGGTGGGACATTTCGAACACCTCGTTGATGGAATCAAGCGGGAAGGTCTTGACAAACGGCTTGAGATCCATCTTGCCGGCCAGGATCAGGTCGACGACCGGACGATAATATTCCGGTATACATCCCCAGTTGCCTCGCGCCGTGGCATTGAATGCCATCAGGTTGGACAGACGGATCTCCGCGGTGTCGAGGGTGAAGCCGACGATGGACAGGTGGGCGCCGAAGGTGAGAAGGCCGAAGGCGGTCTTCTGCCCGGCGGCGGTACCGGAGGTCTCGAAAATCTTGATATGGGTGGTTGACCGCCCCGTCGCTTTGGCGACGCCGTAGACCTTTTTGCGCAGATCCTTGAAGGGGATTTCCTTGACATTGAAGGTCGCATCGACATAGGAAGACAGATTTTCGAGCTTCAGCGGATCGACGTCAATGGCCACCACCGCGGCACCGAAGCTTTTGGCGAGCAGGGCGCCGAAACCGCCGACGCCGCCGACGCCGATAAACACGGCCAGGTCCTGCTCGGAGAGACCGGCCTCGATAATCGCCTGATAGGGGGTGGTGATGGCATCGGCAACAACGGAAAGTTCTTCCAGGGTGACGTCAGCGGCACCGATAGGCCTCATGTTTTTATCGACAGGGATATTGCAAAGCTGTTTGGCCGGCACGACGATATGGCTGGCGAAACCTCCCTGGATGTCATTACCAGGCATTTTCTGGGTGCTGCAGATATTGCCGCGGCCTTCCAGGCAGGACGCACATTCGCCGCAGGGCATGACCGCCGGGACCACGACGGCGCAGTTGGCCCATGCTTCGGCGCCGGGGCCGGTCGCCTGGACGATACCGCTGATCTCATGTCCCAGGGTCAGCGGCAGGGAAGATTTGATCGGAACAGCGTCATAGAAGAAACCGAGATCGGTGTGGCACACCCCGCAACCGCTGACTTTCAGCAGAACTTCCCCGGCCTTCGGCTCGGGAAGGGGGGCTTCCACCCGTTCCAGCGGTTGATTGGGATTTACCATCTGCCAGGATACCATTGTTGTCATATCGACCACTCCTTATCTTTTTTGATGTTCATAGGGGTTACAGATCATGAATGAAATGTTCTTGTCCGTTATAAATGAGAAACTTGTCGCCTTTCATCCGGGCGATCATGATCATGCCGAGATCCTGGGCGAGATTCAGCCCCATGTGCGTGATGCCGGACCTGGAAATGATGGCCGGAATTTCCATCAGCGCCGCTTTCATCACGATTTCCGAGGTGAGACGGCCTGTGCTGTAAAAAACCTTGTTGCGCCCGCTGATCCGGTCGAGCCACATTTTCCCGGCAATGGTATCGGCGGCGTTGTGGCGGCCGACATCTTCGACAAAGATTTCCACCTTGTCATCGCTGCACAGCGCACAGCCATGCACCGCCCCGGCCGACCGATAGATCTCGTTATAATGGGCGAGCGACTTCATCAACCGGCTCAACTGCGACTGGCGCAGCGTGATGGGCTGCAGTTTGACGGCATAGAGCCCGTCGATCATGCAGCTGAAGACCGTTCCCTGGCCACAGCCGGTGGTGACGGTCCGCCCGGTGAGCTTCTCTCTGAGCTGCCCGCCGGTGCCTTCTTTTGTTTGTATATGGACGGATTCCGTACCCCAATCCACCCGAACCGCTTCGATCTCTTCGATCTCGCTGATCAGGCGCTGGTTGCGCAGATACCCCAGCGCCAGTAGCTCCGGTTGCGTCCCCAGCGTCATCAGGGTGACGATTTCATGGCCGTCGACCCTGATCGTCAGCGGTAACTCGCCGGCAATCTCGACCTTCTTGGCCTCACCCTTTTCGTCTGTCACCGAAACGGTGTGCGTAGGCCGCACCCCGGCATCGGTCATGCGGGGACGGTAACCGCTCACCTGTTCTTCCACTCCGGACGGCGTTTTTCTTCAAAACTTCTGAGGCCTTCGAGGGTGTCTTCGGTGTGCATCAACTGGTTGAGGAACATGTCGTTGGCACTCTCCATAGCGTCATCGATCGCCATTCCAACATGCTGGTTGACCGCCTTTTTGTTGAGCCGGATGATCAACGGACTGGCGTGCTGAATTTCCTTGGTCAATTGGGCCACCCCTTTTTCCAGGGCATTGTCGTCGAAGACGTCGCAGACGACGCCCATCTGCTGCATCGCCTCGGCACTGTAGCGCTTGCCGGTCGTGCAGATCTCGATGGCCCGCGAAGGTCCGACCAGGCGAGGCAGACGGACTGCGGCATAGGGCGGCAGAAAACCCAGCTTGATCTCCGGTTGGCCGAATACGGCCGATCTGGCGGCCACCACCATATCGCAGGCAATGGCGACCTCCATCCCACCCCCCAGGCAGGCACCGTTGACGGCGGCGATGGAGGGAACGGCGAGGGCATGGATCTGTTTGAGCAGCGCGTCGAAGATCCGGATCATGTCAGGTGCCAGTTCAGGCTTGTGATCAAGGACCTCCACCCCGGCACACCAGCTGGCCCCCTGGGCGGCGATGACCACGCATTTCAACTCGGCATCGGCGTTGAGATCCGCCAATATGGCGGTCAACTCCTGCATCATAGCCATGTTCAACACATTGTGTTTCGGACGGTTGAACGTGATTCGGGCTATGCCGTTTTCCTGTGTCAACTGATGATACGTAAGCTCCATAATGTCGTTACCCTTAGATTCTAAATTTTTGAAAAGGATCGTCTTCTATTCCATTATGATACACTTCATATATTGCGTTCCAGATTGATGGTCCGGGATGGACTGAATTGATTGGCGCTGAAAAAGTGTATCAGTCCGGCGTCGTTCCAATCGACCAGGGTGTTGATTTTGTTGACCCCGATCTGACGCAGATGATCAATGAACTCATCCATCAGCTTTTTCCCGATCCCCCGGTGCTGGTAGGCGGGATCGATACCGATGGTATCCATGCTCGCCACCTCCTGCAGAATACCGAATTGCCCCATATAGAGTTCACCCATCAAAAAGCCGATGACGACCCCATTGTCTTCGGCCACAAACGATGTGGGCAGATAATCTTTGGAGGAGAATAGTCGTTCAAACTTGAGCTGGTAATATTCCAGACGGGAAGATTTGACTATTTTCTCATCGATCTTGAGGATGGCCTCGAGATCGTTTTCCGTCATCAGTCGTGTGCTAATGGTGTCTTCGGTCATAGGAGCACCTTTTCAGTCGAAGTGGTTTTCTCTTTACCGCCCTTGCGTGAAATCGTTCGTTGTTCCACCGGCAGGGGCGGCGGCACCGGGCCGCCGACAATTTTAGTGACCGCACCAAACCGGGTAGGGCAGGCATTCAGGCAGGTGCCGCACTTGATGCACTTGTCCTGATCGATGACATGGATCACGCTCTTGCCGCCGTCGATGGCCTCCACCGGGCAGCTCCGGGCGCAGATCATGCACGCCTGGCATTTGGCCGGGTCGATATAGTACGAAGCCACCTCGTCAAACAGCCCCTTGATTTCCTGGAGGCTGAAATGATTTTCGTAGGCGGTTTCATCGTCCAGACAGACCGTCAGCTTGTCGTGTTTGACGATCTTGATATAGGGGACCAGCCGGGTGATGTCGGTCATGACCTCTTCGAGTCGTGCCGGCGAGATTTCCTCGGATTGACCGATGGGACCGAGCTCCTTGATCGTTTTGCAGAAACCGTCCACCTCAGAGGCAAACAGGTTGCCTTCACCGCCCGACATGAAGGCAATGTGCAGCCGCCGGGGGTTGAGGCCGATATGCTCAAAGATTTTTTTGCTCAGCAGGGCCAGGTTCAGGGCATGATAGTTGCCGTGGGTGATGTAGTTGCATTCACCCAGCCGGCAGCCGCCGATGAAGACACCATCCGCTCCCTTGGCGAAGGCCCGCAGGATGTGCGCCAGGTCCACCCGGCCCGAGCACATCAGGCGAACCAGTCTCATATTTGTCGAGTATTGCAGTCTGGAAACTCCAGCCAGGTCAGCCGCCCCGTATACTCACCAGTGGCAGACAAAGCCGATGATCCTGGGGGTGAACATGTGTCCTCTACTCATGGTTAACAATCTCCTTCCTTATCATTTGACTTCGATCGGTTCGGGGAGCAGGGCATCGATCTGGCTTTCGATCTCCAGGTCGGTGAAATGTTTCAGGACTATGGCGCCGGTGGGACAGACGGCGTTGCACAGCCCGTCACCCTTGCAGATCACCGGGTTGACGACCGCCTTCTGGCCCAGTTTCGTCTTGCGCAGTTCAATGGCATCATAGCTGCAAACCTTGACGCAGGCGCCGCAGCCCATGCACTGTTTTTCGTTGACCTCGCATACAGCCCCGGACACGGTGACGATGTCGTTGGCCAGAAGGGTCAGGGCCCGGCCTGCCGCACCATAGGCCTGGTTGACCGCCTCGGGCATGTGCTTGGGATAGTGGGCCATGCCGCAGAGAAAGACGCCGTCGGTGGCGAATTCCACCGGCCGGAGTTTGACGTGGCCTTCCTGGAAGAAGCCGTCCGGTCCCAGCGGCACCTTGAACAGGCTGGCAATCTCCTGGGCGCCGCGCGACGGAACGATGGCCGCGGCCAGGACCACCAGATCGGCGTCGAAGGCGATCTTCTGCCCCAGGATCGGGTCGGGAACCGCCACCTGTAGCACAGCCCGGCCGTCGTCGGCCTCGGCCGCCTCCACAGTGGGCGGATCTTCCGGGCTCCAGCGGATGAAGCGCACACCCTGGTGGGAGGCTTCACGGTAATAGTTTTCGTTGAAGCCGTAGGTCCGCATGTCCCGGAAGGCGATGGCGACATCCATCTTCGGGTTGATCGCCTTGAGTTGCAGGGCGTTCTTGACGCTATGGCTGCAGCAGACCCGGCTGCAGTAATTGCGGTCCTGGTTACGGCAGCCGACACACTGGATCATCACCACGCCCTGGGCCCCGGTGACGGCCGGATCGTTTCTGGCGATGCGTTCCCCCAGCTCCAGGTGGGTCACGACGCGCTCATCCTGGCCGTACAGGTACTCGGTGGGTTTGTACTCTTCGGCGCCGATGGCGATGATCGCGGCCCCGTGCTCGATGACCGAAGGCCCTCGCTCCGAGGTGATCCGGGTGACGAAATTGCCGATGTATCCGGTGGATTCGGTGATAACGGCCTCGTTATAAACGTGGATCGCCGGATGGCGGTAGACCTTGCGAATCAGCTGGGCCAGATCGGCCTGGACGTCCTTGCCGTCGATGGTGGAATGCAGCCGGCGGGCGTTGCCGCCCAGTTCGGCCTCTTTCTCCAGCAGGTAGACGTCGTGTCCCTGGTCGGCGATCGACAGGGCGCAGGTCATGCCGGCCAGACCGCCGCCGACCACCAGGGCCGCCTTGTTGACCGGCAGGTCGAACTCCTGCAAGGGTTCGAGTTTGATCGAACGGGCCACCGACATGCGGACGATATCCTTGGCCTTGGCCGTGGCCGCCTCCTTCTCGCGGGCATGGCACCAGGAGCAGTGCTCGCGGATATTGGCCATATCGAGATAGTACTTGTTGATCCCCGCTTCCTGCAGGGTGTCGCGGAACAGCGCTTCCAGGGTCCGCGGGCTGCAGGCGGCGATCACCACCCGGTTGAGCGACTTCTCCTTGACGGTGTCGACAATCGCCTTCATCGAGTTGGTGGCGCAGGAAAACAGCTGGTTCTGGACATGGACGACATTGGGCAGCGTCTGGACGTAGGCGACCGTATCGGGGACGTCGACCACCCGGCTGATATTGGCGCCGCAGTGGCAGACGAAGACGCCGATGCGCGGCTCGGCCGCGGTGTTATCGGTCTCCGGCGGGTAGACCCGCTCGGAGGTCAGCCGGCCCCGGCGGGAGTTGAGCAACTCGCCGCACTGAGCACCGGCGGCACTGGCGGTAAAGACCGATTCGGGGATATCCAACGGCCCCTGGAAGGCGCCGCTGACAAAGATCCCCGGCCGGGTGGTGGCCATCGGGTTGGCGGAGTCGATTTGACAGAATCCGTGACCGTTGACCTCGATGCCGAACTTGTTCGCCAGGCCCTGATAATCTTTGGGCGGGTTGAGGCCGACCGAGAGGACCACCATCTCGAACTGTTCCTCCTTGACCCCCTCGGAGTCAGTGGCGTAGCGGACGATGACGTTTTTGGTCACCGGGTCTTCGCCGACGATCGAGGCATAGCTGCGGATAAAGCGGACGTCCGGCAGCTGCTGGGTCCGCTGGTAGAAGGTCTCGAAGCCCTTGCCGTAGGCGCGGACATCGTTGTGAAAGATCGTGCAGGGGGTACTGCTGTCATGATCCTTCGTCAGGATCACCTGTTTCTGGGCGTAGGTGCAGCAGACCGACGAGCAGTACCCCTTGTCCCCTTCGGTTTCGCGGCGGGAGCCGACGCATTGGATCCAGGCGACGTTGTGGGGATGGCGCCTGTCCGAGGCGCGCAGGATCTCGCCTTCGTACGGACCGGTGGCGCACATCAGCCGTTCGTAGTCCATGCCGGTGACGACGTTCTGCAGCCGGCCGTAGCCATACTCGTCGCGGATTTTCGGGTCAAAAACGTCATAGCCGGGGGAGAGAATGACCGCCCCCACCTTCAGCTCGATCTTCTCCGGGATCTGGTGCAGATCGATGGCGTCGTTCTTGCACGCCCCCTCGCAGATCCGGCATTTCTTTTCCTTCAGGTACAGGCAGCTCTCATCGATGTAGGTGATCAACGGGATGGCCTGGGCAAAATAGATATGCACGGCCTTGTTGTCGGAGATCTCCTGGTTGTACTGATCCGGATACACCACCGGGCAGTACTCGACGCAGACGCCGCAACCGGTGCACTTGTCTTCGATGATGTAGCGCGGTTTCTTGGTCAGCCGGATGGTAAAATCGCCTGCCTCGCCATCGACGCTGTCAACTTCGGTATAGGTAAGAACCTTGATATTGGGGTGCCGGCCGACCTCGACCAGTTTCGGTGAAAGTATTCACATCGAGCAGTCGTTGGTCGGATAGGTCTTGTCCAGCTGGGCCATGTGGCCACCGATGGCCGGCCCCTTTTCGATCAGATAGACCTTGAAACCGGCAGTGGCCAGGTCCAGCGAGGCCTGAATGCCGCTGATTCCGCCGCCGACCACCATGACATCGCCGAAGTTGACTTGGCCGGAACCTTCTCTGATTGGTGTAATCGATTGGTTTTCCACTGTTTATTTCCTTTCTTTCGAAGGATTAGAAGCGTTATTTGAGATCTTTTGTCGAAGCAGACATTCTCGCCACGGAGTCCATGACCTTCTGCTTGCCGTGCCTTTCGATCAACGATGCCAGCCCGATCTCCAGTTCCTCCTGGGGATCGCCGATCTCGACCTCTTCCTCGCGCTCCTCGACGATCAGGGCGTCGGTGATGCACCATTTGACGCACAGGGGTTCATCTTCGCCTTCACACATATCGCATTTCAGCGGCAGGCCGGAATCGGGCTCCTTGAAGGCGTCCCGGGAAGGGCAGGGTGACCGGCAGAAGGCGCACTCCTCGTACTCCTTGCCGTCGATGATATATTTGTCCCGCCCGGCACACTCCGCTCCGGCCGACTCGCCGGCATACACCGGCACGTAGATGTCTTCCAGCGGATGACGAATGACCCGGACGCGGGATCGGGCCGGATTGTTGCTGCTGTATTTGGGCAGGGCATGAAAGGCCGAGCAGATCATTTCACAGGCCCGGCAGCCGTTGCACAGGTCGGCATTGATCTTGATGGTTTTGACGATCTTTTTTTCAGTTGCCAAAATTACACCTCCTTGCCGGATTCGGCCGGTGTCGTCTGGGAAGGTGCGTCCCCATTGTTCGAATAGACGCCGCGTTTCTCAAACTCTTCGTATACATAGTCCAGTCCCAGATCGCGCAACGTCTCCTCGGTGGGGATACCCTGCTCGTTCCAACCCTTGAATGCGTAGTAGGTGTCCAGAAGCTCCTGCTCCAGTTCCGGGAACCGCTTTTTCCAATGGTTGGCGGGTGGCTTTTCATCTTTTCGGCGCATTCCTCTTCGGGTGTTGAGGGCCCGCACCAGGGTACGGTAACGCTTGGCTGCTTTCGTCAAGGTTACTTCGTCCATTTCGAAACCGGCCCCTGAGGAGATCAGTTTCGGATAGTTATGGATATGGTAGGGCGGTTTGAGCGGGAATGAGGACAATCCGGCACACATGCCAAGGGCGTCGTCGATATAGTGCATCCGTTCCTGCCAGTCGACGATCTCGCAACACATGGTCGGCGTGGGGTAGTAGGGGATCGAATTGTCACCGCGCTGCTCCCAGTCCAGGAAATACTGCTTGAATTTTTCGTCCGGCACCTGGAACCAGTCCTTGACGAAGGCCTCCCGCTCCTCGCGCGTGGTAAAGGGCGCCTGGGGGAACTGTCCTTCGATCTGCGTGATGTTCATCTTCTCGCCGGTGGCGTACATCAAAAAATAGATCGGGTTGAGCATCGACAACTTCAGGGGCAGTTGCTCCTGCTTCTTGATGTTGTTGTGGGCATATTTTTCGGCGCCGTTGCCGATCTGCTTGGCCGCCCAATAGGTGCCGTTGGCAAGGATGTCGCCGATCCCTTTCCGGTGGACGATGTGGTCCAGCAACCAGTAAAACCGGCCTTCGCTGTCCTCCGGCAGGCCCGGGAAATCATCCTTGGTCAGGATCCCGGCCTCCAGAAGCTCCAGGGCAAAGGCCATGACCTGCGGGGCGGAAAACCCGTCGACCCCGTGCTCGGTCGCGGCCTGGGCGATCCCCAGACCGAACGCGAGGTCGGAGAAGGCCGCCATGGTATAGGTCAGCTTGGAAAAGCATTTCATCATGTATGTCGGCTTGCCCGGCGGCGAAATGGTGGCGCCGCAGGTCATCGGGCAGTTGTAACAGCTGATCAGCCGCGTCCGCATCTGATCCATGGTCTGTTTCCACTCATCGGCGACCTCCTTGGACCAGAAATCCTTGCGGCGCTCCCGCGAATTGCCCCACATGAAATTCTCGGTATGCCACTTCTCGTCATGGACCTTCATCTCCTGGGGAGACCCCAGTATGGCCAGAATGGGCATGACGCCGGGGATCGGGTTGGCGTTACGGAACTTGATGTATTCCATGACCTCGTCGCACAGCTGCATGTATTCCGCCGGACGGGCCAGATGGATATCCTTGGTTCCCCGGACGACGATGGCCTTGACCCCCTTGTCGCCCATCACCGCCCCGATGCCGCCCCGGCTGGCACTTGAGCGCCCCTGTTCGATGGAGGCAAAGTAGACCCGGTTCTCACCCGCCGTGCCGATCGCCGCGACCTGGGCCTTCGGTTCCTTCAGTTCCTCACAGATCAGTTTGGCCGTTTCCACGGCACCTTTGCCTCTGAGGTGCGAGGCATCGCGGATCTCGACCTTGTCGTCCTTGATCCAGATGTAGACCAGGTCGGGAGATTTGCCGCGCAGAATGACCTTGTCATAGCCGGCGTACTTCAATTCCGGCGCCCAGAACCCGCCCATCATCGAAAATGCCAGCAACTCGGTCATCGGGGAGATCGTGGTGACGATGGTCCGGTTGCAACCGGTGGCCGGCGTGCCGCACAATAAGCCGGCGGCGAAGATCAGCAGGTTGTCGGGTGAAAAGGCTTCTACTTCGGGTGGTACCCGGTCCCACATAATCTTGGCGTTGGTCCCCAGTCCACCCAGATACAATTGGCTATCCTCGGGATTGGTTGCCACCCGCTCGATATTGCCGCGGGTCAGATCAATCTCCAGATTGTAACCAGCCTCTGCGTATCTCATGGTCTTTTCCTTGTAATGTCTGAAATTTACTTGAGTTTTACCGGTAAAACTAAACCAACCGGAAAATCCACTGTTGAGACTCTCAGGATGAATTTCACCTGTTTGCAAGCATAAGCTATATTGCTTCCTGAACGATTTCTGTAATATCTTTAATTTCCAGCAAGTCACCATATTCGAGGTTGAGGCGGCTTTCCTCGAAGTTGGTAATGCAATATGGGCAACTGGTTGCCAGCACCTGGGCTCCCGTTTGGACCGCCTGATTCAACCTGATGTCGGAAAATCTCTGGTCTTGTGGCGTGTCCATCCATATTCTCCCGCCGCCGCCACCGCAGCATAGGCTATCACGGCGTGATTCAGCCATCTCAACCAGTTCAAGTCCTGCTATCCTGTTCAAGACAGTACGGGGTTGGTCATATATATTGTTATGCCTGCCGAGATAGCAGGGATCATGATAGGTGACTTTTTTCTCAAATGGATGCTTGAGCTGGAGGCGGCCCTCATTGAGGAGTTCCAACAGGTATTGACTGATATGGACAACTTCAAAGTTGACCATGAATTCGGGATATTCGTTTTTAAAGGTATGGTAGCAGTGAGGGGACGAGACGAGAATTTTCTTTACCCCATGGTCGATGAAGGCCTTGATATTTTCCCTGGCGAGGGACGTGAACACCTGTTCACTGCCGAACTTGCGGATACTTTCGCCGCAGCAGTTTTCCTTATTGCCCAATATGCCGAAATCTACTCCTGCTTTTTTGAGGATATCGGCCGTGGTTGCTGCAACCTTTTTCATTCTCGGATCATAACTCAGGTAACAGCCGACAAAAAACAGAACCTCCATTCCTTCGGAATACGGTTTGACGCCGTGCTCCTTTGCCCAATCCCCTCGTTTCTGCCGCTCGACCTGCAACGGATTCCCTTCTGAGATAAGGCTTGCTCTTGCCGTGCGAGCAGACTTGACTGATGCCGGGAAGACTTCATAGCCGGCGGCAACCCGCCGCAAAGAAACGCCGAGTTCAATCTGATTTACTCCTCTTGGGCATTGAGCTGGACATCTTCCGCACGTGGTGCATCGCCAGATATCTTCACCATCGATTTCGGTCAAGCCAAAGGTGGCCTCACGTATGAGCTTACGCATACTGAACTGCCTTACCTTGTTCCAGGGACAAACTGTGTCGCACAGGCCGCACTGAAAGCAGAATCGCTGTGATTGTCCGCCGGCCTCTTCTATCTCTTCAACTACTTCTTTGAAAGGGGCAACTGTTTCCACTTTGTTTCGTCCTCACTCTCATTTTAAAGGGTTGACTAGCATGTTAATAGATAATATATTAACTATTCATGCGTGTCAAGAATAAAAAAAGCTAACATCAGGCTACAATATGAACCTTGGACGTTACTCCATTGCAAATGGATAACATGTTGTAAATATTGTTTTTATATGTTGAATCAAGGATGAGGCTATGCTGACAGAGAACGACGAAAGTGATTGGGGTAAATACAACTATAAAAATAACATGGACTTTGGCGAAAAAGTCATTGCTGTCCTGTTTCGAGCTTCTGAGACGATAAAAAAGGATCTCGATATGATCTATAAAAATTATGGGTTGACGTTTTCCCAATATAACGTACTGAGAATATTAAATAATTCAAAGAATGGCCAGAATACGGTGAGCAATACCAGCAAGATTATGCTGGTGTCCAGTTCCAACATTACCGGTGTTACCCAACGATTGGAAAAAAGCGGATTAATCCTGAGAAAGCAGGACCCGAGCGACGAGCGGATTACCGTTCTTGAAATTACCCCCAAAGGATCACGCATATTAAAAAACATTCATGATGCGCATTTATCTAGAATTAACAGTTACTTAAAAAGCTTTTCCATCCAGAAGCAAAGGAGTTTATTTGAAGATCTGAAGCAGGTGTACAAAGATGTACTCTAAGAGTTCTCTATGAACAAAATAGTTGACACCGAATATGTTAACATGTTATATAAAATGGTATTTTACTGTTATCATGGATGATGTCTGTTTTCCCACCAATGCTTGATAAAATAGCAGGAGGATAATTTTGAAAATTCTTACTACCGTCAAAAAAGTGGTTGATGTGGAATTGACCATCCGCGTGGAGTCAGGGGCCATTGTCGAAGAGGGGCTGCAATACGTCATGAATGCCTGGGACGAAAATGCGGTGGAAGCCTCTGTCCAGCTCAAGGAAAATAATGGTGCAGAGACAACGCTGGTCAGTATCGGCGGCGGCGATGACAACACCCAGATTATCCGTCGCGGCTATGCCATGGGTATTGACAACGGTATCCAGATTGATGACCCGCTGCTTGCCGGAGCGGATTCCTTTGTCCTTGCCAGGGTCCTGCAGAAGGTTTACGAAAAGGGAAGCTATGATCTGGTCATAACCGGTAAACAGGCCCAGGACACCGATAATGGTCAAACCGGAATAATTCTGGCCGAGAACCTTGGGATTTCCTGCGTAAGCAACGTGGTCGCCATTGAGGTGATGGACGACAAGCACATAAAAGCGACGCGGCTGGGCGACGGCGGCAAGGAGATTGTCGAAGTGACGTTGCCGGCGGTTGTCACGGTCAGCGACAGTATCAATGAACCGAGACTGCCGCAAATGCGTGGCCTTATGATGGCCAAGAAAAAGAAGATCGAGGTAATGGATCTGGCCGCACTTGGCACCTCGTTTGAGCAGGTAGGAGGCAGCGGTAATCGCTCTCAAATCCTCGAATTCAGTAGATCCCAAGCACGTAAGGCCGGCAAAAAATATGAAGGTGATGCCGCTCAAATCACCGCCCAGGTTGTTGATCTGCTCGTGAATGAAGCCAAGGTCTTATAAAGACAACCTGTCAATTACGATGTCATTGAATTGAATACATTTATA
>Ga0209066_10002289_pt1 | contig 23497 bp, 18 predicted proteins | sample All_14_2_FD_187198 | JGI IMG/M metagenome (GOLD analysis project Ga0209066, IMG submission 187198) | Freshwater microbial communities in response to fracking from Pennsylvania, USA - Allegheny Zone_MetaG_DW_15 (SPAdes) (version 2) ... | reverse complement strand
TGGGTGGGTCTGGACCGGGGTTTGGTTCGTGGTGATCCGGGGCGTGACCGTGCGTGGCGTGTCGGAGCCGGTCCGGGTTTCCTGTGGGGTGAATTCGGTTTTGGTTTCCCGGCGGTTGCCTGGGTAGGACGGATTCGAATTCGGGGTGGAGGGGGTAACCGTCGTGGTGGTTGTGGTGGAACCGGCCGGGTTTGTACGGTTGCTGGCGGGAGAAACCGGTTTCCAACTCCGGGTATCGGGAGTGTATCCCCGGCTGGGGTTGGGGGAGGTGGACGACGGGGTATTCCAGGGCAGATTGCCCTGGGTCCGTTTGTCAGTCTGGGATGAATCCGACGGTTTGTTGTCCGAATCCCGGTGGGATGGCCGGCCGGTTGAGGGGCTGGCAGGCAGGGAGGTCGTTGTGGTGGGGATTGCGCCATCCGACGGTTTTTCCGGGGACGGCAGGGTGGAAACCGGATTCGTGTTTGACGGTGTCTCCGGAAGGCGGGAAGAGGTTGTACGGGAATCCGTCCGGGTTGTGCTGTTGTCCGGATTGCGGCCCTCGCGGCGCGGTGAAGGGGAATCGTCCTTTTTCGCCGTGTCATTCCTGCCGGGGCGGTTGTAGGGATTGGAGCCATTCATTCCGTTGTTGGATTTGTTGGAAGTTTGGCCGGTATTGGGTTGCCAGTTGGCGCCGGTCTGGACGGGCTTGTTCCTGTCGCCGCGCGGGTTCTGCTGGTTTGCCAGGAAGACAGGCGCGGGGCGGGCCGCGGCCTCGGTGCGGCGCTGTTCGTAGGCCGACCGGTTGTGGCTGTCCCAGCCGGGGTTGTGCCGGTTTTCCCAGCTCTGCCGCGCGTAGAGGGGGTCGTAACCGCCCCCGTGGCTGTGGAAGCTGAACGATATCTGGAATCCGACGTTGTTGTAAGTGGGGGCGTAATAGTCGCCGAAATAATAGTGGGCATAGTGCGGACGGTAGAAGATCGGCCCATCGAAGACTGAAATGGAGATGATGGAACGGGGGCGGTAGTGCCAGCCCGGGTAGAATGGATAGCCCGCACGGAAATAGACGGGGGCATAGATCACCCCGCGCCGGGCGACGACGTAATCCCAGTAACCGCCGACGAAAATGAATCCATGGGGCGACCAGATGTAGGATGCGGGAACCCAGACATAGTCCGGGCGGACGGTGTGCCAGCAACCCGGCGACCAGATGTAACGGGTGCTCTGCCAGACCCAGAACCCGGAAACCCAGATGGCTTCGTCCGAAGGGGCGGGGGTATTGGGGCCCACTTCCAGGCTGGGGGGCGGAGCTTCGGCAATATACTCCGCCTGTGTCTTGGGTCGGCCCGCATCACCCCAGTATCCGGTGACCCAGCGCGCCCCCTCATCGGAGGTGATCCAGTAACCGGGAACCCAGACACGGCCGGGAGGGAGATCCCTCCAGAGTCCGCTGATCCAGATGTAGTCGTCGCGTTCGTCGTCCCAAGCCCAGTATCCCGGGATCCAAACGACGTTGGTTCCTTCCGGTTTGACTTCGGCTGGAAGTTCCTCGATCGGGCTGGGCGGGACCTTGGTCACGAGAGGTCCGGGTTCGGGGTTGTAAACCACCGCATTGGCGAAGGCCTCATGGACAGGCCCCTTGGTGAGAACTTCCCCGCCCGGATCGGAATCGGTGCCCGCGAGGGCGCCGGAGTCGGGGGACAGGAATAAGCTGAGAACGAGGGCGATACCGAGGAAGACGCGGGGTGAATAGGGGCTCACAGATTTAGGACGCCGGATAGGCAGACACCATTCAGGAAGGGGTTAGGCAAGTTTTATTGGTGTGTAAGTTGCTGATAGCGAGACAATTATGTGTGTTCTTGGGGATGGAGAAGGGGTGGTTTCGAGTCCCGGATTCAGGATTTACCCGGGTGGGTGGGAGGCGATTTGAGTCCGGCTTCATCGCGGTTTTGGTGGCCCACGACGGTGCCGTCATCGAGATGATTGATGGTCTGTGCGCTCAGCGCCCGGAATAGCCGGCGGATGTCGCGCAGTCCACCCCAGGTGAACCAGATGGCGGTGACAAACGACATTACGATGGGAACGCTGATGCCGAAGAAATGCCAGAACGAGGACCAGAGATGCTCGGGCCAGGGCGAGATGAGATTCCACGTGGTGCCGACGACAAAAAGCCCGAACCACGACATGCTCCAGAAGAAGAGGCCCCCGGCGATCCATTTGTCGCTTTTGCTGAATTGTTCGGTGATTCCAATGATTTTGCCGAGGGTGAATTTGAGTGCGGGTTTGGGTGTGGCGGCGGTTTCTTCACCGAGTATGGCGACCACGGCGGCATACTCTCCACGGTGCAGGAGGCGATCCATGTTGAAGTCCTTTTTGCAGGTCAGCAGGGAGACCACGACATACAACGTCAGTGCGGTCAGCGTGGCAAAAAAGGAAATTTGCAGCCCGTTGAGCGGAAAGTCGTCGCCGTAGATCTGGCGGATGATAATGCCGCCGACGGCGAGGGTGGAGCCGGTGATGAGGGCGGTCCAGGCACCGGCCGAGGTGCCTTTTTTCCAATAGAGCCCGCCGATGATGGCGGCCCCGGCGCCGCTGATCCAGATGGCCCCGGTGACGCTCCACCACATCACGATGTATTCGGTTTGTTGGAATAAGATCCCGAAGATGAAGGCAAAAAGGGCGACGCCGATGATGGAAAGCCGCAAAGCCCGGATGTGTTCCTTGGCTTCAAAGGGTTTTTTGCGCAGGGGAACGAGCACGTCCTGGACAAAGATACCGCCCCAGGAATGCAGGTGGGTGGAGTCGCCGCCGAAGATGCCCATGAGCAGGATGGCACAGAGAACGCCGCGGACTCCGATGGGAAGGAAGTGGGAGATGGCGATGGGAACTTCCATCTGCTTCTGGATCTGGGGGCTGTCGATCTGCTGGACCACCTGCTGCACTTCCTGTGCGCGTGAGGCGTAATCCGGATGGTGCAGGAAAGTGACCGCGCAGATGGCGAGGAGGACGACGACGGCGGTTTTGCCTGATTCCCTCCAGCGTCCGAGGATTCCCCCCATGACCGAGGCATGGGGGCTGCTGGCGGCGGAATTGTAACCCTGGGCGTTCTGCCAAGCCATGGTGCCGTAAACCGTGATGAACATGCCCATCATTACGTACCAGATGTTGAAATCCTTGATGCCGCTGGAATCGAAGGGGTTGAGCATGGACTGGTTTGGGGGGCGGTGCCCGATGACCTCGTAGATCTGGTCCCAACTGAACATCATGACCAGGGCGGCAATGATGATGAGATAAAAGACCTGGGACATGATGCCCTCGACGCAGTCAGCCACCATGACCGTGATCAACCCCCCGGTCAGGGTCATGAAGAGGGTGACGGAGAGGAAGATGGCCATGAGTACGATGTAGGTCTGGATGGAAAAACCGAAGAGCTCAAAGGAGGGAGGGAGGCCGAGGAAATAGACCATGCAGCGTGAGCCCACGGCGGGAATGATCCCGAAGCTGACCGTGCCCGCAAGGAATGCCAGCATCCCGGTGAAAACCCGGAACTTCTTGTCGTAGCGGAGCTCGAAGAACTGCGCCAGGGTCATGGCCCGGGTTTCGCGGTACCGGTAGCCCACAAATCCGGTGATGGCCACGAGGAGGCCGACCGGGACGCTGACCCAGCCCCACCAGGTCAGGGTGAATCCGGAGCGCGAGACGATCTCGAAGAGGGCGACGAAAACCACCGCGCCGGCCTGGAGTTCCCCGCGGGCGACCGCGAGCAGGTAGGGTCCGGCCAGGCGGCCGCCGGACATGAAGTCGGCCACACTCTTCAGGTGGCGGTGGGTGTAGGCGCCCACGCCGAGGACGATGACGAGGGGAATGAGGGTGACAAGCCAGTCGAATAGATGCATGGGGATATGGGGGTGGTTGGAGGAGCCCTGAGGCTACAAGGCCGTCCTGCAAAATGCCAATGCGGAAATGATTGCGTCCGCAGAATTTCCGGTTCCGGCCGGTTGCGCGGATGTAATAACCAAATGGATACTTTGGGTGCCGGCGGGCGGCGGGAAGTCAGCGCGTGGCCCGTTCGGCCGCGGTCAGGGTATTGGCCATGAGCAGGGCGATGGTCATCGGCCCGACCCCTCCGGGGTTCGGCGTCACGTGACCGGCCACTTCGCAGATTTCGGCGAAGGCGATGTCGCCCACCAGCCTGTAGCCCTTCGGCGAGGAGGGGTCGTCGACCCGGTTGACTCCCACGTCCATGACCACGGCACCCGGCTTGACCATGGAGGCTTTGACGAATTCGGCCTGGCCCATGGCGGCGATGACGATGTCGGCCTGTTTCACGATGTCGGCAATGTTGCGGGTGCGGGAGTGCACCAGGGTGACGGTGCAGTCGGCGTGTTTGTCTTTCTGGCAGAGGATGGCGGCCATGGGTTTGCCGACGATGTTGCCGCGCCCGAGGATGACGGCGTGGGCCCCGGCGGTCTTGATGCCGCTGCGGATGAGGAGTTCCTGGACACCGGCGGGGGTGCAGGGGCGGAAGCAATCGGGATCGCCGAGGAGGAGTTTGCCGAAGTTGATGGGGTGGAAACCGTCGACGTCCTTGTCGGGGGAAATGGTGGAAAAGACGGTGCTTTGCGACATGCCGGGGATGGGGGCCTGGACGAGGATGCCGTGGATCGAGGCATCGGTGTTGGCTTCGCGGATGGCGGCGAGCAGTTCGGCCTCGGTGGTGCCCTCGGGGAAGATGCGGGTGGAGGCCTTGATGCCGAGTTCGGCGGCTTTTTTGTCCTTCATCCCGACGTAGGCCCGCGATGCGGGGTCGTCGCCCACGCGCATGAACTGGATGTGGGCCTGGATGCCCCGGGCCTTGAGTTGGGCCACGCGCCCGGCGGTCTCGGCGTGGATTTCGGAGGCGATTTTCTTTCCATCGATCAACTGGGCGCTCATGGGCGGATATTGAACCGGAGTGCGGGGATGACTCCAAGACCTTTCTCGTTTTGAGGGAAGGCGTTGCCAAGGGCGGGGGGGTGTCTATTGCTTGGGCATGCCGAAGATTTCTCCCGCGCGCCTGATGGTTGGGGCCAGTGAACATTGTGCCGACCTGCTCTATGCCACGCGTTTGTTTGTGCCCGATCCCTTCATCTGGCTGCAGACGGGCCGCCGCACGGTGGGGGTTTTCAGCACCCTGGAGGTCGACCGCGCCCGGACGCAGGCCCGGGTGGACGAGGTGGTGGAGCAATCGCTGCTCGAGGCCAGGCTGAAGCGCACGCCTCCGGGGGCGGGTGAACGGTTTTATCTCGCGGTGGAAACCCTGCTGCGCACCCGGCGCATCCGCGCCGTGGAAGTGCCCGCGTGGACCGAGGCGGGGTTGGTGGATTTTCTCCGCCGGGAGAAGATCACCGTGCGGGTGGCTCAGGAGTCCTTTTTCCCGGGTCGCGGGATCAAGACCGCGGAAGAAGTGCGCTGGATCACGCGGGGGCAGCGGCAGGCCGAGGCGGGAATGGAGCGGGCGTTTGAAGTGCTCCGCGCTTCCGCGGCCGGACCGCGGCGGGTATTGCGCTGGGGTGGTAAAGTCCTGACCTCGGAAATCCTGCGCGGCGAAATCGATGCGGCGGTGGTGAGGGCCGGGGGATTGCCGGCGAGGACCATTGTGGCGGGTGGGATCCAGGGTTGTGATCCGCACGAAGTCGGGCACGGACCGCTCCGGGCGGACGAGGCCATCATCCTCGATATTTTCCCCCGCGACCAGGCGAGCGGGTATTTTGGCGACCTGACCCGCACGGTGGTGAAGGGGCGGGCGTCGGAAGGGTTGAGACGCCAGTATTCCACGGTGCTGGAGGGACAAAAGCGGGCCTTGAAAAAAATGAAGGCCGGCACCGATGGGGCAAAACTGCATGCCGAAGTGAAGGATTTTTTCACCGCGTCGGGTTATCCGACCGAACAACGGGACGGGCGCTGGGTGGGTTTCTTCCATGGCACCGGACACAGTTTGGGCCTGGAGATCCATGAGCCGCCCCGTTTTGCCGCAGGCCGTTTGAAGGCGGGGCAGGCCATGACCGTCGAGCCCGGGCTCTATTATCCCGAAACCGGGGGTGTGCGGATCGAGGACCTGGTCATGGTGACCCGGACGGGGGTCCGGAACCTGACCCGGACGGCGAAGTTTTTGGAGTTAACATGAGTCCCCTTGTCCTGGCCGCCGGGTGCATGGGGATTTTGTGCGGGCAGGTTTTGACCGGAGCCATCCCGGAAGACCGGGAAATGACCGAATTCCGTGAATTGAAAAAGGGGGTCGACCGGATCGATTATCAGGGGGCCCCGGTCAGCACGACAGGCTGGAACAAAGTTTCGGAAGCCGAATGGCCGTTTTTTTCGCTGGTTTATTTGGGCTATGCGGCCTGTCACCTGGTGGAGTCAAAACCGGAGAGAAAAGCCGGTCTGGCTCCAGAAATCCAGACCCTGATCGGCAGGCTGCAGTCGGACAGGATATCGGGCTTTGTCAGGCCGCACTTCGGCGCTCCCTTTGATCCTGCGGAGAAGCGGGTTTCCGTCCTGTTCCACGGGCATTACCTCCGTTTGCTGCTCCAGTACCGCCGCGTGACGGGGGATGTCCAATTCGACGGCCAGATACAGGACCTTGCCGGGCGGTTTGTCCGTTCGTTCGCGGAGGACGAATTGGGTATTTTGCCGAGTTACCCGGGCATGTGGTGGCCGACGGACAATCTTCCGGCATTGGCTGCGTTGCGGGATTATGACCGGCAATTCGGGATGGATCTGGCCGCCGTGCCATGCCGGAAATGGGTGGCGGGCATGCAAAAGTATTTTGTCGATCCGTCGACGGGTTTGATCTGCGGTTATATTGACCCGGTGGCGCGCAAGCCCGTCTCGCCGCCACGGGGCGTGGGGATCATGTTCGCCTTCCCTTTCCTCAAACAGGTTGATCCGGTCTGGGCTGCGGCACAGTACGGGTTGGCGAAGAGGCATCTTGTTAGGCAATTCATGGGTTTTTATGCCGTTCGTGAATTTCCCGACGGGGTGAAAGGCGGTGCGGATGTGGACAGTGGGGAATTGGTCATGGGTTTCGGCCCGGCCGCCAGCGGATTCGGTATCGGGGCCGCTGCGGCCATGGGTGACCGGGAACTCCGCGACCGGCTGGTCTTCAGCAAGGATGCGGTGGTTTTATCGGCCGGGCTGCTCCCCGGAAAAACCGGGGAGGAAATCCTGCCGGATGTCGGGCGGATTGTGCTTTTCTATGGCGAAACCGTGCCCGTGGCGTCGCTTTCCAGCCCCGGCGACATTGACCTGTTGAAACGCGCTAGATAGGATATTGCTTTATGGCACGCAACGCACTGGGCAAAGGATTGGGCGCATTGATCGGGGGGAACGCCGCGGCCTCCGCGCCGCAGCCGGTTCTGGAACCCGGGGAGGCCATTCGCGAGGTTGGGCTGGATACCATCATTCCCAGCCCCTTCCAGCCCCGCCGCAATTTCACCGCCGAGCAACTCGATGAACTGGCCGCCAGCATCAGGCAGCATGGCATCATCCAGCCCCTGGTCGTCCGCCGGGTGGGGAACAAGCACGAACTCATCGCCGGCGAACGCCGCTGGCGGGCCGCCCGACAGGCCGGTCTTTCGGAAGTTCCGGTGGTGATCCGCCGGAAATCCGACCAGGAGGCCGCCGAGGAAGCCCTCGTGGAAAACCTCATGCGGGCCGACCTCAACCCGATCGAGGAAGCGGACGGCTACGCACGTTTGATCGAAAGCCACAAGCTGACCCAGGAACAGGTGGCCGAGCGGGTGGGCAAGAGCCGCACCGCCGTCACCAACGCCCTCCGCCTGCGGAACCTCAGCGCGACGGTCCGCGGATTGATTTCCGAGGGCAAACTGTCCTCCGGGCATGCCAAGGTGCTCCTGGGCCTGAACACCGCGGCGTTGCAGGACTCGGCCGCCAAAAGCGTGGTCGACGGCGACCTCTCCGTGCGTGCAACCGAGGCGCTCGTCCGCAATCTGCTGAAATCCGGGGGAATAAAACCCGTGGCCAAGAAAGGCAAATCCGGTTCGGCCGACTGGCGCGATCTCGAACTCCGCCTCCAGCGGTCCCTCGGCACCAAGGTGCGGCTCGTGGGCACGGGCAAGAAAGGCCACATCGAAATCCAGTACTTCAACGAGGCCGACCTCGACCGCTTGCTTTCGCAGTTCGGGGTGCGGCTGGAATAATGACAGAAATGAGCCGAAGAATTGTGGGTGTTGCGGTGGAACGCCGGCCCGTGACCTTTCCCATTTGTCCCCATTAGCGTCTATTAGTGGTTAAAATATCCCATGCCCCCCCGCATCCGTGTTCTTGATGATATCACCGCCAACCGCATCGCGGCGGGCGAGGTCGTGGAACGCCCCGCCTCGGTGGTCAAGGAGTTGCTGGAAAACAGCCTTGATGCCGGGGCCACCCGCATCGAAGTGGACGCGGACGGGGGCGGCAAAAGCCTGATCCGGATCACGGACGACGGGTCCGGCATGGGCCGCGACGACGCCCTGCTTTGCCTGGAGCGCCATGCCACGAGCAAATTGCGCTCGGCCGACGACCTGCAGGCGATTGACACCATGGGTTTCCGGGGCGAGGCCCTGCCCAGCATCGCGTCGGTCTCCAAATTCCGCCTGCTGACGCGCGAGACCGGGGCCCTGGCCGGGACCGAGGTGCTGGTCGACGGGGGCAAGATCAAGGAAGTCCGCGATGCCGGTTGTGCCGAGGGCACGAGCATCGAGGTGCGGGCCCTGTTCCACCATGTTCCGGGACGCCGGAAGTTCCTGAAATCGGACGCCACCGAATGGGCCCACATCGAGCAAACCGTGCGCCTGGCCTCGCTGGCGCATGAGAAAGTCGGATTCCTTCTCCGCAATGAGGGCCGGGAAGTTTTCCGCCTGCCGCCCGCCGCCGGCAAGGCTGACCGACTGCGGCAATTGTTCGGGGCCGACTGGCTGCGCGACATGCTCCCGGTCGATGCGGAGGAGGGGGGCATGGTGCTGCAGGGATGGATCGGCAAGCCGGGCGTCAGCCGCAACAACCGCCAGGAACACCACCTCTTTGTCAACGGCCGCCCCGTGCAGAGCGCCGCGCTGAATTTTTCCGTGCTCGACGGATACCAACAAGCACTAGTTAGGGGTCGCTTCCCGGTGCTGGCCCTTTTTCTCCGGGTTCCGCCGGCCACGCTGGATGTCAACGTGCACCCGGCCAAGCGCGAGGTGCGGTTCCGCGATGAACTGCGGGTGAAGCAGTTTATTTCCGCATCGATCCATGAAATCCTGCACCGGCTGAACGCCGCGCCCGTGTCGGTGGAGATGGAACAGGGCCACCGCGGGCCTGCCGTGGAATCCCGTCCGTCGCTGCCTTCCACGCCCCCGGTGGCGGTGACGGCGCGCGCGCGGCAGGCGGCGCTGTTTGCCGGCGAACCCCTTCCGGATCCGCAACCCCGCCTCGCCGCCCCCGAGGGGGAGGCGGAGAAAGCCCCGGTGGAAAAGAACCACGACCTGCGCGTGGTCGGTGTGATGCTCGGCAAGTACATCATGGCGGAGAACGCCCAGGGCATCGTGTTAGTGGACCAGGAAGCCGCCCGGGAGCGGGTACTGTTCGAGGAAATCCTTGAGAGGCTGGCGCGGCAGGAATTGAACAGCCAGCGTCTGCTGGTGGCCGAGACGCTGGAACTCACCCCGGCGGAGGCGGCTTATGCCAAACAGAACGCCGCCGCACTGGAGTCGGTCGGCCTGGGTGTGGCTTCGCTCGGGGGAAACACCGTGCTGCTGGATGCGGTCCCGGCCTCGGTCGAGACCCAGCATGTGGGGGATTTTTTCCGCGAAGTGTTGCACGACCTGATGGAAGGCGGACGTCCGGGAAAGGCGGGCCGCCCGCAGGATGAACGCCTGGCCGAGGTCATGGCCCGTCACACTGCCCGGCTGCGGCACGACTTGGGGCCTGCGGAAATTGAGCGTCTGCTGGTGGATCTCCACCGCTGCCACCTGCCCTACACCTGCCCCGGCGGGCGCCCCACGATGATCCTTTTGAGCCGCGACGAGTTGAAGCGCAAGTTCGGCATGTAAACGCAAAGGCCGTTTTGACCACGGATTACACGGACTAAGCGGATATAATTCGGTAAGGGGTGAAATCTCATCCGTTTCATCCGTTATATCCGTGGTCCAAGCCAGCCTTAAAACCCTCTTGCAGCCCCTGTGCCCCGGGGTAGGCTTTGCGCATGGGGAGTCCGCAGCGGCGGGCTGAGAGTTCGGGGCGACCGCCCGATGACCCAATGAACCTGATGCGGATCATGCCGCCGTAGGGAGGTGCTGAATCAACCAAGCACATTCGCTTTTTACGGGGAAGTCTTCCGCAACGGTTCCACCCAGGAGACCACCATGATTGCGAAAAAGACCGACACCGAACCCCACAGCAGCACCCAGTTGCCCAACAGCACCCGCGTTTACGTCGGTGGAACCCTCCATCCCTCCGTCCGCGTGCCCATGCGGGAAATCGCCCTTTCACCGACCAAGTCGTTCGACGGCACCACCGAGGCCAATGAGCCTGTGCGCGTCTACGACTGCTCCGGCCCGTGGGGGGATGCCTCGTTCACCGGCACCGTCGACGAAGGACTGCCCGCCCTGCGCGCGGACTGGATCCGGGCCCGTGGGGATGTCGAAACCTACGACGGCCGCGAGGTCAAACCCCAGGACAACGGCTACCTCTCCGGGAAGCATGCGGAATTCGCCAGCCAGGCGGAAAAGAACCGACTCGTGGAATTTCCCGGATTGAAAGGCCAGCGCCGCCGCCCCCTCCGCGCCTCCGCCAGCCATCCCGTGACCCAGATTTGGTACGCCCGCCAGGGAATCATCACCCCGGAAATGGAATTCATCGCCATCCGGGAAAATATGAAGAGGGCGCACCTGGCGGATCTCGGCGATGACCTCGTCCGCAGCGATCTCGACAAACAACACATGGGCTCCGCCCAAATCCCAAATTCATTCACGCCTTCTGTATTTCAGAAGTTTCCGCAGCGCATCCCGGCCGAGATCACGCCGGAGTTCGTGCGCAGCGAAGTCGCGGCCGGACGGGCCATCATCCCGGCCAACATCAACCACCCCGAACTCGAGCCCATGATCATCGGGCGGAATTTCCTCGTGAAGATCAACGCCAACATCGGCAACAGCGCCGTGGCCTCGTCGATCGAGGAGGAAGTGGAGAAGATGCGCTGGGCCACGAAGTGGGGTGCCGACACCGTGATGGATTTGTCGACGGGCAAGAACATCCACGCCACGCGCGAGTGGATCCTGCGCAACAGCCCGGTGCCCATTGGCACGGTGCCGATCTACCAGGCCCTGGAAAAAGTCAACGGCAAGGCCGAGGATCTCACCTGGGAATTGTTCCGCGACACCCTCATCGAGCAGGCCGAGCAGGGGGTGGATTATTTCACCATCCACGCCGGCGTGCTGCTGCGCTTCATCCCCATGACGGCAAGGCGGATGACCGGCATTGTCAGCCGGGGCGGCAGCATCATGGCCAAGTGGTGTTTGGCCCACCACCAGGAGAATTTCCTCTACACCCACTGGGATGACATCTGCGACATCATGGCCGCCTATGACGTGAGCTTTTCAATCGGTGACGGGCTCCGCCCGGGATCGATTGCCGATGCCAACGACAAGGCGCAATTCGGGGAATTGGAAACGCAGGGCGAACTGACCGAACGGGCCTGGGCCAAAGGGGTGCAGGTCATGAACGAAGGCCCCGGCCATGTGCCGATGCACCTGATCGAAGAAAACATGGCCAAGCAGCTCGAGTGGTGCAAGGAAGCGCCGTTCTACACCCTCGGACCGCTGACCACCGACATCGCCCCCGGCTACGACCACATCACGAGCGGCATCGGGGCGGCCATGATCGGATGGTATGGTTGCGCCATGTTGTGTTACGTCACGCCCAAGGAACACCTGGGTCTGCCGAACAAGAAGGATGTGAAGGACGGGGTCATCACCTACAAGATCGCGGCCCATGCCGCCGACCTGGCCAAGGGGCATCCCGGGGCCCAGTACCGCGACAACGCCCTGAGCAAAGCGCGGTTTGAATTCCGCTGGGAGGACCAGTTCAACCTGGGATTGGATCCGGAAACAGCGCGCGAGTTCCATGATGAAACCCTTCCCCAGGAAGGCGCCAAGAGCGCGCACTTCTGTTCCATGTGCGGTCCGCACTTCTGTTCCATGAAGATCAGTGAAGATGTGCGCCAGTACGCAAAAGAGCAGGGTCTGAGTGAGGAAGAAGCCCTGAAGAAAGGCCTGGAACTAAAGTCCCGGGAGTTCGTGGAGCAGGGCGCCGAGGTTTATACGAAGGCATAAGTCCTATTGGACATATTGGGCCTATAGGACCTATCCTGTTGCCCATACCTAACGAGCATGGGAAATTTCTCCAAAAAACCGGAAACTACCGGGATCTCCTCTCCTACCGGAAAGCGGAAATCATTTTTGACTTCACCTGCAGGTTCTGTGAAAAATTCCTGAGGCGGGGGGACCGCACGATCGACCAGATGGTGCAGGCGGCCCGGTCGGGGAAACAGAACATTGCGGAAGGCAGCAAGGCTTCCGTGACCTCCACCGAGATGGAGTTGAAATTGACCAACGTGGCCCGGGCCAGTCTGGAGGAGTTGCTGTTGGATTATGAGGACTTCCTCAGGGTGCGGGACCGGCCACGCTGGGATAAAGACTCCAAAGAGGCGCTTTATGTCAGAAAGCTCGGGCGCCAGCCCGATGAGTCCTACGAGACCTATAGGTCCTTTATGCTCGACCGGAAACCCGAGGTTCTGGCCAACATGGCACGCTGTCTCATCCACCAGGCCAATTACCTCCTGGACCAGCAGATACGGAGATTGGAGAGGGACTTTGTCCAGAAAGGCGGCCTCCGCGAACGCATGACCCGGGCCCGGTTACAGCAGCGGGGGAAATAGGGGCATACTTACTTGAACGTGCTTGTCTGGGAGGCGGGGAGATACGCCACGGTGCGGTAGGCCGATCCGTCGTATTCCGCCAGGACGAGGCTCATGTAATAGGTGCCCGCCGGGGGGCGCTGGTATTTGGCAGTTTGCTTGAGATTGTTGTAAGTGTAGCCGGGTTGCAGGGCTTTCTTGACGACGCTGCCGAGTTCGTAGCCGCTGAGGGAGCCGCCACGGTAGGGCTCGCGGGTGGCCCAGACGGCCAGCTTGAGCGAGCCCGTTGTCCCCGGCCGGTTGTGGCTGATGCGGCCCACGGTGAAGTCGATGATTCCCCCCTCGGGTTGGCTTCTCCAGGTCCAGGGACCCTGCATGCTGAAGAGTTCCGTCGGCACCGGCCCGAGGACCTCGGTTTCGTCGAAGTTCCGGTAATCGGACACGGAAAATCCCCCCGACCGGTATTCCGAGACAGCGAGGCACAGATAATAGGATTGGCGCGGGGAGGGGAGGGTGGCGGCGACCGTGCGGCTCACCGGGCTGTAGTAGGAGCCGGGGTTGAGTCCATCAAGCTTGTAGCTGGCCAGCATTTTCCCGCTCAGGGTTCCGCCGCGGTAGGGGGACTGCAGGGCCCACAGGGAAACGAGGATCGTGCCGGTGGCGTTTTCCTTGCTCGGATTATTGATGCCGCCGCAACCGAAGGTGACCGTGGTGCTGCCGGTGCCGAACTGGAACTTGGACCCGCCGTAGATCTTGAGCGCGGCCATGGACGGGGAAGTGGAAAGGAGAAGGCACAACAAAGTGGACAATAAGGCGGGAGTTTTCATAAGGCGCAGTGCGGAAGGGGTGGGTTGGGTATCGGTTGCGTTCGCTGTCGTCGGGAGTATTTCGGTGACTTTGGGGAAAGTCAAGCAGTGGGGATTGGCGTAGACTGAAAGACCCCGCGATCGGCGATCGCGGCTACAGAATGACCGGATTATGCAGGATAAACCGGGGAGGAGACGTCCGGACTGCGCCCGCTCTTTGTGCTCGATAAGTCCGGGCCCTGGGGATACACTTCCGCATGGTCTGGATCTTCCGGGTTTTATTCACCATTTCTGTTGTGGCCGCGGGGGTGGCCTTGTTCTTTTTCCTGGTGGGATTGCAGGATGGCTCGGTTTCATCCTTCAACATGATGCTTTGGATGGGGCTCCTGGCGGTGGTGTTGGCGGTGCCCGCCGGTGGCTATGCCCTCCATGCCTGCAACCACCCGTGGGCATCCGTCGCGGTCTTGTTGGTCACGGCCCTGCCGGCTTTTGTCTATCTCCTCTTCATCCTGGCCGTCCTGATTTTCCAGCCCCGCTGGAATTAGGGCATTTTCTATTTTTATTGGCGGCGGGCTCCTCTCGTTTCTCATACTCGCACTCGTGCTCGTTCTCTCGATCCCAGAGAGCGCGAGAATGAGTACGAGTAAGAGAACGAGCGGCAGATTAAACAGAATACACTCCAGGTGGCTTCGGTTGGGTAGAGGAACACGGACCCGTCGCGCCGCAGTCAAATGAAGGCGGACGATTTTTCCTCGACCGGTGGAGGGGGACGAAACTTGTTCCGCCTTCGCTGAAACTACGGCGAGACAGGTCCAGGTTCCGCTACGGGGAAAAGATGCTTGGTGGAGGGATCCGGGGTCGTCTGGAATCAGTTGCGGCCGGGATGGGCGTCCCGCTTTTCCAGGGCGGACCGGATGGTCTGGAGCAGCACATCCGCCGTATAAGGCTTGTGGATGAAGAATTGGACCCCCTGGGTGGTGGTCGTGGCGAGAAGGGCGTTGTCGGCCATGCCGCTGGAGCCGACGATGCGGATATCCGGATTGACCGACCTCAAGGCGGTGATGGTGGCCAGTCCCCCCATGACGGGCATGGCCATATCGGTCAGGACCAGGTCGATGGTTTGGGGATTTTTCGAGAATATCTCCACGGCTTCGGCGCCGTTGGACGCGGTCAGGACGCGGTAGTTGAATTGGTCCAGGGTTTTCCGGATCAGTTCCCGCACACCGGCCTCATCATCGACCACAAGGATGGTTTCCCCCCGGCCCCGGGGGAGAGGGCTGCTGCCCGCCAGTGCATCTTTTTCCGGGATGCCGTTGGGCTGCGCGGGAAAAAAGACCTCGAACGTGGTGCCGTGCGGGGGTTCGCTGGTGAGGCGGATGAATCCCCCGTGGCTTTTCACGATCGCGGCACAAGTGGAGAGTCCCAGCCCCGTTCCGCTGCCCACCGCCTTGGTGGTGAAAAAAGGTTCGAACACCTTGTCCTGGATGTTGGCGGGGATACCCGTGCCCGTGTCCGCGACGGAGACCACGGCGTAGGGTCCGGGTTTGCAACCGGAATTCATGCCCGCCAGGGTCTTGTCGAGAATCCTGTTTTCCATCGACAGGGTCAGGACGCCCCCCGAGGGCATGGCATCGCGGGCGTTGATGCAGAGGTTCATGAGGACCTGGTGGATCTGGGTCCGATCCCCGATGATGGTCCACAGGTCGTCCACACATTCGAATTGGCAGGTCAAATTTTTGGGGAAGGTCTCGCTGATGATTTGCCGGATGTCCCGGCAAAGGAGGAGGAGATCGACCGGCACCCGCTGTCCTTCCATGCCCCGGGCAAAAGCCACCACCTGGCCCACCAGGTCGCCCCCGCGCTTTGCGCAGTTCCGCAGTGTTTTGAGCATCTTGAGACCTTCCTCGTCGGTCACTTTGGTCTGGAGGAGATCGATCGAGATCAGGATGGGCGTGAGCACATTGTTGAGATCGTGGGCGATCCCGCCCGCGAGGGTGCCGATGCTTTCCATGCGCTGGTTGCGGAGATACTGGGTGGCCAGTTTCTTTTTCTCCGTGATGTCGGTGTCGATGGACAGGATGGCCTTGGGTTCGCCCTGCTCGTCCCGCACCAGGCTCCAGCGGGATTCCACGGTGATCTTTTCGCCGGCCTTGGTCGACAGGTCGAGTTCGCCGATCCATTCGCCAGTTTCGCGGGTGATGCGGGTTGCTTCCCGGATGGTGGGGACATCCGCAACCAACAACCCGGGCAGGATCTGTCCCACGGCTTCCTGCCGGGGCCAGCCGTAGATCCGCTCGGCGCTCCGGTTCCAGAACAGGGCCCGGTTTTCAAAGTTGCGGACGATGATGGCATCCTGTGCCTTGTCGAGGAGGGTGGCCTGCTCCCGGAGTTGCTCCTCGACCAGGCGGCGGCGTACCACTTCCGATTGGAGTTCCCGGGTGCGAAGGAGTACCTGGTTCCGGACTTGGAGGTTCCAGAGGATCACGAAGGCAATGGCCAGGGTCAGGGCCAGTCCGGTCCAGGTGAGGATGTGGAGCGTCTGGAGGGAAATGACAGGTTCGGTTTTGTGGACAAAGTTCTCGAGGGTATATGGGCGGGGGATCATGCCCGCATCGGCAAAATCCCGGGCAATGCGCTGCCACCGGCCCTCGTTCATGTGGCCAATCTCGACCAGATCCGGGAGGATGAACTGTCGCATGCCTTCGGCCTCCTTGAGCAGGATGTCCCGGGTCACCCCGCGCTCCCGGACGCCGGGCATGGCGAGGATGAGATCGGTGATTTCCTCCGGGTGGTCGAGGGCGTACTCCCAGCCCTTGCGGCTGGCCCGGACCAGGGCTTCCACCCGTTCCGGGTGGTGGCGCGACTCATCCTCGGTGGTGAAGAGGGTGTCGCCGTAAAAATCCACCCCGTAATCGATTGCCTGGAGGAACGAGGGTTCCACACCCATCGAGCGGAGATGGTGGGGTTCCACCATGGCGTAGGCGGACATGGCATCGACTTTCTTGTCGACCAGGTCCTTGAGATTCCAGGAATGGGGGATGAGTTTGACGCGGTCCGGGGAAATGCCTTCCCGGAGCAGCATGGCCCGGAGCTGAGCCGCCCCCTGGTCGTCGGAAAGCATGACCCGTTTGTCCACCAGGTCGGCCGGGGTCCGGATGTGGCTGTCCTTGCGGCTCAGGAGCACGTAGGGGGAATGCTGAAAGATGGAGGCACAGGCCACGACCGGTTTTCCCTTCAGCCGGGCCAGGATGAGATCCGAGTCTTTCACCCCGTAAAGAGCCTTCCCGGCGAGCACCGTTTCCAAGGGGGGATGGTCCATGCCCCCCTCGAGGATCCGGACATCAAGGCCTTCGTTGGCGTAAAACCCCTTTTGTACGGCGGCATAGTAACCGGCGAACTGGAATTGGTGGTGCCACTTGAGTTGGAGGTAGACCGGTTCGCGGGGGTGATCCGCCCGGGCCTGGGGGAGGCAGCATAAAAAAGAAGCAACGGCCAGGAGAACCCCAAGGGGGCCGGGCCGTGAACGAAGTGCCGCTGGGGCTTCCGGGTGCCCGTATCTCATTGTCACTTTTGTATGACAATGCGGGGGAATGGACAGATCTATTTTCCGTGTACCCCAGAGGTGTGTTCGATTTGGTTGGTAGGTTTGCCAATGGATCAAGGTTGCTTGGATGTGGATATGCAGGTCAGCGTGACAGGTGGTTGGCAACCGAATTGACGGGGAGCCTATAATCATCAGGATAGGTGTCATGCCCCTTCCCTATCCCACCCATATCCCCGGCCTCCGCAGCCCGTATGACCGGGTTGGCGGGATCGTTTACTTCGGTCGCATGTTGGACAAGATCCGACTCGCGGCCGCTGGAAAACTCCCTGAGGGCTGGCAGGGGGAACGGGGAAATGTGAAGGGCAGCTTCGACTGGCGCTGCTGTCTCTTTCTCAGGATCGATTATGCCGACCTCGAGGTTGAAACGCTCAAGGGGGACAAGGACGACGCGGCCCTTCTCGCCTGGGCCTTCGCCTGCGGCCGCCAGCCGGACGAACAGGAGATCGAGGTCTGGAATGCCTTCATGACCAAGCGCGGCTGGAACGATGTCGGAACGCCCTTCGTCACCCAACGCCTGGCCGAAATCGGTCTGCCACCCGGCACGGTGAAAACGATGTTTGAATTCATCGATCTGGATGAAGGCCGGTTGAAGCCCGAAAAACCTTAACGCAGAGACGCGGAGACGCAGAGGTTATGGTTTTTGGATGCAGAGAAATGCATTCCAAGTCTTTGAGTTGGCGAAATGCTCCCAACCCCAATTTCCCCTCCGCGTCTCTGCGCCTCTGCGTTGAAAGGATTTAGCGGACTTTCAACCAAACGGTCTGGGCTCCGTGGCCGGGGGGAAAATCGGGGAGGGGGGATTCGTGGTGGTAGGCCGCGCTCATGCGCGTCATTTTCAGGGCGAATTTGGCCGTCCGCTCCAAGGCGGGCCGGTCGAGTTTGGTGCAGTTCGTCGAAAGCAGGATCGAGGCCCCGGGCCTGGCCAGTTCCAGGGCGGCTTTCAACAGGTCCTCGATCTGTTCCTCGACTTTCCACCGCCGGCCCTTGTTGCCGAGCGAGAACGTCGGCGGGTCGAGGATGATCAGGTCAAACTTCTCGCCGCGTTTTTCCAAACGGGGCAGGACGTCCAAGACATCGTCGGCAATGAACCGGTGGCCGTCGGTCGTCAGTCCATTGAGTTGGAAATTGGTCTTCCCCCGGTCGAGGGATTTTTTCGAGAGGTCGAGGCTGAGGGTTTCCGCCCCCGCGAGGGCCGCGACGACCGAGAACGAGCAGGTATAGGCAAAGGTGTTGAGCATCCGTTTCCCCTTGAGGGGCAACTGGCTGACATGGGCCCGGTTGGCGCGCTGGTCGATGAACAATCCCGCGGCATAACCCGCGCCGAAATCGATTCCGTAGCGCACGCCATTTTCCGTCACCACGGTCTCCAAGGGAAGGGAAGCGTCGCCTTCCAGGAGGACGGGGGAAACCCGCTCGGCGTTCTGTTTGGGAAGGAACCGGGCAAAGACCCGCTGGGACTGGAAGCCAGTGGCCGATTCCCATTCGCGGAGGCCGGCGAGGGCGACATCGCGCGCGGAATCGATCTTGTGGGAGATGAGGATGTCGCGGCCGAGCCGTTCGGCCCAGGCGTCGAACGAGGAATAGATGCGGTGGGCCGAGGTTTGGGCGGCCTCGAAATCTTGGAATAATTGAGGGGATATCCAGCGGCTCATGAAGGAAGGGAGGCCTATTGCCCGCGAAACACGCGAAAATGCGCGAAATGGATGGCCTTGTCAGAGATCTGAGGGTTGGGATCGGCGATCATCCGAAGAGCGGCAATGGCTTGTATTTTATTTTTATAACTTTCGTGTGGTTTTGCGTGTTTCGCGGGCAAACCGGTTTTCCAGGTTCAGCCTTTCTTCACGAAGCAGGCCTTGAGGCCGACGGAGACGCCGTCCATTTTGCAGGAGATCTCGTGGTCGCCGTCCACCAGGAGGATGCCCTTGGACTTGGTTCCGCCCTTGAGCACCTGCGAGGAGCCCTTCAGCGGGAGGTCCTTGATGAGGATGACGATGTCGCCGTTGGCGAGGACGTTGCCGTGGGCGTCCTTGACCACGCGTTCCTTTTCCGGTTCGGGCTCGCGGGGCCATTCGTGGCCGCAGGTGACGCATTCCCACAGGTCGGGTTTTTCCAGGACATCGGTCATGGTGCACATCGGGCAGGCGGGAGCGGTCATGAGGGGACAGTAGCGGGGAATGGGGATCTGTGACAACCGTGGTTTTGGATGGCAGGGGAAGGTCCGCCTGATCCGGAGCAAGACCGTTTTTAACCGCAGATTTCGCTGATGGACGCTGATGAAATCAAGGGGATCGAAACAGGGATGCAAGTTTCTTAAGCGGCCCCGGCTACAGTCTCCACCAAAACCGGATCCGATCTAGGCAGCGGCGGCCATTTTTTCCTTCAACTCACGCGCGGCCAGGGTGTAGCCGCCCCCGGCCCCGTCCACGAAATGGTAGTGGCGGAAGCGGCTGTCGAAGACCATGCAGGTGAGCATGGCCGCCTTGGATTCGTGGTGCCCGTAAACCAGGAGCCCCTTGGCTTCCATTCCATCGAGGAGGCCGAGCACTTCCCCGAGTTGCTCCCGGGTGCAGGCCACGACCATGGAAAGCGTGCCGCAGAGTTTTTCGCTGTCGCTGTAGCGCTGGAAGGATTTGAAATAAAAACCCCAGTCGACCCCGTTGAGTACGACCTGCCGGCGGCGGATGAAGTATTCGGCGATGGTCATTTTCAGGGCGTTGGCCAGGGCCAGCAGGTTGCGTTGCCAGACGGGCAGGCGGGGATGGCTCAGGGCCAGCGAGGCGGTGTGCTTGGAGGGGCGCATGGCGAGCCGCATGGTCCCGGGGTTCAGGGGGTGCCGTTCGGCTTCCGGGCCGCAGATGTTCCTCACATGGTTCAGGACGTCAAAAACGATGGAGTCATCCACGGGGAGCACGAGAAGGGTGAGCATTTCGCCGTGGATGCTGGGGATTTCGTTCCACTGGCAATTGAGGCCGCCCAGGTTGGGCTCGCTGGGGGCAAGCCCCGCCGCCAGGCCTTCGTCCCCCTGTTTCAGGCGGCGGTCGACTTCCAACACGCCTTTGCCGCGGAATATGGCCTGGCTGAGTTCGGGGGTGGCCTGGAGCCGGGCGACCTGGACGGGCTGTCCGCCGGAACGCAGGGCCCCCGCGTGGTAGGCGCCGACGCGGAGTTCGAAGCCGAAAGCCCCGCGGGCCAGTTGTTTCATGCCGAGGAGGACCCGGGCCAGCAGAGGGCCGTCGGCATCCGGGCAGGCGAGGAGGGCGCCATCGCCTCCGAAAAAGAACGGGATTTCGCGGCCCTGGAGGGCATTCAGGCATGCGGTGATGCAGGCGGCCGAGACCATGTTGACGTTTTTGTACTGGCCGGCGGCGTTGTGCGAGGTGGAGCCCACGACATCGGTGGCCAGCAGCCACCAGTCATCGGGCAGGGCGGCGAGGGCGCTGTCCGTGGCCTCTTCCAACCGGTTGAGGGAGGGAAGCCGGGAGTAAAAATCGTCGGCCATGGGGTGAGAATACGGGGCGGCCCGGAAAATGCCCAGCCGTGAAACCGGGGGAAGTCGTATATTTTTTTGGAATAATCCGCGGCGGCAGACGTCAAACGACCTGTATGAAAACCATCCTGTCCCTGTTCTGTTTGACGGCCCTGGTTGCATTCCAAGTGCAAGCCGCGGATAACAAAGTCCCTGATATCAGCCACGAAGCCCTGAAGAAGGTGATGGCGGAGGGCAAAGTGGTCCTGATCGATGTCAACGGGACCGATTCCTTCAAGGCGGGCCACATTCCCGGCGCGATCGACTTCGAATCCCAGAAAGGTGACCTGGCCAAGCTCCTGCCGAAGGACAAGGGGGCCCTGGTGGTGGCGTATTGTGGAAGCGAACACTGCCCGGCCTACAAAATGGGCGCTGATGCCGCAACGAAATTGGGCTACACCAACGTGCAGCACTACAAAGGCGGTCTGGCCGGATGGAAGGCCATGAACGAGAAGCTCGAAACCGGCAAGATGTAGTTTTGCCAAACGGGAGGGGCGGCACTCCTGCCGCCCTGCCCCCGTTCCCCGCCTCCGGCGGCAAGAGTGTCGCCACTCCATGGATCCCAAGGCATGGAATGTAATGAAGTGGGTTGGCCTCTCTCAGGCCCGTTTCCTGCGCCCCGGCGGAATGGGATTGCTTCGCTCCGCAATGGCGGATAGGAAGTCCGCATGGATTGGCTAACGGACCCCCAGATTTGGATCAGCTTGGGCACACTCACCTTCATGGAAATCATCCTGGGGGTCGACAACATCATTTTCATCACCATCCTTGCGGGCAAATTGCCGGCGGAACAGCAGGCCAAGGCCCGCCAGCTGGGACTGTCGCTGGCCCTGATCACCCGCATCCTGCTGCTCTGCGGCATATCGTGGATGGCCCGCCTGGTGACCCCGCTGTTCGACGTGATGGGCCATGGTTTTTCCGGCCGCGACCTGATCCTGCTGGCGGGGGGATTGTTCCTCATGGCCAAGAGCACGTTCGAGATCCATGAAAAGCTCGAGGGGGCGGACGGGGAAATTGATGCGAAGCCGAAGGGCGGTTTTACCGGGGTGATTTTCCAGATCATTCTTTTGGACATCGTCTTTTCCCTCGATTCCGTGATCACGGCGGTGGGAATGACCAACAACCTGCCGGTGATGATCGTGGCGGTGATCGCGGCGATGGGCGTCATGCTGGTGTTTGCCGGATCGATCGGGGATTTCGTCCACCGTCATCCGACGATCAAGATGCTGGCCCTGAGCTTCCTGCTGCTGATCGGGGTGATGCTGGTGGCGGAGGGCTGCCACCAACACATTCCCAAGGGATACATCTACTTTGCCATGGCCTTCTCGGTGATGGTGGAGATGCTGAACCTGAAGCTGCGCAAAAACGCCAAGCCGGTCGAGTTGAACCAGCCGTATCGTTGAATGGGGCGAGGCGGGACGGGGTGGAACATTTTCTTGCCACCCGGGTGGCGTGTGGAAACATGCGGCATGAGTATTAAGGTTGGTATCATTGGAGCGGGGGGAATGATGCAACATCATGTCTCCGGGTTTTTGGCGGCGGGCGCACAGGTGGTGGCGATTGCGGACGTCAACAAGGCGGCGGCGGAAAAAGCCGGGGCCCGCTACGGGATCACCCGTCTCTACAAGGACGCGTCCGAAATGCTGGCCGGGAGCCCGGAAATCGAGGCGGTCAGCGTCATCCTCCCGAACAAGTTCCACAAGCCGATGTCGATGCTGGCCCTGCAGGCGGGCAAGCATGTTTTCTGCGAAAAGCCCCCGGCCCTGACCGCGGCCGAGACGCTGGAGATGAAGCTGTGCGCCGAGAAGGCCGGTAAGAAGCTCATGTTCAATTTCAATAACCGGGCCCGGCCCGAATCGCAGGCCGTGATGGATTACGTCCGCGACGGCACGGTGGGGACGATCAATTCCGCGCAGGCCAAATGGGTACGCCGCGCCGGCATCCCCGGTTTCGGGGGCTGGTTCACCAACAAGGCCCTCTCCGGCGGGGGACCGCTGATCGACCTGCTGCACATGATCGACCTGGCCTATTATTTCATGGGCTGCCCGGAACCGGAGTATGTCCTGGCCCGGACCTTCGATGATTTCATCTCCGACAAGACCTTCAAGGGTCCCTGGGGCATCCCCGATGTGGCGGATGGCGTGACCGACGTCGAAAGCGCCGCCCATGGATTTGTGAAATTCAAAACCGGCCAGGTGCTGTCGCTCCAGGCCTCGTGGGCGGAGATGGTCGAGCGCGAGGAAGTCTCGGTGGTCTTCCAGGGCAAGAAGGCCGGGGGCATGGTGCGCCGGCTGTTCGGCCGCGACGGCATGGACGACACGGCGATCGACACCGCCGAGCTTTACACCCACGAGCACGGCCGGCCGGTGAGGCGTACGCTGGTCACCGAACCGGACCCCGCCATGGGCCGTGTCCGTTCCGCGGCCAACTTCATCCGGGCGATCGAGGGCAAGGATGCCCCGCTCAATTCCCCGGACCAGGCGCTTTCGCTGATGAAGATCACTGATGCGGCCTACGAGTCCTCGCGGACGGGCAAACCGGTGGAAATCAAGTAGGGCGTCAATCCGATGGCCACGGAAGAAACACAAATCCCGCTTGGGTTTGTGCTTTCCGTGGCCGCCGGGTTTCTGGGCCTGGTGGCCGGGGCC
>Ga0209066_10002288_pt1 | contig 23505 bp, 18 predicted proteins | sample All_14_2_FD_187198 | JGI IMG/M metagenome (GOLD analysis project Ga0209066, IMG submission 187198) | Freshwater microbial communities in response to fracking from Pennsylvania, USA - Allegheny Zone_MetaG_DW_15 (SPAdes) (version 2) ... | reverse complement strand
TAACTTGAAGTTTATAGTTGTTTGCTTAACTGATTAAGACGGTGTTCGGATTTTGGGTTTCGAGTGAAAATTTGCTAATTTTTCGATGATACTAGGCGGAAAATTGGGAGCATAGTGGCGCTACGTGACCAATTTTTTAACGAAGTAGCATCGGAAAAGGGGTGATTTTTCGCCGGAAGCCAAAATCCGAACACCGTCTAAGTTTTATTAAACACATGAGGCACTTTAGTTCATATAAGGATTCAATTCGCCTTTGGCGAATTTTCTATGTGAACTTATGTGCCTCGTGTGTTTCAAAAAATGAATGCTGGAATTTTTTGCTCAATTTTTTATTCAAACAACTATAATACCGTCAATTTAAGGGGTATGCATTGATGGCATCCATCATCTTGTAACCGCCCGTAAAAAGGGGCGGTTTGGCCGTAGGTACGAATCACAACTATCTTCTTTTCAGAACATCACCTATTTCGAGTGGATGCGGATGTTTTGTAAAGATGATAGATGAGGCTGTAGTGTTTCATTTCCCTCCGTAAAAACGAGCGGTTACAAGATGATAGATGTGCATCATTTTTCTCACCCTAAATTGACGATATTAAACTTGAAGCTACCGCCTATCTCGGCCCGCTCAACAATCCCAGTTGACCCACTACCTATTGGTTTTTTGCGACTGCTCATTGCGCAATGTTTTTTTTCCATTGCTTGATGTTTCGAGTTCATTGCTTTGTGACGCATAATCATTGATTGTAATGCGACTGTTCATTGCGCAATGTTTTTTTTCCATTGCTTGATGTTTCGAGTTCATTGCTTTGTGACGCATAGTCATTGATTGTAATGCGACTGTTCATTGCGCAATGTTTTTTTTCCATTGCTTGATGTTTTGTGTTCATTTCTTTGTGACGCATAATCTTGGATTTTAATGCGACTGTTCATTTCTCGATGTTTTTTTTCCATTGCTTGATGTTTCGAGTTCATTGCGTTGTGGCGAATCATCTTGGAATGCAATGTGATAAGCGGGAGGATTGATGAACGGGGGATGGGGTTGAAAGGTAGGCGGTAACTTGAAGTTACCGCCTACCTCGGCCCGCAATTACTTGGAGCAATCGCATTGGCGAGCCACATAACCTTGCCCTTTCAAGCCACGCTTCGTTATACTTGAAAGGGCTGGTTCAGCAGGAGCAGGAATCTCGCCCGTTATTTCATCGTGACAAATAAGTAGAGTACGCCATTGGATGAGGCGGCAAATGCTTGGTTTAGCACAGCGTTTGTGCAATGAAAAGGAAATTCAGTCGGGCCGGATGGTGCATTGAACGTGCCTCGTCCATAACATCCACCGGCATCCTGTGCGCCCCAGGTGAACGGGAACTGATAGGCATTGGCAGCGATCACGAATTCCGTGGAGGTAATGGGCCCAAAGCTTTGACTGACCAAACTGCCGTGGCTGGCATCCGCCAATTTATAAACCCAGGGCGTTGAAGTGTTGTTGTTGACGATGATTCTGAGTTCGTCTTGTGCCTGCACGGATAAAACAGTGGACACGGCGAAAAGCAGTGAAAGGAAAATGGTTTTCATGGTACATTTTTTTGATTGGATGAATAAATGGTCGGTGTGCAGCCATTTATAATTTCTATTTGCTGCTAGAACGGTGGGCGTTTCGGTAGGTTCAATATCGCAGGTTTATTCTTTTGCCTGTAGTAGTCTGTACTTTCATGTCACCAACTTGGTCAACCCGCTGGGCTTAGCGGTTGCAAATTGCCTGCCTTGCGCTTTCAAGCCACGATGCGCTAGACTTGAAAGGGCTGATGAATTGGCAAAGCCGAAAAAACGCCGAAATATTTGTTGGTTCACCTGCATTGGATACCTTTGTTCAGGCTCGTTGACGTCTTGCTAGGTCAGCGGGATTTGCATCGGAATTCACTAACCATCATCGTTCTTCTATGAAAATCAAGCATATTCTCGTCCTCTTTATTTTCGGCTTCATCGTGTCGGTCATCGGGGCGCTTTTCAAGCTGGAATCTTGGCCTTATGCCAGTGAGCTGCTCATCATCGGATTGCCCTTGAAGGCGCTTGCCTTACTTCTGCTCATCATCAAACTGTTGCGGAACAAAACGAACAAGCTCCTGAACTCTTGACCCATAGGTGCAGGTCCAATACAGCGTATCTTTTCAAAGCAATCAATTTTCAACGCATGACAACAAAAAAACTCATCTACATCAACCTAGCCGCCTTGGCGCTATTGATGGTATTGTCTTGGCTGGTGTACCGGCAAAACCAAGCTGGTTTTGTGCAGCAGTTGGACGGCTCGTATGTGGCCAGAAGCAGCATGGAATTTTTCTTCGCAGGGGTACGCAGTTTCTTGCTGGCGTTTCCTTTCGTGGCATTGGTGCTGGGTGCTATCATTGCCTTGTTCGTTCAGCGGACATTGCCCTATCGGCAGCGGTTTGTCCGTAGTTTCCTCTGGGCCTTGCTGGTGATTTATAGCTGCTTGATTTTGATGAGCTTTGTGAAATTGGTGATGATGGTATAGTTTCGCCAAGCCACGCTGCGCTAGACTTGAAAAGGCTAGTTCACAGAAAAACAGACGTTCTCGCTGTTTTTCAAAAAGGGGTTATCCAACATTCCTAGTTTTGCTGTTCGTTGTTCACTAAAAATCAGGTTGCCTTGAAGCATTTAATCACCTTCTCCTTTTTGTTCGCAACGCTACTCGCAGTTGCCCAATCCAAACTAGACCCCAAGGATTTCAATAATTTGATTGCGATTAGCCTTCGCTACTCCAAAAATCCGATGTCGAAAGGGGAGGATTTTGCGAATTCAATTGATTCCTTTCGAACGCCAAGACTGAATCCTATCGTAGATGCGCTCATCGCAACAGGAAAGGAAGACCAATCAATATTGGACAACCGTTTTCTTACACGGCCCAATGATGATGAACTCATGCTATGGTATGTAATCCGTGAAATTCATTACAACCATACCAATAAGGAAATAGCCCCAAGACCCGACAGCATTGTAGCAAGCGAAGTTCTCTCCATGAAAATTGACAGCCGCTGGCTGATAGACAATTATTATTATCGTATCAATAGTGGCTTGGGCGTGGTATTCAATGAGGCCGACCTTAGCGATTTCAATTTCGATATGGAAAAATTGGGATTAAAGGACGAGACGGAAAAAGCCATTTTCTTTTTAAACATGATGGAAATATTGATGGGAGGTAGGTTATTGGTGCTTAACCAATTGAAAAAATACGATTTAGCCATCAGCTTTTGTGACAAAATGCCAACATTCAATGGCAAACCCTATTACTACTACAAGCATTTTGATTACGATGATTTCGAATGGGTAGGCTATGACAAGAAAGATTCTTATAACGGAAGACGCATCGGCAGTTTTTTCAATACCCTGATCATTCATTCCAATGCATTGATGGCGTTGAAAGCCAAAAAAAAGGCAAGGGATATTTACAACAATTCCATCCTGTCCGAACCCAAATACTTTCAGTTCTCTGCATCCAAGGACATATTGCAGCAACTTTATGACCAAGGGAAATGATGTTGTATTGCGCTAATGGCGGATGGCCTTTGAGTTGAGACGAGGATATAGACGGGAGTGATGAAAAAAGCCCTACCGATGGTGTATCGGCAGGGCTTCCCCCTATTATTTGCCTAAGGCTCAAATCAGAGGTTTGCAGGAATAATCACTTTGTTCAGGACGTGGATGACGCCGTTGGTAGCCTGTACATCTGTGAGTACGACGGTCGAAATGCCGCCGTTCGCATCGGTGAGTGTTACTGTGCTGCCAGAGATGTTGACGGTGAAGTTTTCACCATTCACAGTCGTTACAGACATGCCGTTGGTCAGTGCGCTGGAAAGTACGTTTCCGCTTACCACGTGGTAGGTCAGCACCTTTGCCAATTGGTCGGTAGTCAGGGTGGCCGTTACCGCAGCAATTTCCTCGAAAGCACTGTTCAGCGGGGCGAATACGGTGAATGGGCCTGCACCACTCAGCACAGAGACGAGGTCGCCAGAAGCCGCACCAAGCGCACCCACGAGGGAAGTAAAATTGGCGTTGGCAGCAGCATGGCCTACTACGTCGAGGGGCAACAAAACATCATCAATGATGTGGATGACACCGTTGGTAGCAGTCACGTCGGCAGTGGTCACGTTTGCTGTGCCGTTCAGTTTAACAGCAGTGCCTGTTTTTTCAATCAAAACTGAAAGTTGGGCATCACCAGGGCCAGACTCGGAAGCGGTGGAGGCGTAGGTTTGGCCAGCTTGCAGGTCGGTTGACTTTACCGTAGCACCAAGTACGTGGTAAAGCAACACATCGGTCAATTGGTCAACCGGAAGGGTGTTCACGTCAATGCCAGCAGCCGTGAAGGCAGCATTCGTGGGCGCAAATACCGTGAAAGTACCAGTGCCATTCAATACACTAGTAAGATTGGTGCGCTCAAGGGCAGTCACCAAAGTGCTGAACTGTGGGTCATCAGCAGCGATTTCAGCGATGGTTTGTGGTTTTGCAGTGTCGTCGTCGTCCTTGCAAGAGAAAATGGAAGTAGCCAGTAGGCCAAGCATCAAAAAGCTAAACAGAAAACGGAGATTTTTCATTGAATTGTTTTTTTTTGAGTAATAAAATCGTGCATGAAACAGGAATGGAGCGTTTGGGTTTAGATTTGTTTAATTTTTTTTTACCTAAAGTTAAACAAAGTGAAGTCTGGACGACAAATGGGTGCCTTTAGGGGGAAGCCTGCTGCGTATTCCGGCAAATGCGCTAGATTCAAATACCTTCCTATCTTCATTCAACAAATCCAACGACATGAAAACAGCACTTTTTTGCTTTGTGATGCTTTTTGCGCTTTCAGCTTTTGGCCAGGTTGGCAAACAGTTGACCGTTATTTCCACATCTGGCCTAAACCTGAGGAGTAAGCCCAATTTACAATCAAAGGTCATCAAGACCTTGCCTTGGGGAGCCAAAGTACGGGTGGCGGAAGTGGTCAACAAGGAAAAAGTAGAGCTTGGCATTCAGCATATAACCGACTTGGATTCGGATGGCGAAGCTGATACGGTTTTGTTGGTTGGCAGGTGGGTCAAAGCCAATTACGGTAAGCTTTCGGGCTATTTGTTCGATGCATATTTGCTGGACCTATCAGACCAAATTCATTCACCGCTTCCCGACTATGCACTACTATTTGAAGGCTATGACTGTTTATTCAACCTGAATTTTGACCTCGCTTGGAACTGGTATGGGGTTTATGATTCAGATGGTGGGGCATACCTTAAGGTAGTATCAATTTCTTGTTTGAAGGAAACGGAAGAGGAATATGGATTTGGCGATTTTCTCGGTATTTTCACGAAGGAAAGCACGGAAGCCAAATTCATTTTCGGCACGAAAAAGCCGCTCGATAAGAACAAGTTCAGGCAATCGGAAGGCGCATATCCGATGAATTTTTACAGTGTAAAGGAGCTTGCCGAAACGCAACCCATCGTCCGAAAGGTGGGGCTGGAATTAGCGGTAGTAAAGCGGAAGAATATTGACAACCAAACCATTGAGCGCTATATAATGTATGCCTTGGGCAGCGACGGCCAAAGGCAATCCTTGGAACTGGCGGATGACAACCAAGGCGAATGGACTTTGAGTGAACTTGTATGGGCTGGCGACCTTGATGGCGATGGCAAGAACGATTATATCGTTTATTATGGGGAGGTTTCGGCTGTCACCATACTTTACCTCAGTTCCATTGCGCCCAAAGGTCAAATAGTAAAGGAAGCAGCCCGGTGGTACAGCGGGTATTGTTGCTGAGCTGTTTTCAAATAAAAACTGGTTCAAATCGCTTTAGGCCAGGTGTAATGAACCTGTTTCCAGCGACTTGAACCAGCAGTAGGTTCACTGTTTATCATCCATTTTCGATATCATCTATGCCGATAATGTCGCTTTTTTGCGTACCACATTTAGTGCGGAAATAGAAGGTGTATGCGCCAGCTTGCAGGCCCGTGAAGGTATATTCGGAAGCCGTGACAGTAACCGCCTGGCTGGTGTAGCCATCCGATTTGCGGAGGTACCAGACTTCGTAGCCCGTGGAGAAGCAGTTGCAGTTGTCCCAGTCAAATGTCTTTGAATTGCTGGTGCTGGAAACCACATGGACATTGCTGGGCGCATTGCAGGTCGTTTCAACATGTTTGAACGAGCTGATGAACAGGCCAAGGCCCAAGAGAAGGAAAGCGAATAAAAAAATCTTTTTCATGTGTTAAATAGATTTGAGTCCCACCCGCTGAACGGAAAGCCCAGTGAGTGGAGTGTTGTTAATAATGCCAAATGCAATTTTTGGCTACTTCAATCGTGTCCATTTTGCTGAAAAAGGTAATGGCAAGTGGGGTGCTTTTCTTAGTTGGATGTTTCAAGTTCAAATCCATTTCGTCCCGACTGACCGTTAGCGATGGACACAGAATGAAAAGCGATGGTCATTTTGAGAATGTCAAAATTGCCAGGTTACCCACATTCTAAGCGAATTGCAAAAAGGCATGGAGAAAGTGCATGGGGGCTTTTACCCGGACTTTTGGGTTTTGTCGTTTTCTAGCGAGCTTGCAATAGATGCTGCGTTTATATTTGTGCAAATTTTAGGAAGCTATGAAAATAATACTTGTATGTCTCTCTATGGTTATCAGCTTGACTTTTTCGTTTGGTCAAGAATGGGTCAATTACACCGTTGGCCATTACATCAAAGAAGTGCTGGCGGATGGAAACTACATCTGGGTAGCCGCTAATGATGGCGGCCTCATCAAGTACACCATCCCTACCGGGACTTCTACTTTTTTCAACAAAGCAAACTCCGAACTTCCTTCCAATTATGTGAATGGCCTTGCAAAGGCTTCAGATGGCAGCATCTACGTTGCCACAAAAGATGGAATTGTCCGAATAAAACCCAACAACGAATGGACAGTCTGGAAGTCAGGAGAACATGGACTTGGTAATGATTTCTATATCTATGACCTTATCGTAGATGCCGAGCAAAATGTGTGGGCAGGTATAAACAACGAAGGTTTGTACAAACTCAATGGAGACACTTGGGAGGCTTTTTCAGTAAATGGAATTTCGCCCCAAACTCCAGCATCCTTAGCCATTGGTGCGGATAGCTCGCTTTGGGTGGGCTGCCTTACTTGTGGGCTATGGAAGTTGAAAAACGGAAATTGGACGACTTATTATTCCCAAAACTCTGACTTGCCATCGAATGTCGTCAGGGAGGTAAAAACAATAGGCTCCTCCGTTTGGGTGGCCGCGGGCAACGGTATTGCAAGGCTACAGGGTGATACTTGGAAAATTTACGATGAAAACAGCACTGGATTGCCCATCAACGAAGGCTGGTGCATACTGCCTTACAGTGCCGACCAAGCCTGGGCAGGCGTTTCACCGGGAATCTTTAATGCGGGAAGTACGCTGCTCAATATAAATGGGGATTCCGTTACAGCCTTCAACCAAAACAATTCAGGCTTTGGCAATGCAATTATTCAGAGCCTGACCACGACCATTACCGGAAAATTATGGGGCGGTTCTTGGGGCAAAGGCATCTTCCAATTTGATGGCCAAAATCCGGTCTATCATAGCATGTCCAATTGTGGGCTTCCATCGGACACCGTGTATGCCGTTGCAGTGGATGCCGACAATAATAAATGGTTTGGCACAGCAGAGGGCTTGGTGAAATTCGATGGACAATACTGGACGGTATTTGGCGAAATCATACCGGGTCTGGGTGTACCCACCATCAAAGACCTCGAATTTGCACCGGATGGGACCCTTTGGGCCGCCACTTCCATCGGCCTCGCCCATTATGACGGCACTGCGTTCGAGTTGTTCAATGGCAATAATTCACCGTTGCCGTCGAGCCATATTGCTGATTTGACGATTGCGGCGACCGGCACTATCTGGATAAGAACGCTGAACAGCTATTTGGTCCGGTTGGAAGGAACGGAATGGACGGTTTTTTCTTCGCCTTATGCGGGGTTCCCAACGTTCACAGCCATGACAGCCGACCAAGATGGCAACCTCTGGGCAGGGCTTTATAACCAAATTGACGGCACCTTCTATTTTTATATTGGCCGTTTTGATGGAACGGATTGGACAGTTTATGAAAAAGCAAGGGAAAGCGGTTGGGGACACAGTGGCACAGGATACGTCACCTGCCTTGCGTTCAATGAAGAAGGGAAACTCCATATCGGTACTTATGAAGACGGGCTTATCACCTATGATGGCAATAGTTGGGAAACTTATGAATATCAACATTTCCGGGAGCCAGTAGCCTTGAAGTTTGACAAGGGTCGGAACCTGATATGGGCCATTAGCTTCGACCGCGGCTTGGTTTCGTTTGATGGAACCGATTGGGAGCGCTATTATGAAGACAATTCTCCTATCTCGGCATGGAATCTACTTTCCTTGGACATAGACCATACTGGCAGTATCTGGATAGGCAATAACTTAATGGGGGTTGACGTGTTCACCCCACCGGGTTGGACAGCGGTCGAGGAAGAAAAGCTGGTGGAAACCGTATCCCATCTTTCACCAAATCCATTCGTGGCGACGACTTCCATTGACTACAGCTTACGCTCCAAAGCTTATGTGGAAGCCACGCTGTTTGACATCGGTTCAAAAAAACTGACCACACTCGAAACAGGCACAAAAAGCCCCGGCGATTATAGTATTTCGGTTGATGGCAGCGAAATACCTTCCGGTTTGTATTTCTTGGAAATGCGGATCGGGGCAAGCAGACAGGTGTTCAAACTCGTAAAAATATAGCAATGAAAGACTACGCTACGACAGGCTTTTTCCTCCTTATTTCGCTCTGGCTTTCCGCACAGGCAAAGCACGATTATATTTGGTTGTTTGGTACAAAAACCCAACCGGAATACAGTGAAACTGGTGGCAGCGTGCTTGACTTTAATCCAGGTTCTGGCAATATCTACAGTTTGGATATGCCTTTCACCCTCAACGAAACCAATGCGAGTATTTGCGACAAGGATGGAACCCTGCTATTTTATACCAACGGCTGTGAAATCGTCAATCGGAATCATCTTATCATGCAAAATGGCTATAATATCAACAGCGGCGAAGTACATAACATCAATTGCGATAATTATGGGTATGAGGTTCTAGGCGGTGCAATGATACTGCCACTGCCAAACGACAGCAACAACTATTACCTTTTTCATTTAACCGAGGCCATAAACGGCAATGCCACCTCTCTCAATTATTCGACAGTGGATATGTCGAAGGACAATGGACTGGGCAAGGTCATGGTAAAGAACCAAGTATTGGTGGAAGATGTATTTCATAAGGGAGATTTGATGGCAGTGCGGCATGCCAACAACACGGATTGGTGGGTCATTCAGCCAAAGAAAAGCTCAAATACTTATTATAAACTGCTATTTACTGCCAATGGCGTGGATAGTATAACCACCCAGCAAATAGGCATTTCGACTTTATTGAGCGGCTCTGGACAAGCCGTGTTTTCTCCAGACGGCAGTTATTTTGCCCGCTACAATGGGATAGACCATGTATTGTTGTTCCACTTCGACAGGGCCACTGGGGAACTCAGTGATTTTCAGCAAATCTTTGTGGATGACCCCCTTTATATCGGAGGCGTAGCATTTTCGCCAAACGGGAGGTTCCTGTATGTCTCGACACATACCAACCTCTTCCAATTCGATATGGAAGCCCCTGATATACAACAATCCAAAACGTTTATTGACACTTGGGATGGCTATGCGGTTTATGGATTGAGTGCCACCACTTTCAACAGAATGTTGTTGGCACCCGATTGCAAAATTTATATCGCCGTTTACGGTGGCACACCCTATTTTCATGTCATCCAGCACCCCGATATGCCAGGGTCGGCTTGTGATTTCGAACAAAGGGCGATAGAATTGCCAAAATTTAATAGGTTTTCCATGCCCAATTTCCCCAATTATAGGCTTGGCACCCCTTACTCGGTTTGCGACAGCAACCTTGTGATTTCTGCCATCCCAAGCCTTCCCAGCGATTTTCAGGAACCAATTATTTATCCAAATCCAGCAGCCGGTTTTGCAACGCTGCGGTTTCCACTATCCGATAAAACACGCCATTTGACGATAACGAATATGTCAGGGCAAATCGTTCAGCAAGCCAACCTGCCGAATATGGGAACGGAACACATCATTCATTTGCAAGGGATGCCATCAGGCATCTATTTTATTCGCTTGGCCATTGATGGAGAAGGGATATGGACCGGAAAACTGGCGGTGCGCTGAGGTTTGACCGGATAAATCAATTATTCCATCAAAAAAACAGTACCTATCTTGCCAACCAAAAATCACGAAACCAACCCAGCATTTTTATGAAATATCGCCATTTTAGCCTAGTTGCCCTCTTCGCTGCCTTTTTGGTTGCCTGCACCAGCAAGCAGACGGTGGACCACCGGGATTATGCCATCCTGACCACGGCGAAGGAGATAGACGATTACTACGATAATATCCGGCTCGACACATCCGGCAGGTCGGAAAAAACGGTCTTGGAACGCTACTTCGATGGCAGCTATCAATTGGAGTACACGTATGACCTCTTGGAATCGGAGCAGTACGACCCTTTTTTTTATTCAGTGAAAGTGGAGGTGGAACCCAATGAAAAAGAGGCCAGCGAGAACCTCAGGATGAGCAAATCCTTGCTGACGACGGTCAACTCCGCCGTTGGACTGGAAGCCGTGCCATTCGATAGCCTAGACCTGCCGGGCGACGAGAATTTCTATTTTATACGCACCGACAAGGGCAATCCCAATGGCATCCTGCTGGGCATACGCAAGAACAACTGTATTTTTACCATAATTTCGAGCGGCATCTATTCCGACGACCAATCCATGCTGACGGATTTGATTTTGCCCAACCTGGACAGCCTCGGCAGTTTTAGTTTGGATGAGGAATGAGGCGCTTTTTTCATGCCGTGAACAGTAGAACCGACCAACCATTTTTGAAAATGAACCGTCTTTCAAACAATAGGTTCACCTTTATAAACTAACTAACATGCGCACTTTAAAAACGCTTTTAATTGCTGCCTTACTTACATTCTCGTTACAGATAAACGCACAGAATGCACCAACCTCCAAACACGAAATCGGCCTCAGCTTTGCCAATTTGGAGCGGGATTTCGAGACATTGAACCGACCGATGTCCTTCAAATGGGTGCCGGAGCTGTATTATTCCCGCCATTTTTCGAAGCTCGAATGGATAAGCCGGATTGGTTATGGCAGCAATGCCATTGACGACAACTGCAAGAACTGTGCAGACCAATATTATGGCACAGGCAGGTTGAAGGAATTCAATTTCAGTTCGGGCTTCCGCTATCATTTCTTCCAATCCAAGGATTTCAAGCTGTTGCCGTTCCTGGAATCGGGCGTCTATTACCAGCACACCAATTATTCCGGCGATTTCGACGGCGGCTTCTCTGGCGCTGGCACTACTTATGACAGAGCGCATTGGTCGGCAGGCTGGGCAGGCAGGTTCGGCCTCAGTTATAGACCGACGGAACAGTTTGTTATCTCCGCTTTTACCACGGTTCGTGCAGGCTGGGGCACCACCAAGGACAACTTAGGCGGTAGAAAATCCACCTCCGAGGTCATGCTTTTTGATAATACCTTGCTGCAACTTGGAGTCGGCTATCGGTTTTGATGCTGTTTTCAACTCCGTTCAACCATTTAAAGAACCAATTAAGCTGCTTTTATGGATACCATCGTCATCCCATTCAGCAAGAAAAAAATACTGCTCAAATCCCTCATGTCCCTTGCATTCGTGGCAATGGGTGTGCTGTTGATTGCGGTAATCGCCAATGACCAGACACGATGGCCACCGTTGCTGATTCAAGCAATAGGTGGGCTTAACATCTTGTTCTTTGGCGTGGCAGCCATTGCATATCTTAGGTTATTATTTGTGAAAAAACCAGGCATCGTGTTGAACGATGAGGGCATCATTAATAATTCAAGCTATTTGAGCACGGGCCTGCTTAAGTGGGACGATATTAACGCTTTGCGAATTGAGCAGGTAAAGTCCACTAAATTCTTGATTGTATATTTAAACGACCCTTGGCAAATCATTAAGGTAGCCAGTGGCTTTAAGCGCTGGTTGATGATGGGCAATATGCGGCGATACAACACCCCCATCAGTATCAGCGCCACGGTTTTGGATTGCAGTTTCGAGGAGTTGGAAAAATGGGTGACGGAGCGATTTAGTAAGTCCATTGCACAAAATCAACCTGCATAAACCTCCAACTCCATGTTCGCAATCGGATAAGGTTTTCCCATGCCGTCCGTTTCGGAAATGGAAACCGTGCGGAAACCGAAATGCTCATAAAAGCCCAAGGCATCTGTGTTTTGTTGGTTCACTCCCACCCTTTTTACGCCAATATTTTCAATGGCAAAACGAAGCAAAGCGCCGCCAATACCCTTCCCTCGATAATCCGAATGGATGAAAAGCATTTCGAGGCTATCGCCAGATATGCCCATGAAACCGAGGATGTCGCCTTCTGGGTTTTTCACCCCCTTCAGGAATGGAACTTGTTTGAAAATGCCTGACCCAACGATGATTTTGAAAATCTGAAAGTCGCCGTCCTTCAGGAAGTGGTGTGTCGCCTTCACTGAGCTTTCCCAAACAGGCACCAGCAGCGGGTGCTCGGCTTCTGCTATGTCAATGATTTGGTAGTTCATGTTGTGAGCTATTATAGGTTTAGGCCAAATTTCCCAATTTAACAAATTCAACCAATCCCCAATTTCCCCCCAAAACAAAAAGCGGCAACGGGAAAATTCCCAGTGCCGCTCCTTTTCTACAATTCAAACTAATTCAAATGCATTAAAACTCACTCAAACTAGAATTACCAACCGGGCGTAATGTTCAATCCGAAACTACCTTTTGTTTCTTTTAATAAAGGCCAAGCGTAGTATGGCTCCAGAATGAGCGCCCCGAATACATTGATGCGCAGCGAAACACCTGCGCTGAACAGCGGGTCGTAGTTGAATTCCCGCAGGTTGCCTTCGGTCGGTTTCTTGAAAGTGTCCCAAGCATAGCCGCCATCGGCGAAGAAAGACAGCTCCGTAAACAGAAACTTGGATTTGATGAGCGCCAACTGCGCCGGGCCAGTGAGTGGGATGCGCACCTCGGCGTTCGTGAGCAGCATCTTGCTACCGAAAAGCTCATCCACGGAGCGGCCATTTTGCTGCAGCAATTCATACGCATTGCCGTAATCGTAGCCCCGCATGTACCACGGGTAGCCGAGGTAAAGGTTGTAGAACCGGTTGGCATCCGAGCCGTAGCGCCCGTAGTGCATGGCCCGCAGGGCGAACGTAAACGGTTTTACGAAGAAATATTTCCGCAAATCCACGGTGACGTTCGTGAGGTTGATGTCGCCAAAATAGCGCTCACCGCTCACCCGGAAACGGTAGCCCTTCGTTGGCGACGCAATGCCGAAAAAGGAATTGTCGCCAACGAGGCCGATGGAGGCCGTGCCGAGTTTCCCCTCGAACAGGTTCACGCCAGCTTCCCGCTCACTGATTTTGTTTTTATCCCGATAAACCAATTGGCCGAAGGCATCATAATACAGGTTGTTGCGGTCAATGCGGTTATTGTAAAAGGCAAACGAGCCGCTGCCTTCGAGGCGCAGCACCTTGGAAAATGGGTATTCACCGAACAGGCTCAACTTGTTTTCGAAGGTCCTGATTTGGTCAAAAACATAGTGGTCGAACAGCAGGTCGGGGGAGTTTTGGATGGGCAGCGTATCCACGCCTGCATAGCCGTACTGTCCGCTCTGGTAGGGCAGGTGCGAAAGCCCGACGCCCCAGCCGAAGCGGTGCTTGCGGTTGAAATAGGCCGTGGAAAGCCCAGCGTCGTAAATCTCACCGTTCAGGAAAACCGAAGTGTAAACCTGGTGGTTGCCGAGCATGTCGCCGAAAATCATGTCAATGCCACCACCAACGCCGGAAGTCGGGCCGCCGTAGCTGTTGCCGAGGCCCACCCCTACTCCACCGCCGCCAGCGATATAATCCAGTTTGAACTTGGATTTATACGGCACTTCATGAATGGACGAATCGGGCAGCGACGCTAGTTTGTTCAGTTTGTCCAAATTGGCGTTCACCACCTCGGTGGCCAGCCTGTTTACCTTCGGCAATTCGGCAGGCGTCAAGTCCACGGCGTCTGGTGCCACTTCCCGGTTGACGAATTGCTCCGATTTTGCCCGATAAACCCGGTAAGCGCCGTTGTAATAATGGTTGAAAATAATGCGGTCACGGGTTTCCTTCGTGGAAGCCGACAGCGCAGGCGAGTAGGGCGTGATGCCACTGATGCCCGTCAGGAAGTCGGTCAACTGGAGGATTTTGCCCGATTCCGGGTCGAATTTGTAAAGGTTGCGGAAGCCGTCCCGGTCGCTGAGGAAAAGGATTTTGCCCTCATTGTCCCAAACGGGGTTCAGGTTGTCCGCTCCGTAGAAGAAATCGGTGATGGTTGTGTGGCCCGTAGCCATGTCCCGGAAAGCGAGGTTGAACGTCCATTTCGTGGCGTTTTGGTTCATGCTCACTTGGTCTGTGGCATATACGATTTTACTGCCATCGGCTGACCATGCGGGCTGCATTTCGGAGAAATGGTCGTTGGTCAGTTGGGTCACTTTTTTGCTGGACAACTGGATTTGGAAGAGGTCAACCTGGCCGTTCACCAAGCCAGCCACCACGATGCTGCGGCCATCCGGCGACCAGGCGGGATTGCTGAAAGCAGGCACGCCGGGGATTTCGAAGGTCTCTTTTTCCTTGCCGTTGATGTCCTTGATGACGATGACGTTGTTGCCTTTGGCAACGGCCACGAAGGCGATTTCCTGGCTGTTAGGCGACCAAGTGCCAGCGCTTTCGATGAAGTTCAGGTCGTCCAAATGGCCCTCTTTCGTGCTGCTGTGAATCTTGCGGATGACCTTGCCTGACACCGCATCGGCGATGAAAAGGTCAATGCCGAAGATGTCTTTTTCCGACAGGAAAGCGATGTACTTGCCGTTCGGGCTGAGCACGGGCGAGATATTGTACATGCCCTCTTTGTCCTTGTCCTTGCCGATGAGCTGCGAGCCGACGAAGCGCTCTTTGCTGTCGCCGAGGTACTGTCCGTAGTGCTTTTTGATGGCGTCCACCCACAGTTTGGAGAACTCTTTCTCCTTCATGCCCAGCACTTTCACGCATGCCGTTTCGAAGCCTTCCCGTGCAGTGGTCATGAACAGCGGGCGGATGATTTCGTCGCCTTTCAGGCCAGTGACAAAGGCCCAAAAGGTTTGCCCCCAACGGTAAGGGAAGTACGCAGGGTTGTCCAAATTTTTGATGGTGGGCACTCGGTCGTTGAGCACGGCGTCCCGCATCCAGAGGGCTGTATTGGCGTCAGAGCGGCCCAGCGAAAGGTATTCCGCCAAGCCCTCCACCATCCACAGCGGCAGGTTGCCGAGGCTGCGCATGTTGGTGCTGTCGCCGTTGATGACCATGTCGTACTGAAAGGCGTGAACCAGCTCGTGGCCCAGCACGTGCTTTGTCTGTTCATTCGACATGGCAATGGGCAGCACCACCCGGTTTTTCAAGGCTTCTGTCACGCCGCCCGTGCCAATGCTGATTTCACCGCCGATGGCATTGGTCTGCTGGAAATCGGCGTGGTTGGCATAGAACAGGATGGGATTGCGCTGCTGGAAAGTATCGCTCAGCACGGCCTGGTGCAGGGTGTACCAGTGCTCGGCTTGGTTGGAAAGCGCTTTCTCCAGTGCTGGATTGTTCAGGTATTGGTAAATCTCGAAATGCGGTGTTTGAAGCACCTTGAAATTGTAGTCCTCGTACTTGGGCTTGTTTTTGCCGAAATACTGCGCCTGGGCCTTATCGGCCCAAAGGATGGTCGCTAAAAATATGAATAAGCAGGCGATGTGGTTTCGCATGGTCGTAAATTGATTTGGTTAAGTACGGTTGGTGCATAGGCTAATTTTTGAAAGATTCAACGAGGTGAAAGTTCAATTTGAATGGGTCGGGAGTCATGGTGATAGACACCTCAATTACGATTAACACCCTGTTGTGGATTTATTAAACAGGGTTAATGTTCTATTAAAACTGCTGAAAAGTGGGGTAGGTTGGAGGAAAAGCTTACTTAGTGATGGCTGAAATGGGTGATTTTTCACAGCCAATCTGTGTACATCTCTCCAATCCGCCTGTAGTTCTTTGGATAACTTATTTAGCATCGCCTTTTGCGGCTGCGCCACAAAGTTCCTCCCGCAGATTTTGCAGATTTTCGCAGATTTTTCCGAAGGAAAAATCAAGAAGCGTATCTGCGTGAATCTGCAAAATCTGCGGGAAGAAAAACTCAATCTGTTGGTCAATGAATTATAATCCGTATCCCATCCTATCCTCACTCAGCGTCCGCTTTTTTCCTGCTTTTCCGGGACTTCAAAAGCATACCGCCCACACTTGGCATGGTATCGCCCAACAGGAAGCCCCAAGGCTCCAGCGGTTGTATCCGGTCGAAGATGATCTTCAGAATGGCCGTCACGGGCAAGGCGAGGAACATACCCGGCACACCCCAAATCGAGCCACCCACCAGCACGGCCAGTACGGCGGCCAAGGCATTTATCTTTACCCGTGAGCCAACCACTTTTGGCATGATAACGTTATTGTCTATAAACTGCACAATCATATAACCAATAAAAACCCACAGGATATAGATGGGCGATTTGGTGGCTGCCGCAATGAGCATGGGCAAGGATATGGCCACGATTCCTCCGATATATGGAATGAGGTTCAACATTGCCGCCAAGACACCCAGCAGCAGCGCATATTTTATCCCTAGAATCAATAATACGGTCGTGTCCATTGCCGCCATGATTACCAATTCTATCATCAGTCCGACCAAATAATTCTGCACCAAAAGCTTGGTGTCCTTTAGCACTTCGCCAACTACCTCTTTTTTGGAATCATCGAATAAACGAGCAATGAACTCCAAAAACAGTGGCTTATAATATAGTATCATAAAAATATAAACTGGCAGCAAAAATACGACCGCCATCAAGCCACCAACGGATACGAAAACCTGCCCCACCATGGAGCCGCTGCCATCCATCAGCTTTGCCTTTGAATCATCAATCCAAGCCGTCAATTCCGACTCCCGCAAGCTCAACTTCTGGGACAACCATTGCAAGGCATCCTGATAAATCATGGTGAATTTGTCCTGCATCGCCGGAAAACTCTCCTTGAACATGGCAACCTGCGAGGAAAAGAATACTACGATACCCGAAAACACCAAAATTGCTGCGAATATCATCAGGGCAATGGCCACTATGCGGTTGATTTTGTGCTTGGTCAGAAAATTCACTGCGGGGTTGACCAAGATAGCAAAAAGCAGCGCAAACATCAGCGGGATGATGATAGCTTTCCCGATGAACAGGAGGTACCCCAAGCCGATGAGGCCGATGATGACGAGGGTGAATTTGAGCAAAAACGGAAGGTCCAGGTTGGTCTTTTTTATCATTGCTTGAACGAGATTTGTTTGGGGAGAAACGTTTCAAGGCTTTGTTGTTTCAATCAGAGATTTTTTTTCTTGGAAAACAGTTCGAAGTTGCCGCTGGAAAGGGTTAAATGCTTATCGTTGCTCGCAAAAGGAACGCCGTCATCAACCGCAAATGGAAAATCTATGCTAGTTAAGCTTGGCCATATTCAGGAACTGGTTCGTTATCCCATCAAATCCATGGCCGGCGTTGCCGTGCAAACGGCCTTGCTCGGCTGGCATGGCTTGCAGGCCGACCGCCGCTTCGCCTTTCGCCGCCTCCATGATGGCAGCGGCTTCCCCTGGCTTTCGGCCAGCCGCCTTCCCGAACTGCTCCTGTACCAACCGACCGGAATTGATGAAAAGGCCGAAGAACCCTTGCCTACACATGTGCGCACACCGGAAGGCAAACTGCTCGAAATCGGCAGCGCCGAATTGCAAAACAGCATCTCCGAGAAGTTCGGCAGCCCCGTTGAACTGATGAAACTGAAGCACGGGATTTTCGACGAAGCCAGCTTATCGGTCATCAATTTTGCGACCATCCAGGCCATTTGCCAGCAGGCAGGCCAGCCCGTTGACACCCGCCGCTTTCGGGCCAATGTGGTGGTTGACTCCACGGCCTCCAAACCATTTCAGGAGGATGCTTGGGTAAATGGGAAACTGGTATTTGGCGATGCGGAAACTGGCCCCATGATTCAAGTGACCATGCGTGACATCCGCTGCATGATGATTAACCTGAACCCGGAGACTGCGAAACAAGACCCCAGCATCATGAAAACCGTCGTGAATTTGAACGAAAACAACGCCGGAGTTTATGGGACGGTGGTACGGACGGGGGAACTTCGGGTTGGGGATGCAGTGGGGTTATGGCTGGAAAAATAGTTGACGAAACTCGATTCTGCTTAAAGAGATTCTTGTTTCGCTTAAGCAAAACTCGATTCTCTTTGAAGAGAATCGACAAACCAGTTGAGAGAAATCGATTCTCTTTAAGCAGATTCTTGTTTTGCTTAAAGGTTTCTCTAATCCCTTTGAAGGAAATCAATAAACTAGTTGAGAGAAATCGAATCTCTTTGAAGAGAATCGAGAAACTAGTTGAGGTTTCATGATTCACCTTTAAAACCAACCATTGCTGCCTTTGGAACCACTTTTCAAATAAAAGCTATGTCATGACTAAAAACTATCTCTTTACGCTACTGCTATTGGTTATTGTTCAAATTCTTTTTGGACAAATCAAAAAACAGCCAATTACTTCCACCATTGAAAATGTCACGGTCTATCTAAAAGGTGGCCAAATCACACGCTCGGCGAAAACCAAGCTTCCGGCTGGCAAAACCGAATTGGTGTTCAAGGACATTTCCCCCAATATTGACCGACAGAGCATACAAGTGAAGGGCGATGGCGCTTTCACCATCTTGTCCGTCGTACACCAGGTTAACCACTTGGAAGAACAGGTGCGGCGAGACGAAATCACGCAATTGGAGGCCGAGCAATCCAAACAACTCGATGCCCGAAATGTGCAGCAGGCCATGTTGGCTGTCTATCAGCAGATGAAAACCATGCTTGAAAAGAACCAAGCGGTGGGCGGTGCCAATACTGGCGTGAGCACGTCGGAACTGCGCCAAGCCGTGGAATACCAGCGCCAGCAGATGACGGAGGTGCTGCTCAAACAGCTCGAAACGAACAAGAACATCGCCCAGCTTGACAGCGGCCTGCTGAAAATCAGCAAGCAACTGGCAGCGCTCCACCAGCGGAAAGACCTTGCCACCAGCGAAGTGCTAGTGACTGTATCGGCCAAGGCGGCCACCGATGCCAGCTTCGAATTGGACTATTTTGTGAAGGATGCGGGCTGGTTTGCCAGCTACGACCTCCGGGTGCAGGACGTGAGCAGCCCCATTGACCTCTCGTTCAAGGCCAATGTGTTCCAAGGCAGCGGCGAGGATTGGAAGGATGTGAAGCTCACGCTCTCCAACGGCGACCCGACTTTGAACGGGGTGGCGGGGGAACTGCGGCCTTGGTATTTGGGCTACGATATAAACAATGACCCAAATGCTGAAAAATTGTGGGCTGGCGCAGGTGGCATTCCAGAAGTGAAGGGTGTAATCCTCGACCAATACGGTAATCCTGCAGTTGGAGCCATGGTGCTGCTTAAGGGCAGTTCAATCGGCACTATATCAGACACAGAAGGTAAGTATTTATTGAAGATACCGCCTGTTCCGGCAACTTTGATAGTGAGCTATTTAGGATATAGTAGCCGTGAAATTCCTGTCAACTATAGCACGCATAATGTAGTCTTGGGAGATACGGAAAGCGAGTTAAGGTATAAGTTTGAAAACCAACCAGAAGGTGATTTATCTATTAGAGGAAGCAGAAACGATGCTACCAATTACTATGTTGATGGTGTACGAGTAACAGGCATTCTGCCTAGAAAGCAAAGCCTTGTACTCGTCAACAAGGAACTTTACCAGCCGACCACCCTCAATTTTGAAATCGAAGTGCCCTACACCATCCTCAACGACAGCAAGGCGTATGCGGTGGACATCAAATCGGAAACGATAGCCGCTACCTACGAGTATTTTGCCACACCAAAACTCGATGCAAGCGCCTATCTCATGGCACATATCACCGATTGGCAAGACCTCAACCTGCTTGACGGGGAGGTGAATCTTTTCTTCGAAGGTGCCTATCTGGGCAAGTCCCTGCTCGACACCCATAGTGGCAGCGACACACTCAATATTTCATTGGGAAGGGATCAAAGCATCGCCATAAAGCGCACCCGCCTGAAGGATTTCAGTTCCCGACAGTTCATCGGCAGCAACAAGACCGAGCGCCGGGCCTTCGACATCACGGTGAAAAACAACAAACAGCAAGCCATCAACCTCACGCTGTTTGACCAGTTCCCCATCTCCACCGACAAGGAAATCAGCGTCGAAGACCTGCAATATGATGGTGCCGACCTTGATAAGACCACGCAAAAGCTCACTTGGAAAATGTCCCTTGCTCCCCGTGAGGAGCGGAAGGTGGGGCTGCGTTATTCGGTGAAGTATCCGAAGAAGCGGGTGGTGGTGTTGGAGTAGAGGTAATGGCAGGTTTCCAGACTTAGAAATCCTTCGTGCCTCAGGCTTTCCAATCCCTTCAAAGTCAGGAGCATAGGGATTGGAAAGCCCGACAGGGATTTCTAAGCCCGAAACGATGGGAACAGCAGCAATCCTTTTTATATTCGCTTGAAAATGAGAAAACCATGGCTTTCAACTATTGGCAAACACTTGAAGAAGGAGGCTTTTACCACATCTATAACCGCTCCGTAAACAGGGAACAGATTTTTTATAGGGAAGAAGAATACACAAGTTTTCTCAGAAAAATCAGTAAGTATTTGTTGCCATATATGGACATTTATGCTTTTTGCCTTATCCCAAACCATTTCCATATTATCGTTCAGGTTCTTCATTCAAACGAAACAACGAAAGCCCACCTTGAAAAGGAAAAAACCAAAGCTGCAGATAAATTGCTCTTAGGGGAAATAACCATTGAAGTGTTTTTGGAAGACCAGTTTAGGCGGATGTTCAGTGCCTATGCGCTTTCCTTTAATTTTCAGCATCAGCGAAATGGAGCGGTATTTCAAAAACGGGTTAAGCGGGTAGCACTTGCAACTGAACCTAGATTGCTGAACGCCATTCTTTACACCCATCACAATTGCATCCATCATAATCTAACAAAAAACTATGGTGAATGGAAATATAGCTCTTACAATGCGATTCTTTCTTCACTTCCAACACAAATCAGTCGTGACAAAGTCCTTGAATGGTTTGGTTCCGGAAATCTGGAGAAAGGTAGAAAACTGTTTTTACAGCACCACGCCGAATACCGACACCCACCTTTCGAACCTTGGATGCTCGACGACTAATGTATAACGGAATGGATAACGGAATGGATTGAGAAGCCCGAAGGGATTCTTAAGCCTTTTAAGTGAGATACAAATACAATCGGGCTTAAAAATCCCTTCGGGCTTTTCAATCCCTACTCATGCCCCTTCCAGCAGCACTCCGGCCGCATGTGCGAATGCGTCTCATGAAAATACGGGAACGCATTCCCCGCCCCCGGCTGCTCGAAGTAGAACTTGGTACGCTTGCGGTCGTAGTTGCCGATTTCGTTGAGCGTGGCGGAGTCGTAGAGGCGGCCATTCACCATCGAATAATGCACGAACTCGCTGTTGCGGATGTCCTCCAGCGGGTTTTTATCCAAAATGATTAAATCGGCGAGCTTGCCCGCTTTGAGGCTGCCAATTTGCTCGTCCATGCCGAGGCTGATGGCTCCGTTGATGGTGGCGCATTTCAAAGCTTCGAGGTTCGACATGCCGCCCTGTTGGAGCATCCAGAGTTCCCAGTGGGCACCGAGGCCGTTGAGCTGGCCGTGGGCGCCGAGGTTGATTTTTACGCCCGCATCTTGCAGTTTTTTCAGGCTTTTGGAGACGAGGATATGGCCGTTTTCGTACTCCTCCTCCGGTATCATTTCCCGGTGGCGGCTGCGGCTGTCCACGATGGCACGGGGCGTGAAGGCGAGCAGGCGCTCTTTTTCCCAAACATTCGTGTGCTGGTACCAGTAGTATTCGCCGCTGACGGAGCCGTAGCTCACGATGAGCGTGGGCGTGTTGTGCGTCTTGGTAGCGCCCCAGAGCGTGGTCACGTCCTTGTACAGGGGCACGACGGGGATATTGTGCTCAACAGTGGTGTGGCCGTCCACGACCATTGCCAAGTTGTGATAAAAGAAGGAGCCGCCTTCTGGCACCACTTGGATGCCGAGTTCACGGGCGGCGGCGAGCACCTGTTGGTTCTGTTCCCGACGGGGCTGGTTGTAGCTTTTCACCGAGAAAGCGCCGAAGGCCTTCGTGCGGCGCAGGGCGCTGCGGGCATCTTCTAGGGAGTTGATGACGGCCTTGAAATCGCCGTCGGCACCGTACAGAATCGTGCCCGTGCTGAACAGCCTTGGGCCGACCATATAGCCCGCCTTGAGGAGTTCCGAATTGGCGAAAACCATCTCCGTGTTGGCGCTGGGGTCGTGCATCGTGGTGACGCCGTAGGCGAGGTTGGCGTAGTATTGCCACTGCTTCTGCGGGCTGAGGCCGTAGCGGAAATTGCCGCTGTGCGCATGGGCATCAATGATGCCGGGCATGATGGTCTTGCCCGTGCAGTCGATTTCCTTTGCTCCCTTCGGCACCACGAAATCCTTGCTCACGGACTTGATGAGGTTTCCCTCCACGACCACCGTGCCGTTTTCAATCACCTCGTCGCCCTCCATCGTGATGATGCGGGCATGGGTGAAGGCCAGCGTGCCGCTTGGTTTGTCTTCGGGAATGGTGAGGTTGATTTTCAGGCCGACGGTGTCCATCGGGGGAAGGCTATCCCGACTGCCTTCGAGGAACTTGAACCGCTCCGTGAGGTTGTCGGTGAAATACTCGTTGCCGAGCGTCCAGTGCAGGGTCTTGCTGTCAGCGCTCCAGTGGATATTGATGCCAGCATCACGTGCGACTTGCGCCACGGGCACGGCCTTCGTGCCGCTCGTCAAATCCAGCACTTTTCCGGATTTGGGAAATGGTGCGACATAGACCTTGAACAGTTCCGACCAGGCCACCCAGTTGTTGTCGGGGCTGATGCTGTACACCTGGATGTACTTGCCCGTGAGGTGGTCCTGTTTGTCCTTGCCATCGAGGTTTACACTGGAAATGCCCTTCGTGATGCCGCCGTTCGGGTAGCCGCCTGTTTGGTATAAAATGCGTTGGCCATCGGCGCTGAACTTGGGGTTGTCGCCGTCGGGGGTGATGAATTTCGGCTCGCCCGTTCCATCGGCTTTTAGGATGTAGATGCCGGGCTTCTGGCAATGGGCAAAGCCCTGGTGCTCGTTGCCGCCTTCTTTTTGGTAAACAATCCACTGGCCGTCGGGGGAGAAGGAGGGGGTGCGGTAGATGCCGGGGGAG
>Ga0209066_10002287_pt1 | contig 23506 bp, 18 predicted proteins | sample All_14_2_FD_187198 | JGI IMG/M metagenome (GOLD analysis project Ga0209066, IMG submission 187198) | Freshwater microbial communities in response to fracking from Pennsylvania, USA - Allegheny Zone_MetaG_DW_15 (SPAdes) (version 2) ... | reverse complement strand
TCTTTCTGATCGTTGCTCTCACCCTGCGATGAGGGCTTGTCTTGTTTTTGTTGCTCGTCTTTCTTGTTCTGTTCGTCTTTTTTGTCCTGCTCCTGCTTTTTGTCTTGTTCTTGTTTGAGCAAAGACGCCACCAAATCCCGGTTAAATCGCGCGTCTTTATTATCCGGATTGATTGCCAGTGCCTGATCGTAGGCCTTCAAGGCGTCCTCCAGCTTGCCTGAGCGTGCCAATGCGTTGCCATGATTATAATATCCTTGCTCGTTATTGAGCGTCTTGAAGTCAGTCGCCGCGCTGTCGTAATCGCCGGCACGATAAGCCGCGGCAGCTCGCCAGGCTGGATCTTCAAACTGCGTCTGGGCGTTTTTGTAATCCTTTTGCTGCATCAGGGCGGCGGCTTGTTGATCAGGCGTAGACCAGAGATCACGCCACTGAAAAGCCTGGGCGTTGCCGGCCAGTATGAGTATAAACAGCGGACATAATCTTTTCATGAATCCATCCTCAGCAGCCAGCCGCGCCGAAAGACCGGTAACAAAAACAGCAGCGCCGGCAGCAAAAACCATCGCCCTTCATCACGCCAGACCGGCACGTCATTTTGCTCGCTGCGTGCCAATTGTGGACGATTGTTGCTGGATTGCAGCCAATTGACCAATTCATTGTCGTTATCCGGGAACGGTAACACGCTGCCCCGACCGGCTTTGGCCAGCGGTTGGAACATCGCCGCCATGCTCTGATCGGCCATGATCGGCATCACCGAGGTGTCAATCGATTGTCCAGACAATTTTTTCGCCATGGCATCGGCTTTGGCGTCTGGCGGTGTGGCGGTTAACACCAGTAATTTTCCCTGATTAAAGCCAGCCTGACGGATTAAATTTGCCCCCTGCTCAAGGGCGGTAGACAGCTCACGTCCGCTCACCGGCATGATCTCCGGCGACAAAGTTTGCAGCAAGGCGTCGATGGTTTTTCCGTCTTCCGTCAACGGCGACACCACAAACGGCTGACTGGTAAACACCACCAGGCCAAACTGGCCGGCGTGCGTTCCGGAAAACAGATCGTGTAAAACAAATTTTGCCCGGGTCAAACGATTGGGCGTGACATCATTGGCCATCATGCTGTCTGACAAATCCAGGAGCACAACGGTGGGTTGTTTTACATCCCAGGTTGGCACGGGCAGACGCGACCAAACCGGGCCGGACAAGGCGAGGATGGCAAATAAAGCACTCAAAAACAGACAGAGTACCGCCAGATGGCGTCGACTTTCGCCCTGGCCGCGCAGCAGATGCGCCAACAAATGCGCATCGCAAACCGCCGACCAGGCCTGAGACAGGGCGCGTTGTCGCCACAATCGCCAAAATAACCCGATCAAGGGCAGGAGCGCTATCAACCAGTACGGACGTAAAAAATGAAAATCTGCCATTATTTGCTCCTTCTGACAGACACAATCTGTGCTCGATCGACAAACCAGACCATCAGCAAGCACCAAGCCAGGCCCAGCGGCCAGGGGTAATATTCTTTTTGCGGCCGGACGGTCGCCTGATCGCGGGATACGGTTTCCAGTTGATTGATGGTGCTGTAAATGTCGCGCAGAGAGGCGGTGTCGGTCGCCCGGAAATAACGGCCGCCTGTCATGTCTGCGATCGTGCGCAAAGTGTCTTCGTCCAGCTCCGAGACGGCATTCAAATCATATAAAAAACTGTTCAGCGCGCGTGGATCGCTTTCAGCGCCCAGACCGATGGTGTACACCTTGATGTCATCGTTTTTGGCCAGTTCCGCTGCTTTCAATGGTTTCAAAATACCGGAGTTATTGGCGCCGTCAGTTAGCAGAATGATGACGCGGCTCGCCGGCGGAACGTCTTGCAGGCGTTTGACCGCCAAACCCAGCGCGTCGCCGATAGAGGTGGTTTTGCCCGCGAGACCGATGCTGGCGTCATCGAGGCGCTGCAGCACGTTGCCACGATCGAAGGTCAACGGTGTTTGCAAATAAGCCTGGCTGCCGAACAAGATCAAACCGATACGATCACCACTACGCGCCTGGACAAAGGCTTTGGCCGCCTGCCTCACCACCTCGAGCCGGCTGACGGGTTGATCATCCACTATCATGTCTTCCAGCTCCATACTGCCCGACAAATCCAGCACCATCATCAAGTTGCGACCTTCTCGCGCCAGCGGTACCGGTTCGCCAACCCAGCGGGGGCCGGCTGCGGCAATCACCAGAAAAATCCAGGCAAAAAACAATAACCAGGCGTGCAGAGAACGGCCATTTGTTTGCGCATCGTGACCCACCAAAACAGACATATCCTGATAAAAAGGCACGTTCAGCGCAGCAGGCAAACCCGGCTCAGCGCGGGGAATCAGGCGCCAGACCAACAGCGGTAACAAGCACAGCAGCAATAACCAGGGCATGGCTAATTCAAACATGACGTACCTCGTTGCTTGATCCAGGCGCGCGCAGTGGTAAACAGGGCGGCCAACTCTTCATCACCGTTGCTGGCCTGGTAAGGCAATTCCAGCAATTGCCGGCTCAAGGCTTTAAAATCCAGCCGCGCTGAACTGTTGTCTAAAAATTCAAGCCAGGCTCGATCGCGCAGACTGGCCACGTCTTCCCGCGGGTAATACAGCAGCGCAACGCGGCGCAGCAATTCCGATACCTGGGCTGAGGCCAGCGCAGCCTCTCCTGTTTGTTGATAGTGTGTTTCGTATTCGCTTAACAGACACAGTGCTTCACGCTTGAATCGCTCTTTGCGATGGCGCCGGTAAGTCCAGGCAGCCAGCAGCGTCAGCACAAGCAAAATCAATGCGGCCAAAGCATACCAGCCAGGCGCCAAAGGCCACCAGGACACGGGAGCTGGCAGATGAATATCCTGTAGTTTTTCCAAACCTGGTACGTCAGCCATGCGCCCTCCTGGGGAAGGTTCGATGAACCAGCAAAGGCAGGTCATCGCTGGCAGTCACTTGCGTGTATTGAATTTGCAAGCGGCGACAGGGTTCCTGAATCTGGGCCATGCGTTGTTCAGACCAGCGTTGATACTTGTTACGCACGTTTCTGTTGGTCGTATCCAGCAACACATCCTGCTCGCCATCAGTGACCGCATACCGTTCTGGCGGCGGTGGGCTGAGCTCCAGCGGATCGCAAACGTGATAAACCAGTATGTCATTGTGGGCGCGCAAGCGGCTCAAATGGCTGTCGCAGGCATCGTTCATTTGATAAAAATCACTGATCAGCACGATGATGCTGCCAGGTCTCGCCACCCTCCGCAAGCGCAGCAAGGCATCGCACATAGGCCGAGGCTGTTTGTGTTGCTGATTCGTGCTTATCTGGCGCGTGTAGTCGCTCAGGCTGGCCAATACAGGCAGGACGCCGGAGTCGCGGGAACGCGGCATGAATTCGCTGTGTTGATCAGCGGAATAACACAGCGCACCAACCCGATCACCCTGCCTGACAGCAGTCCAGGCAATCAGAGCGGATAATCGCGCAGCCGCCACGGACTTGAAGGCCACACGCGTGCCAAAGGCCATCGAGGGGTTAAAATCAGTCAAAATCACCACCGGCCGTTCGCGCTCTTCCTGATAAATTTTGGTATGCGGACGGCCGGTACGCGCTGTCACCCGCCATTCCATATGACGAATTTCATCACCGGCCTGATAATTACGCACTTCAGAAAAATCCATGCCGCGTCCGCGCAGGCGCGACACGTGATTGCCGGCGCGCGAAATCCGGCCTTCGGGTTTGTAATGCACCCGGCGAGCGAACCGGCGCAGGGCGATCAACTCACTCAATTCTGCAACCACACCGTCCAACACGCTACCCCCTATGGAACCGCAACCTGACGCAGCAAGCGATTGATGAAATCATCGCTGCTCACGCCTTCTGCCTCGGCTTCAAAGCTGAGCAAAATACGATGACGCAGCACGTCGTGCGCAATCACGTGGATATCTTCCGGCGTCACGAAATCACGACCCGACAGCCAGGCGTGGGCTTTGGAGCAGCGATCCAGGGCGATGGTCGCCCGCGGACTGGCGCCAAAGCGCAACCAGCGCATCATTTCTTCGGAATACGGTGCCGGGTTACGGGTCGCCACCACCAGTTGCACGATGTATTGTTCCAGAGCCGGGCTGGTGTGAACCGCCAGCACCTGGCGTCGCGCCTCAAACAAACTGCGTTGATTTAAAGGAGAAACTTTGGGCGAATCCGTGTCGGTTTGGCCGGCGGCTTCCCGTCGGGCCAGCATCAAAATATCTTTTTCGACGCTCGCATCGGGATAACCCACTTTCACGTACATCAAGAAGCGATCCAGTTGCGCTTCTGGCAAGGGATAGGTTCCTTCCTGTTCAATGGGATTTTGCGTGGCCATGACGAGGAACAATTCCGGCAAGGGGTAAGTTTTACCGCCGATGGTCACCTGGCGTTCGGCCATGGCTTCCAGTAAGGCCGCTTGTACTTTGGCCGGGGCACGGTTGATTTCGTCAGCGAGTACCAAATGATGGAAAATGGGGCCTGGCTGGAAAACGAAGGAGCCATCCTGGGGGCGATAGATATCGGTACCGGTCAGGTCGCCAGGCAGCAGGTCAGGCGTGAACTGTATGCGATGGAAGGTGCCTTCGACCACGGTGGATAATTCCTTCACCGCCCGCGTTTTGGCCAATCCAGGTGCGCCTTCAACCAGCAAATGCCCATCGGCCAGCAAAGCGATTAGCAATCTGGACACCAGGGTTTTCTGCCCGATGATTTGAGAATTAAGATAATTGGCGATTTGCAACAGCTGCTGTTGCATGCTTTGTTTGTCAATGACGTTGGTCTGTTCCATGTTTCCTGCCTTGAGCAAAAAAACAAATCCTAACGCGAAAAAAGCCGAATGCCAACTCTTTTCCAACCCCAAAGTCAAGAACCGGGCGCGGGCACGCTCACGGGCGCGGGCACGTAAATGAGCGCTACGCGTATCCATGAAATATCAAACTCGCGAAGCGTACATTTACGTGCCCGCGCCCGCGCCCGTGAACGTGCCCGGTTTTTTACTGCCCTAAACATCTGCATTTTCCAATTACACGCTAATTGTGTGACAATTCAGACAATTCATCAGACGAGACAACAACGTGAGTCAAGCGGTTATCTGGTATTTGCATCATTACGCCGGCGCGCCCGGTATTGGCATGTCGTATCGGCCTTATTATTTGTGCCGGGAATTTGAGCAAAACGGCTACAAAAGCTGGATCATCGGCGCGAGCTTCCATCATTTGATGCATGCGCCGCGTGAACAAAGCGAAGCCGTTTGTCAGGAAAAAATAGACGGTCAGGATTTTCTCTTTCTGAAAACGCCGTCCTACCACGGCAACACGCCCAAACGCTTCACCAATATGTTGAGCTACGCATGGAATCTCTGGCGGCACCGAAAAAAACTGCTGGCCATCACCGGTGCGCCCTCCGTGATTATCGTGTCCTCCGCTCACCCTTTCCATTATTTTTTCGCCCGCCGCATCGCAAAACAATACAAGGCCAAACTGATTTTTGAAGTCCGTGATCTCTGGCCCATGTCCTTGATTGAATTGATGAACGTCGCGCCATCCAATCCCGTTGTCACCATGCTCAATCTCATTGAAAAACAGGCTTGCACCCAGTCGGATTTTGTCGTTTCCCTGCTGCCGTACGCCCTGGATCACATGGCCAAACGCGGGCTGACGGCTGATCGTTTCGTCTGGATTTCCAATGGCGTTTCCCCGGATGAGGTTGAAAACAACAGCGAAGCCATGCCTGAAACCTGTCAACAACTCATCGCCGCTCAAAAACAAAACGGCCGCTGTCTGATTGGCTATGCCGGCGCCCACGGCATCCCCAACAGCCTCGACAATCTGATTGACGCCTTGATTTTGCTCAAGGCAGAAGGTTACCAGGACGTGCATTTTTTTCTGGTCGGCGATGGCGTGCAAAAACAGGCCTTGCGCCAACGAGCAGAGGCACACGAATTGTCTTCGATTACGTTCCTTGATAAACTGCCAAAAAAACAGATTGCGCATTTTTTGCAATCCATGGACGCGCTGTATCTCGGCTGGAAAAACAAAGCCCTGTATCAATATGGTGTTTCTCCCAACAAATTGTTTGATTACCTGCTATCCGCCAAACCGGTTTTGCAAGCCTTGTCGGCTCCCCGGGATTTGATAACAGAAACGAGCTGCGGATTGACCGTGGCGGCAGAAAATCCGGCGGCCATTGCACAAGGCATCAAACACATGGTCGCGTGTCCGGACAGAGAAAAACAGGACATGGGGAATCGGGGAAAACACCTTGTGCTGTCTGAATTTACTTATGCCCGGCTTGGAAAAAAATACATGACCTTGTTTGAATCACTGCTATGTCGCTGACTCGGGAACAACCCTTTATGCGCGCCGTCCTGACCTTGCTCAGCGGCGGTGTGATAGCGCAAATACTGCCCTGGCTGGCCACCTTTGCGCTGGCACGATTGTATGCGCCGTCTGAATTTGGCTATTTGGCATTGTTTACCAGCATCACAGCGGCGGCGGCCATTGCGGCAACCGGGCGTTATGAATTGGCGATTACCCTGCCGAAAGCAGAACGCGATGCTAATTCGCTCGCACTATTGGCGGCCTTGATTAGCCTCTGCGTGTCCGCGCTGTCGGCTCTGGTGTTGCTGTGTTTGCCGGCGGATTTTCTCGGGATGGATCACTGGCATGGCGCTCAATACGCCCTGCCCCTGGCGATCCTGGCCATGGCGCTGTATCAAATCAGCTCTTACCGCTTTTTACGCCAGGGTTTGTATCGTTCGATCAGCGCGGTGCGCCTCGTTCAGGCAGGTGTCACGGTTATTCTGTCGCTGCTCGCCGGCTGGGCTGGTTATCAAAGCGGTTTGATCATCGGCTACGTCTGCGGCTGGCTAACCGGCGCGTTGCTATCGGTGTTGCTGTTGCATCGCTCCTTGCGAATCAATCTGCTTCAGGCTGTCGCCGGTATGAAAAAAAATGCGCTCGAATTTTATCATCACGCCTTGTATGGCACCCTGCCGGCTTTGCTCGACAGCCTGTCCATTTTCTCGATTATTTTCATCATCACCCATCATTACGGCAGCGATTACGCCGGGCAATACAACCTGTCGCGCCTGATTGCCTTCGCGCCAGTCAGCCTGGTTGCCGGGGCCATAGGGCAGGTGTTGCTGCGTGAATCCTCACAACAATTACGCATGGAGCAAGACGATCGCCCACTGTTTCGCAAAGTGAGCACATATTTATTCTGCGCGGCTTTGCTCTATGTTCCCCTGCTGATGATGACCTCCCCCCACCTGTTTCCGCTTTTCTTTGGCAGCTCCTGGCAAACAGCCGGCATACTCACGGCCATTCTGGCGCTGAGTTATGGCATACGTCTACTGGTCAGCACGCTGAGCAGTTTTTTGCTGGCGCATCGGGCTTTGCGTATCAATGGTGCCTGGCAAGGGGCTTATTTTGTGATCATCAACTGCCTGTATTTTTTTCATCCTCAGCAGCCGATGAGTTTTTTTTGGGCATTAACGGCGATTGATCTGCTGTTATTCGCTGTGTATTTTGTCCTGATTCGTCAGGTTGTTATGAAGTTGGACTTTAGACAAAAAAGGTCTGCAGTTACGTGCCCGCGCCCGTGAGCGTGCCCTTGCCCGATCAATCTTGCTTTACAATATAAAACCGATAAATTTTATCGCGGAAATTTTTTAAAACGGGTACAATCTCTTCCATCATAAGACAGCATCCGCACTTCAAAGATTATTTACTGACTAGAAAATAATCTGAAATGTACTGTTTTTTTATGCCCTTAAGGAAATTATTTTAAACAGTCCAAATCGTATTATCGGGTTATCTGGAAATCCACTATGAGTTATTTTGATTTTGAAAAACTGGACGTGTATCACGCTTCTATTGAGGTCGTCGCTTTGATCGACAAGATCACTGAGTCATTTCCTCGAGGCAGGGCTTATTTAACTGATCAGCTACAACGAGCAGGAACATCAATATCTTTAAATATAGCCGAAGGATCTGGTGAATTCTCTGTAAATGAAAAAAGCAGGTTTTATCGAATGGCAAAACGATCCGCAACAGAAAGTGCGGCAATATTCGATGTAGCTAAACGACTTAACATTATACATGAAGCCAATTATCAATCAGGTAGGGCTTTACTTCTTCGAATTGTTAGCATGCTGACTAAAATGGCGCAAAGAACAAACTGATCGGGCAAGGGCACGCTCACGGGCGCGGGCACGTAACTGCAGTCTTTTTTGTCCAAAATCTAAATTAAACAGGAGAGCGCTTTGTGTGCGGTATAGCAGGCATCATTCTTAAACAGGGAAACCCGGCGTCTCTGCCTGAACAGATTCGCAGCATGACGCAGCGTATTGAGCATCGCGGGCCGGATGGCGAAGGCCTGTATTGCCATGAACGCCTGGGACTGGGGCATCGGCGGCTGGCCATTATTGATCGCTCCAGCGATGGCCATCAGCCTATGTTGTATCAAAATGGCGATCTGGTGCTTACCTACAATGGTGAAATTTATAATTATGTCGAATTGCGCCAGCAACTGCTGCAACTGGGACATACTTTCCATTCACATAGCGACACAGAAGTGATTTTGGCAGCTTACGTACAATGGGGTGAAAACTGCGTGTGCCGCTTCAACGGCATGTGGGCGTTCGCTTTGTTTGATAAACGGCGCAACAGCCTGTTTTGTTCGCGCGATCGTTTTGGAATCAAGCCCTTTTACTATATCAATCAGACGGAAAATTTTGTTTTTGGTTCTGAAATCAAACAGTTACTGCCTTTTCTCCAGCGTGTATCGGCCAATCAAGATGCCCTTATCAATTTTGTATTGACCAGCGTGTCAGACCAGGACAACGACAGTTTTTTCCAGAACGTGCTCAAACTGCCGGCCGGACACAATCTGCATTATTCGCTGGATACGCATCAACTGCGCTGCGAATCCTGGTATCAACTCGACTTTCAACCGCAATTCGCCAATCTGGCTATCGATGACGCGGTGGAGCGTTATATGGGCTTGCTGGAAGACGCTATCAGCCTGCGGTTGCGCGCCGATGTGGCGGTTGGAACCTGTCTCAGCGGTGGTCTGGACAGCTCCACCATCGCCTCCATCGCAGCACCACTGTATCGCACTTCATCAGGCAAGCCTTTTTTTGGCATCACCGCGGTCAGTGAACAGGAAAGCAACAACGAAGCGGAGTATGCGCGTCTGGTGATCGAACACTCATCAATGAACTGGTTGCAGGTCAAACCCGGCTATCAGGATTTTTGCGAATCCTTGCCCAACCTGGTCTGGACCCAGGAAGAACCCTTCGGCAGCCCGTCATTGACCATGCAATATTTCGTGATGAAAACCGCACGCGCCAACGGCATTCCCGTGTTGCTGGACGGCCAGGGCGGGGATGAAACCTTGCTCGGTTATGAAAAATATTACGGCTCGCATTTGGTCAGCACCTGGCGGCAGCAGGGATTCGCGGCCTTTTTGCATGCGCTGAAAACCGCCGGTACGCATAACAAAAAATTGACCCTGGCCAACGCCATGAAATACCTGGTCGCCGGCACCCTGGCACCGCTGCGACATCAATATTATTGTCACCAACATCGCTATTTGCTCAAACGCCCGCCCTTGCCGGCTCATTTGAGTCAGTATTCGCGCTGCATCTGGAATGTCTTTCAACTCCAAAAACTGGAAGTGGAAAGCACCAACTTGCCGGTGCTCTTGCGTTATGAGGACAAAAATTCCATGGCGCATTCTATTGAAACCCGCCTGCCCTTTCTCGATTACCGCGTATTGGAAGCGGCTTTGTCATTGCCTTTGCAATACAAAATCAAAGATGGCTGGTCGAAATGGCTGCTGCGCCGCGGCATGGAAAACCGCATGCCGGACAGCATCGTCTGGCGCAAAAACAAATTCGGCTTTGAAGCGCCGGAATCGTTGTGGTTGCAACAACACGCCGGCGAGATGCAGGCACTGGTGCAGGCATCGCCCCTGTTGCAGGATGTCACCCGCGGCAAGGCGCTGGAGAAACAATACGCGAGCCTGGATCAGCGATCGCGCTGGCGGCTGTACAGCATCGCGCTGTGGGAAAAACAGTTTGGAGTCAGCGCATGAAAGCCATCGTTTGCCATATGAGCTCGGCGCATCCGGCCAATGATATCCGCATTTTTCACAAGCAATGCGCCAGTCTGGTACAACAGGGATTTGAGGTTCATTTGGTGGCCGCCGGCAATCTTGCGCCGGACAACAAAGGGGTTACGCATCATTCTTTGCCTGTCAGAACCAAAGGTGGACGTCTGGGCAGAATGCTGTTTCGCGTCTGGCAAACCTGGCGCCTGGCGAAACAAAGTCAAGCCTCGCTGTTTCATTTTCATGATCCGGAATTATTACCCTATGGCTTGTTGCTGAAATGGCAGGGCAAGATTGTTATCTATGATGCGCATGAAGATTTACCGCGCGATATCATGACCAAAAACTGGATCCCCCACCCTGCCAGACGCAGCCTGTCCTGGTTAACGGAGAAAGTTGAAAACGGCATCGCCAGGCGTCTGGATACGGTGGTCGCCGCCACGCCCTTTATCCGTGAGCGGTTTGAAGCGGCCGGTGCACGAGCGGTGGATGTGAAAAATTATCCCATGATTGATGAATTGAAACCGGCAGCGAATGCGACTCCGACCACGCAGCGCAGCATTTGTTACCTTGGCGCGATTGGTATACAGCGCGGGATTTTGGATATGCTCAAAGCGGTGGAGGATCTGCCGCTGCGTTTGATCATCGCCGGAAACTTTATGGACGCACAAAGCGAAAGCCTGGCGCGCTCGTCACCTGGCTGGGCCAAAGTTGATTTTCGCGGTCAGGTGTCACGGGCAGAGGTAGCCGGAATTTTGGCGGAGTCGGAGCTGGGCCTGTGTTTGCTGCACCCCATTCCCACGTTTAGGGAATCTTTACCGATTAAATTGTTTGAATACATGTCAGCGGGCATTCCGGTTTTATCTTCAACGATTCCACTATGGCAGGAGATTGTGGATAAAGCACAGTGCGGATTGTGCGTGGACCCACAGAATGCCGCGGCCATACGTGAGGCGATTTTGTGGGTGATGGATAATCCCCGGGAAGCGAAGGCAATGGGGCTGCGGGGAATGGAGGCGGTTCAGCGGAAGTATAGCTGGGACGTGGAAGCTGGTCGTTTGATTGGGGTTTATGAGGACTTGCTGAGGTAATAGGAATTGGTTTTGCAAAGACCTGATGTTGGCAAAAAAATGTCCATAATTTTAATTGGGAATTAATAGGCAATCTGGTTATGATATGGGGGTTTAAATTATCGAAGCAGGGCTATGAGTACAGAATTAACCTTCAGCAAGACTGAGTTACAAAAAAAATTTATTTCATTCGTGGTGCACAGGTTATGCTCGATCGAGATCTGTCAGAGCTTTACGGTGTAAAACCTATTCGTCTTCGCGAACAGGTCAAGCGGAATAGCAAGCGCTTCCCAGAAGATTTTATGTTCCAACTAAGGGATGATGAGGTTGAATACTTGCTATCGCAAAATGCGATACCTTCCAGAAAACAGCTTGGCGGAACCTTACCCTATGTTTTTACAGAACAAGGAGTTGCCGGTATCTCAGGGGTGCTGACTAGTGATAGAGCTATTGCCGTTAATATTAGTATAATCCGTGCTTTTGTGGAAATGCGTTCTTTCCTTGCTGCCAATGGTGGGCTATTTCAACGCTTGGATACCTTGGAAAAGCGTCAAATTGTTCATGAGGTCAAATCCAATGAACAATTTGAAAGAGTTTTTGATGCCCTTGAAAATAAAAGCCCAATGAACAACCAAGGTATATTTTTTAATGGTCAGATGTTCGATGCTTATATCTTTATCAATGACTTGTTACGACAAGCAAAAACGTCCATATTACTTATAGATAATTACATTGATGATAGCGTACTGATGCAGTTAGCCAAACGCCTCAATGGCGTTAGTGCCACTATTCTAACCAAATCAGTCAGCAAACAGCTTGTTCAAGATCTGAAAAAATACAACGCCCAGTATCCGCCGATTGTTATCCGTGAATTTGAGCAGAGCCATGATCGTTTCTTAATTCTGGATGGTGAAGTCGTATACCATATAGGTGCATCACTTAAAGATTTGGGCAAGAAATGGTTTGCTTTCTCGCGTATGGACGCCGCAGCTTTAACCATCATGGAGCGAATTGAGCGTCTTGAAGTTAATTGATTTTTAACATCAGCGTTCACACCAACGACACAAGCCCATCCACCTGACGAACATACACTGATCCCGTTGCGTCACAGGTCGCATAAGCCAAACCATCATGACTGGGTTGAAACGCCAGTTGTTCGCCGAATTGACTCATCCAGCCAATTTGCCGTGCCGGTACGCCCACCACCAACGCGTAGGCCGGGATGTTGTGATTGACCACCGCACCCGCGCCGACAAAGGCATACTCGCCAATGGTTACGCCGCAGACGATGGTGCAATTCGCGCCCAGCGTCGCACCGCGCATCACGCGTGTATTGCGATATTCATCCTTGCGCGTCACCGCCGAACGGGGATTATACACATTGGTGAACACCATGCTCGGGCCACAAAATACATCGTCTTCCAGATACACGTTATCGTAAACCGAGACGTTGTTTTGAATTTTGACATTATTGCCAATCACCACATCGTTCCCAACGTAGACATTCTGACCCAGACTGCAACGCTCGCCAATGCGCGCGCCGCCGCTGACGTGTACCCAGTGCCAAATGCGGGTGTCATCGCCAATTTGAGCGCCATCATCGATGATGGCCGTGGCATGTGCTTTGTAAGTCATAAACTATAACTCCAAGGGCAAATAAACCGTTTGCCTGTCGCGCGCAGCACGATAAGCTGCGATCAGTAATTCCAGGGACACCAGACCCGCACGGCCATCTGTTATCGGTTTGGCTTTGCCGCGCAAGCATTCAATCACGTTGTCATAGTACAATTGATGACCAAAACCATAGACCGATGCGGTTTGATAACTGGCCGATTTGATGGCATCGTCTTCCGGACGCTGATCCGCAAATTCCCAGTGCTGCACCTCATTCACAGCCACACCGCCGATGCGAACACTGCCTTTCTCACCCAAAATGGTGATTGAGCCTTCCAGGTTTTTCGGATACGTCAACATAGTGACATTGATGGAAGCCAGCGCCCCCTGACGAGTGCGCAGCGTCAAAATGCCGCTGTCTTCGGTGGCGATATCACGCGCCAACGTCCCCATCATAGCCTGTACCGAATCAATCGGGCCGAGCAACCACTGGGTCAAATCGACATAATGACTGGCCTGATTCATAAAGGCGCCGCCATCAAATTCCCAGGTACCGCGCCAGCCGCCCTGATCATAATAATCCTGAGGACGCGTCCAGAATACATTTACCGTTGCCATATAAATTTGACCGAAGCGCTTGTCGTCTATCGCCTTTTTCAGCGACTGCATGGTGCTGTTCAAACGATTCTGTTTGACGACAAACAAACGAACGCCGGCTTCATCACAGGCCTTGACCATGCGCAGGCCATCTTGCCAACGCGTTGCCATGGGTTTTTCGGTAAGTACGTGGCGACCGTAACGGGCTATCTGGATAGCCTGTTCGGGATGCAGACCGCTGGGCGTGCACAAGGTCACAATGTCAGCATTGCAGTCGTTCAGCATTTGTTCCAGATTGTCGTAAGCGCTCACGCCGTAACGGGTGGCAGCTGTCTTCGCCGCTTCTGCGTCAATATCGCAAACCGCGACCAAATTGAGCTGATCAGCGAGTTGCTCAATCGCCTGGAAATGATTATTGGCAATTCGGCCGCAGCCCACAACCGCGATGTTAATTTTTCGATCAGTGATGATCCAGGGTGTTTTGTTTATCATCAGGCGCTCACTATGTTGTCTTGCTTGCATTGACGGAAGGCACCGCGGGTATCAACCACCAGACGGGCATGCTGGGCTATCATCTCGTAATCAAACACGCAATGCGCGGTTGCCAGCACCACGCAATCGTAAGTTGCCAGCATCTGCGGGTTCAGGTCCTGGCTGTGCAAATCAAAATGATGTACACGCATGGCCGGGAAGAAGGGTACATGCGGATCAGCGTAGGCCACTTTGGCGCCTTTGGCCTGCAATAACTCCATGATTTCGACCGAGGGCGATTCGCGCATGTCGTCTACATTGCGTTTATAAGCGATGCCCAAAACCAGAATGTTGCTGTTTTTAATCGAACGCTCCCGATCGTTCAGCGCATCCGATACTTTCTGCACAACCCAGTGCGGCATGCTGCTGTTGATTTCGCCGGCCAGCTCGATAAAGCGGGTGTGCAAACCATATTCACGCGCTTTCCAGGTCAGGTAAAAAGGGTCGATTGGAATGCAGTGTCCGCCGATGCCAGGACCAGGATAATAAGGCACGAATCCAAAGGGCTTGGTTGCGGCCGCGTCGATGACTTCGTAAATATCGATGCCCATTTTATCGGCGAGGATTTTCATCTCGTTCACCAAACCGATGTTGACCGAGCGATGAATGTTTTCCAGCAATTTGGTCATTTCCGCAACCTTGGTGGAGGTCACAGGAACCACTTTGTCGATCACCGCGGAATACAGGGCGAGACCGGCTTCCAGACACTGAGACGTTTGACCGCCGCAGACTTTGGGAATAGTGGAGGTGTTGAAATGAAGATTGCCCGGATCTTCGCGCTCGGGCGAGAAGGTCAGGAACACGTCTTCACCAACACGCAAACCGGTGCTTTCAATTCGGGGTTTTAATTCTTCTTCGGTTGTACCTGGATAGGTGGTACTTTCCAGCGACACCAGTTGCCCGGCACGCAGATGCGGCAACAGCGCGTCCATGGTGTGGAACACAAAACTCAGATCCGGCTCACGGAACTTGTCCAGGGGCGTGGGTACGCAAAGAATAATCGCGTCCGCTTCCGAACTTTTGGAAAAATCCGAGGTCGAGGAAATCAAACGGGTCAGCGGCGCAATGCGTTCGGAGGGGATATGTTGCAGATAGGACTTCCCTTGTTTCAGCATGGTATTTTTGCGTTCATCAACGTCGATGCCGATCACGCGATAGCCCATTTCAGCAAAGCGCAGCATCAGGGGCAAGCCGACATAACCCAGTCCGACAATGCCAATAACTGCTTCTTTATTGGTCATTTTTTCTTTAAAATTGTTCAACATATCCTGTCCACTTAGATTGGTCTTGAATTAAGGGTGGCAGTTTAATGGCCATCGGATGAAAAAACAAGGAGGGGATACTTCGTCGTTGGCACGAAGCAATGATGTGGGTATAAATTTTTATGCCCCCCTCTCTTTTTTTTCATCAGCACGGCAGTTGCACTACCCTGTCAAAACAGAATACTATTGCCTTTTTTTTTGACGCAGCCAGTCGCATGGAGAACACATGTACAAGCAAAAAAGCATATCCGTTGTAGTGCCTTCTTATAATGAAGAAACACAAATCGCACGAGTAATAGACACCATGCCGGATATCGTGGACATGATTGTCATTATTAACGATTGCAGCAAAGACAAAACATCTGAGGTTGTGCGCCAGCATCCCGCTTTTTCCAAAGGCCGGGTTACGCTGCTTGAGCATGAGGTCAACCAGGGCGTTGGCGGTGCGATTGCGACGGGGTATAAATGGTCGCGTGATAACGGCTACGACATCGCGGTGGTGATGGCTGGCGATGGTCAAATGGATCCTGACGATCTGCCCGCCATTCTCGAACCCATCGTGCAAAACAAAGCCGATTACACCAAAGGCAATCGCCTGGTCACCGGCGAAGCCTTTAAAAAGATTCCCAAAATACGTTTTTTTGGCAACTCCATGCTGTCGCTGCTGACCAAAATCGCATCCGGTTACTGGCATGTGGCCGATTCCCAAACCGGTTATACCGCCATCAATGCCGTGGCGTTGAAAGCCATCGACTGGGATGACATGTACAAACGTTATGGCCAACCCAACGATTTGCTGGTGAAACTGAATGTGGCCAACATGCGCGTTGTTGATGTGCCCATCGAGCCCGTGTACAACGTCGGCGAAAAATCAGGGATCAAGGTGCGAAAAGTGATTTTTTCGATTGGCTCGCTGCTGACACGTCTGTTCTTCTGGCGGCTCAAGGAAAAATATATTATTCGTAATTTCCACCCCCTGGTGTTTTTTTACGCCTTCGGATTTTTCGGCGTGTTACTGAGTGTTGTGTTATTCCTGCGCCTGATTATTTTGTGGTCGGTACAAGGTCAGATTCCTGAAATCACGTTTCTGAGCTGGTTGTTCTCTTTCTCCCTCGGCTTTAACTCTCTGTTTTTTGCCATGTGGTTTGATTATGAGGAAAACAAACACTTGAATCCGCCTTTGCAAAATCGGGATATCAAACGCGAAGACGAGTTATGAGCAAAACGCCGTCCTTATTATCCAGACTGACGCACAAGCTGCGTCATCAAAAACTCACCCGGGATATTTCGTATTCCATGCTGAGTTTTTTCGTCCTGGGCATCAGCGGCGTTGTTATCAATATCATCATCAGCGCCAGCCGCGACATGGCGGCGCTGGCGGTATTCAATCTGGCTTACGCTGTTTACATCATCGCATCGCAATTTGCCGCCTGGGGCGTGCATTATTCGGTGTTGCGTCATGCGGCTTTTTATCATAACGATCAGGGCGAGCGAGGGCGCATGCTCTGCACAGCCGGCGCGCTGAGCCTCATCCTCGGCTTCATCGTTGCGGCCATTATTTACCTGTGCGAACCGCTGTTTGTCCATCTGTTCCACAGTGAAGACACGGGTCTGGCGATTCGTCATATCGCATGGGCTTTACTCTTGTTTCCCCTCAACAAGGTCTTGCTGGCTTATTTAAATGGCCTGCGAAGAATAAAAGCTTTCTCGGCCATTCAGGCGCTGCGCTACCTGGCCATCATGGTCTTTGTAGCCTGCATCGCACTGTCTGCGGCACCCATTGCCGATGCGGCTTATGCCTTTATTGTCTCGGAATTACTGACCACGATCCTCTGCCTTGTCTATCTGTTTCAGGAAAACCTGGCCAACGACTTGCGCCTGTCAGGCAACTGGCTTTTCAAGCACCTGGATTTTGGCAGCAAAAGCCTGATGGTGGGCATGTGCACCGAAATCAATACCCGGGTGGATGTGCTGGTGATTGGTTATTTTCTGTCGGATAATGCCACCGGCATTTACAGTTTTGCAGCCATGCTGGCCGAAGGGCTGTATCAGATTCTGGCCATGATTCGACTGAATTTTAATCCCCTGCTGGTGGCCATTGTTCGCGATGACGACTGGAGCCAGGCCAAACGCTTGCGCGCGCAGTCGCAAAAATACGTCACCCCGCTATTATTTATGCTGTCTGTGTTGTTGTTTGTCGCTTATTGGGTGTTGGCGACCTGGATCATGCCAGACAAAGGGCTGATGGCAGGGGCATCGTCTTTGCTGATTTTGTTGCTCGGCTTGAACGTGATCGCGGCCTTCGTTCCCTTTGATAATTTGTTGCTGATATCCGGCTACCCCGGCTATCAAACCGTGCAACACATGTTTATGTTGGGCTCGAACATCCTTGCGGCCTGTTTGCTGGTGCCGGTTATGGGTATTGAGGGTGCGGCAACGGGTACGGTCATCAGCTACATTTCCGGCATTGCCGTGATGATGTTTTTTACCAAACGATTGCTAAACTGGAATTTAATCTTGAACAGGGTGCGTGGTTAATATATGTGTGGAATATTTGGGATTGCCTTGAAACCTGGCGCAACACTCGCCAAAAAAGAATTTAAAGCCTTGCTGGGCAGGTTATACAGTTTGTCTGAAAGCCGCGGAAAAGAGTCCACGGGTTTGTGTCTGTATTTACCGCAAATGGCGCAGGCCTGGACCGTCAAAAGCGCGCAGCCCGCTTCGAAAGCGTTGCGCTCCAAACCGTTCAAGGACAGCTTGAAAAATGGTTTGACCAGCGCTTATGGCCGGCAGACGGCCAGCGTTTCCCAAGCCGTGATCGCCATCGCCCATTCCCGTCTGGTCACGAATGGCAAAGCAGAATTGCAGGACAATAACCAACCGGTGCGCTGGAAAGATATCAATATCGTCCATAATGGCATCATCGTGAACACGGACAAACTTTGGGCTGAGCACAGCCACCTGACCCGTCATGCGGAAGTAGACACCGAGGTGCTGGCCGCCTTGCTCAGCGACAACATGACACGCAATTTTAATCCTGTCGCGGCAACGCAACAGGTTTTCAGCGAGCTGAAAGGCTCGGCCTCGGTGGCCTGGGTGCACGAATCCATAGCGGGTCTGACCCTGGCCAGCAATACCGGCGATTTGCTCTATGCCATGCTGCCGGGTGATGCCGGAATGGTGTTTGCCTCCGAGCGTTATATTCTGGAGCAGGCGCTGACATCGCTGGTGTATGGAAAAATGGACATCGTGCTGCCTGTACAACCCGTACTCGCCAATACCGGCGTCTTTTTTGATTTAAGCAACAACAAGACCGCACAGCTATTCACCCTGTCAGAACAAGACGAACAGGCCGCGCATTTGCCAGTAGAAAATGAACTGACCATCACCCACAATTTGCTGAGCAATCCGGCTAAAAAAGCCATCAAGCCGATTATTGGCCAGGCCGATGAATCGCTGTTGCATTATAACGAACAGGCGATGCGCGAGCTGAAACGCTGCAGCAATTGCATCCTGCCGGAAACGTTTCCCTTCATCCATTTTGACAAAGAAGGTTGCTGCAATTATTGCCGTCATTACACGCCCAAATACAAGGGCGTCGACACCGCAAAATCCAAAGCCGATTTCATTCAGATGGCACAACAATTTCGCGGCAACAACGGCCGACCGGATGTACTGGTTCCCTTCAGCGGTGGACGAGACAGTTGTTATGGCTTGCATGTGATCAAGGAAGAGTTCGGCTTAAACCCCGTGACCTTCACCTACGACTGGGGCATGGTTACTGATCTGGCGCGCAGAAATATTGCCCGCGTGTGCGGCAAGCTGGGCGTGCAAAATATTCTGGTGTCTGCCGACATCAAAATGAAACGGGACAATATCCGTAAAAACGTGTCGGCCTGGTTGCGCAAACCGGATCTGGGCATGGTTCCCTTGTTCATGGCCGGCGACAAACATTTCTTCAAAATCGCCAACACCATCAAACGTCAAACCGGTATTCGCCTGGATTTATGGTCGGCCAATCCGCTGGAAAACACCGATTTCAAATCGGGCTTCTGTGGTACCTCGCCGGATTTTGAAAAAGCGCGCATTGATTATCAATCTTTAAGCCGCAAGCTGAAGATGATCGGCTATTACGCCTCTCGTTTTCTGGTGAATCCCGCTTATATCAACAGCTCGCTGATTGACACTGCGAAAGCTTTTTCGTCTTATTATTTTGAACCCAGACGCGATTTTTTCTTTATGTTCGAACACATGGTTTGGGATGAACGCGAAGTCAACAAGGTCATCATGGATCAGTATGATTTCGAAATGTCTCCGGACTCGCCCAGCACCTGGCGAATCGGCGATGGCACCGCCCCTTTCTACAATTATATTTACATGACGGCGCGCGGGTTCACCGAGTTTGATACCTTCCGCAGTAATCAAATCCGCGAAGGTCAAATCACGCGTGCAGACGCGCTGGAAGCGGTGCTGGTTGAAAACAGACCGCGCATCCAGAGTCTGAGGTGGTATCTGGACACCCTGAACCTGGATTTTAACGATGCCATCAAGCGGATTAATCGCCTTGACACTGCCGGGATGCACCAATGATCGAAACCTCTTTATATGCATGGATTGGCTTTTTCGGCCTGATTGGCCTGGCCAGTATGGCTGGTATTGCACTGGCGAGATTGATGCCGTGGAAACCTGCCGGCGCTGAGGCCGGCTTTGTGCTGGCAACCGGGATTGTGTTGTCTCCCTTGCTGGCCGGCATCGCTTCGGTGCTGGCTTTGCTGCTCTTGCCAGGCAGTTATTCAAGCTGGCATCTCGTGTTTGTTGGTTTGTTTCTGGTGTCGCTGTCCTTGTTGAATTTTACCCGACAAAACAATCCGCCGAGGGTGAAGCAGGCCAGCGACTGGATCACGCGCTTGCTCCAGGGGCTCTTGATATTGTGGTTCCTGGCGCTCTTCTGCAACAGTGTATTTTTGCCCTTGACCCAAAACGATCCGCTGGAATACGCGACCGTTGGCCGTTTGATCTATCAGAGCAAAAGCCTGGCGATTTATCCGGTGCTCGACACCGTCAATAATGCATCGGGATTTTTTGGCCCCTGGACGCATCCGCCGCTTTACGTTTCCATGATTTATCTGGTGTCCGCCATTCAGGGCCATGCCAGCGCACCTGGTTTGATGCACTTGATTGCCCCCTGGTTCCTGCTTTGCTCAACCGTCGGCGTGGTGGCGCTGGCCAGACTGCAGACGTCTTCGTTCAAGCTGATCGCCGGTATTTTGTTTGTCTCTACCCCCATGCTGTTTCTGGGAGCGGATTCCGCCCAAATAGACCCGCTGCCAACCAGCGCTGTGGTGTTGCTGATGCTGATGCTGGTTGGATTGCAGCAACAAAAGCTGACCGGTTGCTGGCTTGGGCTGGCGCTGGGTTTGGGATTATGGACGCACTCCCAGGCTGTTTTATTCATTCCCATTCTGGGTGTGGCCCTCCTGTTCTTGCGAGGACTGAAGGGCTGGCGTCAGGCCCTGCTTGAATTCGCAACGGCCTGCGGCGTGGCCTTGTTGATAGCCGCTTATCCCTACTGGAACAATTTTTTGATTTTTGGATCGCCCATCAGCGACAACCCGGCCGTGTTTGCCCTGCCCAAACTGGACTGGTCCGGTTATTTTCGCTACGCCCGCGGCCTGAACACCGGGCCGGCGGTCATTCAATATGGTGTGCTTAAAGGCTGGTTTTCCTTTGAAGCCTATGCGCTGAATTTCTGGCTGATGACGATTGGCGTCGTCTTTCTGATCGCACGAACCGGGATGAAAAAAATCCTGACGGGTGTCAAAAACGGATTTGCCGAATTCACCCCGGATATGACCATGCTCTGGTTGTCTCTTGGCATCATTCTGACCTATCTGGGCGGCGTGGTGGTGTCTGTTCTGGCCGGGATTGATCTGATGATTCGCAACGAGCGTTATCTGCTGGTGATCATGCCGGCCGTTGTGTTGATTGCGTCTTATGGCGTGTCTGAACTGGCGATGAAAGGCGGCGTTATCCTGAGCAACTGGCAACACGCGCGGCAACAGAGCCGCACGCGCTTTGTGCTGGTTGCCCTGGCTGGCGCTTTTTTTGCATTGGCACAGTTGGCGACAGTGGGTTGGTATTATCATTGGCGCAGCGTTTCAGCGGCTCAACGAAGCAGCACCATCGCGCAGGTTCAACCCCGCTTGCAGCGTATTTTGAACAATATTTCCGCCTTTGAGATGATCGGTCACGTCGCGTCAAAGGTTCCGGAGCAAAGTCTGATTTTGTCCATGCGGCCGGCGGATATGTATTATGCTGATCGCAAAATGGTCAGTTATCTGGATCCAGCAATGTTGCCGGTTTATCTGGAAAATTCAATAGACGGGACGCTCGCCCGCTTGAAGGGTCTCGGTGTCCAGTATGTCCACAGCGTGGATTATACTTTGCCGCCCATGTCCAATTCTTTCATCCAGAACATACTGGCCTCACCGCAATTGAGCACGCTGGAATATTCGGCCGGTATGTTCCAATTGTACTCATTGAAAGACAGCGGTCTGCGCGAAGGTCCGGCTGTAAACATCACGCCAGGCGTGCTTCCATGGACAAAAACAACCACTGTGCACTTCCTTGGCAACAGACTGCTAAACCATCTGGGAATGGTGCCGGAACTGGTCACAGATAATTCGCCCAGCGTGTCCGATTTTAGCTTGTTCAATCGTGATTACAGCGTGCTTACCCAATTGGGTATTGACTCGTCCAACTTTACCAAACAATCGGCCTCCTATATCAAAGTCGACTCCAATTCTGAATATGTGTTGAAAATAACCATCAAAGGCCAGGGTTTTGTGCGCATCTGGATGACCCAGTTCAATACCTGCGGATACGTTCTTTTCGCCAGCGGCGGTAAAACGGATAACTCGTTGCGCATGGGCGAGCTGTCTTTGTCGGAGCGTTATCCGGAGCAGGTGTTTTTACGGCGCTTCAAACCACAGCATGCTGCGCGTTATGTGCGGATTGGCGTGGAACAATTGGGGCAATCGCAGATGCAAATTGTTCAGGCGACCCTTGTTAAATTGATATGATCGACAGCCCCTTTTCCATCGGCAAACTGACTTTGGCGCATCGACTGATTCAAGGCCCGCTGGCCGGATTCAGTTGTGCGCCGTTTCGGCGGTTGTTTTCGCAATTTAACGCGCCGGCTTATTGCGTATCGGAAATGATCTCGGCTCAGGATGTATTGCACAAACATGAAGAACAGGGGCGTTATCTTTTTCGTGCGCCGGATGAAGGTCTGCTGTGCTATCAACTGTCGGGCAGAGAGCCGGATGTGATGGCGGCAGCGGCAAGCAAGCTGGAGGCGCTGGGCGCGAATTTGATCGACATCAATTGCGGATGCCCCAAAAATAAAATCCGAAAAAAAGGCGCGGGTAGTGCGTTGCTGGAACAACCGGACAGGTTGGTAGATATTATCAAACACGTTCGCGCGGCCATTGTTTGTCCGTTAACAGTCAAGATACGGATTCAGGGCGGGAGCCTTGATGCCGATCTCGCGCAACGCCTGGCCGATGCCGGTGCAGATGCTTTGATTGTGCATGGCCGCCGCTGGACGGAAGATTACGACATTCCCTCTAATTTGCAACAAATAGCCCGCATCAAACGCGCCGTGGGTATTCCGGTTATCGTCAACGGCGACATCAAGGATCTGACCTCATTGAACACAGCCTTCAGCGAAACAGGCTGCGACGCCGCGATGATCGGCCGCGCAGGAACGGGCAAACCCTGGTTGTATCAATCCCTGTTAAATAACGACCATACACCCGTGAGCCTCACCGAGCGCATACAGTTGTTCCTGACGCATTTGCAGGGTTTGGCGGCATTGGAAAATGAATATCAGGCTGTATTACAAAGTAAATCACTGGTTCGTTATTATTTCCGCGAGGAGCTTGAACCGGGTTTCCTGCAAGCATTTTATCAGGCAACTCGGCTTGTTGAGGTGGAACAGCAAATTTACAAACGTTTGGTCAGTCAGGTTAAGGAAAAAATGGTTGATGTTAGCACAAATAGTAAATCAGTTGGCCTTCTCCCCTTGTGGGAGAAGATGCCCGACAGGGCGGATGAGGGGTATTAAAATAAAATTGTTTTGACCAACCTGTCTTTTAAAAAGGTACGCATTACTCCAAAGTCTGAAGGCATGAAGGGTGTCAGTCAGGTCAATAAAAAGCCGTTGAAAACAAGGATGTTTTCATCGAGCGCGCCATGGATGGCGTAAGCGAGGTTTTTATTGACCTGACTGACACCCTTTA
>Ga0209066_10002286_pt1 | contig 23519 bp, 20 predicted proteins | sample All_14_2_FD_187198 | JGI IMG/M metagenome (GOLD analysis project Ga0209066, IMG submission 187198) | Freshwater microbial communities in response to fracking from Pennsylvania, USA - Allegheny Zone_MetaG_DW_15 (SPAdes) (version 2) ... | reverse complement strand
CTCTTCCTCGGCGCGGATGACGGCTTCTTCCTCGGCGCGAGCGCGGGCCTCGGCCTCGACCTTCAGCGCCGTCTCCAGCGCCTTGGCTCGGGCCACCTTTTCATTGCTGGTCAGGTCGTGGGCGTTGGCGGCCTGCTGGGCGGCCTCGACAACGGCCACCGCCTTGGCCAACTCAGCCTCGGCCACGCCGTGGGCTTCGTCGCGCACTTCGTGCATGGCGCCACCGGCACCGGGGGCGAAGGTGCGCTTCTTCCGCACTTCCACGGTCACCACTTTCGAGCGTCCATGCGAGAAGCTTTGCCGGACCTGGCCGGTCTCGACAGTCTTCTTCAGCTCAAGCTTGCCCGGGGAGGACAGCTTCAGCGGGGCTTTGCGCTCTTGATCCTTGGAATCGCTCATGTAGTAGACTTCATCTCTTTCGCGGAACGGACGGACCGGCGGCCCGCCCTGGGAACATGCTTATCTCATGGCGTTCTGTCCTGCCGGAAGCCGGCCAAAAAGACCGCCTCCGACGCCAGCCGACGGGCCAATCCGCCCGGCGCGACACAGACATGGACCGCGTGATCGCGGCCGAACACCGCCCCCAATTCTGCCGCGTCGAACAAATCGACCACGACGACGCCGGGGGCCAGCGCCTTCAACTTGTCCCGCCCGTCCTGGGCAGCGTCGCCGGCTTGCACCAGCACGCCAACCTTACCGGACTTGAGCTCGGCCTTGACCTTCTCAAAGCCGCACACCGCCTGCGCCGCGCGCCGGGCCAAAGCCAGAGCGTCCAGACAGCGGCGGGTCAGCAGCCTTTCGATCCGATCCGCCAAATCCTCGGGCACGGAAACCGCGCGCCGGGCAGCCTTGGCGAAAAGACGCTTGGATAACGCAGTATTTACCACATCCCGGCGAGGGCTCAACCATATTCCCCGTCCGGGCAGGCGGCCTTCCACATCGGGAACCACTTCATTATCAGGCCCGACGACGAACCGGAGCAAGCTCTCTTTCGGCATGACCGTCCCGGTGGCGATGCACCGCCGGTTGGGCCCCTTGCGCAATTCGTCGTCTTCGTCCGTTTCCGGCAGAGCCTTATTCTCCATCGAACCAATGGGCGCGCGCGGCCATGATCACCGCGTTGGCCTGGTCCTCGTTCATTTCGTCCTTGCCGACGATGTCGATCAACTCGTCCGAGGCCAGATCGCCCAGATCATCCAAAGTCTTGATCTCGCGGTGCCCCAGCTTGACCAGCATAGCCGGGCTCAGGCCTTCCAGCGCAGCCATTTCGTCGCTGACGCCCAGATCTTTGCGCATGGCGTCGTAGCGTTCGTCCTGTTCGGCCAGGAAGGTCCGCGCCCGCTGCTGCAACTCGGCGGCGACGTCTTCGTCGAAACCTTCGATGCCGCTCAGATCCTCGAGCGGCACATAGGCCACTTCCTCGACGGTGGTGAAACCTTCGGTCACCAGCAAATGGGCGATGACGTCATCGACGTCGAGCGCATCGATGAACAGCTTGGAGCGCGAGCGGAACTCTTCGTTGCGGCGCTCCGATTCCTCGGCTTCGGTCATGATGTCGATGGACCAGCCGGTCAGTTGCGACGCCAGACGCACGTTCTGGCCGCGACGACCGATGGCCAGGCTCAACTGGTCGTCGGGGACCACCACTTCCATGGTGTGGGTTTCATCGTCCAGCACCACCTTGGACACTTCCGCCGGGGCCAGGGCGTTGACGACGAAAGTGGCGTATTCGCCCGACCACGGAATGATGTCGATCTTCTCGCCCTGCAACTCGGCCACCACCGCCTGCACGCGGGAACCGCGCATGCCGACGCAGGCGCCGACCGGGTCGATGGACGAATCGTGGCTGATCACGGCGATCTTGGCGCGCGAACCGGGATCGCGGGCCACCGCCTTGATCTCGATGATGCCGTCATAGATTTCCGGCACTTCCTGAGCGAACAGCTTGGACATGAAGATGGGGCTGGTGCGCGACAGGAAAATCTGCGGGCCGCGCGGCTCTTGCCGGACGTCGGCGATGTAGGCGCGGACGCGGTCACCGGTGCGGAAGGTCTCGCGCGGGATCAGTTCGTCGCGGCGTAACAGCGCCTCGGCCCGACCCAGATCGACGATGACGTTGCCGAACTCGACGCGCTTGACCAGACCATTGCTGATCTCGCCGACGCGGTCCTTGTATTCGTTGAACTGGCGCTGACGCTCGGCGTCGCGCACCTTCTGGACGATGACCTGCTTGGCGGTCTGGGCGGCGATGCGACCGAAATCGATGGGCGGCAGCGGATCGACCAGGAAGTCACCGACCTTGGCGCCGGGATTCTTCTTGAGCGCACGGGCCAGCGGCACTTGGGTGGCCTCGTTCTCGACCTCTTCTTCCACCACTTCGATGTAGCGGGCCAGCTGAATTTCGCCAGTCTTGCGGTCGATATGAGCACGGATGTCATGCTCGTGGCCGTATTTGGAGCGGCCAGCCTTCTGGATCGCCTGTTCCATGGCTTCCAGAACCTCGTCGCGGTCGATACCCTTGTCGCGGGCGACGGCGTCGGCGACCTGCAGGAGTTCCGGGCGGGGCAGAGCTGCGATACGTTCCATCTATTCGTTTCCCTGTTGGTCCGCCTGCGGGTCTTCATCCCGGGTTACGGCGGCGATCAATTCATCGGTCAGAACCAGCTTGGCGCTTTTCAGGTCGGTCAAAGGCACCGAAACCTCGGCCCCATCGGCGAACAGGCGCACGGCCTCGCCCTCAAGCCCCAACAGCTTGCCGCGAAACCGCTTGCGTCCATCGACGCCGACCAAAGCTTCAAGCTTTACCTCGAAACCGGCCCAGGTGACGAAATCCTTGGCCCGGGTCAGCGGCCGGTCGATACCGGGCGAGCTGACTTCCAGCGCATAAGCGCTTTGGATGGGGTCTTCCACATCCAAAAGCGCCGACAGCGACCGGCTGATATCGGCGCAATCGTCCACGGTCATGTTGCGACCGTCCTTGCGCTCGGCCATCACCTGAAGCGTCGGATGACTGCGACCTTGGAACATCACCCGCACCATTTCGTAGCCCATGGCTTCCAAAGTGGGGGCGAACAATGCTTCCAAACGCTGTTGAAGATCCATTCCCAAACTACCCTGGGCCTGAAGCGGCCCTTAGAAAATAAGCAAAAGCCGCAAGCGGCCCCCAGAAAAAACAAAAAGTGGGCCAATGGCCCACCCTGCAATCCCGTCCTCCAGCAGCGCTTCTTGGACAGGCACGCAAGAATGTGTCTAAGCGCGGACTATAGACGAATCCACCTCAAAGGCAAGACCCGTCTGCCCCTGCGCCGCCAAGACGGCATCGCAGATGGCGGCGAATTCGGGCCACAGAGCCTTGATGTCGGCCTGGCCCGCATGCTGGAAATGGGCGCAGATCAGCCCCAAACGCTGGCGCCCGAGATTGAGCGCCGCTCCCTTCAGACTATGGGCGGCACGGTGTGCCAGGTCGGCGTCCCCGGCGGCCAGGGCGGCGGCCAATTGGTCCGCGCGGCTGTGGATATCGGCGGCGAAAGCGGCCAGGATTTCCGCCAACTCGTCCGCCTCGAGATCGGCCTGCAATTGCGCGATCACCCCAGCATCCAGCAGCGGCGCATCCCGCCATGCGGTCACGCGACGGCCACCCCAAGCACCTTGGCCAGCGCCGCCAACAGGCTGTCGCGGGTGAACGGCTTGGCCACATAACCATCGACGCCATGCTGGCGTGCCTGGATCACCGCCTCGGCCTCGGTCTTCACCGTCATCATGATGAACTTGACCCCCGGGTGATCGGCTTTCAGCCGGGTCAGCAATTCCAGCCCGTCCATCTTCGGCATCACCCAGTCGCACAGCACCACGTCGGGCACCGGGTTCAGTTTGGTCAGGGCGTCCTGACCATCGATGGCGGCGACCACCTTGGCCGCGCCCAGGCCGCGCAGCAGACCGGCGACCAGCAGCCGCGACGACGAGGTGTCTTCCACCACCAGCAATGTCTTGTCGGCCAGGGCGGCACCGACACGCTGTTCCAGTTGCTCGGTCATGCTTTTCCCCTATGGACGATAAAGCCCGACATAGGCGATCAGATCCTTGCCGGGAACGCGTTTGACGAAGGTCAGTTTGGGCTCGATGCGGTTACTGGCGGGATTGAGCCAACGATACTCCACCCAGCCCTCGCCCTGGTCCTCGGCCACCTTGATGATTTCCTTGACCAGCAATTTGCCATCGCTGTCGGTGACGTTCAGCACCGACTTGCCCTCGTTCTTTGGTGCCGGCGGATAGATCACCCAGGCGCCGTTCAGATCGATGACGTTGACATAAATTTCGCCGAAGCGGAATTCACCTTGGGCATGAAAGCGCGGACGCGCCGCCTCGACGCCTTCGTCGGACAGCAAAGTGGCGGCCTTCAGGGTCAACGCCCGCACCATCAGCGGATCGACCTTATCCTGCGCCCGCGCCGCCAAGGGCAGCGTCAACACGAATAAAAGTACCAACAGCCGGGCGATCATGAGCCCAACCCCAACGTATTGAGCAGGTCCAGCATGCCGGCCTTGCTGATGGGCTTGGTCAGGATGGCATCGAACCCACAGGCCAGGAATTGTTCGCGCTCCTCCGGCATGGCATGGGCGGTATAGGCAACCACCTTGGCCCCTTGACACAATTGACGGGCGCGGACGGTGCGACAGACATCCTCACCACTCAAGCCCGGCATGGAAATATCCAACAGCACCAGATCGACCCGATTGCCCTCCAGCCAGTCCAACGCCTGGGCGCCATCCTCAGCCATGTCGACGACCCAACCGGCCTTGTTCAACAGACGACCGGCCAGCATGCGATTGACATCGTTGTCATCCACCACCAGGGCGCGCTTTTCCCCGTTCATGAATGCCCCGCCGGCAGGGTAAAGACGAAGGTGCTGCCCTGTCCGACCTGTGACTCCAAGCTCATTTCGCCCCCCATCAATTCCACCAGATGACGCGCCAGGGTCAACCCCAGCCCGGTGCCGCCATGGGACCGGGTCAGAAAAGCGTCGCCTTGATGGAACTTTTCAAAAATCTTGTCTTGCAGATCAAGGGCGATGCCTGGGCCACTGTCGATGACGCGGATGACGACGGAATCCTTGTCTGCCGCCACCACCGTATGGACCCGGCCCGCCTGGGTGAACTTGACCGCGTTGGATAACAGATTGTGCAGCACCTGGCGTACCCGCACCGGATCGGTAACCAACGCGGGCGGCAAATCGTCGGCCAGCTGCACCTGGAAATCCAGCCCCTTGGCATCGGCACCCGACTGGTGGATGGCGGCCACGTCGGTCACCAGGGTGCGAATATCCACCGCCTCACGCGCCAGGGTCATGGCCCCAGCCTCGATCTTGGCGACATCAAGGATGGTGTTGACCAGATTGAGCAGGTGGCTGCCGCTTTTCTCGATGATCTCGGCGTTCTCGCGCACCTCCTCGTCGGCGGCATCATCCTTGATCAACTCGGCGAAGCCGATGATGCCGTTCAAGGGGGTGCGCAGCTCATGGCTCATGGAGGCCAGGAACTCGCTTTTCATGCGGCTGGCCTCTTCGGCCCGTAACCGCGCTTCTTCCGCCCGCTGGAAGGATTCACCCACCCGGTCGGCCATGTCGTTGAAGGACGACGCCAAAACCCCCATCTCATCGTTGCTCTGCACCGGCAGGCGATGGGCCATGTCGCCATCCTCGAACCGGCGGATGCCCTGGACCACGGCGGTGATGCGCCGGGTCAGGAACGACGCCATCCAGATGGCGATGACGATGACCACCGCGCTCATCATCACCGTCGATGCGGCCAATTGCTGGGCCATGGTGGTGACCTGGGTGTGGACCAGGGACAGCACCGCGTCAAGCCGGCTTTGCAAGTCGGCATCGTGCTCGGCGACGATACGGTCGGCCACTTGCCGCGATTCGGTGGCGGCACGGTGGAAATCATCCACATTGGCGCCGATGGTGACGAAGCCGAAGCCGCGCGGGCTTTGCCCGTATTGGCCGGTGCGATAGGGAATGGCGGCGGCGGTGGTCAGCTTCCACAGCCCGCTCCAGAAAATGTCGAACGAGCCCGAACCGCCGTTCTGGGTCAGATCCATCCAGCCGGTGCATTGCGGCGCATGGTTGAGGTAACGGCAATCCAGGCCCAAGGTACCGGCCTTGATCTGCTGCACCGCCCCCTTCTTGTCCCACGACTGACCGTCGAAGGTCTTCACGCTGGCCAGATAATCGGACACGCTTTGGCCGCTGGCCTTCCAGCCGTCATACAGCCCCTGGTCCATCCATGGCGGCGCCGGCTCGCCGGTTTCGGCGTCGTAGCCGGTGATGAAATAATGGCGTGGATGGACGATGGAGCGGCCCTTGTAATCCCAGATAAAGGCGTAATTGCCGCTGGTGGCGTCGGGAAGGGGCGAATAACGGTCGCCGGTGGGCAGGATGTGGTCGGTGAATTCCATCACATGGGTGTGGTCCAGCGCCAAGGTCACCCAGCCGGTCACCTTGCCGTCCCGGACCACCGGGGTGGCCCAGCGGATGATACCCTGGAAACGCTTGCCTACCGGATTTTCGACCCCGGCGTAACCGGCCTGTTCGGGGACGAAGGACAGCCCGCGCTTTTGCGCCGCCGCCGGCGTATAGGGGCCGATGACCGGCGAGCCCACATAGGCGCCGATGACGTCGGACACATAGATTTCACCGGGCTTCAAGGCCTGGAGTGCCGGAAAATAGGTTTCCGCCTTCAGATAGGTGTTCTCGCGCCGCGACACGTCGCGCAACGCCGCGTTCATGTGGTCGCTGCTGGTGACCTTGACCCGTTCGATCCCATCCAGGCCGACAAAGGTCATTTCCAGGAACAGCGGGCGGGCCTCGATGCGGCCAACGGCGTCGGGATGGCGATAATTGAAGTTGCGCGCCTGATCGGGCAGGCTGGGCTGCGCCGGCGGCTGGTCATAGCGCGGCGTCGCCTCGGGACCGGGCACCCATTTGGTGCCGTCGGGTGCCAGCACCCAAGCGTGATGACGCTCCACCCCACGGGTACGGGCGGCAAGAAAACGGCGATAATCGCCCGCATCGGGTGGCAGCAATGCCGCCGAGGCGATGTCGGCATCACGATCATACAGAAATGCCGCCACCGCCCGGGCCACGTCGGTGGTCATGCGTTCCATGGATTCGCGGGCGGCGTCATCCAGGGCCTTGATGGCGCTGTCGGTGGTGGTTTTGGCCACGATCTCGGCGGTTTCGCGCATCTGCTGCACCATGCCGACGACGCTGCCCGACACCCGGTCGGCCAGCCAGACCTGCCCCTGCCAGGCGAACCACGCCAGCAGCACCAAGGGGATGACCTTGATCAGGACGAAGATGCCGATCAACTTGGTGCGGATACCAAGTCCAGAACGGGAAAGCATGGCTGAAACCCCATCAGGCCCAGAGAGCGGGCTGCGCCCGCAGGAGGTGTAGCAAAGTCATGTGAACGCGTTTTATGTCGAATGTGAAAAAATCACAAACCCCCCATAAAACGATCGGCATAGACGAAGGGATCGAATTCCGGCTTGCCGAAATGCCAGCCCTGGCCGAAATCGACGCCGCATTGATAGACGCGTCCGGCCAGCCGCTTGTCCTCGACCATCTCGGCGGCGGTCTTGATGCCCATGGACGCACACATGCGGGCCATGGAGGCCAACAGGTCGCTGCCCTTCTGGCTGGCGGCGGCGCGCTTGATCACCGGGCCATCGAACTTGACCAAATCCACGTCCAAAGCATTGAGGTAATCGAAACTGGCCGCACCCGAGCCGAAATCATCCAGGCAGAAACGGAAGCCGCGCTGGCGGAAGGTCTGGATGGTGGCGTTGACCTCGGCCAGTTGTTCGATCTTCACCGATTCGGTCAGCTCAAACATTATTTTGCGCGGCTGAACCCCGGAACGGGCCAGCAGTTTGCGCAGTTCGGTGACGAAATGCTGCGACGACAGCGACAATCCCGACAGGTTGATGGCCACCGCCGGCAACAAACCGCCCTTGCGGGTCAACTCGGCGATGGTGCGGATGGTGGTTTCCACCACCGCCATATCCAGTTCGGCGACGATGCCCATCTCTTCCGCCAAGCAGAACAGGTGATAGGGTGATACGCCGGGGCGGGCATCGCGGAAGCGGGTCAGCACCTCGAAATGGTGGACCCGCTCCAGCCGCATGTCGCACACCGGCATGAAAGCCATGTCGAACTCGTGCTTGGCTGCCAGCCGACGGATATAGGCGACGTTGTCGATGGTGTCGGAGACCAGCCCCTTCAGCACCTGGCCGATGCTTTTCTTCTTGTCGACCTGACCGGTTTCGGAGAAGCGGCGGATGGTGTGGGCGATGGCCTTGGCCACCTGATGTTCGGCCAGCCCGGCGCCATCGGCGTCCAGGGTATGGGATTCGGTTTTCAGATCGGCGTTGAACAGGGATTTCGCCGCCTGCGAGATCATGTTGCCGATCTCTTCGGCGTCGATGTCATCGCGATGCAGATAGGAAAAGCTGTCGGGCGACACTTGACCGGCGGAATTGCCGCCGATGGAATGCTGGTTGAGGATGTCGCCGACGGTACTCATCACCCGCTTGCGGTCAGAGGCGCCCAGGGCCTTGTTCAGGCTTTCCAGCCCATCGACCTTGACCACGCTCAGTTGCGGACGTCCGCCGGCGCGCTTGAAGGCCAAGGCCCGGTCGGCGGCCAGGGCGGCATAGGACGCCTCGTCCAACAGGCCGGTCTCGGCGTCGCGCTTCAACTCCGCTTCGTCCGGGCGTTCGGCCTGGAAAGCCGGCTCCAGCTTCAGCGCCAGAAAAAAGTGGTTGTCGAAATCAGGCACCCGATAGCCGGCCAAAGCCACATTGGGGCGGCGGCGGTTGCCGTTCAAGCGCACCACCACGTCGTCGATACGACCTTGCGATCGCGCCGCCTCCAGCATCTCGCCGGCCAGTACCCGATCCTCCTCCGCCACCAGATCCAGGAACGGACGATTGTGCAAGGCGTCGGCGCCCGTGCCCATCAATATCTGGGTGGCGCCGGCGGCGAACACCACATCCAGGTCATCGTCAAGTTCCAGCAAGATGTCGGCGCGGCAAAAGGCCAGGGCGACGAAGCGGTCCCGCTCGCGGTCGGCCATGATATCCCCGAAATGTTCAATCCCTTTCGTATGATGAAACGCCCACGCATCAATGGCAAGCCCGCAGACTTCAGGCGGTGGCCGCACGCGGTCGCTTGAGCATGGGGGCGCTGACCGCTGCCAGGACCAGCACGGCGCCGACCAGTTGCAGTGGGCTCGGCGGCGATCCGGTGGCAGCGGCGATGATCATGGTCGAGACCGGCACCAGATTGAGGAAAACCGAGGTGCGCGCCGCCCCCAACTGGGCCAGTCCCCGATTCCAGAACAGATAGGCCAAGGCGCTGCCGGCCACCGCCATGAACACCAGCGCCGCCGCCGACGGCAGGCTGGGGATTTGTGCCGGCACGCCGACGACCAGGGCGGCGATGGTCATCACCACCGCCCCCATGGTCATGATGCCGGTGGTGTTGACCAAGCCGTCTTCCGCCGGCATCAGCCGCTTGCCCAGCACGTTGTAAAGCGACCAGCTGAAATTGGCCCCCAGCATCAACGCATCGCCGGGCGACAGCGTCAGCCGGGCCCCGCCGCCCAAGACCACCACCGCCACCCCGGCCAGGGCCACCGGCAGGGCCAGCAGCTGCATCCGGTTCAACCGTTCCCCCAGGAACAGGGCGGCGAGGACGGCGGTTACCAATGGGCTGATGGCCATGATCAGGGCGCCATTGACCGCCGAAGTCATCTGCATCCCCAGGAAAAACAACACGTTGAAACCGCCGACGCCGACCAGACCCAACAAGGTATAGGCGCGGAAATGCCGGATCAGCGGCACCCTGCGCCGCTGCCACGCCACCATCAGCCCCATGACCAGGGCCGCGAGGACGAAACGACCGGCCCCGGCCAGCAGCGGATGCATTTCAGCCACCACCGGCTTGGACAGATTGAAGTTGGCGCCCCACAGGATGGCGGCGGCGGCAACCAGAAAAATGGTGGTCCGCATGGGTCCGGTCCTTTTCAGAAAAACTTTTCGCCCGGAAATACTGATCGGCACGTGTTTATGATACAAACGAGTGTTTCTGAGCCTTCAGATTAGGAATTCTTATGGTCCGCCGCCTGCCGCCGCTGCGTTCGCTGCGCGCCTTTGAAAGTGCCGCCCGCCACCTGTCGTTCGCCCGCGCCGCCGACGAATTGCACGTGACGCCGGCGGCGATCAGCCAGCAAATCAAGTTGCTCGAGGATCATTTGGGGCAAGCCCTATTCCGCCGGGCCGGCGGCGTCAGCCTGACCGAACCCGCCGCCGCCGCCCTGCCGCTGTTGACCGACGCCTTCGACCGGCTGGAGCGCGCGGTGGAACGGCTGCGGGTCGGGCGCGACGGCGGCCCGCTGGTGGTGTCGGCGCCGCCGTCTTTCGCCGCCCGCTGGCTGATCCCGCGGCTGGAACGGTTCCAGATCCAATACCCGGAAATCGACCTGCATCTGGCCGCCTCGGTGCGGCTGGTGGATTTCGACACCGAGGACGTGGATATGGCCATCCGCTACGGCAACGGCCTTTACGGCGGCCTGCACGTGGAACGGCTGAAGGCGGAAGCGGTGGTGGCGGTGGCCCATCCGCGTCTGGCCGCCGACCTGACCGCACCCGCCGATCTGCTGAAGGCGACGCTGTTGCACAACGAGGGTATGAACTGGGACACCACCTATCCCGACTGGCCCGGCTGGCTGAAGAATGCCGGGGTCACCGCCGATGGGCCGTTGAAACTGCGCGCCTTCGGTGATGCCAACCTGCTGATCCAGGCGGCAACCTCGGGCCTGGGGGCGGCCCTGGTGTGGCAAACCCTGGTGGCCGAGGAACTGGAACAGGGCCGCCTCGTCGCCTTGTTCCCGGCCCAGCCTTTGACCAACGCCTATCATCTGGTCTGTCCGCCCAACCGGCTGAACAGCCCCAAGGTCGCCGCCTTCCGCGCCTGGGTGATGAGCGAGGCGGAGGTCGGTTAAAGCGACCGCGCCGCCCGTTTCAGGGTGTAAGGCGCCGCCTTGCCGCGCCAATGGTCAAGCACGCCGCGGACCCAGGCGGGATTGTCCTTGGCGGCGTCGTTGAGCCAATTGGCGACCGAATCCTGCACATAACGGTGGCTGTCGGCGCAAAGCGCCTCCAGCAGCGCCAGGGCCGGGGCGGGATCGGCCCGCAACGGGCGGATATGGGCGCACCAGACGCCGCGCGGTCGGGTCGCTTCGCTGGCGAAGCGGCGCAGATTGGGGCTGGCTTCCGCCGTCCACGGGCGCAGCAGGTCGAGGGCGGCCAAAGGCTCGGCCACCACATGCGGACGCAGGGCCAGCCACGCCCATTCCCGCACGCCGAAATGCCCATCGTCGGCCAGCGGGCGGATCAGCTCCAGCCGCTGGGCCAGGGACAGATCGTCGAGGGCAGCGATGGCATAGGCGGCCCAGCCGCGCACGGTATCGGACGGGTGGGCGGCCAAATCCCGCCATATGGGCAGGATCAGCCGTCCGGCCACATCCATACGCTTGGTAATGCCGTCGCCGGCGACGGCGCGCAGCGGCTCGGCATCCACCCGGGGCGCGACATTTTCCAGCAGCACCGCCAAATCCATGGTCAGCGCTTCCGACAGGGTTCGGGTCTGTTCCGTCCCCGCGTTCAACGCCGACCGCAGGTCAGGCCCGACGGCAGCGCGGCTGGCGGCGCCCTTACGCGCCGTCACGGGCCAGCGCCCGCCAGGCGATGTCGCGGCGGCAGAAGCCTTCCGGCCATTGCAGCGCATCCACCGCTTTATAAGCCCGTTCGCGCGCCTGCTTGACGGTGTCGCCGATGGCGGTGACGCCCAGCACGCGGCCACCGGTGGCCACCACCTGACCGTGATCGTTGAAGGCCGTCCCGGCATGCAGCACGGTGACGCCATCGACCGCGCCGGCCTGATCCAGACCGCCGATCACCGTGTTTTTCTGGTACGAACCGGGATAGCCGGCGGCGGCCATCACCACCACCAGGGCGCATTGGTCGCGCCATTCCAGGCTGACCTGATCCAACCGGCCTTCGGCGGCGGCCAGCAGAACCGGCAGCAGATCGGATTTCAGCCGCGCCATCAGCACCTGACATTCCGGGTCGCCGAAACGGACGTTGAATTCCAGCAGCCGGGGACCGTTCTTGGTGAACATCAGGCCGGCGAACAGCACGCCGGTATAGGGCTTGCCCTCGGCGGCCATGGTGCGGATGGCCGGCAAGATGCAGGTTTCCATCACCAGGGCTTCCCGTTCCGGCGTCACCACCGGGGCGGGGGAATAGGCACCCATGCCGCCGGTATTGGGGCCGGTATCGCCGTCGCCGACCCGCTTGTGGTCTTGTGCCGCCACCAGACCCAAGGCGGTCTTGCCGTCACACAGGGCGAAGAAGCTGGCTTCCTCACCGTCGAGATATTCCTCGATCACCAGCTCGTTGCCGGCGTCGCCGAATACCTTGGTGCCCATCATGTCATCGATGGCGCCCAACGCTTCATCCAGGGTCATGGCGACGACCACGCCCTTGCCGGCGGCCAGACCATCGGTCTTGACGACGATGGGCGCCCCCTTCTCGCGGACGAAAGCCTTGGCCTTGTCGATGTCGGTGAAGCGGCCATACCAGGCGGTGGGGATGCCGGCCTTCCAGACGATGTCCTTCATGAAGCCCTTCGAGCCTTCAAGCTCGGCTGCGGCTTGCGACGGCCCGAACACCTTGATGCCGGCCTCGGCCAGACGGTCGGCCAGACCCAGGCACAGCGGCCCTTCCGGGCCGACCACCACCAGATCGACGGCGTTGGCCTTGGCGAAGGCGACCAGCCCGGCCACGTCCTCGGCGCCGATGGTCACGCATTCGGCCACAGTACCGATCCCGGCATTGCCCGGCGCGCACCACAGCTTGGTCAAAAGCGGCGATTGGGCCAGCTTCCAACACAACGCATGCTCGCGGCCACCGCCGCCGACCACCAGGACTTTCATCGGGCCAACTCCGCCAATTTTCATGTGGGGCGGTTTTAGCACGACGGCACGGGTTTGCAATCATCGCCGCGACGCGCCATGATCGCCGCCATGAACGAACCGCGTCCCGCCAGCAATGTGCCCGAATTTTCCGTCGCCGAATTGTCCGGTGCGCTCAAGCGCACGGTCGAGGAAACCTTTGCCCATGTCCGCGTCCGGGGCGAGATTTCCGGCTTCAAACGCCATTCCTCCGGCCATCTCTATTTCGCCCTGAAGGATGCCGAAGCGGTGCTGGACGCGGTGTGCTGGCGCGGTCAGGCGGCCAAGCTGGGCATCAATCCAGAGGACGGCATGGAGGTCATCGCCACCGGGCGGCTGACCACCTATCCCGGGCGCTCCAAGTACCAGATGGTGGTCGAGCGCATGGAACTGGCCGGGCAGGGCGCGCTGCTGAAATTGCTGGAAGACCGCCGCCGCAAACTGGCCGCCGAGGGATTGTTCGACCAGGGCCGCAAGCGCCCGATCCCATTTTTGCCCGAAATCATCGGCATCGTCACCTCGCCCACCGGCGCGGTCATCCGCGACATCCTGCACCGATTGGCCGACCGCTTCCCCCGCCGGGTGCTGCTGTGGCCGGTGGCGGTGCAAGGCGACGGCGCCGCCCAACAGGTGGCCCGCGCCATCGCCGGCTTCAACACCTTGCCGGCCAACGGCGTGCCCCGCCCCGATGTGCTGATCGTGGCGCGCGGCGGCGGCTCGGTGGAAGATTTGTGGGCCTTCAACGAGGAAGTGGTGGTGCGCGCCGCCGCCGCCTCGGCCATCCCGCTGATCAGCGCGGTCGGGCACGAAACCGACACCACCTTGATCGATTTCGCCTCTGACCTGCGCGCGCCCACCCCCACCGCCGCCGCCGAAATGGCGGTGCCGGTGCGGGCCGAACTGGTGGCCACTGTGGCCGATTGCGCCGCCCGATTGGTGGGCAGCACCGCCCGTGGGCTGGAAGACCGCCGCAACCGCGTGCAGCATCTGGCCCGAGCCCTGCCCAATCCGCGCCGGGTGCTGGACGATGCCGGGCTGAAACTGGACGATAGGGCCGAGCGGCTGAAACTGGCCCTGCCCAATCTGCTGCACCGCCGCCACGCCGACCTTGACCGCTCGGCCGCCCAGTTGCGTCATCCGCGTGAATTGCTGGCGGCCAAGACGCATCAATTGGACAGCCTGTCCACCCGCCTGACCCACGCCATCAAAAGCGCGGTACAGGCGGAAAAGTCGCGCCAGGAAAAACACAGTCTGCGCCTGGATCAAACCGGTCAGCGGCTGGCCCCGGCGGTGACCCGCCTGCTGACCGAGCAGGCCCGGCGGCTGGACGCCTCGGCCAAGCTGCTGGAGAGCTATAGCTACAAGAACGTGTTGGATCGCGGCTTCGCCGTCATCCGCGACGATGCCGGCAAGCTGGTATCGGCCGCCGATGCCCAGGCCGGGGCGGCGTGGAGCATTGAATTCAAGGACGGCACCACCGATGTGGTGGTCGGTGCCAATGCGCCGCCGGCACCGCCGCGCCCGAAAAAGGGCAAGGACGACATCCGCCAGGGCAGCCTGTTATAGGATATCCGCATGAACGATGACGACGACAAGAAGCCCGCAGCCGAACCCGCGCCCACGGCGGAACCCAAGAAACCGGCGGAAGAAATCGGCGGCCCCGCCGGGCCGGAACCGACCCGCTTCGGCGATTGGGAGAAAGCCGGGCGCTGTTCCGATTTCTGACCCCTGGCACGATTACAGACGGTAATGGCCGAAGCCATCGCGGCCCTCATTGTCGACCAGGACAAAGCCGCAGCGGGCGAAGATGCGCTGGCTGGCCGCGTTGTCGGGGCGGATGGTGGCGGTGATGGTGACGGGGAAATCCTGGCGGAACCGGGCGATGCAGGCGGCCAGCACGGATGCGCCCCATCCCTGACCGCGCAAATCCGGGTTGAGGTTGATGGAAACCTCGGCGCTGGCGCCGTCATACGCCAGATCGAAGCGACACATCCCCACCTTGGCGCCGCCCGCTTCCGCCACATAAAAACGCCGGCTGATATCGGTCAGGGCCTGGGCGAACCACGCCACATGCGCGTCCCAGGAAATTTCGGCGGTGGACAGCGACATGGCGCGGGTGACCGCATCGTTGCGCCAGCACCAGATATCGCGTGAATCGGCGTCTTGCGCCGCCCTGACCAGCAAATCCGCGACCATGCGCGCCCCCCTTTGGGCATCATCATCGATAGTCCAGATAAACCAAGCCCCGCGGGCGAATCAACGCGCATCGCGGGGCTTTCGGTTTTTGGCCGCACCGGCCTAGTATTCGGCAAGTTGCCGATAGAAGTACTTCTGATTGTCACACCCGTTCGATGCCATATTAATCGGCATCTCCACTGTAACCCGGCGGTGTCATGCCGTTACACACCCTCCCTTCCGGCTCGGCTGCTTCACAGGAAGCGGGGTCGTTGGCCGGAACATTAGAGACTGGCGAAGGTAACTTGACCTCATTTGCCTCTCTCTTACGCCCTTATTATGACGCCGATTTCCCGCCTAAGTCAAGAATCACAACAACAGCAAGGTGGCCAGCCCGAGGAAGGCGAAAAAGCCCAAGGAATCGGTACACATGGTCAGGAAGATGGAACTGGCCACCGCCGGATCGACATCGAACTTTTCCAAGGTCAACGGGATCAGCGACCCCATCAACCCGGCCACCAGCAGGTTGAACACCACCGCCGCGCCGATGACGGCGCCGACCATGGGCATGTCGAACCAGGCCCAGGCGATGGGACCGATGATGCACCCAAGAACAGTGCCGTTGATGAAGCCGACCAGCACTTCCTTGCCGATGATGCGAAGGGCGTTGTCGGAATCCAGCTCCTTGGTGGCCAGACCGCGCACCGCCACCGCCAGGGTCTGGGTACCGGCATTGCCGCCCAAGCCGGCGACGATGGGCATCAGCACGGCGAGGGCCACGATCTTTTCCAAGGTGGCCTCGAACAGGCCGATGACGCTGGAGGCCAGGATGGCGGTCAACATATTGACCAACAGCCAGGGGATGCGGGCGCGCACCGTATCCTTGACGGCGCGGTAAAGATCGGTGTCGGGCACGCCGGCCAGACGCAACATGTCGTCGGCGGCTTCCTCGTCGATGACGTCGACCACGTCGTCGATGGTGATGACGCCGACCAAACGCCCGGCGCCATCGGCCACCGGGGCCGAGACCAGATCGTGCTGGCGAAACAGGAAGGCCACTTCCTCGCGGTCGGCGGCCACCGGCACGGTGATGCTTTCGTCGTCCATGATCTCGCGCAGGCGCTGCGGCCGCTTGGACCGCACCAGCTTGGCCAGTCCGATCTTGCCGATGGGGCGATGGCGCGGATCGACCACGTAAAGGTCGTAGAAGGCTTCGGGGATGGTGGTGCTGGCACGCAAATAATCGATGGTCTCGCCCACCGTCCAATAGGCCGGCACCGCCACCAATTCGCGCTGCATCATGCGCCCGGCGGAATATTCCGGGTAGGACAGACCCTGGGCGACGATGGCGCGGTCTTCCGAGCTGAGGGCATCGAGCACGCGGGTGCGCTCGTCCTCGTCCAACTGCGACACCAGCCACACCGCATCGTCGGAATCCAGTTCGGAGATGGCGGTGGCCAGATCGGCGAAACCCAGCGCTTCGATCACCTGATCGCGCACGCCTTCATCCAGCTCGGTCAGGATTTCCGGCTCGAAATCGGCGCGTAAGACCTCGACCAGCCGCACCCGGTCCTCGGGCGACAGGCGGTCGAGCAAATCGGCGGCATCGGAATAATGCAAAGGCGCGGTCAGGGCGGCGGCGGCAACCGCATCGCCCTGTTCCAACGCATCCTCGACAGCACGCACGAAATCCGGGTCAAGGCCGTACAGGTCGTCCTCGATCTCGATCCGGGCCGGTTCGTGCGCTTTGCTGTCTTCGTTCGCCAAACTATCCCCGCTGATGGGCTGCCATCTGGGCGTCGACAGCGGCCAGTGCGGTCATGTTGACAATGTTCCGCACGGTCGCCGAAGGCGTCAGAATATGGGCCGGCAAAGCGGCGCCCATCAGGATGGGGCCGACCGACAGGCCTTCCCCCAGAACCTTGAGCAAGTTGAACGAAATGTTCGCCGCGTCCAGGTTGGGCATAATCAACAGATTCGCCTGCCCCTTCAAGCGCGAGTTGGGGAAAATGCGCGAGCGGATACTTTCTTCCAGCGCCGCGTCGCCATGCATTTCGCCTTCGGCCTCCAGATAGGGGGCGCGTTCGTGCAACAACGCGATGGCGGCGCGCATCTTTTGCGCCGAGGCGGTGTCGCGGGCACCGAAATTGGAATGCGACAGGAAGGCCACTTTGGGTTCGATGCCGAAGCGACGCACTTCTTCCGCCGCCAGCAAGGTGTTCTCGACGATCTGCTCGGGGCTGGGATCGGCGGTCACATAGGTGTCGCAGATGAAGAAGGTGCCTTGGGGCATGATCAGCAGGTTCATGGCCGCCGGCACCTTGACGGTGTCGCGCACGCCGATGACGTCGGTGATATGTTCCAGGTGCTTGTCATAGCGCCCGATGGTGCCGCAGATCATGGCGTCGGCTTCGCGCCGGCGCACCATCAGCGTGCCGATGACGGTCGAGCGGGTGCGCACCACCGTGCGGGCGTAATCGGGGCTGACGCCCTTGCGTTCCAGCAAGGTATGATAATTGCGCCAATAATCGTTGTAGCGCGGATCGTCCTGCGGGTCGCACAGCTCGAAATCCTCGTCGATGGTCAGACGCAGGTCCAAATCCTTGATGCGCTTGACCACCACGTCGCGGCGACCGATGAGAATGGGGAAGGCGACGCCTTCATCCACCACCGCCTGCACCGCCAGCAGCACCCGGCGGCCTTCGCCTTCGCAATAGACGACGCGGCGCACATCCTGTTTGGCGCGGTCGAATACCGGCTTCATCACCAGACCGGAGCGGAACACCCATTGCGACAGCCGTTCCAGATAGGCCTGGAAGTCGATGATCGGGCGCCGCGCCACGCCCGAGCTCATGGCGGCGCGGGCCACCGCCGGCGCGATCTTCAGGATCAAGCGCGAATCGAACGGCTTGGGAATCAGATATTCCGGGCCGAACGACAGCCGCTGCTCGCCATAGGCGGCGCGCACGCGCTCGTCGGATTCGGCCATGGCCAGTTCCGCCAGCGCATAGGTGGCGGCCAGCTTCATTTCCTCGTTGATCTGGGTGGCACCCACGTCCAGGGCACCGCGGAAGATATAGGGGAAGACCAGGACGTTGTTGACCTGATTGGGATAATCCGAGCGCCCGGTGGCGATGATGGCATCCTTGCGCGCCGCCTTGACCTCGTCGGGCAGGATTTCCGGGGTCGGATTGGCCAGGGCGAAGACGATGGGCTGGTCGGCCATCTTGGCCACCATGTCGCCGGTCAGCACGCGCGGTGCCGACAGCCCCAGGAAGATGTCGGCGCCGCCGATGACGTCATCGAGCGTGCGGGCTTCGGTCTCCTGGGCGAAGATTTCCTTGTAGGGGTCCATCAATTCGTTGCGGCCCTTGTAGACCACGCCCTTGATGTCGGTGACCCAGATGTTCTCGCGCTTGACGCCCAAGGACACCAGCAGATTCAGGCAGGCCAAAGCCGCGGCGCCGGCGCCCGAGGCGACCAGACGGACCTTGCCGATATCCTTGCCGACGATGCGCAGCGCGTTGACCATGGCGGCGCCGACGACGATGGCGGTGCCGTGCTGATCGTCATGCATGACCGGAATGGACATGCGTTCCTTCAGCTTGCGCTCGACCTCGAAGCATTCCGGCGCCTTGATGTCTTCCAGATTGATGGCGCCGAAAGTGGGCTCCATGGAGGCGATGATGTCGACCAGCTTGTCGGCGTCGTTCTCGGCGATTTCCATGTCGAAGACATCGATGCCGGCGAACTTCTTGAACAGGACGCCCTTGCCCTCCATCACCGGCTTGGCGGCCAGCGGCCCGATATTGCCCAGGCCCAGGACAGCGGTGCCGTTGGTGACCACCGCCACCAGATTGCCGCGCGCGGTCATCTCGGATACCGCCTCGGGGTCGCGCACGATCTCTTCGCAGGCGGCGGCGACGCCAGGGGAATACGCAAGCGCCAGATCACGCTGGTTGCCCAAGGGCTTGGTGGGGGTGACGCTGATCTTCCCGGGGGTGGGAAGGCGGTGATATTCCAGCGCGCTGTCGCGCAATTCGTCCGATATGCTCATAACAAGACGCCCTCGGGTAATATTATTGCTCACTCTTTTGCCCGCCAATGGCGGAATTCATCGCATACGCCCTTCCCAGGCAAACAACAAGCCCGAGACGGCGATTTGCCGCGTAATTTTCGGAAATCCGAATGCCAACCACTCATGTTGCACTGCGCACCACATTACGACCGCTGTGCTTGGCCCGATACATGGCCTGATCGGCACGGCGCATCAGGTCGGTCAGGGTTTCGCCCGGCAACAGGGCGGCGATTCCCAGGCTGATGGTCAGGTGCATGACGGCCACCCCCTCGGTGGACAAGGGCGTGGCGGCGATGGCGGCGCGGATGCGCTCGGCCACGCCTTCGGCCTGGGGCAATGGGGTTTCCGGCAACAGGGCGACGAATTCCTCGCCGCCGATGCGGGCCGACAGGTCGACATCGCGCAATTGGTCGCGCCAGATGGACGCCACGTGTCTAAGCGCCAGGTCGCCCACATCGTGGCCCCAGCCGTCGTTGACCGCCTTGAAATGATCGACGTCGCCGACGATCAGGGTCAGGGCCACGTCGTAACGCTGGGCCCGGCGGATTTCCTCGTCCGCCCGTTCGGCGAAGCGGCGGCGGTTGGTCAATCCGGTCAGCGGATCGGTGGACGCCATCACCTCGAGCTCGGCATTGCGCCGCTCCACCGTGGCGATCAGATCCACCAGGGTGTCGGACATCTGGGTGATTTCGTCATTACCTTCACGCGGCACCACCACGGCGCCGCCGTGCCAGTTGAGCATGGCCGCACGCAACGCCAGGATACGGTCGACCACGTGACGGCGCAGTCCCCAATACATCCAGATCACCGCCACCATGGCGGCCAGGGCGCAGGCGCCGACCACCGCCACCGCCTTCAACGCCGTCCGGCCCGATATTTCGCGCTGGTCGTCGAAATGCCGTCCGGCCTCGGAAGCCAGGGCGGTGACGAAACCAGACAATTCGGAAGACAGATCCTGCTGGCGCAGGATCAGGTTGCGGCGCCGTTGCTCCAATTCCTCCAGGCGTTCCTGTACCGCCGGATTTTTGACGGTCATGGCCCTGAGGGTGATCTCTTCCTGAGCGATGGCGGAAATGGCCACGGCGCCGTCCATCAGGCCGTCACGCAGGCGGCGGATAGAGACCACCGAGGCGGAATCGACCCCGCTGTCGACCATCTGGGCGATGCGTTCTTCCATGGCCTGATGCCGTTCGGCCAGACGGTCGAGCAAGCTGCGCCGCTCGCCCTGGCTGCTGGCGGTGGACATGCGCACCGATAGCGCCGCCGCCGCATTGGCGTCCATGGAAAGATGCACGGCCGAACGAAAGCGCGGCACATGCATGTCGGCCAGGATGCTGTTGTCCATGCGCGCCTGCAACAGCGCCAAAATCGAGGCGCCCGCCACCACCGCCATCAGCACCAGCACGACGGTGGCGCGGGCGACCAGATAGCGAAAAATGCTCGATGGCATTTCATCGGGCTGCGGGATCAGTCTCGGCATTGTCTCTCCGTCACACCTTACCCTAGTATGTGGACGGCAAGAGGGAAAGGGGCTGTAATGCGGTATCGTGCTTTGTCCTTTATGGCGGCGATGCTTTTCGCCCTTTCCGCCCCGGCCCCGACCCCGGCCCTGGCCGGTCAGGTGCTGGATCGGGTGCTCACCCGCGGTAAGGTGGTGTGTGGCGTCGACCAGACACCGGGGTTCGGCGGCTTCGATGATCGCGGCGTGCCGGTGGGGCTGGAAGTGGATCTGTGCCGGGCCATCGCCGCCGCAGTGCTGAAAAACCCCCAGGCCATCCAGGTGCAGCGGGTCACCACCAAATACAAGTTCCACGCCCTGGCCGAGGGCGAGTTGGACGTCGCCTTCGGCATGACCACCTGGACCTTCGACCGCGACACCACCATGATGGCCAGCTTTCCCGCCATCGCCTTCTATGACGGTCAGGGCTTCATGAAATGGGCCGACATCGCCGATCCGTGGGCGGCGACCTCGACCATTTGCGTGCAAAGCGGCACCACTTCGGCCAACAATCTGGCGGAATACCTGAGTCGGCGCAAAAGCGCCGCCAAGGTGCTGGCCCTGTCGTCGAGCGAGGAAAAGTTCAGCGCCTTCGCCGAACGCCGCTGCACTGCCGTCACCGGCGACAGCACCGAATTGGCGGTGCAGAAAAACCGCCGCAGCGCCACTCAACCATCCTGGGTCTTGCTTGAGACCATCATCTCGCGTGAACCCTTGGGGCCGGCGATCTTCAACAACGACCCCGAGTGGTTTTCCATCGTCCGCTGGTCCATGCTGATCCCGATCATCGCCGAGGCTCGCGGCCTGGGCCGATACAATCTGGAAAGCGTGCCCGCCGCCGATGCCGAACTGCGCCGTCTGCTGGGCGAGGAAGCCGGGTTCGGCGCCAATTTGCGCCTGGATCAGGCCTGGGCTCGCCGCATCATCGCCAGCGTCGGCAATTACGGCGAAATCTTCGCCCGCAATCTCGCGCCCCTGGGCATCGTCCGCGGCCAGAACGCGCTGTGGAGCGAAGGCGGATTGCTGTACGCGCCGCCGCTGCGCTGATTGGGCTTTATGGGGCCGAGGGCCGGCCCGTGGACGGGCCCGCTCAATCGCCGCGCGGGCTTTATGGGGCCTCGGCCCCATCACCCGGCAAAGTTTGCCGGGTATTAACCTTCCTTAAAAGCTTGCGGGCCTAATCTGCAACACATGGGCTTTGTGCCCACCGTGTCCGCCGGCTTGGGATGGTAACGACGTGAACGCCTTTATGCAGATGATGCGTGGCCTTGGCCCCATGCGCTTGGCGGCGATCGCCGGCGTCGGCGTGTCGATCCTGGGTTTTTTCATCTATCTGATGAGCCGCGTCGCCGCGCCGCAGATGGAGTTGCTGTATGGCGATCTCGAGATGGCCGATTCCAAGGCCATCGTCGAGAAGCTGGCTGCCGATAAAATTCCCTTCGAGGTCCGCAAGGACGGCGCCGAAATCTGGGTGTCCAAGGACAAGAAGAACGAGCTTCGAGTCCGCATGGCCGAGCAGGCCATGCCGTCGGTGGGCCGCGTCGCCGGCTATGAACTGTTCGACAAGCAAGACGCCCTGTCGTCCACCAGCTTCCAGCAGAACATCAATTACGTCCGCGCGCTGGAAGGCGAACTCAGCCGCACCATCCGTGCCATCGACAAGGTCAAGGTCGCCCGCGTCCATCTGGTGCTGCCCAAGCGCGAGGCCTTCGCCCGCGAAGCCAATGAGCCCAGCGCCTCGGTCATCTTGAAGATGCAAGGCGCCGCCCGGCTCGACAAGGCCCAGGTCACCGCCATCCAGCACCTGATCGCGGCGGCGGTGCCGAAGATGAAGCCCAACCGCATCTCCATCGTCGACGACAAGGGGACGCTGCTGGCCAAAGGCTATGACAACGACCAGGAAGTGGCCTCGGAAAACGCCGAAGCCCTGAAGATGAGCACCGAGAACCGGCTGGCCCGGACGGTGGAAAGCATGCTGGAACGCTCGCTCGGGCCGGGCCGCGTCCGCGCCGAGGTTTCGGTGGAGATGGATCTGTCGCGCGCCGTCACCACCGAGGAAACCTACGACCCGGAAAGCCAGGTGGTCCGCAGCCAGGTCACCGTCAACGAGAACGAGGAAAACCAGGACGGCGAGACCCCCAACGTTTCCGTCACCAACAACCTGCCCGACCCCAATGCCAGCGCCGCGTCGGGCAACAAATCGTCGTCCAAGGCGGCCAAGACCCAGGAAACCGTCAATTACGAGATTTCCAAGAAGGTCAAGAATACCGTGCGCGAGATGGGCGAGGTCCGCCGCATCACCGCCGCCGTGCTGGTGGACGGTGTCTACGACGTCGCCGCCGACGGCAAGAAGACCTATCGCGACCGCAGCCCCGAGGAAACCGCCAAGCTGGAGGAACTGGTCAGGAACGCCATCGGCTTCGACCGGTCGCGCCAGGATCAGGTCAAGGTGGTGTCCATGCAATTCGCCGGCGGCGAGGAACAATACGCCGCCGAGGAACCGGGCGAATTCATCTTCGGCATGCGCCGCGACTTCGTCGAGAAGATCGCCTCCAACCTGGGCCTGTCCATCGTCGCCATCTTGTTCCTGCTGTTGGTGCTGCGTCCGCTCATCGGTCGCGCCATCGAAAGCATGCAAGGCCAGGTCGGCCCCGACGGGCGCCGCCTGCTGACCGCCGACGGTTCGGGC
>Ga0209066_10002284_pt1 | contig 23539 bp, 10 predicted proteins | sample All_14_2_FD_187198 | JGI IMG/M metagenome (GOLD analysis project Ga0209066, IMG submission 187198) | Freshwater microbial communities in response to fracking from Pennsylvania, USA - Allegheny Zone_MetaG_DW_15 (SPAdes) (version 2) ... | reverse complement strand
TCATACCGGTCATGAGTCTTGCTGTGTTGAAGGAAGGCTACAGGCGGATACTCGATACCATTTACGCGCCCGCGCCTTATTATCAGCGTATCCGGACCTTTCTGCGGGAATACAAGGCCCCGCGGGTGCGGGGCAAACTCCAGTTCGCCCATATTCTCGCCATTGTACGGTCTGCTTACAGACTTGGCGTTGCGGGTCGGGAACGTTTGCAGTACTGGCGGTTGCTGGCATGGACGCTGTTCCGCCACCCCAGACTACTGCCCGATGCGATCATGCTTGCCATCTACGGTTATCACTTCCGTAAGATCTGTGACCAGCATGTCCTGTAGCCGGGCGACTCACCGACGGCTCGGAAGCTGTCCGGTCCTGTTTGCGGGTAGGGTTACACCCCATCGCCAAGGGGTGAACCATCACGCATGATGCTTCCTGTTGTTGAACGTCATTTGAAAGAACGCCATGCGGCCGCTTGTGATAAATTGGCAATCCCGGATATCCAGACACGCGCACGCGCACCCGATCGCGGGCGAGCCGCCTTTGCGTGCCGAGTTGTTCAGTGTCGACCAATTAACGCGGCATGCCAAAGCTCTCGCTATCAGTCACAGGATCGTCAACCGGCGGGGCTCCAACCGCCTTTTGGCCAGATTGGGACAAAACGAGGCTATTCTCAGAGACTTCAATCGTTCGACTCTCGCCGTCAATCCGGCCCAACACATCACACCTGCCGCCGAATGGCTTCTCGATAATTTCTATCTGATCGAAGAGCAGATTCAACTGGCCAAGCGGCATCTGCCCCGTGTCTACAGCCGAGAGCTGCCCCGTCTGCTGAACGGGCCATCAGCCAAGCTGCCGCGTGTTTATGACATCGTGCTCGAATTGATCTCCCATGTGGATGCTCAGATCGAGGCGGGGCCGCTCAGCGCTTTCATCGCCGCTTACCAAACAAAGGAATCTTTGAAGCTGGGGGAGCTGTGGGCGATTCCCATCATGCTGCGCCTAGGGCTGATCGAGAACCTTCAACGCGTCACCACCCGGCTGATCATCGCCTTGAAAGACCGTGCGCTTGCGGATCTGTGGGTAGAGCGCCTGCAGGATATGGCGGAAGCGAACCCGTCTCACCTTGTTGTTGTTGTGGCGGACATGGCGAAATCCGATCTGCCGCTCTCCAGCGCATTCGTGGCGGAATTTTGCCAGCATTTGTCGCGGCATAGCCCGGTGTTACATCTCGCACGCACGTGGCTCGAACAGCGGCTTGTTGAGCAAGGGTGGACCATCGAACAGCTGATCCAACTGGAGAGCCAGAATCAGGCTGCCGACCAGGTTTCTGTCAGCCACAGCATTGCCAGTCTTCGCTTCTTGAGCGCCATGGACTGGAAGGAGTTCGTGGAGACCCTGAGTCGGGTTGAGGAGGTCCTACGCTCAGACCCGGCCGACGTTTACCGCAAAATGGATTTCGCGACCCGTGATCGCTATCGCCATTCGGTCGAGTTCTTTGCGAGACACAGCCGGCATTCAGAAGTGGAAATCGCGCAGCAGGCGATCCAACTGGCCGCAGGCTGCGTCCGGCAAAAGGGACGCGAAGACCGAGCCACCCATGTGGGTTTCTATCTGATCGGCAAAGGCCAGCCCCTGCTGGGGCGCCAGGCGATAATGCGGTGGCCCTGGCGAACACTCGCCGAACGAGCCATCCGCCGTTTTCCGCTGGCGTTTTATGTGGGCGGCATCGGTGCGCTCACATGTCTCGCCACGCTTGGGTTCTTTCGGCAGGCTCTGGCACTCGGCGTGCGGAGAGGAATACTCGTTGCCTTCTCCCTCGTATTTTTCCTCTGCGCCAGCCAATTGGCCGTGGCGCTGATGAACTGGCTGTCCACGCTGCTGGTGAAACCCCGCCGGCTCCCTCGTTTGGACACGACGTGCGGCATCGCGCCCGAGTGCCGCACAATGGTGGTTGTCCCCACAATGCTGACGAACATGGAAGGCGTCGCCCGCCTCGTCGAGGCCTTGGAGATTCATTATCTCGCGAACCGGGATCAGCATCTTCATTTCGCCGTACTGACGGATTTCTGCGACGCGCCTGAAAAGATCCTGCCCGCAGACCACGAGTTGCTTCAGCGTGTGCGGTCCGGGGTTGAGCAGCTGAACCGCAAATATTCCGCCGACCGGACCGACCTGTTTTTCTTGTTTCACCGCCCGCGTCGCTGGAACGCTGGAGAAGGCGTGTGGATGGGCTACGAGCGCAAGCGCGGTAAGCTGATGGAGTTTAACGCCCTGTTGCGGGGAGGCTGCCGCAATTGCTTTTCAGATATCGTCGGGGGGATTTCCATTCTCCCCTTGATCAAGTATGTCATTACGCTCGACACCGACACCCAGTTGCCGCGCGATACGGCCCGGCAGCTCGTGGGCACGATGGCCCATCCCTTGAACCGTCCAAAGTTCGACGCGGCCCGAAGGATTGTTGTCGATGGCTATGCCATTCTGCAGCCCCGCGTCGGCGTGAGCCTTCCGAGTTCTCGGCGCTCTTGGTTTGTCCGGCTGTTTGCCGGCGACACGGGGATTGATCCTTACACGCGCGAAGTGTCCGATGTGTATCAGGACATTTTCCAAGAAGGTTCGTTCGTCGGCAAGGGGATTTACGATGTGGACGCGTTCCAGCAGTCCGTGGACGGGCACTTCCCGGAGAACACCATTCTCAGCCACGACTTGCTGGAAGCCTGCTATGCCCGCTCAGGCCTCGTGAGCGATGTGGCGCTGTATGAGGATTTTCCGTCCCGCTATAACGTGGACGTAGGCCGTCGGCACCGGTGGATTCGCGGCGACTGGCAGATCATACAATGGCTCCTGTCTCAGGTTCCCGGCGCGGATGCCCGTCGCCAGGCCAACCCGCTCTCCCTTTTGTCGCAGTGGAAAATTTTCGACAACCTGAGGCGCAGCCTCGTGCCCGTTTCCCTGCTGCTCCTTCTCTTGCTCACGTGGTTTTCTCTCCCTGAATTCGGCGGACTTGGCCTCCGGCTGGTCCTTGCGCTCATCGCACTCCCCGGCTTGTTGTCGCTACTGGCCGAAGCGCTCCGCAAACCGGCCGATTTGCCATGGGTGATGCATGTGAGGGGAGTGACGGTTTCGTGCGGCCGACAGCTCGGCCAGATCTTGCTCGCCCTGACCTTTCTGCCCTATCATGCGTTCATTAGCGCGGATGCGATCGGAAGGACGCTGCTGCGGCTTTGGGTGACGCACAAGCGACGTCTCGAGTGGCAAACATCGAGCGATTCCGAACGTACACAGACGACAAAACTCGCTGGTTTTTTTTCCGCCATGTGGATCACTCCGGCTGTCGCGCTGGCTGCCGGACTTGTTCTGGGCACACAACATCCTGACCAACTGATGGTTGCCCTGCCGCTTCTTGTCCTCTGGCTCACCGCGCCGTGGATCGCGTGGTGGATCAGTCAGCCCATTCAAACCCGGGCTCCTGATTTGACGGCGGAACAAGTGACGTTCCTGAGGCACACCGCCCGCAAGACGTGGCATTACTTCGAAAGCTTTGTCACCGCGCAGGAGAACTGGCTGCCGCCAGATAATTTTCAGGAAGTCCCGGCACCGATGATCGCCTCGCGGACCTCACCCACGAACATAGGCCTTTCGTTACTCGCCAATCTGGCCGCAGCCGATTTTGGATATCTGTCTGTGGGCGGCTTGATCCGTCGCACGCAAAACACCCTGGCCACCTTGCAGCGGCTCGAGCGGCATCGCGGCCATTTCTACAATTGGTATGAAACGCGAACGCTTCGGCCGCTCCTTCCTCACTACGTGTCCAGCGTGGACAGCGGCAACCTGGCGGGACACCTGCTGACGCTCGGCTCCGGCCTGAGGGAACACGCCGTTGAAAGAGCGTTTCCGCCCACTCTTTTTTCAGGCCTGCGCGACACGGTCGGGGTTCTTAGAACGTTAGCCCGCGAACATGTCGCGCTGGCCAAGCTCGACGCGGAACTGGCGCACAACCCTCCCAGCCTGCAAGCGGCGTACGCTTTATTGCGGCGCGTAACGGGCCAGGCGGTCCTGCTCGCCGCTGAGTTCGCAAACGCGGAGGAAGAGCTCAAAGGGTGGTCGCAGACGCTGAAATTGAATTGCGAGGATTATCTTTCAGACATGCTTTACTTGGCGCCGTGGCTCACGCTGACAGCCCCTAGCCGGCAGGTCCTGCGGGAGGCGGAGGTGCCGGCACAGCATCCTCTGCAGGTTCCTGAGACGGAGAACCCTTCTAAAACAGCGGCAACAAAGATTGCTGAAAAGCTCTCGCGTCTCGGCCCGCTGTTCACCATACGCAAGGTCGTGAAGCTTGAAAAGTCGCTCGGCCCGCTGATCGAAACGGCCTTGCGTGAACGCTCAAATGAACCGGCGCAATCCCGTGAAGCGAGCCAAAAATATTTCACTGACCTCGCAGGCTGTTTGCGGGAAGCCAGCCAGCATGTCCGCCAGCGGCAGCTCACCTTGGCAGCCTTAGCCAAGCAGTGCGATGAATTGGCCGCCATGGATTTCACTTTTCTTTTCGATCAGGCGAGGGATCTTTTTTCCACCGGATTCAACGTCACCGAGCACAGGAGCGATGCCAGCTTCTATGATCTTCTGGCTTCGGAAGCGCGCTTGTGCAGCTACGTCGCCATCGCTTTAGGTCAAGTTCCGCAGGACCACTGGTTCTCGCTGGGACGCTTGCTCATCGCTTCGCGTGGCGAGCCGATACTGGTTTCATGGAGCGGCTCAATGTTCGAATATCTGATGCCGCTTCTGGTGATGCCTAACTACGAGAACACGTTGCTCGACCACACCTGTCGAGCGGCGGTTCAACAACAGATCGAGTATGGCAAACTGAGCGGCGTGCCGTGGGGCATTTCTGAATCGGGCTACAACCGGACTGACGCCCATCTAAACTACCAATACCGCGCCTTTGGCGTACCCGGGCTGGGCTTGAAAAGGGGCTTGTCCGAAGACTTGGTGATCACCCCTTACGCCGCAGTGATGGCGCTGATGATAGCGCCGCAGAAAGCGTGTGCGAACTTGCAGCGGATGGCGGCCGATGGGCGCTCGGGAGCCTACGGCTTCTACGAAGCGGTAGACTATACGCCCGCGCGTCTGCCACCGGACGAAAAGAGTGTGATGGTCCGATCCTTCATGGCGCATCATCAGGGGATGAGTCTGCTGGCTCTGGACAAGGTGCTGCGAGAGTCCCCCATGCAACGCCGCTTCATGGCCTGCCCGCTGCTCAAGGCTGCGGAGCTGCTCTTGCAGGAGCGCGTGCCCAAGACCGCTGCGAGTGTTTTTGCGCAAGATGCCGCCCCCGAGACCGTGCGGACGCTCTCAGGCGAAAGTGTCATGCGCCTATTTACGAACCCCACGCCGCCGGCACCCGAGGTGCATCTTTTGTCCAACGGCCGCTATCATGTCGCCATCAGCAGCGCCGGCGGCGGCTACAGCCGCTGGCGCGATCTGGCGGTTACCCGTTGGCGCGAAGATGCCACACGCGATTGCTGGGGAACGTTCGTTTATCTGCGCGATCTGGCGACCGGGGACTTTTGGTCCACCGCTTACCAGCCCACCTTGCGTGAAACGAAGGGCTACGAAGCTATCTTTACGCAGGCGCGCGCAGAGTTTCGGCAACGTCATGTCGGCCTCGACATCCACACCGAGATCAGCGTGTCGCCTGAAGATGACGTGGAGTTACGGCGCATCACGATCACCAATCGCACACCCGAGGCGCGTGTCATCGAGTTGACCAGCTACGCGGAAGTTGCGCTTGCGACTCAGGCTGCGGACGAGTCGCATCCCGTTTTCAGCAATCTATTCGTGCAAACCGAATTTGCGCCGTCATCTTCCGCCATTCTCTGCACCCGGCGTGCCCGCTCACAGGAAGAAAGGCCGCCGTGGTTGCTGCATCTCATGATGGTTCAGGAGGGTGAACAGGGTGAAGTCTCCTGCGAAACCGACCGGTCACGGTTTATCGGACGCGGCGGAACTTTGGCCTTCCCTGCCGCGATGCAGAACATGAAGCCCTTGTCCAATACCGTCGGGTCCGTTCTCGACCCCGTCGTTTCGTTGCGGCGTACGGTTGCGATACCGCCTCACGGAGTGGCCGCCGTTGATCTTATTTTGGGAGTGACCGAAGACCGGGAGACCGCGCTGTCGCATGTGGAGAAATATCAAAGCCTTCGCATGGCTGACCGCGCCTTCGATCTGGCATGGACCCATAGCCAGGTGACATTGCACCAGCTCAACGCCACAGAGGTTGAAGCCCAGCTCTATGGCCGGCTGGCAGGCGCGTTGATTTATGCCGACTCCGCCCGTCGGGCTAACCCCCACGTGCTGCGAAGCAACCGGCGCGGTCAAAGCGGCCTTTGGAGTTACGGTATTTCGGGCGACGCGCCGCTCGTCCTGTTGCGCATCAGCGACACGGAAAAGATCGAGATCGTTCGTCAATTGATCCGGGCCCACTCCTACTGGCGCATGAAAGGCCTGACCGTCGAGCTGGTTATTTTAAACGAGGACGTGTCGGTGTATCACCAGTCCTTGCACGAACAAATCACCGGTCTGATCGCATCGGGGATTGAAGCGCAAATGCTCGACAAGCCGGGCGGAATCTTTGTCCGGCGCCTGGAACAAATTCCGAATGATGATCGCGTGCTGCTGCAAGCCACGGCTCGAATCGTGCTGGACGATGAGAAGGGAACTTTGGCGGAACAGGTGGAGCATCGATGTGTTCTGGAACGTTCGATGCCCGCCCTCGAGCCCACGCGCTCTGGCACTGAAGAAAAGACCGCTCCGCTCCCGCCGCGCGATCTGATCTTCACGAATGGCTTTGGCGGATTCACCCGCGACGGTCATGAATATATCATCACCCTCCAGCCCGGCCAGATGACGCCGATGCCGTGGGTCAATGTGCTGGCTAACCCCAATTTCGGGACGGTTGTTTCTGAGAGTGGCTCGGCCTACACGTGGCTGGAAAACGCCCATGAATTCCGGTTGACTCCATGGAATAATGATCCCGTTCAGGACACCACCGGCGAGGCTTTCTATATCCGGGATGAGTTGACCGGACAGTTTTGGTCACCCACGCCGTTGCCCGCAAAAGGCGCAACGCCGACGGTCATTCGGCATGGCTTCGGCTACACCGTGTTCGAGCATACTGAAAACGGCATTGCCTCGGAACTTTGGGTCTATGTGGCGATGGACGCGCCGGTTAAGTTTACGGTCTTGAAAGTCCGTAACGTTTCGGGACGACCGCGCCGCGTGTCGGTCACAGGGTACTGGGAATGGGTGTTGGGCGAAGTGCGGAACAAAAGCCTGCTGCACGTCCAAACCGAAGTGGATCTCAAGACGGGAGCCTTACTGGCGCACAACCATTACAACACCGAGTTTCCCGGGCGGATCGCCTTCCTTGACGTGAACGATGCGACACGCACGGTCACCGGAGACCGCAAAGAATTTATCGGCCGGAACGGAAACCTGTCGAGCCCCGCGGCAATGAAGCGCTCGCGCCTGTCCGGCAGGGTCGGCGCGGGCCTGGATCCGTGCGGCGCCGTGCAAATCGTCTTCACGTTGCAAGACGGGCAGGAACACGTAACGAGTTTTCGTCTCGGTGTCGGACGCAATCCGGCCGATGTGCAGAACCTGATCCAGCGCTTTCGACGTGCGGATGCCAGCCGCACAGCGCTCGAAGGCGTCTGGGCCTACTGGAACCGGACCCTCGGCTCTGTGAATGTGGACACTCCCGATCCTTCGGTGAATGTGATGGCGAACGGCTGGCTTTTGTATCAAACCTTGGGCTGCCGACTCTGGGGAAGGACGGGCTTTTATCAGTCCGGAGGTGCCTACGGGTTCCGCGACCAGTTGCAGGACGTGATGGCGCTGGTTCATGCCGAGCCGGCGCTCACGCGAGAGCATCTGCTCCGTGTCGCCGCGCATCAATTCCGTGAAGGCGATGTGCAACACTGGTGGCATCCGCCGGCGGGACGCGGCGTACGAACGAATTTCTCTGACGATTTCCTGTGGTTGCCTTTTGCGGCCTGCCGGTACGTTTCGTGTGTCGCGGACACCGGGGTGCTTGACGAAATCATCCCGTTCTTGGAGGCCCGGCTGATCAAAGCGGATGAGGAGGCGTATTATGATTTGCCGAATCGTTCCGAAGAGTCGGCCACCCTTTACCAACACTGTGTGCGTGCCATTGAGCGCGGATTGCGATTCGGTGGGCACGGCCTGCCGCTGATCGGGTGCGGCGACTGGAACGACGGGATGAACCGGGTCGGCAACCAGGGACGCGGCGAAAGCGTCTGGCTCGCTTTCTTCCTTTACGACGTGCTCTCCCGGTTTGCCGAACTGGCGCGCTCGCGCAACGACATAACCTTTGCAGACCGCTGCGCGGCAGAAGCGAGACAGTTGCAGCAGAACATCGAGCGGGACGCATGGGACGGTCAATGGTATCGCCGCGCCTTCTTCGACGACGGTGTGCCGCTGGGATCTCAGATCAACACGGAATGTCAGATCGATTCCCTGCCCCAAAGCTGGTCCGTACTCAGCGGCGCCGGCGGGCCGTCCCGCTCGCGCCAAGCCATGCACGCCGTGCAACAGCGCCTTGTCCGCAGCGAAGCGGGATTGATTCAGTTGTTTGATCCTCCCTTCGACAAATCAGCGCTCGATCCCGGCTACATCAAAGGGTACATACCCGGTGTGCGTGAAAACGGCGGACAATACACACACGGCGCGATTTGGACCGTCATGGCGTTAGCGCTCATGGGGGAAGTGGAACGTGCGTGGGAGCTGTTCAATCTGCTTAATCCCGTCCATCACGGCGACACGCCCCAGCACATCGACACCTATAAAGTCGAGCCCTATGTCGTCGCGGCGGATCTCTATACGGTGGCTCCGCACACGGGGCGCGGTGGCTGGACGTGGTATACGGGTTCAGCCGGCTGGATGTACCGTCTGCTGATTGAAGACCTGCTGGGCGTCAACCGTGAGGGCGATCAATTGCGGTTGGCTCCCCGGATGCCGAAAGCGTGGGAGTCGTTTAAAGTCCACTACCGCTACCTGCAAACGGTCTATCACATTGCCATCACCCGGCTCGCCGCTGACGCGCCCGCTGCGGCACTTCTTCGCCTTGATGGACAAGACCTGGAGGGAACGGTCCTTCCTCTCCGAGATGATGGCCGGGAACATTTCGTTGAACTGAACGTGAGCTGACAGGACCAGCCCCTTTGGAATGCAGGCACCGTGACGATCACATGTGTCAAGTGCGTGCAACATAGGGTTTCACCCCATCGTGTAAAGTCAATCCTTCGGGCACACTGTTCCTGTGCTCAAGCGTGAAACACACGACACCCAGCCATGAAAGAAATCAATGTGATGAAGAGTTCGTCAAAGGGATTGGCGGCATCGGAACTTCGCTATCGGAGACTCTTCGAATCGGCGAAGGACGGGATCCTGATCCTCGATGCCGAGACGGGAATGGTTGTTGATGTGAACCCGTTTTTGATTGAGTTGTTGGGGTACTCTCATGCGCAATTCGTCGGAAAGGCAATCTGGGAGCTGGGGTTCTTCAAGGATATCGTCGCCAACGAGGCCAAGTTCGCGGAGCTGCAGCAAAAGGAATATGTCCGCTACGAAAACATGGCGCTGGAAACCAATTCCGGCCTGCGACGCGAGGTGGAATTCATCAGCAATGTTTACCTGGAGGATGACAATAAAATCATCCAGTGCAATATCCGGGACATCACCGAGAAGAAAAAGGCGGAGAAAGCGCTGCGAGAGCAACTGGAGGAACTCCAGCGTTGGCATGACGTCACGCTGGGACGCGAGGGGAGAGTGCTTGAGCTGAAGGAGGAAGTGAACGCGTTGCTGATCCAGGCTGGTTTGCCGGCACGTTATCCGAAGTTGACGGAATGAGTTGGGAAGGGGTTCTGGTTATGCCGATTATGAACAGGAGGCGCTTGGTTTTGGCCGGGACGCTTTGCTTGGCTTGCGTCATGGCCAACGGCGTCAACCGGCACGTTCCCGATAAAGGGATGGGTGCCGCCGCACGCGAACCCGGCGAGGCGCGTGTCCTTGTCTATGGTGGCGACCGGGCCTTTCCTCCGTATGAGTTTCTTGATGAAACCGGCCGTCCGTCCGGATTCAACATTGATCTGGCTCGTGCGGTGGCCAACATAATCGGGTCGGACATCACCTTCCAACTCGCTCCGTGGGATGAGGTCCGCAGCAAGATGGAGAACGGTGACCTTGAGCTTGCCAGCATGTTTTATTCGGCGAAACGAGAGCGCTCAATGACGTTTTCGGTGACGCACACGCTCGTGTATCAGGCGGTCTTCGTGCGCGACGATTCGCCACAGTATCGGCGCTTCGACGATCTAAAAGGCCGCCGCATCTCCGTACAGAACGGCGACATCATGCACGACTACGCGTTGGAACACGGCCTTGGCGACACGCTGACTGTGACCTCAACGCCGGAAGAGGCTCTCTCGCTTTTGGTTTCGGGCAAAGTTGACTATGCGTTGGGCGCGCATTTGCAGGGGCTTCACTGGATCAGGAAGAACGGCTGGACGCAATTACGTGCCTGCGAAAATCACCTGCTCGGAACAGAATACTGCTATGCGTTTGCGAAGAGCAACACCGACCTGCGCAATCTGTTCAATGAAGGCCTCCGGCAGGTCAATGAAAACGGGGAATACCGGAAGATATACAACAGGTGGTTAGGCGTGCTGGAACCGGAAGCTTCGCTGGGTTGGATCATCGAAACAGTCTTGATCCTCGTGGCGGCGGCCGCATTCCTGACGGCCATCGCGATCGGAATCATCGCCGTGCTTCGGCGGCAGGTGCGAAAACGCACCGCCGAACTCGAGGAAGCGAACGCCGCGCTGGAGGGCTCCCGTTCGATGGCCCTCACGTTGATGCAAGAGGCGGTTTTGGACAAAGACAAACTGCAACGGACGCTCGGTGCCACCAAACAATCTCGTCTTGCGCTGCTGAGTGTGCTGGATGACGAAAAACGAGGGGCGGCCGCTCGGGCACAGCTCTCAGCGGCCATTGAACAGGCCGCAGAAGCCATCCTCGTCACGGATGAAGCGGGGAAGATCCAGTACGTCAACCCCGCGTTTACGGCGATCACCGGATACACTCGCGAAGAGGCCGTCGGACAGAATCCGCGTTTACTCAAGAGTGGCAGGCAGGATGCCGAGTTTTATCGTCGGATGTGGGAGAGGCTGAGAAGAGGGGAGGTGTGGCGAGGCCATTTCATCAACAAGCGCAAAAACGGCACGTTCTATGAAGAAGAGGCTTCCGTTTCGCCGGTGTATGATGCCGCGAAGAGGATCGTCAATTATGTGGCTGTCAAACGCGATGTGACCCGGGAGCTTCAACTCGAAGCCCAATTTGCCCAGGTGCAGAAGATGGAATCGGTGGGGCGTTTGGCGGGCGGTGTGGCACACGATTTTAACAATCTGCTGATGGGCATCATGGGATATGCCGAGTTGTGCCGGGACCAGATCCAGCCCGACCACCCGATCAGGGAGTGGCTCGATCAAATCATTCAGATTACCCAGCGGTCAGCCGAGATCACGCGGCAACTCTTGGCCTACGCCCGCAAACAAACCATCGCGCCAAAGGTCTTGAACCTTAACGACGCAGTAGCCGGTATGCTCACACTTCTACGGCGGCTGGTCGGCGAGGGCATCACGCTGGCCTGGCTGCCCGGCGCAGGCCTTCGCCCGGTCAAGATCGACCCGTCGCAAGTCGACCAGATCCTCGCCAACCTGTGCATCAATGCACGGGACGCAACCGACGGTGCCGGCAAGATCACCTTGGAAACGCGGAATGTCTCCGTCGGTGCAGACTTTTGCTTCGAGCATGTGGAAGCGCTTCCCGGCAACTACGTTTTATTGACGGTGAGCGACAACGGCTGCGGCATGAATGCGGAGACGATCGCCAAAATGTTCGAGCCCTTTTTCTCCACCAAGGACGTGAGTAAAGGGACAGGTCTGGGCCTGGCCACCGTCTACGGTATCGTCAAGCAGAACAACGGCTTTATTTGCGCAACCAGCGAATTGGGCAAAGGAACAATTTTCAAGATCCACTTGCCGGCAGTGGCAGCCGAGATCGATGAGACAACAGATCTTCCAGTAGAAGACGTCCCAAAAGGCCGGGGAGAAACCATCCTGTTGGTGGAGGACGATCCATCGCTTTGCAGTATCTGCAAACGGTTCTTGGAAGACCTCGGGTATAACGTTCTGGCCGCGGAGACCCATGGAGAAGCCCTGAAACTGACGGAACAGACCTCGAATGAAATCAGGCTGCTGCTGACGGACGTGGTGATGCCCGGCATGGATGGCCGGCAACTGGCGAACCGAATCAGCGAGATCATTCCCGGCATCAGTATCCTGTTCATGTCCGGGTACACGGCGGATGTGATCGCCGAACACGGTATCCTGGAACAGAACGTGTCTTTCATCGCGAAACCATTCACGCGTAACGACCTTGCGCGAAAGGTACATTCGATATTGGAAACACGTGACCGGTGACGAGATGACGGCGGGGCGTACCCCGTTTCCGGGACATGATCCGCCGTTGATCTGCAGTGAGGCTCACGAAGGGAACTCAAACAACAAAAGGACAACACGATGCTTTGCAAAGCGAAAAGGCTCAGGGATCTTAGTTTGGACAGTCTTGACGGGATTAAATATGGCACCTAAACAGCTATCACCGGAAATGCTACGTAAGATAGATGCCTACTGGCGAGCCGCGAACTATCTGACGGTCGGCCAGATCTATCTCTACGATAATCCGCTGCTGAAGAAGCCGCTCACGCTGAAGCACATCAAGCCCCGGCTCCTCGGCCATTGGGGCACGACGCCGGGATTGAACTTTGTCTATGCCCATCTGAACCGCGTGATCAAGGAACACGAGCTCAATGTCATCTTCATTGCCGGACCGGGTCACGGCGGACCGGGGTTGGTGGCGAACGCTTACCTAGAGGGGACCTATAGCGAAGTCTATCCCGACGTTTCGCAAGATGAGCCAGGCATGAAGAAACTTTTCAAACAGTTCTCTTTCCCGGGAGGTATCCCGAGCCACGCGGCACCCGAAACTCCCGGTTCGATTCACGAAGGCGGCGAGTTGGGCTATTCGTTATCGCACGCTTATGGGGCAGCTTTCGACAACCCCGACCTGATCGTTGCCTGTGTGGTTGGCGATGGCGAAGCCGAGACCGGACCGCTCGCCACCAGTTGGCATTCAAACAAATTTCTCAACCCGGTTCACGACGGTGCGGTCTTGCCAATTCTGCATTTGAACGGCTATAAGATTGCCGGTCCCACGGTGTTGGCCCGCATTCCGCGCGATGAACTCAAATCGCTCTTCCGCGGTTACGGCTACACGCCGTATTTCGTGGAGGGCGACGATCCGATGGAGATGCACCGACTCATGGCAACCACACTCGATGCTGTGACCGCCGAGATCCGGCGCATCCAATACGATGCCAGAAAGCATGCGTTCACGGCGCGTCCAGACTGGCCCATGATTATCTTTCGCTCGCCGAAAGGCTGGACCGGTCCGAAAAGTGTTGACGGCAAACAGACCGAGGGATCTTTCCGCTCGCATCAGGTGCCGATGGGGGACATGAGCCGTCTGGGGCATTTGAAGATTTTAGAAAAGTGGATGAGGAGCTATCGACCGCAAGAGTTGTTCGCCGAGACCGGCAAGCTGCAGCCTGAACTTGCGGAACTGACTCCAAAGGGCGAAAGCCGCATGAGCGCCAATCCGCATGCCAACGGTGGTCTGCTTGTGCATGACCTGAGTCTGCCGGACTTCCGCAATTACGCGGTGAAGGTTCCGCGTCCCGGCGCAATAGATGCTGAATCTACGCGTATTCAGGGAGTTTTTATCCGCGATGTGATCAAACTCAACCCAAATAACTTCCGCGTCTTCAGCCCGGATGAAACACGTTCGAACCGCTGGGGAAACGTGTTCGAGGTGACGGACAGGTGTTCCACCGCGGAGATCATGCCCTCCGACGACCATGTGTCCCCCGACGGCCGCGTGATGGAAATGTTGAGCGAACATCAGTGCGAAGGGTGGCTCGAAGGTTATCTGCTGACCGGGCGTCACGGTTTTTTCTCTTGCTATGAAGCTTTTATCCACATCGTCGACTCGATGTTCAACCAGCATGCCAAATGGCTCAAGGTGGCGAATCATATTCCATGGCGGCGGCCGATCGCTTCCCTCAATTACCTGCTCTCGTCTCACGTGTGGCGGCAGGATCACAACGGTTTCAGCCATCAAGATCCCGGTTTCATTGACCATGTGGTGAACAAGAAAGCCGAAATTATCCGTGTCTATTTGCCGCCCGATGCGAACACACTGCTCTCCGTGACGGATCACTGCCTGCGCAGCCGCAACTATGTGAATGTGATTGTCGCCGGCAAGCAATCCGCACCGCAATGGCTCTCCATGGATGAAGCCGTCAAACATTGCGAGGCCGGTATCGGCATCTGGCCCTGGGCCGGCACCGGTCAAGGCGGCGGAGAGCCGGATGTCGTCATGGCGTGCTGCGGCGACGTGCCCACGCTGGAAACGTTGGCCGCCGTCGAACTGCTGCGGGAGTTTTTTCCCGCTCTGAAGATCCGGGTGATCAACGTGGTCGATCTGATGAAGCTCCAGCCGCAGAGCGAACACCCGCATGGCCTGAGCGACAAGGCGTTCGATGTGCTTTTCACCCACGACAAGCCCATCATCTTCGCCTTTCACGGTTACCCCATGCTCATCCATCGCCTGACCTACCGCCGCACGAACCACTCAAACCTGCATGTGCGCGGCTACAAAGAGGAAGGCACGACCACAACTCCGTTCGATATGACGGTGATGAATGATATGGACCGTTTCCACTTGTGTTGCGATGTGATTGACCGCCTGCCAAAACTGGGCGCTCCGGCCGCATACGCGAAACACGTCATCTGCGAAAAACTCATCAAGCACAAGAAGTATATTGCGAAACAGGGTGAAGACCTGCCGGAAATCCGAAACTGGAAGTGGGGGGGGCATAGCCGCATGTAGGGTAAGACCCCATAGCGGAGAGTCCGTTCAACGGGTATGGTGATTGCAAATGTGAAAATCATGTCAGACGTGATGCCGACAACCCCGCAAAAGGGAATAACCGAGGAGCCTTGTATGTTATGGACGATATCAATTGTTCTGCTCGTATTGTGGGCGTTGGGACTGGTCAGCAGCAACACCTTGGGTGGTTATATACACCTCTTGTTGGTGATTGCCGTTGTTGTGGTTCTCAGCAGGATCATTCGGGGCCGACGCCCGCGATAGCAAAACGCCAAGCAAAGCGATGTGCACAATGGGAATGAAAGCTGAAACAGTGGGATGGGAACGGCGCTATCAAACGGCGTTGCGCCGATACCTCACGCAAGGGGTGTCGGCGGGTTTACAGCCTGCACTGAGACTGGGACATCAGGCGGCGGCTTTGGGCTTGGAGACCTTGGCCTTGGCGTCGATTCATGAACAGGTCTTGGCATCACTTGTGGCGTCCGGCGGCGCGGTGAAGACGCGGGAACGGGTGATCAACCGGGCAAAGTCGTTTTTCGCCGAAACACTGGTTCCGATCGAAAAACGACATGGCGCCGCCATGAAGGCCAATGTCCGCGTCGATCAGCTGGCCCAAGCGCTGCACCGGCGCACGGCCGAATCGGCGTCTTCGACCCGGCACTTGAAGCGGAACATCATCAAGCGGCAGAAGGCGGAGGCGGCTCTCAAGAAGAGCGGGGCAGACCGTGCGAAGCTGTTGCGGCAGTCTGACCGCCTTCACACGTTGTTGCGTGAACAGACGCGGAAAATCCTGTCGACCCAAGAGAAAGAGCGTCAGAAAACCAGTCTCCAACTTCAAGACGAGGTCGCCCAGACGCTTCTGGCTATCGATATCGGTCTGTTGGCATTGAAAACGGCTGCCAAGGTCAACACGCGAAATTTTTCAAAAGAGATTGTCAATACGCAACGCCTGGTGAGACAGTCTCTAAAAAAAATTAATGGTGTGCACTTATGAAAGCATCAGCCAGCCCTGCACCGGGCAAATTGAGCGGGGTGTCCAGACGTTACGAGCTGGCTTTGCGCAGATACCTGACTCAACGTCCTTTGGAGGATTTGCAGCCAGCGGTACGACTGGGACGGGAGGCCGTCACGCTCGGTCTGGAGACGCTGGACTTGGCCCTGATTCATGAGAAGGCTTTGCTTAAACAGGTCTTGCCTGTAGACCCTCCCGCCGCGCGGACTCAGATGCTCAAGCGGGCCGGAATGTTTTTCGCCGAGGCGATCACTCCTCTGGAGGAGGGGCACCGCGTCGCGATCGAATCCAACGGACACTTGAGCCGGATGAACCAGGCTTTAAGCCAGCGCACGCTGGATCTCGCCGCATCCAATCGGCAGCTGAAAACGGAGATCGCGCGGCGCAAAGTTGTGGAAGAGACCCTCCGGCAAAGCGAGCAACAGTCCGGCAAGTTATTGGAGAAGTCACGGCTCCTGCAGGAACAGCTGCGGCATCTGTCCCGCAGGATACTTTTGGTGCAGGAAGAGGAACGAAAAAGGATCAGCCGTGAACTTCACGATGTCGTTGCCCAATTGCTGACGGGCATCAATGTCAGGCTGGCGACTCTGAAAATTGAGGCCTCGGCCAGCTCCAAAGGGATCAGCCGGAAAATTTCCAGCACGCAAAAACTGGTTGAGAAATCGGTCGATGCCGTGCATCGATTTGCCCGTGAGCTGCGCCCGGCGGTGTTGGATGATTTGGGACTCATCCCCGCCTTGCATTCATTTCTGAAGAGCTTCTCGGAAAAGACGGGATTGCGGGTAAGTTTGAAAGCTTTTGCAGGACTGGAAAAACTCAGTAACGCCAAACGGACGGTGCTTTACCGTGTCGCTCAAGAATCGCTGACGAATGTCGCCCGACATGCGCAAGCCAGCCGGGTGGAGGTGTGTATACGGAAACTTCCGGATGCCGTGCTGATGCTGATCAAGGATGACGGCAAATCCTTCGAAGTCGATCAAATCGTGCAGGCCAGAAAGAGCCAGCGTTTGGGACTGCTCGGGATGCGCGAGCGGGTTGAAATGGTCGGCGGTGCGTTCGGAGTCGTATCCGCACCGGGTCACGGCACGACCATCCGTGCCCAAGTCCCTTTCCATAAAAGAGCCAAGGAGCAGGCCCGCCCATGAATTCCGATAAGCAGATTACCGTGTTGATCGCCGACGACCACATGGTCGTGCGCGAGGGCTTAAGGAAGCTCTTGGAGTCCGAGAACGACATCGAGGTTATCGGCGAGGCCGACACCGGACGCAAAGCCGTAGAACTCACCCGGAAACTACAGCCCGATGTGGTCGTCATGGACATCGCGATGCCGCAGATGAACGGCTTGGAGGCGACACGGCAGATCCGCAAAGCCGATTCCAACGCGAAGGTCCTCATCCTTTCCGCGCACAGCGATGACGCGTACGTCAAGAGTGTGGCGTCGTTGGGTGCGGCGGGATATTTGATTAAACAAACCTCGGCCCACTTCTTGTCCGAGGCGATCCGGGAAGTCCAGAAAGGGAAAACCTTTTTCAGCCCCTCGGTCGCCAAGCGCATACATAAGCGGCAACAGGACTCGCTGAGCCGGAAGGGCGTGTCGAAGGCGGGCGCCTCGGACCTCAGCTCGCGTGAGCTGGAGGTGCTCCAGCTGATCGCCGAAGGCGAAGCCAACAAGCAAATTGCGGAAGATCTCGGCATCAGCATCAAGACCGTCGAGAAGCACAGGGACCATCTCATGCACAAGCTCGACATTCACGACACGGCGGGGCTTACCCGCTACGCGATCGGGGCGGGGATCATCGAGAGCAGTGTTCAACTGACCATCATTTAGAAGCCCCGCTTCAGTCCGGTCGCGCAAGCACGCGTCTCTTGACGTTGCTGCCGCATGCTCAAGAGGGCACGCAGACGCGTGCCCTCTTCGCTCTTCGGTCACCAACATAACGTGCACGCGCCCGCCAATCAGCAATCAGATGCTTTCAAAACAAGAGATTGACACAGGCCTCGATTGTTGAAAAAATCTACTCAAAGAACAATTGGTTTGCCCATGCACTCCGCTTCGGGCATGGTCAGTGTGCTTTTAAGTCCCGCAATTCTGGGGATGACGACAACGGGATCGCGAATATGAATGCTGCGCCGAAAAACCGGAAGAAGAAATCTGGCAAAGCGGTCTTTCAAAAGATGTCTGCCTCGACAGAAACGACTTCGTTCCCGATCATCGGCATCGGCGCCTCCGCCGGCGGGCTCGAGGCGTTGGAACAGTTTTTGGAACATGTGCCGGCGGACAGCGGCATGGCCTTTGTGATTGTCCAGCACTTGGACCCGACGCACAAGGGGGTCATGCCTGAGCTGCTGCAGCGCGTGACCGGCATGAAGGTGGTCCAGGTCAAGGACCGCACGACGGTGCGGCCGGATTGCGTCTATGTGATCCCGCCGAACAAAGACATGTCGATCTTGCACGGGGTTCTGTACTTGATCGAACCGGTGGCGCCCCGCGGCTTGCGCCTGCCGATTGATTTCTTTCTTCGCTCTCTGGCGCAGGACCGGCAGGAGCACGCTATCGGCGTCATTCTTTCCGGCATGGGCTCCGACGGCACGCTCGGGCTGCGCGCCATCAAGGAGAAAGCGGGTGTCGCGCTGGCGCAGGACCCGGAGACGGCCAAGTTCGACGGCATGCCGCGCAGCGCGATTGAGGCCAGATTAGCGGATATTGTGGCCCCGTCGGACGAGTTGCCGGGAAAAATCATCGCTTATCTGCAGCGCACCCCGCTGATCACCAAGGCCGCAGCAGCGCTGGAAGACAAGGCGCAGAACACCTTGGAAAAAGTGGTCCTCCTGCTGCGGGCCCACACCGGGCACGACTTCTCACTCTACAAAAGAAATACCCTTTATCGCCGGATTGAGCGCCGCATGGGCCTTCATCAGATCAAAAAGATGGCCACCTATCTCCGTTATTTGCAGGAAAACCCGCAGGAGCTGGATTTGCTCTTCAAGGAATTGTTGATCGGGGTGACCAACTTTTTCCGCGACCCCTCCGCGTGGGAACAGTTGCGCGCGCAGGCCCTCCCCGCGCTTCTTGCGAGCCGGCCGCCCGGCCAAGCACTGCGGGCGTGGGTGCCGGGCTGCTCCACCGGCGAGGAAGCCTACTCCCTGGCCATCATGCTCAGGGAGGCGGCGGAGGCGATGAAGCCCAGAGGGCACTTCGCGATTCAGGTCTTCGCCACCGACCTTGACCGGGATGCGATCGACAAAGCCCGGCAGGGCCTTTTCACTGAGAACATTGCGTCCGATGTGCCGCCGGAGCGGCTAAGCCGGTTCTTCGCAAAAGAAGAACGCGGCTACCGGGTCCGCAAAGAGATCCGGGAAATGGTCATTTTCGCGCCTCAGGATCTCATCATGGACCCACCCTTCACCAAGCTGGACATCTTGAGTTGCCGCAACCTGCTGATTTACCTGACACCGGAGGTGCAGAAGAAGCTGATTCCGCTGTTTCACTACAGCCTCAAGCCCGGCGGATTGTTGTTTCTCGGCAGCGCGGAGACGATCGGAGGCTTCACCGACCTGTTTGTCCCCCTCAACGGCAAATCAAGGCTCTTTCGTCGGACGGAGTCCGCTCTGCGAACGGACCCGGTGGAATTTCCCTCGTCGTTCAGCGCCATCCCCACCACCGCGGGCGCCGAGGCGTGTCCGATGCCGAAGCCGTCGGGCAGCCTCCAGTCGCTGGCGGATCAGTTGATTCTGCAACGTTACGCTCCGCCGGCCGTACTCGCCAATGACAAGGGCGACATCCTCTACATCAGCGGGCGGACCGGCAAATACCTGGAGCCGGCCGCCGGCAAAGCCAACTGGAATGTCTTTGCCATGGCCCGGGAAGGGCTGCGCTACGAACTGGCCGAGGCCTTTCAGAAAGCGCTCCGGCATAAAGAGCGCGTGACGTTCCACGGACTCGAGGTCGGGACCAATGGCGGTGCGCAAGGCGTGGAGGTCACTGTCCAGCGGCTCGACGAACCCGGACTGCTGCAGGGGTTGGTGATGATCGTGTTCGCCGACGTGCCCAAACCCGCGGCACCCCAAGCGGCGGGGGGGGCTCCCAAGGCACATGCCCGTCGCGTGCGGCTCGCGGAACTGGAGCAGGAACTCGAGCAGGTCCGCGGCGAGGCGCGGGCCACCCACGAAGAGATGCAGACTTCGCAAGAGGAGCTGAGATCCGCCAACGAGGAACTGCAGTCCACCAATGAAGAGCTGCAGTCCGCCAACGAGGAGCTCACGACGTCCAAGGAAGAGATGCAATCGATGAACGAGGAGCTTCAGACGGTCAACGCTGAATTGCAGGCCAAGGTGGACGAGCTTTCTCGTGCCAGCAACGACATGAAAAACCTGCTCGACAGCACGGACATCGCCACCCTGTTCTTGGATAAGGATCTGAACGTGCGCCGGTACACCGCTCTGACAACGAAGATCATCAAGCTCATTCCGGGCGACGTCGGCAGGCCCATCACCGACCTCGCTTCGGACCTGCGGTATCCGGAACTGGCCGAGGATGCGAGGGAGGTCCTTCGGACATTGGCCGCAGCGGAACAGCCGATTGCGACGCGCGACAACCGCTGGTTTGTCGTGCGCATCATGCCCTACCGCACATTGGACGACCGGATCGACGGCGTCGTGATCACATTCACAGACATCACCACGGCCAAGACGCGAGAGACGCTGCTGCGGGAGAATCAATCCGTTTTGGAAAAACACGTCGCCGAACAAAACGTGATGCTGGGGCGAAAGAAGAAAAGAACGAGACCGTGCCCCGGTGTCACCTCCAGGGAGGCTTCGCCGTGCAAAAGAAAATGACGCTCGCCTCCGACGCCACCGCGTTGCGCCGCCGCGCCGAAGCCCGCATGGTGACGCGACGGAAAAAGCAGCAGGCCGGGGTTTGCGGCCCGGAGTCAGCCGCCGACACCCGGCGGCTGCTCCATGAACTGCAGGTCCACCAGGTTGAGCTGGAGATGCAGAACGCGGAACTTCAAGAAAGCCGAGACCGGGCAGAGAGCCTCTTGGAAAAATTCACGGACCTCTATGATTTCGCGCCGGTCGGCTATTTGTCTCTGGATCAGCAGGGACGGATTTTGGAGGTGAACCTGACGGGATCTGCTTTGCTCGGCGTGGAAAGGTCGAGGCTCGTCAACCGGTCTTTGTCGCGCTTTGTGATCCTGCCTGGCCGGACCGCTTTTTTGGATTTCCTCGCGCGGGTCTTCGAGGGAACAGGGAAAGAAGCCTGCGAGACGAAATTTATGAGAGAAGACGGCACCCCTTTCTGGGCCAGCCTGATCGGGGGCTTGTCAGCCTCGCTCGGCGGCGCAAAAAAAGTGTGCCGCGTGGCTCTTTCGGACATCACGTCCTTTAAACAAGCCCAAGAGGCCCAACGCCTTTTGGAGGCTCTTTCAGTGTCGAACGAGGAATTGAAGAAGGAGATTGTCCAGCGGCAGGCGGTGGAGAAAGCCCTCAAGGCAAGCGAACAGCACCAGTGTCGGCTGTTGGAAAAGTCGCACCGCATGCAGGAGCAGCTGCGGCACCTGTCCCACTGCATTATTCAGGCGCGGGAAGAGGAGCGGAAGCGGATCAGCCGGGAACTGCATGATGACATCACCCAAACCTTGGTGGGCATCAATGTCCAGCTGGAGACCCTGGCTCGGGATACTGCGGTCAACCCGAGGGTGCTCCGGCAAAAAATCGCCCGAACACAGCGGTTGGTGGAGAAGTCGGTGAACGCCGTGCATCAGTTCGCCGTCGAGCTGCGCCCGACATCCTTGGACGATTTGGGGCTGATCGTGACCCTGCACTCTTGCTTGAACGACTTCATGAAACGGACAGGTATCCGCGTGCATTTCACGACGTTCGCAGGGGTTGAACAATTGAACAGCGACTTGCGCACGGTGCTCTATCGCATCACCCAGGAGGCGCTCGCCAACGTCGCCCAGCATGCGAACGCCAGTCATGTGAAAGTGAACATCCGCAAAATCGGCGACAGCGTCCACATGGAAATCTGCGACAACGGAAAATCCTTCGATTTGGAGCAGGCGCTGAACGCCAGAAAGAGCCAGCGCCTGGGATTGCTCGGGATGCGCGAGCGGGTTGAAATGGTCGGCGGTGCGTTCGGGGTCGAATCCGCACCGGGTCACGGCACGACCGTTCGTGCCCAGGTCCCTTTCCATAAAAGGGCCAAGGAGCAGGTCCGCCCATGAATCCCGCCAAGCCGATTACCGTGTTGATCGCCGACGACCACATGGTCGTGCGCGAGGGCTTAAGGAAGCTCTTGGAGGCCGAGGACGGCGTCGAGGTTGTCGGCGAAGCGGCCACCGGCCGCAAAGCCGTGGAGCTAACCCAAAAGCTGCGCCCCGATGTGGTCGTCATGGACATCGCGATGCCGCAGATGAACGGCTTGGAGGCGACACGGCAGATCCGCAAAGCCGATCCCAACGCGAAGGTCCTCATCCTTTCCGCGCACAGCGATGACGCGTACGTCACGCGCGTGGCGGCGTTGGGTGCGGCGGGATATTTGATTAAACAAACCTCGGCCCACTTCTTGTCCGAGGCGATCCGGGAAGTCCATAAGGGGGAAACCTTTTTCAGCCCCTCGGTCGCCAAGCGTATGCAGAAGCGGCAACAGGAATCGCTGAGCCGGAAGGGCGTGTCGAAGGCGGGCGCCTCGGACCTCAGCCCGCGTGAGCTGGAGGTGCTCCAGCTGATCGCCGAAGGCGAAGCCAACAAGCAAATTGCGGAAGACCTCGGCATCAGCATCAAGACCGTCGAGAAGCACAGGGACCATCTCATGCACAAGCTCGACATTCACGACACGGCGGGGCTTACACGCTACGCGATCAGTGCGGGGATCATCGAGAGCTGTGTTCAGCTGACCATCGTCTAGAACAGTTTACTGAACTCCCGTTTGTTTACCCATCGGGCGGAAAACGGGCTAAATCGTGTAACGGGTGGAAATTGGAGAAGTTCGAAGTCGATCCGGACAATCAGGCGTTCAGTAGCGAAGACGGATGATGAGTGAGTAGGGGGACTCCCGGTCGCATCACGGGCAGAGTCATTGTCCCTACCCAGGGAGCGTTTACTTTGTCAATTTACAGTCTCTCCGCCTTGACGCTCACAGGCGGCTTGGTATATTCTGTGCCCGTATTCTGAATACCGACAGACATTTTCCCGGAAGCCGTCCGGCATTGAGGGTCGGGATTAGTCGGAGACACGACACAGAACTCGCTGCGAGGCATAGCAGGACGCCATTATTTTTCAATATACCTCATCACTACTGTCCGGTTAAAAAACCCGGCAAATAGGGCTCTTCCTGCATACCGGGAGTTTCGGAGATTGGTTGGTTCTCCGAAAACACCTGAAAAATGGGCGTTTTCTCGAAAAGCGTGACGCTGAGAATCTGTAGAATTGTGTAGGGGCTGTGAG
>Ga0209066_10002283_pt1 | contig 23540 bp, 20 predicted proteins | sample All_14_2_FD_187198 | JGI IMG/M metagenome (GOLD analysis project Ga0209066, IMG submission 187198) | Freshwater microbial communities in response to fracking from Pennsylvania, USA - Allegheny Zone_MetaG_DW_15 (SPAdes) (version 2) ... | reverse complement strand
TGCTGGATTTTGGGGTGAATCCAGCACCTCGGATCGGTCGATCCTCGGAGAGCATAGGTGCATGGTGGATTGCAGGATAGGCGGCACGCCGCCGGTTTCACAAACGACTCGCTTCGCTCACGTTTGCACCTTTCGGTTGGCCCATGAACACCCACAACCCTGACTTCGTCACGGTCGATATGCGCGGTCTCAAGACCGCGTTGGTGGCCCATGCACAGTCTCGGCGTGAGAGCGTCTCGGTGCTGGTTCGCCGGGCTGTAGCGCGCGAACTCGGGCAGGCTGCTTCGTTTCCTCAGCTGGTCGCGGATTCGGAGAGCAATTCGGAGAGCATTGCCGCGTCGCGAAAGTCTCAGGTCAAGCTGTCAATCAGATTGACAACCGCCGAGGCCATGCAACTGGCAGTCGGTTCGCGCGCAGCAGGGCTGTCGCGCGGCGCCTACCTTTCAGGTCTGATAGCGGGCATCCCTGCGTTGACCTCGGGCGCAAACCGCGCAGAGCTGGTTTCTGCGCTCACCACGTCCAACGCACAGCTCTCCAGCCTCAGCCGCAGCATCCACGCCCTCACGCGACTGCTGACCCAGAGCAACGTGCAAAAGGCGCTGGTCTACCGCGACATGCTCGACACGCTGGACGGAGACATCCATCGGCACCTCACCCAGGCGGCGGCCCTGATGGTCGATCTGCGCCCGCGTGGGCCATCCGCAGAAACCACCCACCGGGCCAACCGGTGACTTCAAGGGGAACGCCATGAGCCAAGCGCCGAACATCGACGGGGTGCTCGTCCAGTGGGGGGATCGCCTGTTCTACCCGGGCAACCGGGTGGTCAAGGTCAAGCCGCAGCCCAGGCTGGGTGATGGTGGCATGTGTCAGCGCGCAGAAGCCATCCGCAAGCGCATTGAAGCCACCGTGGTGAAGAGGGCGCCTCAGGTCATGGTGAAGGTTACCGGGGGAGGGCGAGGCATGCTGGCCATTGCCGCCCACTTCCGCTACATCAGCAAGAACGGCCGACTCGATATCGAGACCGAACAAGGCGACACGGTGCGCGGCAAATCGGCTGTGCACGAACTGGGAGAAGACTGGCGCTACGGTGGCAGTCTGATCGGGGATGAAGGGTACCGACGCGAGGCCTTCAACATCATGCTGTCCATGCCCCGGGGCACAGACCCGCTCATCGTTCTGCGGGCGGCGCGTGAGTTTGCGCAGACCGAACTGGCGGACCACAAGTACGTGATGGTGTTGCACGACCACCAGGCCAACCCGCATGTGCACATCAGCGTGCGGGCGGAGTCCATGAGCGGCAGAAGACTTTACCCGCGCAAGGCCGACCTGCAGCGATGGCGCGAGACCTTTGCAGAGAAGCTGCGTGGCTACGGGGTGGAGGCCGAAGCCACCCGGCAGGCCACGCGCGGCCGGAACATGAGCCACCCAGACCTGTGGCAACTAAAAGCCAATGAGGCAGGCCGATTGAGGAAGGCTCGACCAGGCACCACATCGGGTGACAAGGCGCGCTCCAGCAGGGCCGAAGCCTTGAAGGGCTGGCTGCACATAGGGCGTGCCCTGGCGGGATCACCCGACGCTCTGGACGTGAAGCTGGCTGGATCGATTGCGGTCTTTATCCAGGAGGCGACCTTACCTTGGAATGTGCAGAAGACAGCGCATGAGGTTGGCAGGGAAACGCAGCGACCTGGTCTGGCTGTCGATTCGAAAATTCGACGTTGACCTCAGTGCCTACCGAGCCATCAAGTGGCTGCAGACTGACCGAATATGGCAGGATGACGTCGATCCAGATTCCCATTCCGAATGGCTACGACAGATGAGAACTTACATTGACCGGCCCATCCGATGGACACCAGTGGCCGTGCGTTTAAGCGTGTGTGCTCTACTCCAATCCGAAGTCGCACCGCTGGGCGGGCTGAAGAGCCTGTTTAAGCGGCGTACTCGCTTTGGGGTGCCCGTAGAATTTTGCATATCATTTTCGATATACTCTTGTTTGTGAGAGTTGCCAACACGATCATTGCCTTTCCACAAAGCGAACCGCGCGTTCAGCGGCGCTTCTCCGTTATGGTGTCCTATGGTCCGAACCCGCTGCAACGCCGCGTGTGAGAGTGAAGTGAAAAATCGCAAGGGCGTGCCTGGCAGTTTGAGTGAAGTAGAGTTCAGGGCTGACCTGTCCGAACCCTCCGACGTTGAACACGCGTTGGCGGAAGCCATTGTCAAAGCGCGGGGTAGTGCAGGCCTGACGCAGCAAGAAGTTGCTCAGCGCATGCAGACGACGCAAAGCAATATTGCTCGCTTGGAAGCTGGTCGCACGATTCCGTCGACCAGAACGCTCAAAAAATTTGCTGCCGCTATAGGCGCGCGCCTCAGTATTACCTTCGAGCGAACAGGCCTCTAGGGGCGCGTCTCGCGAAAAATAATTGCCAAGAACTTTCATGCTGATTGAACAGACCACTACTGAGCTAGCTACCCGAGGGCCGGCGGCCCCTCTCGACACGCTAGACATGTGGGACGAAGTTGTCGCCTCAGTCCGAGCGGAATACTTGTCCGATGTTCAGGACTATCCCTGGATCATTGGCTTTTCTGGAGGCAAGGACTCGACCGTCGTAGCGCAGGCTGTTTTCGAGGCGCTTTTGCAGGTTCCGCCATCGCGGCGCAAGCGCCATGTTCACGTTGTTTCAAACGACACGCTGGTTGAGAGTCCGCTCGTCATGGCGCATCTCTCAAAGGTGCAAGCAGCGCTCAGAGAAATGGCAGAAAACCTGCGCCTGCCAGTCACTGTTGTCACAACGCGGCCGGCCGCTGACAAAACATTCTGGACTTTGCTCATTGGTAAGGGCTATCCGAGCCCAAATCAGACCATGCGCTGGTGTACCGATCGGCTCAAAATTCAGCCGACCAGTCGTTACATCCTAGACAACGTGTCGGCCCATGGGGCCGCGATTGTCGCGCTCGGTGTGAGACTTGACGAGAGCGACAGCCGACGCAACTCTATCAACAAGTTTCAGAATCTGGTCGACTCTAATCTGACGCCCCATTCGGAGCTGCCGGGTGCCTTCATCTACCGGCCGATTGTGCATTTGACGATCGACGATGTATGGGAGGTGCTCGGTGTGCGCGAGCCTCCCTGGGGTGGGACGCACCGCGACCTGATTCAGCTTTATCGGGATGCTGAGGGGGGGGAGTGTCCCGTTGTTTTGAGCAAGGATGAGGCTCCCGGGTGCGGGACAGCAAACAGCCGATTCGGCTGCTGGACATGCACTGTGGTGGAAAAGGACAAGAGCCTCCAGGGGTTCGTGGATTCCGGCAACCACCACTTCTCGGCGCTCATCGAGTTTCGGCAATGGCTGAAGGACATACGCAACGATCCTCGCTACAGATCAGTTGAGCGCCGAAACGGTGAAATTCGCTTTAACCCGCGCGGTGAGCAGATTCAGCATGTGCCGGGCCCCTTCACGATTCAGGCGCGGAAGATGATTCTCGACAGGCTGCTTGCCGTGCAGGCTGAATATGGTGATACGCTGATCTCTGCGGATGAAATCGAACGAATTCACGCGATCTGGGCCGAGGAAATAAGTCGGCCAGCTAAACAACGAGGAGGAAAGTGATGAGTGATGTCTTTCTTGGAGACTTGCCGCTGTGGTCGGACCCCGGTGCCCGCGCAGTTTTGGAGCAGTTATGCGTGAAACATGGCGTGCCGATGGACGTGCTTGAGGACCTTGTCGGTATTCAGCGCGAACGTTCGGGTGAGGAGCGGGCGCGTAATGTATACCCGCGCATCGAAGAAACGCTAAGTCGCATGGATTGAAAGAAGAACAGCGCCATGTGGATTGCAAAGATCGAATTGTTCAACTTCAAGAGCTATCAGCACCAGACATTTGAGTTCCCCCAACCCCGAGCGGGCAGGAATATCGTGCTGATAGGCGGTATGAACGGGTATGGAAAGACCTCCGTGTTGGAGGCGCTCTATCTCGGACTCTATGGCAAAGAAGCGGTCGAGCATCTCGGCCGTGCCGGCCTAAAGGACGACGTAGGCTATCGGAAGTTCGTCGAAAGAGCGTTGCACGGCACGGCGATCCGCACGGGCCGAGACTCGATGTGGGTGAAGATCCAAATCAATAAGTCAAAGGCTGAGGGGTTTGAAGTCACTCGCAAGTGGTTCTTCAGTCGGTCCGGCGACTGGACGGGTGAGGACGAGGTGGTCATATATGAAGTCCGCGACGGAATCCGGGGTCGGGCGCTTGCCTCTGACAACCTTCCGGAACTGCTGGATCAGCGATTCATTCCAGCGCACGTCGCCCCGTTCTTCTTCTTCGACGGGGAGGAAGTAAAAAAACTCGCTGATCAGAGCCGCGGTGACCAGATTCGCACAGGTATCGAGGGGTTGCTGGGCGTGGTCTTGCTACGCAAGCTGAAAAAGCGTCTTGAGGAGTTCCAAGCAAACCGTTCGACGGGCATCTCTGTCATGGATGAACAAAAGCACCGCGAACTGTTCGAGACCTTGACGCATCACGAACGCGAATATGAGGAAGCCGAACGCAAACAGCATGCCCTGGATGAGTCTGTGAAGAGCCTCCAAGCTCAGCGCACCGACCTCACCAACCGCATGATGCAGCTGGGCGCAGGCGCGGGCGATGTGGCCAGCGTGTCGGACGTTGTTAAGCAGCAGGCTGACGCGGAGACCGAACTTAAAGCGACTGAGGACGCACTGGATGACTTGGTTGCAAGCAAGCTCCCGTTCCACCTAGTGGCCCGCGAGCTGATGGAGGAACTGTCGAAGCAAGTTCAGGAAGAGACTGCTCGCGAAAGCTGGGATGCCCGCAAGCGAAGCCTGGAGCCCGAGAAGGCCAAATTCATCGGGACGTTCTATGCAACCACGGAACCGCCGCTGTCGCCAGAGCTGACGGCGGACCAGGAAGCAGCGTTGCAGTCCCGTTTGAACGCGGCTTGGGAAAGCTTGTTCTATCCGATGCCGGCAGGGTGTGCAGAGGTCGTGGTGCATCAGTACCTCGGCCCCAAGCGCGCGGCTTTGTTGCAGTCCATGAATGGCCTACGCATGGGTGCGCAGGATGTTCTCGGCCTGGTGGCGAAACGTGAGTCCCTACAGAAGAAGATTCGCGAACTCGTCAATCGCTACACGAAGATCGAAGGTGTAGACCGCGATGGTTCGCTTGCAAAGCTGAATGGGGAACTAACGGCAGTGAATTCGACACTTGATCAGCGCCAGAGGGAGTTGGGCGACATCGAGCGGCTAATGTCGGGTCTCAAGGGCACCATCGATCAGGAGCGCGCGCTCTACGCCCGTGAGCATGAGAAATTTGTTCAGGCGAACCCAGTCAAGTCGATGGTTGGCCGCGCCGAGCGGGTTTGCAACCTCATCAACGACTTGATTCCGCAGCTCTATGCGCTAAAAGTAGAACAGCTTGCTGAAGCCATGACAGATGTCTACAAGAAGCTCGCGCACAAGAAGCAGGTGAATCGCATACACATCGATGAGTCTGGCAAGACCACCATCCTGAGCAAAGAAGGCGAAGAGATTCCTTTCGACAAGTCTGCCGGAGAAAACCAGGTATTCGCAACTGCTCTGCTCGCGGGGCTGGCTGACATTTCCGGTATCGATGCGCCGCTAGTCGTCGATACCCCGCTGGGTCGACTCGACAGCACGCATCGAGCGAACATCCTCAAGTATTGGGTTTCGGACAAGAAGCGGCAAGTGATTCTGCTATCTCAGGATAAGGAAATTGACCGCGAAACGTACGCGGCAATGGAGCCCAACGTTGGCATGACGTACTTGTTACAGCACGCGGAAATTGGCAGCGGCGTCGGCCGCACAACGGCCATCGAAAACGATTACTTCGCGGAGCTGACGCAATGAGCGCGATTACTTTGGAACAAGTGCTCCTCGCGGGCTTTCAGACTTCGGCCGACGCAGACAAACGCACCGAGCAGCTTCGTTCGAGTCTTGGTCTTCAGGCAAGGAACCGCGTTGCGCGTCTTGCCATTGGGAGGTCACTCTCGGAAGACTCTTATCCAACCGGCAGTCTAGACGGAGCAGGGAAGTCGATCAAAGGAGATGTGCTGTTTGGCCTGGAAGAGCTTCCGCTCTGGGTGGGCCTGCTGTTTACGCATCTGCGTAGGACCGACCCTCGGGCCGAGATGTCACTGTCGACATTGCAGGACTTGGTCAAGCGGCACTGGAATCGCGGCATCTCCCTGCTGTATGAGGATTGGGAGGAGGCAGGGGAAGACTACAACAAATTCGTCGACGTACTTGTGCGTCGACGAGCAAATCTTCCGGAAACTGGCGGTGTGAGTCCCACAGCAACTGCGGACGTTCCCGACTCGCAATGGGAAGGCCCGGGGCGCGACCCCGTGCCCGTCTTCGTCGATCTTGGCCGAACAGTGGAATCCGATGGTCCGTTCCGATGGACGGTCAACGGGGTTGGATATTCCCCGCATGTGGCGGTCATGGGTCAGGCTGGCTCCGGTAAGACGCGTACCATGCTCGAGATGATCGCCCAAGTGCGAAAGCAGAGTGGCGCACCAGTGATCGTGCTGGACCTTGGCAAGGGCGACCTAGCCAACCGGCATGACTTCATTAAGGCCATCGGTGCGCGTGTAGTGCGTGTCCCTGACGAGCCGATACCACTCGATATGTTCTTTGGGTCGGACGAGTCGGATCTGACAGCGTCGGACGCCATCATGGGATTCCGCGATTCGTTCGCGAAGGTGATGCAGAGCAAGGCGGGCGCTGTGCAGTTGGAGGCGATGAAGGACGCGCTCCGCCCGCTCTTTTCGATGCGCAAGCAGATCAGCCTGGAAGACGTTGGCCAAGCGCTGCGAGACTTTTATCAAGATCGTGGGTTGAAAACCGACAGCGTAATTTCGACCATCAGCGACTTGACCGAGCGAACCATCTTTCGACCGGAGATGCCTCCGGCGAGATTCTTCGCGCAAAGCTGGATCATCACGTTTGCCGGCGCGCACGACACACAGAAGAATCTTGCAGCCTACCTCCTTCTTGATGCGCTCAATACGTTCCTCAAGCGCACGGCCGAAGCGCCGCAGGATGCGGAAGGCCATCGTGCCATTCGCGCAGTGCTCGCAGTCGACGAAGCCCGACATCTACTTGCTTCGCGGCACAAGGCGCTATCGGACAACATTCGACTGCACCGGTCCAAGGGCCTCATGGTGGCGCTCGCGTCGCAGAGCCCGGACGACTACGACGGGGCTGGTGATGATCATCTCGAAAATATTGGCCTGCCGATCTGTTTTAAGACGAACGCGGCGAGCAACCAAGTGCTGCAAAACATGTTTCGGGGCAAAGTGAGTTTCGCCACACTTCCAACCGGGGTTTTTATGACAGTCAAGGACTCAAAGCCGATCAAGGTCAAGGCGTTCTAGCCTGTAACGCATTTCGCGTGACACAGCTGGGCGGTCCAAGCTGTCGCTGTCGGAAATCGATCCAGCGAAGAACTCGCAGACGAGACAAAGGATGACATGCATTGGTCAGAAGCGCTAACGCGAGATCCGGTGGGTGCGAGTCTCGTCGACAACCAGCTGCAAGCCGCAACATTCATCGTCGCGCCGGCCGAGTTTCATCGCGCGAACGTTGTTCCGCCGTTGGCTTGGCAGTCTGTAAAGTTCGGACCCTCGGCGAAGAAAAGTGTGCCCGAGGAACCGGGCCTGTACGCGTTTGTCGTGCGAATTCCCCATGCTGGTCTACCTCCCCATGGCTGGGTGATGTACATCGGCCAAACGGGGGATGGCACGAGCGATGCAACGCTTCGTGGCCGCTTTGGTCAGTATTTGCAGGAGAAGAAGAAATTCAAGCGTGCGAGGGTCTTTTTCATGCTGAACGCATGGGATGGGCATCTTGAGTTCTTCTATTCAGCGCTGCCTGCTCGCAAGGCGGAACTGGTGAATTTGGAGACGCAGTTGCTGGGGGCATTTCGTCCGCCGTTTACCGACAGAACTTATCCTGCCACCTACCTGAGTCCTAGCCATGCCTTCTAACACCACAGCACATGTCAGTCTGCCGCTGGCACTGCCGGCGCTGCGCGGCAGATTCGGCGACTGGACGTACTACAGCACGGTCATTCCGGTTCCCGAGCTTGCAGAGCGCGTGTCGTTCGGAAATGAGCTTCACAACAACAAAGAGCTTTCGGCCTGGATTCAGCGCTCGCTGAAGGAAGGGCGGGCGGATGACATCTCCGACTATTTGAAGAAGGAGCCGGAGCGCTTCTTCAATTCGCTGGTCATTGCGTTGTACGGCGGGACGCCTGAATGGGTGCCGCTCGCGGTCCAGGCTGGTAGAGAAGGAAGACCCCAGTTGAGTAGCGCGAGTGAGTCGCTAGGTGTACTGGAACTGAGCGGCAGCGAACAATTGTTTGCTGTCGATGGACAGCACCGGCTGGCGGGCATGAAGCGACTTATGGAGTCACCACCGAAGCAGGTTCCGGGGGATGCACCAACCGCGATGTCAGACCTTGTCTCGGTACTGGTCATCGCGCATCGCGTTGAGAAAAAAGAGCGTACACGGCGGCTGTTCACGACGCTAAACAAGACAGCGATCCCCGTCTCAAAGATGGAAAGGATTGCGCTCGATGAGAACGACGCAATGGCAATCACGGCCCGGCGCATGGTCGAAGACCATCCCTGGTTCCGCTCGCCGCGAATAGCCTTGCATCACACTAATAATCTGGGAAGGGATGAAGGTATCGCCCTCACGACGATCGGCAATTTGTACGACGTGCTTCGGGAGCTGTTCCTCGAACACAGCGGTTCCAAGAGGAAAAACCTGGAATACAACCGGCCTTCCGATGTCGAATTGGACAAGTACTATAAGTGGGCGACCAAGTATTTCGAGAGACTGTCGGTCGTTGAGCCAGCCCTTGCGGAGTACTTCAAGGCTAGCGAGCTTGAAGAGGTGTGCCAGCGCAATAGAACGGCGGAAGGTGGCAGCGTGTACTTCCGACCGATGGGCCTCGCGCTGATGACGGATGTGGCGATGCGCCTTAAGGCGGAGAAGGAAGGCAATTGGTGGGAGTGGCTGGCGCTTTTGCCACGGCGATTGGATCAGGCGCCATTCGCCGGCACAATTTGGTCTCATCGAAATACGATGGACCCAAAGCATCGCGTTCTATGTCGCGACTTGCTGCTCTATATGTGCGCTGCCAAATCGCCCCCTCCAGCCGAGCTAAGGGCCAAGTGGTCGGACGTGAAGGGTGAGCAGGTTAACTTGCCACGCAGGGTAAAGGGATTGAACTGAAGCTTACGCTTTAGGCAGGAATGGGCGCGGGATGACTCGCCCGGTAGGCGATGAAATCATTGCAAAGGCTTGCCGGGCGGGTGGCGAGGAAAAGCTGACATGGACGGGTCTGTTACTTCCGTAGAAGTACAGGCGGTCGAACGGTGTGTTGGCGACGATCCATTCCGCCACCTCGCGCATGTCTTCGTCTTCGACGACGAAATCGCAGGCCGCGCCGCCGCGCTCGCACACAAATGTTCCCCTTGGCCCGCGCTCGCAGGCGGCATGCTGATCGAGCTTCGGCGCGATCCCGCGTTGAATGTTGCGCGTCAGCTCGGCTGACGAAAATCCGTAGGTTAGCTGTATGGCACCGAAATACTCGATCACGGGGTCGAGTATGAGGGTCGCGAGGTCATGCAACGCGTTGTAGGTCGCTGGGTTGAGCGGCAGGTTCGCAATGCCGAGGCGATGCCTTGTCTCTCCACACTGAATCAGCGTGCGGTAGGTAAGAGAGGCACCGCAGCGAGTGTCGAGGTCGGGGATCGACGTGCTGCGACCGAGCCGCATTCCTTCGATGGCTAGCCTCTTGGCGTCGAGCAGCCTTGTGAGCGTGTCAGCCGCAGGTCCGAACTCCGAATCGTCTAACACTCCCGATCGTTCAAGGGCCTCGTCGAAGGCGAGTTGCTCTGCGTAACCAGGGTGGTCCTCATTCACGTAGCGGCTCTTGCGGTACAGAAGCGGCATTGGGTAGGCCGGACTGCCGTAATCAAAAACATCGCAGTCGAGCTTTCGAACCATGACTTTGATCCGACGACGGAGGCGAGGAAGTGGGTGTTCGTCGAAGGCCTCGAATTCCATGAGGGTCAGCTTGCCGGAGGCTATGTGAATCTTGACAAGCTGCACGTCGCTGAGTGCGTCCCAGATGATCAGGCCGCAGGTGACATACGCGCGAAGGAGCGCAGGAAGTCGTTCGACAAGCGAGATGTGGAGTTGGAGTGAGTGTTCCGCGTCTAGCCAACCAAGACCTTGCGTCGCTGCGAGCCGGCACGCCGCAAGAATCTTTTTGGGGTCGGCCGCATCAAGAAGTAGTTGCAGGCCCGCAGCCTGCGCCGACCTGTAGTCTCCGAAGAATGCCTTGATGTCGCGTTGCAGCCGCTGTTCAAGGTGTCGATAGATGGATCGCTTCGCAAACTGCTGAGTTGCCATTAGCAGACGGACATCATCCGCACGCGCCACGGCCGCAGCCTCCAGCATCGTGTGGTCATAGTGGCGAGCTATGAGCCTGAATGCCTTGGGCAGGCCGCCAAGGTCAGCATCGATCACTGCGAGGTTTGTGACTTCATCCGCCTCGGGTCTTCGGCCAAGGTCGAGCGTCGTTGCCCAAAGCTCATCCAGCAGCGGTTGCGCGGCGGCCAAATTCCGCTCTTCGCGCGAGCGCCGAGGAAGTCGCGGCTCGCGTGCCTCGACTTCGCGGATGGCTTTAGCTCTGGCCGGTCTTGGCGAACGCGTGGTCAGGAGTCGCAGAGCGACGTCCTTACGTCGATAGCGTCCGGCGCTGAAGCGCTGCTCGGCTTCGGTGTTTGCAAAGACAAATGCGACGCCTGGTCCGATCATGAACACATCACGCTGAAGAACTTGTTCGATGTAGTCCTTCAGTTCGCTCTGCGAAAAGTACTTCTGGAAGGTATTTCGTGACGTGAGGAAGCCATCTCGATAAGGTTTTCCAGGAAGGTCGCTGCCGTACAGCATGACGCCGATGGACATCACGGTTCGCGCTAGGCCGAAAGCCTTTGTGATGGCGTCTATCCGCTCTGCGGGGTCCTCAATGACGTTGACCACGAATCCGAGATTGACGGCATCGGCAGGGGCAATGATTGCCTCAGGTAGGTAGTGTGGATCCCAGCCGCTGGCAGTAACGCCGTCGGAGCTGAGCGCGGAAACATCGCTGCCCCGCCCGCAGCCATAGTCGAAGAACGTCATTCCGGGCCGAAGCAAGCCATGCCGGACGAGCAGCTGTACGGGCGCAGACAGGCTACTCCTCGACAAAGCGGTCAAATGACGTTGAATCGGGCCATCACGATCCTGCCCTGACTGCTCGTTGCCGGAGCTGACATCGTTTCCTATCGGAAGGAACTCGTCGCCTACCAAGCTATAGCCCTTGCTCTGGATTAGCTTGTCCCAGTTGAGCCGAAACCCGATCGTGGCGACATCATCGAACAGGCCGAGACTCTCGGCGGTCTTTGTGATGTTTGCCCATCGTTCACGCTGGGGATGCGACGAAGAGACCAGCAATTCCTTGCGATGCAGGATGGGAGGATTTAGCGAATCGGTATACGTACGGTGCCACGCTGGCGTCGCGGCGCCAGGCGGAAACACCCATGTTGCAGCCAGCACGGGGAAGGGTGAGTCAATGAAGTCGGGGTAGGAAAGCAGCGACAGACGACCCGTAACGACGTTGATCTTGGCAACGTTGGGTACATGTGAAAGCTGCGGCGGTAAGCCCTGGACAGCTCGACTTATGGCTTGGCGAGTTGTCGCATCCTGAATGGTCTCGACCGCCGACAGGTGAATGTAGAACTCGTCGGCGACTCTCTTGCCGGGCATGGTCATTTGCGATCCAATCTCTAGATTGGATCGTCTTGCAGCTCGCGATGGCTCCATGATTAGCTCCACGAAGTCACTCTGATTCAATTCCAAACTCGCGTAGTGTCAACTTCTGGCGACTTCCGAGCGAGCTTGGATCTACACGAAGCAGGTTACATCCGATGGACAGCGTTTGCGCTTGTGCTTGTAGCAGTCAGCGATGCATCCACTTCTAATGCCTGCTCCCACTGCGGTTCGGTCCTTCAGGCTGGCGGCGCGACGAGCGCAGCAGGAATGAACCCTTCATCCGTCAACGCACGTACCACGCCACGCAACAGCATGTTGTGGCTGAACCCGATGCTGTACTGCCGTGCACCGGGGTTGATGGGTTGCAGCATGCCGCCGTCCACCAGCTTGCGTATCTGGTAAGTGCGCTGGTTGGCGTTGAGGTCGGGCATGGCGGCTTCAAGGTCGCCCGCCTTCACCGTGCCAGCTTTGATGGTGGTGGTCAGCACCGCCTGTTCCAGCGGGGTGATCAGCTGCCGTTCGCGGGCGTAGTTCACCGCCGGCATCAGCACCTTGGCTTTGAGGTGTTCGTAGTCGGCCAGGCGGTCCACCTTGGTCAGTTCGTCGCGCACGCCGCTGAGCACATACACGCACCAGCGTTCCAGCGCTTCGTCGGTGCCCGCGTCTGCGTCGCCCAGCCGGGCGTAGTAGGCGTTGCGGTCTGCGCAGAACACAGCGGCGGGGTTCAGCAGCCGGCCCACCGCGTTCACGCGGAAGCCGTACTTGATGAGCATGGCGTAGGTGAGCAGGCGCACCACCCGGCCATTGCCGTTGCCAAACGGGTGCACCCAGGCGAACCGATGGTGCGCCAGAGCCACTTTCATAAGGTCGTATTTGGGCGGGTCCGCCCGGTTGATGAACGTGACCAGCTCGGTCATGTAGTCCGGCACCTGGGGTGCCTCGGGCGGCAGGTGTTCGGCCTGGGCGATCTTTACCGCGCCCTGGCGGTAGGCGCCGGGGTTGGTGTCGCCTTCTCGCTTGAGGCCGTCCACCGTGGTGGCGTGCAGGCCGCGCAACAAGTGCTCCGTCAACGGGGCGCCGGGCTCCACGCTGTCTTCCAACTGCTGCATGGCGTGCTCAATGTTGGCGATCTCCTGCAGCTGCTCGGACCGATTCGGGCCGTCGATGACCCTGGCCTCCACGTAGTCGGCCAGCGTGGTGTGGTTGCCCTCGATGCGTGCCGAGGCCAGGCTCTCCAGCACGTGGAAGACCTGCTTGAGCTGCATGAACACCGGCATCGGCGTGGTGCCCTGGATCTGCAGCCGCCGCAGGTGCTCCAAGTCTGTCAATACATCCAGCAGCGGTGAGTCAAAGCTGGGGTTCAGCAGCCGCAGCGGGTGGTGAACAAACTGAACCATGGTGACTGGTATCTGAAATTGGGTGGATGGATATCTGGACTCTAAGCCAAAAAATCCTTTTCGGATATGCGTTTATATATTTGGTGTGATTCGGATATCTGGAAAATTCCTGGTATCGGAACTGTAAGGGGCTGGGTGAGGAAGCTGGATCGGGTCGGTCTGCTGGCGCAGCGGAAGCGCAGGCATGTCGCCGTGGGTTGGGCTCCACCGCCACTCAGGGTTGTCGCTGTTGGGCTCTGTGATTTCCGCCGACGGGGATGCTTCCGGGTTGTACTCGCGGTCGATGAAGAGTGGATAGGACGCGGGGCCGCAGTCCAGCAGGCTGGCACAGACCAGTGCCTGAGTGGTGGGCACGTTGTACCGGAGGCTTTTGACGAAGGAGCGGCCCTGCCGTACCAGTGCCCCGACCAGTTGCCTGTCCCAGCCGTCGTCCACCGGTAGCCACTGCGCGGTGGTGAGCATGAGGGACAGTTCCACGATGCCCGGTGTGCCAGCTTCGTCCACCCGGAAGGTGGCCACCATGATCAGGTGCACGTCCGGCTCGGTGCCCCAGAGGGTGAGTTCATGTTCAAAGCTTCTGCCCAGGCGCCGATGAAGCACGTCGTCCAGCACGAAGGCTTGGTCCGGCACATGCTTGAAGACCGCCTTGTGCCCGAAGCGAGCAGGCGCAATTTCCTTGACCTCGGCCACCATGAGCAGCAGGGGCTGTGGTTGCCCGTGTCGCGGTGCTCCATGCGCCCACAGCCGTTGTCGGCGGGACTGGATGACGTCGCGCTGTTCCACAGAAAACACCTCGGGGATGTAGAGGCTGTCCAGCAGGGCGTGGCCGTGGACGCACTTGTTGTCGGCGGCCAGCAGCAGGAGTTTGCGCACGGTGCCCCAGGTGCGGCGGCCAGCGAACCCGGGTTTCCAGTGGGTCAGTTCGGCCTGGTCCCACAGGTAGTGGAGCAGGGCGCGCAGGCCAAGTCGGTGGCCGTGGGCGACCACGCTGCTGCTGGAACTGGCTGATGGGGGCTGCGCGGCCCGGCCGGGCAGTTTGGACATCGGAAAGTCGAGTTTGAGCGTCGTCATGCCGGTGGCCGGGTTTTCCACGATGGCGGTGCCGACCAATGGGCCGAGGCCGCTGAACTCTGCCGGTGGTTCGTAGGACGGACAGGTGGTGGCGTGTTGGCGGCCGGTGTTGGGCATGCGCTTGACCGTGAAACCGTTCAGGACGCGGGCCACGTACATGTCGATACCTGGCCCGCCAAGCTGGCACAGGCAGCGGGGGCGCGAGTGGTGCTCGTGCGCCTTGGCGATGGCGTCTGCGAAGCCAGGTTCGTCTCTCGCCCAGCGCTGATCGCCGATGGCGTAGGCCGCTTCCTGAACTGCAGTGGAGTTCATAGCACCACATCAGCGGGCAGGTGCAGCGCGTTCACGACCGCGCTGTGGGTCCTGCTGGGGCACCACCACCGGGCGATGAGACGGGGCGTTTTTGTCGTAGACGCGGACCTTGGGGTTCTGGCCGTCGCGGATGCGCTGGGCGAGCTTTTCGGCGGCGGCCACCATGACGGCTTCGCGCCGCTTCTCGGGCACCCGGTTGGCCACAAGGATGGCTTCGATGGCGGCCAGCACGGTCTTTCGACCACCGCTGCCGCGACCCGACGGTTTGTCGGCATTGGTGACAGCAGTGGGTGCGCTGGTGTCCCGGTGGGGTTCGATGCGGTTGATCTGGCGCAGTTCGCGTTCCACCTTGAGGCGCTCCAGGTCGGCCGGGTTGGGTTCGTAGCCCAGGGTCTTCACACCACGCGTTGCGGCTTCTAGCCAGACCAGGCGGCGGAAGTCTTCGCTGCCTGTGACCCGCAGGGACCGCCAGTTGCGGGCTTCGGCTACGTCGACCATGGAGCGGGCCACCGAGGGGCTGTTGGTGTCCGTTGCCAACCGGAAGGTGGATTCGGTGAATGCAACGCGTGAGGTGTCGCCCCGGAAGCGGTATTCGGTCAGGCCGAGGCTGACATCGCCCAGCGCGACTGGGGCGCGTTTGATGATGTAGCGGTCCACCAAAGCGGCTTCCAGCCGGGCGACGAGGGCTTCGCGTTCGGCCTGCGCGTCCATGCGGGCGCCTCTTTGCGGGCTGAATGCGTCGGGTGTTTCCAACCCTTTGTCTTTGGCCGGCAAGGGGATGACATTCGACTCCGCCGTCTGGCGTGCTGGATCGGTCTTTGCCGGTTTCGTTTGCGGTGCAGTCGCGGGAGGCTGGGCATCACGGGATTCGTCCCGCTGCCATTGGCCGTCTATCTTGTGGACGAAGGACTTTTGCCCTCGCACATCCACGACGACGAACCGGTTGGCACCGAGCTGGTCGGCCTTGGCCACTATGTCCTGGTAGCGGTCGGTTCTGTAGGTGAGTTCGGCGAACGGGTCGCGCAGTTCGTACCGCTCACCCGGCTCTGGCTCGGGCGTCTGGAAGGTCCGGATGGCGACGGCGGCGCGATCTACGGGTTCCACCGTGCCGCCCAAGGTGGCGTTGGTGTTGGCCGTGGTGGTGTCCATGCGCCGGGCCGGTGCAGCTCTTTCGTCCATGGTGGTCTCCTTCGGTGGCTATTGCCAGCAGGTGGGGTTTCAAGGTTGGGGTGGGGCTGAGGCCTGGACGGAGACCGGTGGCACCCGGTACACCTCGATCTCGACGCGGCGGTTGATACTTCTGCCGCGCGGGTTGCCGTTATCTGCGAGGTGGTCGCCGCTGGGCTGGTGGGTGGTGCGGATGCGAGCGGCGTCCACGCCGGCTGCAACCAGGTAGTCGCGCACGGCGTTGGCCCGTGCCTGTGCGATACGGCTTTCGGCCGATGAATCGGTGGTGCCGTCGGTGCGCCCCCTCAGCACCACGAGCGGCGCGGCCTTGGCTTCTTTCACCAGAGTGGATGCGTCTTCGGTGGGGATCGAGACCCGGGTGCTGTTGAAACCGAAGTGGACGATGCGCACGCTGTTGGCTTGCGCCTTCTCCTGGATCGACGCCATCAGCTGCTGGCGCGCGGCCATGTGAGCCAGCGTGGCGGTGGTGATCTCGGCGAGGCGGCTGGATTCGTTGGCCTGGATGCGGGTGTTCTGCAAGTCGTTCTTGCACACCTGCAGTTCGATGGCCATTTGCGCATTGGCGGGCCGCTTCTGAGATTCGTCCACGGTGGGGGGCTTGGGCGGTGAGCTGCAGGCGCCCAGCAACGTAAGGCTCGCTAGGGTCAGCGCGGTGCGCGAGGTCAGGTGGGTGGTCATGGCTGTTCCTCCAGGGTTTCGAGCCGGATGGGTTCTGTGTTGCTGGTAGCGGACGGTGCGGAAGTAGTGTTTGGGGTGGACTCGACCTCATCGACCTCATCGACCTCATCGACCTCATCGACCGGCTCGATGGACCCGCCTTCACCAACGGTTTCCAGCCTGTAGTCAAAGAAGCCGATGCAGGTCTCCGCCAGCTTCTCGGGTGGACCTTCCATCTGGTCTTTGGTGAGCTTGACGTCGTGATTCAGAACGCCGATGTCCAGGCTGGTCTGCCCGGGGGGAAGTTCGTCTTCGGCGAAGCGCCACCGCTGCTGGACTTTGGCGAGGTGCTGATCCATGTTCATCTGCGGCACCTTGGGGGCGGGCAGCAGACGGTCGGTGAACGCCTTGTCTTGGAAGTAGCGGATCTTCTCGCCGAGGATGGGCTTGCAGTTCTCGAAGATCACCACCAGCCGTTCGGAGCCCAGCTCCTTGAACTCTTGCGGCAAGAGCAGGGACCGCCGCTGCTCGCTTTCGTTGCGGCTGACAGTGCTGTGTCCGTGTCCGCTGAAGGAGCGGCTCCGGCCACGGGAAGTGACGCGCTCCGTGAAATGACCCAGCATGGCGCTGTACTCGTCGGCGTCACGCTGCTCGCGCGGGGCGAAGAGAATCTGTAGGCCGTGGTTGGTGGCGAAGGTGCGGGCTACCTTGTCGCCGTAGACCGCGTCCAGCTGCGACATGGCCTGCACCACGGTGAGCAGGCGCAGGTTGTAGCCGGCCAGGAAGGCGGCTGAGTGCGTGATGATCCCCACGCGGCCCATGGCGGTGAACTCGTCGTTCACCAGCAGGCACTGGTACTTGAGCGACGGGTCGTGCTCCGGAAGCTGCTGCGTATTGAGGCTGACCAACTGGGAGAAGAACAGGGTGAGCAGCGGCCGTGCATTGGCCAGCCGGTGCGGCGGAATGCGCACGTAGACCGACATGCGCTGGCGGCGCAACTGGCTCAGGTCGAAGTCGTCGGCGCTGGTGGCGGCATCGACCACCGCATCCGCAAAGATCGTCAGCGGTGCGTGAAAAGTGGCCACCACGCTGGCGAGCGTGTTCTCCGAGTTGCACAGCAGGCGCTGCAGAGCATCCAGACATTCTTCGGAGAACGGCTTGCCCGCTTCCTTGCGTTGTTCGATCAGCCCGCTGAGGTGTTCTTTCAAGGGGCGCCCTTGCCCGGAAGACTGCCGCAGCATTTCACCCACCGTGCGGGGCAGCTCGGGCGTTTCCAGCAAAAGCAAGCCCAGGCCGAGAAAGAGGTTGCGTGCCTGGTCGTTGAAGAAGGCTTCGGACGAGGTGCCGCTGCCGTCGTTAGGGAAGAACACCTGGCCGATACCCAGCAGGTCGCCGACCCGGTGCAGCGGGCTGGTGCGTACTGCCGTCAGCGGGTTCCAGCGGTGACTGCGGGCCTGTTCGTCGAACGGGGAGAAGGCGTAGACCGCCTGGCCATGGGCGGCGCGATAGCCCGCCGTGATGGCGTGGTTTTCGCCCTTAATGTCGAGCACGACCACGGAGTCGGGCCAGTTGAGCAGGTTGGGAATCACCACGCCCACACCCTTGCCGCTGCGGGTGGGGGCCGACAACATCACCGACAGCTGGCCGGGCAGGGCGAGGTACCGGCCTTTGAATCGTCCGATGAGGATGCTCGGAGTTCCAGGGTTTTTGGCCGAATCAACAAGCCCAGCGCAGGCCACTTCGCCAGACGAGGCGAAACGCGCGTCGCCATGCAAGGCCCGGCGTGGCCGGGCCGCTGCGATGAGAGCGCCGGGCAGGATGACCAGCAAGCCAGTGCCGGACAGGGCCATGGCGGTGAACAGGCGCTGGCGCAAAACAGCATCGTCTGAATAGAGCTGCCAGTAGGTGGTAATGCTGCTCCACCGGGCCTGCCTGGGGTCGGCCTTGCTGAGCAGCAGAAACAACACCCCCGAGACGTAGACCGTCGCACAGAGCAGGGCAGTGGCCACGACCGCTGCGAAGGCGCCAGCGGCAACCCGTCGGCCCACGGACCAGGCGGTGAAGGGCAAGGCCAACGCCTGGCTCATGATGACAACCCTTCGCTCGCGGCAGCGCCAGGCTCCTGCAGGGTGCTGGCGCGCAGCGGGTTGAGACTGGCGGCATGGTGTCTGCGCCGGGGTTCGTAGGCCACATCAGCGATGAAGCGGCCCCGTTCGTCCCGGTCGAACTGCACGATGACATCGATCACGATGCGCAGCAGACCCTTGATCTCGTCCATGCGCAGGCCGCCACCTGCTCCACTTTCGCGGATCATCAGCGACATCTGTTCCAGCGCCAGATCGCAGCTGCCGGCGTGCACGCTGGTGATGCTGCCCGGGTGGCCCGAGGCGGCCAGACGGATGAACGAGAAGCACTCTTCACCGCGCAGCTCGGCCAGAAAGATGCGGTCGGGCTTCATGCGCAAACAGGCTTCCAGCAGAGACTTGGCGGTGACCCGGGCCGTGCCCTGGGCGTCCTTGCTGTAAAAAAGGTGAACCACGTTGGGGTGGTTGGGCAAGGTCAGTTCGGCGGTGTCCTGAATGGTGATCAGGCGCTCGTGTTTCGGCACCTCTTCGACCAGCCCTTTCATGAAGGTGGTCTTGCCCGATCCGGTTTTGCCGCTGACCACTATGGTGCGGTGGTGGCGCACCGCCAGGCGCATGAAATCGGCGTATCGGCCAGCGGCTTTCAAGGCCAACAGTTCGCGCTCAAAGGGTTGCAGGCCGTCGTTGTGTTCAGGGTTTGGTGCGCTGGTTTTTTCGCCCACGCGGCCAAACAGGCCGTCCTGCTCGAAGTCACTCAGCCGGAGCACCACATTCGACGGCTTGCGGATGGTGATGGACACGGTGCCGCGCGGCACAGCGGGCGGTATGGCGAACTGGATGCGCTCGCCGGTGGGCAGCGTGGCCGACAGCAGCGGGCGTTCCTGGTTGATCTGCTGATCGCAGTAGGTGGCCAGCGCCGTGGCCAGGGACAAGCAACGCTCCTGTGTCATGGCCGGTGCGTTGACCGCTTGCCAACCATGGACCGTTTCCACCTGCAGCTCGCCGGGGCGGTTCACGCAGACCTCCAGCACGCCAGGGGCGTCCAACTGCTCGCGCAGCGGGCGCAGGAACTCCACCACCGAGGTGGCATCGCCGCACCAGCCGTCGAGCGGGTCTTCTTCAATGCCGGGCAGGGTGTTCATCGCCTTCACCTTTCCCGCGGCTGGAGTTCGTAGACCGAGGAAAAGTCCACGTCGCGGGCGACGTAGATGCCGACGATGCCGCCCTGGTTCTGGTACAGCAGGGGCGGGATGTTGATGGTGCTGTCCAGCACCTTCTCGGCCAGCTTGCTGGTGTTGTCGGTGGTGGACGGCAGGACGATGGTGTCGGCCTGCTGGTCTTGCGTCTGGTTCTGGATGACCAGCTTGACCGAGTCGTCGATCAGCGAGAGCAGCATGGCGGCGCCGATGCGTTCACCCCAGCGGTTGTCCACGAAACCATTAATGCCGGACTCGCCGAGCTGACCAGTGCCGGGCGACTCGATGTCCACCGTCACGCCATGGGGTGTTCGCACCCGGGTCCACAACACCGGTATGCGAACCATGCCGGGGCGGACCGACGAGATGCGGTATTCACCGTCCAGGTGTGAGCCGCGTTCGATCAGCAGCACGCGCCCGTTGTCGCCGTACACGTTGCGCTGCACCTGGCAGCCCACCAGGCCTGACGTGGCGCTGATCACCCTGGTTTTGAGAGCGCAGGTGAAGGCCGTGCCCTTGGGCAGCGTGAGGCTGCGGTCGCCCAGCGTGCTGGCCGCGACCTTGGGGGTGGCGGAGCCTTGCAGTTGACCGCCGAACAGGCCTGCAGAAGGCGCAGGCAGACCCGCGCCCGGTGAGGCCCCTGCCATAGAGCCGAGGGCGCCAAGGTTGGCCGTATCGCCACCTTGACCACCGGCCATCGCCGTGCTCTGGGTCAGGTTGTCGAGCAGGCCCTGCAGTTGTCTCTGGTAGGCCTGCAGGTTGCGACTGGTGTTGGCCACTGGATCGTCCGGGTCGGCCGAGGCGTCGCCGGGACCCGTTGCATTCGGCAGACCCGCTGAGCTGGAGTGCCCGCCAGGACGAGAAGACACGATCAGCACCGGGGCATCGTCTGCAGAGAGGCCTTTGGGCGTCGCAGGCCCACCGCTGCGCACCCCAATGGGCTCACCCACCTCGTGGGTCGGTAGCAAAGCTGGCACACGCGGCGCAGGTGGAGCCGTCATGTCCAGTGCGCGTGTCCCGGCGCTGGCGGCGGAGGGTTTGTCCCGCACCAGCTTGGCGTCTTCGTCTGTTGCCGGTCCGCCTGTGATGTAGCGGTTGATGGCAAAGCCCGCGAAAAGCACCAGGGTCAGCACCATCATGACGAGCCCCAGCGCGCCCTTGCGCGACCAGTTGGTACTGCGTGCGGCCGTCACTTGGGGGATACCGGGTTCACCCGGGAGCGGGGTGATGGTGTTGCCGTCAGGGGGCTCTGGTGTGGACGGGTTCTGGGCGTTGGCTTGATCGTTCATGGCCTGACTCCGGTGGGACGGTTGTCGAGAGAGGCGTTGGCAGCCTTGAGCACCCGCTGCACACCCGGGACAGTGGTCGCACCTTCCGCCGGGGCGCCATCCAGATCAAAGGCCTCGTTCCAGATTCCTACGACCGCGTTGCCCGCTCGCAGCATCAGTTGTCGGCTGACGCGGTCCACCACCAGCAGGTCGTCTTCCATCCGGGCGTTGACCAAGGTTTCGCTGCCATCGCCGAGCACATGGAAGACGGCTGGAACTTCGCGGTTGCCCGGAAAGCGCAGGTAGGTGAATCGCCCGTCGTCGTAGACCAGCGTCGGCACGATGTCTTGCGAGCCCGCACCTTCGGCCAGCGAATACAGGGAGTTCATCACCGTGGGGCTGGCCTGCAGGCGTTCAGCAACCACCTGTTGTGGCGTCGGATGAGACGGCAGCGGAGGCAAGGCGGCGAGTGCAGAGCGGTCTTTTGCTGACAGACCCGAGGCGGGCTTGGGTTGTGCTGGCGCCTTGAGGGTCAAGCGGTAGACGGGCTGTTGTCGGTCGCCGTCGGGCAGGACCACGAAACGCAGCGCATGCGTGCGCCGGTCCGTGACCACGGCCAGGTTGTTGGGCGCGTCCGCGCCAGACTTGGCTTTGACGAACAGATTTCGTCCACCTGGCTGAGCCGCCACGCACCAGACGGCATCTGCCTTGCTGCAATCGCCGCCTTGGCCTGCGGCCACCTCGGTGATCACTTCGTCTTGGGCGAGCACCACCAGGGTCACCATGCCCCGTTTGACGGGGACGGTCACCACCGCCGCTGGGTCGTAGACCACGTCGCGCAGGCGCGGGTCGGCTGACTTCGGATTCGTTTGAGCGAACAGGCTCAAAGACGCGGCGCAGGCAGCCAGTAGCGTCAAGGCAGTGCGCTTCATGGCCGTGCTCCCGCTGCCTGTGTATTGATCTCAGGGTCTGACCGGTAGGCGGTGACCACGAAGCCGAAGGGGTTCTCCAGCCGATCCGCTTCTTTGGCGAGCACCTTGGGCTGGTACTGGTAGACGATGCTGGCCACGTGGCGGGTCGTGACGTCTGGCAGGTTGCGGTCGGTCAGGCGAACCACTTTGTCGTAAGTGACCGTGGCGTCGCTCAGGTTGCCGCTTCGCCCGGAAGCCCGCAGGCGCACCCCCACGATGTTGATGCGCCATTCCTCAGCGGCGCCGATCTTCTTCTGCAGCGCGCCGTCGCCTTCGAACTGACGGTTGTATTCGGCGAAGACACCCGGCACGGCCATGCGCGCCACCTGGTCAAAGTCGCGCTGCAGGAACATCCAGCTGTAGCTTTCGCGTGCACGCACGAAGGCCGCCAGGTTGTGCTTGTCCAGCGCCTCCATCGCGGGAATGGTTTCTTCGCTCAGCCGCTGCTGGATGGTGGTTTCGCCAGTGACGCGGTCCACCACGATGGGAATTTCCACCACGCGGCGCAGCGGCCCCTGCACGAACACGGCAGCAATGCCGATCAAGCCGAGCACCAGCCCGGCCACCGCGACCCGCCAGGCCCTGCGCTCCGAGCGTTCGAGCATCAGCGCACGGTCGATTTCCCAGTCGCGGTTCGCGTTGAATGGCGCCGATTCGGCCTCGTTCAAAGGCTCCGGGGGCCGTTTCGGCCATGCGGCGGCTTTACCTGACATCAGGATGGCACTCATGGGGTTCTCCGTTGGGTCTGGGTGGTGGCGGGACTCAGACGGGTTTACGGCAGAAAGTCCGCCACCTTGCCGGTGCGGCCGAGCATTTCGTACTGCCGTTCGCGCTCACGAGATCGGGCAATGCGTTCTTCGCTGTCGGCCATGCCTTGCAGCATCTGCACTTGCGACACCTCGTGTGCGAGCAGGGCGTTTTCAGCGCCGATGCGGGCCTGGATTTCCTGCACCGACTTCTGGTCGGTGGTCGCGTTGATCTGGGTCATCAGCGACTGGATCTGCGTAAGTCGGCCCGCCGCAGTCTGCATGGCGTCTTGCAGCAGCCCTTTTTGTTGATAGGGCTGAGCCAGAGCGGCCTGGCACTGGGTGCGTGCGTCGCCTGTGAGGTCCATGCAGTTGTAGATCATGCTCACGTCGCGCAGCACCTTGGCCGTGGCGTTGAGCCCGCTGTAGCCCGACGTGTTGACCGCGTTGAGGTAGGTGAAGGCCTCGGCCGGGATGTAGTTTTTCAGCAGTGGGTTGTTGAACACATCGCCCAGGTTCCGGATGCCGTTGATGCTCTCGATTTGGGTTTGCAGTTGTCGAATCTGTTGAATCTGGTTGTTGATCTTGGTGATGTCGTTGATGACCTGCTGCACGGTCTGAACCAGGTTGGCCACGTCGATCACGGGGATGCCGGTGGCTCGGGCCTGGGTTGCGCCCAGAGCAATGAGGACGGCAGCGGCAACTTTGAGGCGGGTGTGCATGGTGAACTCCTTGGTGGGTGGGGTGGTCAGGACCGGCCGCGTTGGGCGGCGAGTTTGTAAGCGGCGGAGCG
>Ga0209066_10002282_pt1 | contig 23540 bp, 20 predicted proteins | sample All_14_2_FD_187198 | JGI IMG/M metagenome (GOLD analysis project Ga0209066, IMG submission 187198) | Freshwater microbial communities in response to fracking from Pennsylvania, USA - Allegheny Zone_MetaG_DW_15 (SPAdes) (version 2) ... | reverse complement strand
GGAAGGCGGCGCGGAGGTTCAGCGACCGACCGCGCCCGCCGAAGAGCACCGCCATCGCGACGACGTTGCCGAGCAGGCCGACGACGCCGAAGAGCAGCAGCTCGCCGCTCGGGATCTCGGGCGGCGCCGCGAAGCGCCGGATCGCCTCGACGACGACGAACACGCCGACGGCGATCATGAGCCCCGCCTGGAGGGTCGCGGCGACGACCTCGAGACGCTGGAGCCCCCACGTGCGCCGCGCGGTCGGCGGGCGACGCACGAGCGTCGCGGCCGTGAGCGCCACGAGCAGTCCGACCGCGTCGGTCACCATGTGGGCGGCGTCGGTGAGCAGGGCGAGGGAGCCCGTGAGCCACGCCCCGACGAGCTCGGCGACGAGGACCGATGCGGTGATCCCGAAGGCGATCGCGAGCCGCCCACGACCGGCGGCGGCCTCGTGGTCGTGCGCGTGCCCGGCCCCGGCGGCCTCGTGGTCGTGCCCGGCGCCCATCAGCGACCCCCCGCCCGCGCGCGACGAGACAGGGGACGGCGCGCATCCGCGTGCTCGTGCGGGTCGACGGCGAGGGCGACCGAGAGGAGGTCGTCGATGGCGTGGCCGAGGGCCGCGCTCGCGAGCTCGTAGCGCACCTGCCGCCCCTCCGGCTCGGCGACGACGATGCCGCAGTCGCGCAGGCACGCGAGGTGGTTCGAGACGTTCTGCCGCGTCAGGCCGAGCTCGTCGGCGATCGCCGCCGGATAGCCGGGGGCGTCGTGGAGCCGGACGAGGATCCTGGCCCTCGTCGGATCGGCGAGGGCGCGCCCGATCCGCGCGATGGCGTCGACGCTCGTCTCGATCCTGAGCATGGCATCAGAGTACAGCCGATGCTGTCCATACAGCAGGGAATGGACTGTCGCGATCGCCCCGACGCGGCCCGCTCCCGGCGCGCCCGGCGCCGAGCGCTCGGCTCCCAGCGCTCGGCTACCAGCGCTCGGCGCCCGCGAGCGAGGTCGGCGCCGGGCGCAGCCCGAGCAGGCGCCGCCCCCTGGCGAGGTCGTAGGTGTGCTCGAGACCGAGCTGCCTGACCGCATACCGCGTGACCGCGGGGCGCCGCCCGGCCGCCAGGGCCGCCGACTCGGCGAGGCCCGCGGCCGCGAGCGCGACCGGCATCGGCACCGCCGCGATCCGCGCCGGCCGACCGCGGCGGGCGAGGAACTCGGCCACGACGTCCGCGAGCACGACGTCGCCGTCGTCGCCGACGTTCACCACCCCCGCCGCCTGCGGCCGGTCGAGGCCGGCGATGGCGGCATCGACGAGCGCGTCGATCCGCGTGAGCGTGTGGCGGGCGCGACCACCGTCCGGCAGGCGCAGCCGCCCGCGGCGCACGGCCGCCTCGACCCGCGGCAGGAGGGTGCGATCGCCGGGACCGTAGACGGCGTGCGGGCGCAGCACGAGCGCGCCGGTGTCCGCGAGCAGGGCCTCCGCCGCCGCCTTCGACGCCGCGTACGGGCTCGAGTGCCGCGCGGGGATCGGGGCATCCTCCCGCTCGCGCACCGTCGGCCGCCCGCGCTCGGTCACGCTCGAGCTCGAGATGTGGACGACCCTGGCGCCCGGCAGCGCTGCGAGGACCGCGGCCGTCCCGTCTCGGTTCGCCGCCATCGCCGTCGCGCGCGGTGCCCAGTCGTCGGCGAGGGCCGCGGCGTGCACGACCGCGTCGGCCTCGATCCGGCCGGGCGGCGGCGATGGCAGGGTCCACACCGCGTAGGCCGCCCTCGGCGAGGGGTGCGACCAACCGGACGGGGTCCGCCCGAACGCGAGCACCTCGTCGCCGCGCTCGGCGAGCGCCGTCGCGATCGCACCGCCGACGAAGCCGCTCGCGCCGGTGACGACCACTCTCACCCGCGCGTCCCCGCTGCGGACCCCGCGCCGGGCCCCGCGTCGGCGGGCGGCAGCAGCGGTGCGAGCGCGACCGCGAGCGCGGCGCGGTCCGGCTTCGCCCCGCGGCCGGCACGCGGCAGCGCGGGGATCGCCACGACGAGGTCGGGCAGGCACGCGACGTCGATGAGCGCCGGGAGCGCGGCGACGACGACGACGGCGAGCGGATGCGCGGGATCCCCGGCGGCGGGCGGCGGCGGGCCCTCGGCCGGCACGACGGCGAGCACGAGCCGGTCGTCGCCGATCGCGTCAGGCACGCCGACGAGGAGCGCCTCGGCCACGCCGGGCACCGTCGTGACGACCGGCTCGACGAGCCCCGGGTAGACGTTCGTCGTGCCGCGGATGAGCATGTCCTTCGCGCGGCCCTCGAGCACGAGCCGGCGGCGACCGGCCGGGCCTGGCTCGATCCGCGCGAGGTCCCCGGTGCGCAGCTCGGCGATCCGGTCGACGAGGAGCCCGGCCGGCCGGCCGCTCGGCGCCGGCGGCGCGGCATCAGGATCTCGGGCGGGGCCGGGATCTCGGGCGGGGTCGGGATCGGCCGCGGCCAGGTAGCCGAGCGCGAGGCCCGGCCCGGCGAGGACGAGCTCGCCGTCGTCGACGCGCGCGAGCGCGGAGGGGGCGAGGTCGCCGACGAGGTCACCGTCGCCGACGAAGGCGAGCTTCTCGGCGCCATCGGCGATGGCGACCGGGAGGATCTCGGTCATCCCGTAGACGGCGAGCAGGCGCGCCCCTGGCAGCACCTCGGCGACGCGCCGCAGCAGCGGGCCGAGCACGGGCGCGCCGCCGACGAGGATCGCGCGCGGCGTCGGCCGCGCCGACGGCGGCATCGCGGCGAGCGCGTCGAGGATGCGCGCGAGCGCGGCGGGGACGGCGAAGAGCACGTCGACGCCGGCGATCGCGCGGAGGTACCGCTCCGGCCTCGCCCCCGGGTCGAGGCCCGGCTCGGGAAGCACCCAGTGCGCCCCGGCGATGAGCGCAGGCACGCCGACCATGAGCTGGTCGGTGAGCACGACCTCGCCGGGCGCGATCGCCGCCGCCGCCGCGAAGTCGCCGAGCCCGGCGCCGAGCGAGCGACGGGAGTGCACGACCGCCTTCGGCGCCTCCGTCGTGCCGCTCGTGAAGATGACGAGGGCCGGCGCCTCGGGGTCGCCGAGCGGGCCGGGCAGCGCGGCCGCGCGCGCGAGCCGGTCGAGCGGGTGCGCCGCAGCCGGCACGCCGGGCAGCCACCGGCCGGCACGGACGTGCCGCGCCTGCGGCACGATCGAGGCATAGGGCGGCAGCACGATCCCACGGCGGCGGGCGAGCCGCGCGAGCGGGCCGGAGGAGACGGCGTAGAGCAGCGACTCGGCGGCGACCCACCGCGGCTCGGCGAGCGCGGTGCGGGTGCGAAACAGCGACTCCCCCGCGCCGGGGTCGGCGAAGACGACGGTGCCACCCGCCGCGATCGCGCCGAGGGCGAGCACGACCGCGTCGATGCCCGGCCGCACCGAGAAGAGCATCCGCTCGGCGGCGGCGAGCACCGCCGCGAGGAGGTCGACGCTCACGGCCGCCCGTCCGCCGCGGCGACGGCCACCCGCAGCCGCGCATACGACGGGATGAGCACGCCGCCGGCCGCGCGGCGGTCGACGATCCGCAGGTCGCCGGCCGCGAGGAGCGCGTCGAGGGTGGCGCGCACCTGCGCCATCGCGAGGGGCGCGCCGAGGCAGAAGTGCACGCCGGCGCCGAACCAGAGCTGCTTCAGCGAGGCCGCCGGGTTGCCGTCGGGGTCGAAGCCGCCCGCGGCGGCGTTCGCGGCGAAGGTCGCGAGGATGACGCGGTCGCCGGGGCGCACCGCCACCGAGCCGATCGTCCCCGGCGCGACGACCGATCGCAGCATGACCGGCGACGGAGTCGTCACGCGCAGGCCCTCGGCGATCGCCGCGTCGGTGCGGTCCGGCGTCTCCCGGAGCCGCCCCATCCAGCCGCTGTCGATGAGGAGCGCGATCATGCGCGGCAGGAACGCGACGATCGTCTCCGTGCCCGTGAGCACGAAGGCGCCGACGGCGCCCATCGCCTCCGCCTCCGAGAGCCCGAGCGCGCGCATCCGGCCAGGCACGGTCGACTCGTCGCCGGCGTAGGCGGCGCGCGCGTGCACCGCGAGCTCGGCGAGGATCGCGCGGGCGGCGGCGGCCTCGCGCTCGGTGAGGCGCGGCCGCTGCAGGCGCACCGAGCGGGTCACCGAGCTCACCCGGTCGAAGAGCGCCTCGTCGACCGCGCCCGGCCGCAGCCCGACGAGGCTCGTGATGACCCGGCTCGCGTTGCGCTTCGCCTCGACGAGCAGGTCGACGGTCTCGCCGGCGCGCAGCCGCGCCGTGAGGTCGGCGAGCGCGTCGGCGAGGTGGGTCTCGACGAGCGCCCCGACCGCCGCCGGTGCGAAGAGCGGGGCGAGCCGGCGGCGCAGCGCGAGATGCTCATCACCCTCCATGTTCAGCAGCACGGCGGGCCCGAGCACCGGCGTCCACAGGTCGGATGGGCTGCCGGGGCCGGTCTTCGTGAACCGGTCGGCGTCCATGAGCACGCCGCGCAGGAGCTCGGCGTCCCTGACGACGACGCCGAGGCGCGGCACGCGCTGCACGGGCCGACGCAGCAGCCCGAACGCGGGGACGGCGATAGGGTGCGCGGCGCGCAGCACCCGCGCATCCCGTCGCGTGGCGAGCTCGCGCGCGCGATCCTCCTCGGTGGCGCCGGTCATCGGATGTCCACCACCGCGGGCCGGTAGGCGTGGTCCTTGTACCAGAGCAGCGTGCGGCGCAGCCCCCACGCCTGCACCCGCCGCGACGAGCCGAAGACGACGACGTCGTGCCTGCGGGCGTATGCCGGCGTGAGCATCCTGACGGCGTTCACGAGCGCGCGATCCTCGTGGAGCTCCTCGATGCGCGTGCGCGGGAAGCCGCCGGCGGCGAGGTAGCAGGCCGCCGTGATGCCGACGTTGCACCCCGCGGCCATCATGTACGGGCCCTTCGCGCCGGCGAGCCGGTTGCCTGGGCGGATGCGGCCGAAGGCCTCGGCGAGGCCGACGGCGCCGACGAGCGCGGCGCGGGTCGGCCAGCCGAGCCCCTCGTCGCGGCGGGGGCGCAGGTCGCCGGAGACGAGCGCGAGGCCGAGCCCGCCCTCCGCGCGCGGGGTGAGGGCGTGGCGGATGCGCGCGGTCCAGTCGGCCCGCGGCAGGCAGTCCGCGTCGGTGCGGGCGAGCATCGTCGCGCCGCGCGCGATCGCCTCCCGCAGCCCCGTGTCTGCGGCCGCGCCCGTGCCCTTCTGCGCCTCGTCGACGACGTGCCAGTCGGTCAGCCCCCGCTCGGCGGCGAACCGGCGGACGACGTCGCCGGAGCCGTCGGTCGAGCCGTTGTCGACGAAGACCGCGCCGAACGCCCGGTCGTCCTGCGCGGCGAGCGCCTCGAGCGTCGGACGGATCCCCGCGGCCTCTTGGAAGACGGGCACCGCGACCCACAGCGCCGGCGCGGTCACACCCGCACCGCCATGAGCCCGAGCGAGATGCCGCCGGCGAGACCGATGAGCACGGCGAGGTCGCCGTCGGCGAGGATGCCGCGCTCGCGCGCCCGCACGAGCTGCAGCGGCAGCGACACGGAGGCGAGGTTGCCGTGGTCGGCGATCGTCACGACCGTGCGGTCCTCCGGCACGCCGAGCCGCGCCATGATCGGCGGCAGGAACGGCAGCGAGACCTGGTGGATGCCGACGAAGGCGACGTCGTCCCACGTGATCCCCGCCTCGTCGAGGAAGTCGAAGACCGGCTGCGGGCCGAGGTCGAGGAAGGCGCGCTGCAGGGCGGAGCCGTCCATGTCGAAGTAGGCATACGCGTCGTCGTGCGGGTTCATCGTGCCGCCGGTGGGCAGCGTGCCGACCTGCCAATGCCGCGAGACCGCGTGGAAGCGGCTCGCGAGGATCCGGCGATCCGGGTCGCTCGTCGCCTCGACGATCACGGCGGCGCCGCCGTCGCTCATCGTGTAGCCGGGGAAGCCGCGGAGGTAGTCCTCGCGACCCCGCAGATCCCACCGCACCGCGTGCGATGGCTGCTCGCCGCTGGCGACGAGCACCCGCCGATACTGCCCAGCACGGATGAGCGCGTCGGCGACCTGGATGCCGTTGAGCATCGAGTTGCAGGCGTTCTTCACGTCCATCACCGGCGCATCCAGGCCGAGCTTCGCCGAGACGATGTGCGAGGTCGCCGGCTCGATGAGGTCCTGGGTGGCGCTCGCGAAGACGACGAGATCGATCGGGCCAGGGCTCTGCGCGAGCGCGTCGCGCGCGGCGGCGACCGCGAGGTCGGAGGCCTGCGCCCCCGCCGGCCGCACGTGCACGCGCTCGACGCCGGTCATCCGCCGGATGAGCCCGGTCGCGGGCCGCACGCGCCGGTTGCGCTCACGCAGCTCGCGCTCGGTCTCGGCCGTGCTCCGCGTCGTCTCGGGCAGGTGGACCGCGACGGCGGCGAGGCGGGAGGCGGCGTTGGGCACGATGGCGAGCCTATCGACGGCGGCGGCCGCGAACGCGATCGGGCTCCCGATCACCCGTCGAGCCGCTCCCCCACCTCGAGCCAGCGCTCCTCGAGCGCGTCGCGCTCGGACTCCTGGGCGGTGATCGTCGCCATCCGCGCGCCGAGCCCGACGTAGTCCGATTGGTCGTGGTCGGCGAGGGCTGTCCGCGCGGCGTCGATGTCGGCGGTGAGCTTCGCGATCCGCCGATCGAGGGAGGCGAGCTCCTTCTCGAGCGCGCGCCGCGTCGCCCCATCGAGCGTCGAGGCGCCGCCGGCACCGGCCGTCGGCGCCGCCGGGGTCGCGGGCGCGCCCACGGGCTCCGCCGCGCGCACCCGGAGGTACTCGTCCACGCCGCCGGGCAGATGGCGCAGCCGCCCGACCCCGTCGGCACCGCCGAGCACCGCGTACTGCTGGTCGGTGACCCGCTCCATGAAGTACCGGTCGTGGCTGACGACGATGAGCGTGCCCGCCCACGAGTCGAGGAGGTCCTCGAGCGCGGCGAGCATGTCGGTGTCGAGGTCGTTCGTCGGCTCGTCGAGGATGAGCACGTTCGGCTGGTCGAGGAGGATGAGCAGGAGCTGGAGCCGGCGCTGCTGGCCGCCGGAGAGGTCCTTCACCGGGGTGGAGAGCTGCGCGGACGAGAAGCCGAGCCGTTCGAGCAGCTGGCCGGGGGTCAGCTCCTGCGCCTTCGACCCGGCGCCGAGCGTGTAGCTCGTGCGCAGCCCGGCGATGACGACGCGCACCGGGTCGTCGAGGTGCTGCTCGAGCTCGTCGAGACGCTGGGTGAGCGAGGCGACGCGGACGGTCTTGCCGCGCTTGACGCGCCCCGCGGTCGGCTCGACGGTCCCGGTGATGAGCCCGAGCAGGGTCGACTTGCCGGCGCCGTTGACGCCGAGGATGCCCGTGCGCTCGCCTGGCGCGATCCGCCAGGTCACGTCGCGGAGCACCTCGCGGGCCGGCGTCGCCTCGCCGGCCGGGTAGGTCACGCCGGCGTCGAGGAGGTCGACGACGTCCTTGCCGAGCCGCGCGACCGCAAGCGACTGGAGCGAGACGGCGTCGCGCAGCTCCGGCACATCCGAGATGAGCGCGTTCGCCGCGTCGATGCGGAACTTCGGCTTCGAGGTGCGTGCCGGCGCGCCGCGGCGCAGCCAGGCGAGCTCCTTGCGGGCGAGGTTCTGGCGGCGCGCCTCGCTCGAGGCCGCCTGCCGGTCGCGCTCGACGCGCTGGAGGATGTAGGCCGCGTAGCCGCCCTCGAACGGCTCGACGAGCCGGTCGTGCACCTCCCAGGTCGTCGTGCACACCTCGTCGAGGAACCACCGGTCGTGGGTGACGACGAGCAACGCGCCGGCGCCGGCCGGCCAGCGGCGCCGGAGGTGCTCGGCGAGCCAGGCGATGCCCTCGACGTCGAGGTGGTTCGTGGGCTCGTCGAGGATGAGCAGGTCCCAGTCGTGGGCGAGCAGCGCCGCGAGCGCGACCCGCCGACGCTGGCCGCCGGAGAGCGTCTCGACGTCCGCGTCCCACGGCAGGTCGCCGACGAGCCCGGTGACGACGTCGCGGATGCGGGCCTCCCCCGCCCACTCGTGCTCGGCGCGGCCGTCGACGATGAGCGCGCCGACCGTGGCGCCGGCGGGGAGCGCGTCCGACTGGTCGAGCATCCCGACCCGCAGACCGCCGCGGCGGGTGACGCGACCGCCGTCCGGCTCCTGCCGACCGGCGAGCATCCGGATCAGGCTCGACTTGCCGTCGCCGTTGCGCCCGACGACGCCGATCCGATCGCCCTCCGCGATGCCGATCGTGACGTCGTCGAAGACGACCTTCGTGGGGTATTCGAGGTGCAGGGCCTCGGCCCCGAGCAGATGCGCCATGTCCCCTCCAGGGTAGGCGAGCGCGGCGTCGCCACCGTCCGGCGCGCGGCCGGGGTAGGGTCGACGGCATGCAATGCCGGTGATCCGCCCCAGTTCATGACCGTGCGCCGCACCGCGGCCCGTCGAATGGCATCACCCATGCACTCACCGCGTCCATTGCGCGGGCGGACCGCGCTCGTCACCGGCGTCTCGCGTCGCCGCGGCATCGGCTACGCCGTCGCCCTGAAGCTCGCCGAGCTCGGCGCGCACGTCGTCATCCACCACCATCGCGAGCACGACCTCGCCCAGCCGTGGGGCGGCGACGACCTCGCGGCGGTGCGCGACGGTGTGCGCGCCGGCCTCGCACCCGGTGCCCGATTCGACGACATCGGCGCCGATCTCGCCGACCCGTCGGCGATCGGCCGCGTGATCGACGCCGCCGCCGAGCTCACGGGCTCGCTCGAGATCCTCGTCTGCAACCACGCGAAGAGCGGCGACGACGGCAGCATCCTCGACATGACGCCCGAGCGGCTCGATGCGTTCTGGGCCGTGAACGCCCGCTCGACGCTGCTGCTCACGACGGCGTTCGCCCAGCGCATGGCGCCCGAGCTCGGCGCGGCGCGGCGCCCGGGCGAGCGGCTCCAGGGCGGGACGCCGTTCCCGGCGCCACGCGGACACGTCGTCTGGATGACGTCAGGTCAGGTGCACGGCCCCATGCGCGGCGAGATCGCCTACGCGGCGAGCAAGGCGGCGCTCGCGGGGGTGACCGCCTCGGTCGCGGCCGAGCTGCTCGAGCTCGGCGTCGTCCTCAACACCGTCAACCCGGGGCCGGTGAACACCGGATACCTGGATCCCGCGCAGACCGACCGGCCGCTGGAGGAGCTCGACGCGCGCCTCGCGGCGACGCCGTTCGGCCGGTTCGGGGCGCCAGCGGACCCCGCTGAGCTCATCGGCTGGCTCGTGAGCCCCGCCGGGAGCTGGATCGTCGGGCAGGTGCTCACGAGCGACGGCGGATTCGGTCTCGGCTGACCGGCGGTCCGTGCTCAGCCCTCGTCGAACCAGTCCGGCTTCGGCGGCAGGTCGGGGAAGGCACGGAAGACGAGCTGCGAGCGCGGCGAGAGCACGGCCCACGCGGTCACCGCGACGATGCGGGCATCCGTCCAGAGCGAGCGCCTGCCGAGGTACCACGCCTCGAGCGCGCCCTTGTACGGCGCGATCCGGTCGCGGTAGAACGCCCGGGGCTCGACGCCGTCGCGGGAGAGCAGGCGCTGCTCGTCGCGGAAGACGATCGAGCCGATCCCGGTGATGCCCGGCGTCACCGCGCCGATCGCCTCGCGCACCTCGGGGGTGTATGCCTCGAAGTCGCCGCGCACCTGGGGCCGCGGCCCGACGAAGCTCATGTCGCCGGTGAGCACGTTGATGAGCTGCGGGAGCTCGTTGACCTTCGTCGCGCGCAGCACGCGGCCGACCCTCGTCACCCGCGGGTCCCCGGTGACGGTGAGCGAGCCGGTGCCGAGGTTCGGCGAGTCCTTGAGCATCGTCGCGAACTTCCAGATCCCGAACTCGGCGCCGCCGCGGCCGATGCGCGTCTGCCGGTAGAAGACCTCGCCCTCCCCCGTGAACCGCAGCGCGGTCGCGACGGGCACGAGCAGCGGCGACAGGACGACGAGCATCACGGCCGAGCCGACGACGTCGATGGCGCGCTTGACGCCCGGATAGATGCGGCCGCCCACGGGCTACATCCGCTGGTCGAGCCCGCGACCGGTCTCGACGTGGCTGAAGGTGGGCACGAGGCGCGCGAGCACGGCGACGATGTCGGCCTTCTCGAGCGCGTCGCGCTCGAAGAGCGCCGCGAGGTCGTCGCAGATCCCGCGGATGTCGTCGACCGTGCGCTCGGTGCGGCCGCGGACGATGCCGATCGCGCCGAAGCGGTCGAGGTCGAGCACCTCGTCGTCGGTGTGGAACTCCTCGGCCGGCTTCTCGCCCGAGGTGTCGGAGGCGAAGAAGTGCACCGGCCAGGTGCGGTCGTCTGGCGCCATCGTCGCGGCGGCGCGGCGCGCATCCGCCTCGTGCTCGTAGCGCTCCGGCACGAAGCCGAGCTCGTCGAGCAGCGCCTCGGCGATCGCGGCGAAGGTGAGCATCTCGGGCTCGGCCAGCCGCGGGAAGAGGATGTCGCCCGGCTCGCCGAGCATGCAGGAGGCGAGGCAGAGCTCGCCGCTCTCGGCCGGCGAGACGAAGTAGCGGCGCACGTCGGACGGCGCCGAGAGCGGCTGGCGCTTCGCGAGCCGCTCGAGGAAGCCGGCCGGCAGGCTCCCGTTGCTGAAGGCGACGTTCGCGAACCTCGCGGTCGTCGCCGGCACGACGCCGGCGCCCGCGTAGGCGAGCACCGCCTCCTCCATGAGCTTCTTGCTCGCGCCCATGACGTTCGCCGGGTTCGCGGCCTTGTCGGTCGACACGCAGAAGAACCGCTCGGGCGGGGCGCCGGCGAGGAGCTCGAGGAGACGCACGGTCGAGAGCACGTTGTTGCCGACCATCGCCTCGATCGAGAAGCGGTCCTTCTCGGAGCGCACGTGCTTGTGCGCGGCGAAGTGCGCGACGATGTCGAACGGCCCCTCGGTGCGGAAGAGCCGCGCGAACGTCGGCGATCCGAAGTCGACCGGGTAGGTCGTGTAGGCGTCGGGGACGACGGTGTCGGCGTCCGAGCGCAGGTCGCGCGTGAGCTCGGTGAGCCCGTTCTCGCTCGTGTCGACGACGACGAGCCGCGCCGGCCGGAACGGCAGGAGCGCGCGGATGTACGACGACCCGATCGTGCCGGCCCCGCCGATGACGAGCACCGAGCGGCCCTCGATGCGCTCGCGCAGCAGCGGGGCGGCCGCGGCGAGGTCGGCGGCGAAGAGGCTGCGCGCGCGGCCCGTGACCCGGCGGGCGATGAAGTCGTCGAGATCGACGCCGGTGGAGATCACGCGGCCGGCTCCCCGGTCGCGGCCGACGGCGCGAGCTCGGCCTCGACGGCGGCGACGACGGCCGCGACGACCTCGTCGATCTGCGCGTCGGTGAGCCCGTTGTAGACCGGCAGGGTGATCTCGTTCGCGGCGAGCGCCGCCGTGACGGGGTAGTCCTCGATCCGATAGCCGCGCTCGCGGAAGAGCGTCAGCGTCGGCATCGGGATGTAGTGCACGTTGACGCCGACCTCGCGCGCCGAGATGCGGTCGATGATGCGGTCGCGCGTCGACTCGTCGGCGCCGGCGATGCGGAGCAGGTAGAGGTGGCGCGACGAGACGCGGCCGTCCTCGGTGTCCAGGGGCGGACGCAGCGCCCACGGGCGGTCGGCGAAGGCCGCCTCGTAGCGCTCCACGATCCTGCGGCGGTCGGGCAGCAGCTCGGCCGTGTAGCGGCGCAGCTGCGCGAGCCCGACGGCGGCCCCGAGGTCGGGGAGGTTGACCTTGAGTCCCTGGTCGACGATGTCGTATCGCCAGGCGCCCGTCTGGTTCTTCTCGAAGGCGCTCTTCGTCTGGCCGTTGAGGGCGAGGGCGCGGAGGCGGACGAGCTCGGCCTCGTCGTCGAACGGCGCTGGCAGGTGCAGGCTGATGGCGCCGCCCTCACCGGTCGTGACGTTCTTGACGGAGTGCAGCGAGAAGACGGTCGCGTCGCTCGCGCGGCCGACCGGCGTGCCGCGGTGGACGCCGCCGATCGAATGCGCGGCGTCGACGACGACGAGCGGGCGGCCGAGCTCGCGCTGCCGCTCGGTCGCGGGGGCGAAGGCGGCGCGGACGGCCGGGGCGTCGACGACGGCGAGGATCGCGTCGTGGTCGGCGGGCAGTCCGCCGAGGTCGACGGGGATGACGGCCTTCGTCCTCGGGGTGATCGCGGCGGCGACGAGCGCCGGGTCGATCGTGAAGTCCTCGCGCACGTCGACCATGACGACCGTCGCACCGAGGTTCATCGCGCAGAGCGCGGTGGCGGCGTAGGTGTAGGCCGGCACGATGACCTCGTCGCCAGGGCCGACCCCGAACCAGCGGAGCATGAGCATCGCGCCGGAGGTCCACGAGTTCACGCAGAGCGTCGGCGCGCCGGTGAGGGCGCGGAACTCCGCCTCGAGCTCGCGCACCTTCGGCCCGCTCGTGAGCCAGCCGGTGTTCGTGAGGCAGTCGAGGACCTCGGCGACGACGGCGTCGTCGATGAGGGGGCGCGAGAACGGGACGGACATCGCCTGCCAGCCTAGCCGCGTCGCCCGAGCGCGGCGGTCACGGCTCGATGCGGGCGCCCGGAACGGGGCCGTGCGCCCGGACGGCGACGAGCCCGGCCGCGCTGAGCGCGACCTGCAGGCCGATCGCGGCGTCCTGATCGGCGGCGAGGAAGGCGACCGTCGGGCCGGACCCCGACACGATCCCCGCGAGCGCCCCGTTGCCCTCGCCGAGCTCGACGACGTCGATGAGCCCGGGGGCGAGGTGGAAGGCGGCCGCCTGCAGGTCGTTCGAGAGCACCTCGGCGAGCATCGTCGGATCGCCGGCCCTGAGCGCCTGGAGCACCTCGTCCGGCACCGTCGGCGCGGACGGCGGCGGGGCGATGTCGAGCCGGTGCCTCGCGCGGTGCCGGTCGAGCTCCGCATACACCTCCGGCGTCGAGAGGCCGTGCTCGGACAGCGCCAGCACCCACTCGAACTGCCCAGTCGCGAGCGCCGGGCTCAGCACGTCGCCACGCCCCGTGCCGACGGCCGTGCCGCCGACGAGCGCGAACGGCACGTCGGCGCCGAGCTCGGCGGCGATGTGCAGGAGGCGATCCCTGCCGAGCCCGGTGCCCCAGAGCGCGTCGCAGGCGACGAGCGTCGCCGCGGCGTCGGCCGAGCCGCCGCCCATCCCGCCGGTCACCGGCACGTGCTTGACGATCTCGAGGTGCACGCCGCCGTCGAACCCGGTCCGCTCGGCGAGCAGGCGCGCGGCGCGGACCGCGATGTTGCGCTCGTCGAGCGGCACGCGGTCGAGGGCGACGGTGCCGGAGACCTCGACGCTCATCCCCGACGCGGGGTGCGCCGTGACGTGCTCATAGAGCGAGAGCGCCTGGAACGCGGTCGCGAGATCGTGGTAGCCGTCGTCCTGGAGCGAGCCGACGCGCAGGACGATGTTCACCTTGCCGGGGGCGCGGACCCGGACGGGCTGCGCGGCGCCGGCGGAGAGCGTCATGCGACCAACCTACGGGAGCGAAGGTCAGTCGGCGAGCCGGGGCATCCCGCGCAGCCCCAGGACGGCGACGAGTCCGGCGGTCGCGCCGAGCCCCGCCGCGAGGATCGTGAGCCCGGTCCAGCCGGCCGCGACGGCGACGGCCCCGCCGAGCCAGCCGAGCACGGCCGTGCCGGCGAGCCAGCCGAGCTGGTAGAGCGCCGTCGACTGCGCGCGCCCCCTCGTCGGGAGCTGACCGCTCAGCGCGCTCGCGATCGGGTGGACCCCGAAGCACCCGACGGTGAACACGACGAGGCCGACGAGCACGACGGGCAGCTGCTCGGCGAGCATGAGGGCGAGCCCGACCTCGAGCACGGCGACTCCGACGAGCATGACCCGCAGCCGCCCCACCCGCGCGGCGAGTCCGGTGGCGACCCGGCTCGACGCCGAGCCGCCGAGGTAGGCGAGGAAGACGAACGACACCGCGACCGCCGGCACGTGGAATGGCTCGTGGACGAGCCGGAAGCCGAGCACGTTGTAGACCGCGGCGAAGGCCCCCATGACGAGGAAGCCCTGGGCATAGACCGCGAGCATCCTCGCGCTGCGCAGGTGCCAGAGCACCTCGACCGCCGTGCCGCGCGGGGTCATCGGCACGGCCGCGACGCGGTCGCGCGGCAGCCGGACGACGACGATCGCGGCGAGCACGATGAGGGCGGCGAGCACGGCGAGCGCCCAGCGCCATCCGATGAGCTCGCCGACGGGCCCGGCGACGACGCGGCCGACGATGCCGCCGATCGTGTTGCCGGCGATGAAGGTGCCGACGGCGACGGTGGCATGGCGCGGATGCAGCTGCTCGACGAGGTACGCGGCGCCGACGCTCGGCAGCGCCGCGACGGCGAGGCCGGCGAGCCCGCGCAGCACGAGGAGCGTGCCGAGGTCCGGCGCGAACGGCGCAAGCACCGCCGCGACGGCCGCGAGCGTCACCGAGATCCGGATCGCCCTCGCCCGTCCGAGCCGGTCGGCGACCATCGACCACGGCAGGACGCCGGCGGCGACGCCGATCGCCGCGGCCGAGACGACGAGGGCGGCGGCCGAGGCGTCGAGGCCGAGGTCGGCGCCGATGGCGCCGAGCGCGCCCTGCGGCCCGAACACGACGGCGTACACGGCGAACCCGCCGACGGCCATGACGACCGAGATCCGACGGAACTCCGGGTCGTCGCGCTCGAAGGCCGCGCGCTCGGCCGTCACGGACGCACCCAGACGAGCACTGGCGGGCGCGGTGTCGCGGCGGTCACGTCCTGACGATCGCGAGGAAGTCGGCGACCCGCAGCTGCTCGCCGCGCAGCGTCGGATCCACCCCGGCGGCGGCGATCCGCTCGGCGGCGCCGGGGCCGATGGCGCCGGCGAGCGACTGCCGCAGCATCTTGCGCCGCTGGCCGAACGCCGCGTCGACGAGTGCGAACACCGCGCGGCGCTCCGCCTCCGTGCCCGGGGGCTCGTGGCGGTCGAGGCGGACGAGGATCGAGTCGACGTTCGGCACCGGCCAGAACACCTGCCGGCCGACGCGCCCGGCGAGCGAGACGTCGGCGTACCACGCGGCCTTGAGGCTCGGGATGCCGTAGGTGCGCGAGCCCGGCGGGGCGGCGAGGCGCTCACCGACCTCGGCCTGCACCATGACGAGCGCGCGCTGCAGCGTCGGGAAGGCCTCGAGGGCGTGCAGCAGCACGGGGACCGAGACGTTGTACGGGAGGTTCGCGACGAGCGCGACCGGGGCGTCGGCGTCGGGCGGCAGCAGGGTCGCGGGGGTCACGGTCATCGCGTCAGCGGCGACGACGCGGAGCGCGCCGTCCGGCACGCCGGCCGCGGCCGCCGTCTCCGGCAGCAGCGCCGCGAGCCTCGGATCGATCTCGACGGCCGTCACGGCGGCGCCCGCGTCGACGAGCCCGAGAGTGAGCGAGCCGAGGCCGGGGCCGATCTCGATGACGGACTCGCCGGCCGTCACGTCGGCGGCCGCGACGATCCGGCGGACGGTGTTGCCGTCGATGACGAAGTTCTGGCCGAGCTTCTTCGTCGGCGCGAGGTCGAGGCGGGCGGCGAGCTCGCGCACCTCGGCGGGTCCGAGCAGCCTCACCATCGCCGCATCACCACGCCCCGTAGACGCGGGCCGCGTTCGCCGCGACGTGCGCGCCCAGGTCGGCGACGTCCATGCCGAGCTCCTCGGCCATCCTCCGCAGCGTGACGGCCGCCATCGCTGGCGCGTTCCGGCGACCGCGGAAGGGATGCGGGGTGAGGTAGGGCGCGTCGGTCTCGAGGAGGATGCGGTCCAGCGGCGTGACCGCGAGCGCCTCGCGCAGCGCCGGCGCGTTGCCGAAGGTGACGGTGCCGGCGAAGGACAGGTACCAGCCGGCGTCGACGGCGAGTCGGGCGAAGTCGGCGTCGCCCGAGAAGCAGTGGAGCACGGTGCGCTCCGGGGCGCCGACGCGCTGCAGGAGCGCGGCGACCGCCTCGTGCGCGTCCCGGTCGTGGATCTGCAACGCGAGGCCGTGCCGCTTCGCGATCGCGATGTGCCCCTCGAAGGAGGCGACCTGCGCGGCGACCCCGTCATCGGCGGTGCGGAAGAAGTCGAGCCCGGTCTCGCCGATCGCGCGGACGCGGTCCCGGCCGGCGAGGGCGTCGAGCTCGGCGAGCGCGTCGTCGAGCCGCCCGGCGTCGGCGAGCGCCGGCGCGTCGTTCGGGTGGATCGCGACGGCCGCGAGCACGCGCGGGTCCGACTCGGCGAGGGCGACCGACCACCGGCTCGTCGCGAGGTCGGTGCCGACCTGGACGACCCCGACGATCCCGACCGAGGCCGCGTCGTCGAGCGCCGCCAGCGCCTCGGCGGCGCCGGGCAGCGGGTCGCCGATGCGGTGCTCCGCGAGGTCGCGGGGCTCGAGGTGGGTGTGGTCGTCGACGACCGCGACCGGCAGGGGCTCCGGCAGCGGGGGTCGCTCTGGCTCGCTCATCGGGCGCTGCGGCGAGCCGCGCTCACGCGGACTCGGCCCCCTCGAGCGTCTCCACCCGGGGGAACAGCGGCGGGTCGAGCGGGGTGACGACGCGGCCGGCGCCGTCGAAGGCGGCCGCGTCGAGGATCGGCTGGGCCGAGACCTCGCCGTCGCCGCCGAGCGCCGACCACAGCCGCGCGGTCGCCTTCGGCAGCACGGGCGCGAGCAGGATCGCGAGCGCACCGAGGCCGCGGGTGGCGGTGGAGAGCACGGTCGCGAGCCGCTCGCGGTCGGCCGGGTCCTTCGCGAGGGCCCACGGCTCCTGCTCCGTCACGTAGCCGTTGAGCACGTCGACGAGGCGGCGGATCGCCGCGATCGCGTGGTCGGGGGCGAAGCGCTCGATCGCCGCATCCGCCTCCGTGGTCGAGGCGACCGCGGTCTCGATGACGGCGAGGTCGGCCTCGGCGAGCGCGCCCGGCGTCGGCACGACGCCGTCGAAGTACTTCGCGACCATGGCGATGACGCGCGAGGCGAGGTTGCCGAAGCCGTTCGCGAGCTCGGCCTGGTAGCGCGCGGCGAGGTCCTCCCAGCTGAACGAGCCGTCCTGGCCGAAGGTGATGGCCGAGAGGAAGTAGTAGCGGAACGCGTCGGAGCCGAAGACGTCGGTGATCTGGTTGGGCGCGATGCCGGTGAGCTTGCTCTTGGACATCTTCTCACCGCCGACGAGCAACCAGCCGTGCCCGAAGACGGTGCGCGGCACCTCGAGCCCCGCCGCCATGAGCATCGCGGGCCAGATGACGGCGTGGAAGCGCGCGATGTCCTTGCCGACGAGGTGGACGGCGGGCCAGCGGCGCTGGAAGTTCTCCTCGTCGACGCCCCAGCCGATCGCGGTGACGTAGTTCAGCAGCGCGTCGAACCACACGTAGACGACGTGCGACTCGTCCCACGGCACCCGGATGCCCCAGTCGAAGCTCGAGCGCGAGATCGAGAGGTCGGCGAGGCCCTGCGAGACGAACTGCACGATCTCGTTGCGCACGCTCTCCGGCTGCACGAACTCGGGGCGCGTGCGGTAGAGCTCCAGGAGCGCGTCCTGGAAGGCGCTCATCCGGAAGAAGTAGTTCTGCTCCTTGAGCACCTCGACCGGCCGGCCGTGGATGGGGCACAGCAGCTGGCCGATGAACTCGCCGCCCTCGGGGCTCACGAGGTCGGCGACGGGCTTGTACTCCTCGCAGCCGACGCAGTAGTAGCCCTCGTAGTCGCCGGCGTAGATGTGGCCGGTGTCGTAGAGCTGCTGGAGGAACGCCGCGACGGCGGTCTCGTGCCGCGGCTCGGTGGTGCGGATGAAGTCGTCGTTGGCGATGTCGATCGTCGCGAGCAGCGGCTTCCACGCGCGCTCGACGAGCTGGTCGGCCCAGGTCTTCGGGTCGACGCCGTTCGCGCTCGCCGTGCGCAGGATCTTCTGCCCGTGCTCGTCGGTGCCGGTGAGCAGCCAGGTGTCGTCGCCGCGCTGGCGGTGCCAGCGCGTGAGCACGTCCGCCGCGACCTCCGTGTACGCGTGGCCGATGTGGGGCACGTCGTTGACGTAGAAGATCGGGGTGGTCAGGGTGAATCGCTCGCCGGCGGGCATGCGGTCAAGTCTAGGATCGCGCGCGGTCGGATGACGCGCGGTCGGCGATGGCCGCCTGGTAGAGCTCGCGGGACGACCGCCCGGTCGACTCGGCGACGGCGACGGCGGCGTCCTTGAGCCGTTCGCCGGCGGCGACGCGCGCGAGCACGAGCGCGAGGGCGGCGTCCCCGTCGACGACGACGGGGTCCGCGCCGGCGATGACGAGGCAGATCTCGCCGCGCGCGCCGTCGGCGAAGCGGGCGGCGACCTCGGCGGCGCTGCCGCGGACGACCTCCTCGTGGAGCTTCGTGAGCTCGCGGCAGACGGCGATCCTCCGGTCGGCACCCATCGTCGCCACGACGTCGGCGAGGGCGGCGGGGAGCCGGTTCGGCGACTCGAAGCACACGATCGTGCGCGGCTCCGTCGCGAGCGCGGCGAGGGCCTGCCGGCGCGCCGACGGCTTGCGCGGCAGGAACCCCTCGAAGCAGAAGCGGTCGGTCGGCAGCCCGGAGACGGCGAGCGCGGCGAGGACCGCGCTCGGCCCGGGGAGCACGGTGACCTCGATGCCGGCGGCGACGGCGGCGCGCACGACGGCGAATCCCGGATCGCTCACGGCCGGCATGCCCGCATCGCTGAGCACGAGCACGTCGCCGTCGCGCGCGAGCTCGACGACCGCGGCGGCCTGCTCGCGCTCGTTGTGCTCGTGGAGCGGGATGAGCCTCGCCGACGACTCGATGCCGAGCGCGGCGAGGAGCCGTCGCGTCGTGCGGGTGTCCTCGCTCGCGATCACCGCCGCGCTCGTGAGCGCCGCGACGAGGCGCGCGGTGGCGTCGCCGAGGTTGCCGATGGGGGTGGCGGCGAGGACGAGCACGTCACCATCCTCCCATCGGCCCGCTCAGTACCATGGGCGCGTGGAGGATCCGGAGGCGCCGACCGAGGTGGACGCGATCCTCGCCGAGCCCGCCGAACCCGCCGCGACGGCCTCGACCGGCGACCCCGCGCCCCCGCGGCCCCGATCGCCGTGGCTCGTCGACGCGACCACGCCGGTGCTCGGCGGGATCGACCGCTGGTGGGCCGGCCTGCCGGACGCCGCCCGCACCGCCGTGCGGTGGGGCGCCCCCGCCGCCGTCATCGTCACCGCCGCGGCGACCCGGCTCGTCGGACTCGGGAGCCCCCACGAGCTCGTCTTCGACGAGACGTACTACGTCAAGGACGCCTGGTCGCTGCGTCACCTCGGATTCGAGTCCGGCTGGCCGGACGGCGCCGACGAGCGCTTCGCCGCGGGCGAGACCGACATCTGGACGGGCACGGCGGCGTTCGTCGTCCACCCGCCGCTCGGCAAGTGGATCATCGGGCTCGGCATGGCCGCCCTCGGCGCCGACGACCCGGCGTCGTGGCGGATCTCGATGGCGATCCTCGGGATCCTCTCCGTCGTCCTCGTCATGGTCGCCGGCCGGCTCCTCACCGGCTCGCTCGCGCTCGCGACGATCGCCGGCGGGCTCATGGCCATCGACGGCAACGCGATCGTGATGAGCCGGATCGGGATCCTCGACAACGCGCTCTCGACGCTCGCGCTCCTCGGCTTCCTCTGCATCGTGCTCGACCGCCGATGGGCGCAGCGCCGCCTCGACGCCTGGCTGCTCGCGCGCGACCGGACGGCGCGCACGCCGTCGCTCGGGCCCGTGCTCTGGTGGCGGCCGTGGCTCATCGCCGCGGGCGTCGCGCTCGGCGCGGCGAGCGCGGTGAAGTGGAGCGGCTTCACCTTCCTCGCCGCGTTCGGCATCCTCACCGTCGTCTCCGACCTGCTCATGCGCCGCGCCGCCGGCGTCGAGGGCGCCATCACCGGCACGCTCCTGCGGCAGGCGCCGGTGTCGGCGCTGCTGCTCGTGCCGCCGGCGCTCGCGACCCACATGGCCTCGTGGATCGGGTGGTTCCGCAGCGACGGGGGCTACCACCGGCACTGGGCCGAGCAGGCGGGCAACGCGTGGACGGGCGCGCTGGCCTGGGTGCCGACGAGCCTGCAGAGCTGGTGGCACTTCCAGGTCGTCACGTACAACTACCACGTCGGCGAGTCCCGCGAGCACAGCTATCAGGCCGACGCCTGGATGTGGCCGCTGCTCATCCGCCCGACGAGCTTCTGGTTCCAGTCGTCGGCGCGCGGCGAGCGCGGCTGCGGCGCCGACGAGTGCTGGGCGCAGATCACCGACCTGCCCAACCCGATCATCTGGTGGGCCGCGACGGCCGCGATCGTGTTCCTCATCGTGCAGCTCGTGCGCGGCAGGGCCGGGTGGCCCGCGCTCTTCGTCGTGGCGGGCTTCGCCGCCGGGTGGGTGCCGTGGCTGTGCTACCCGGAGCGGACGATCTTCCAGTTCTACGCGATCGCCTTCGAGCCCTACATGGTCCTCGCGCTCGCCATGGCGATCGGCGCGGTCGCCGGATCGAGGCGGGGCGACCCGGATCGGCGCCGGGTCGGCGTCACCGTCGTGATCGCGTTCCTCGGCGTCGCCGCCCTCGCGAGCGTCTTCTTCTGGCCGGTGTGGACCGGCGAGCAGCTCGAGCCGTGGCAGATGGCGCTGCGGTGGTGGCTGCCGAGCTGGCGCTGAGGACCGCGGCGCGGCCCGCCGAGCGGCCCGCCTCGCCGGGTCAGTCGTCGATCATCGGGTCAGTCGTCGACCGCCGGCTCAGTCGTAGATCGCCGGGTCGGGCCCGAGTCGACGGCCCTGGTCGAGCGCACGGATCGCGGCGAGCTCGTCGTCGGTGAGCGCGAAGTCGACCACGGCGAGGTTCTCGCGCATCCGCTCGGGGCTCGTCGTCTTCGGGAAGACGATCCGCCCCTCCTGCAGGTGCCAGCGCAGCACCACCTGGGCCACCGTGCGCTCGTGGGCCGCGGCGATGTCCACGAGCACGGGCGCCTCGACCGCGAGGTCGACCTTGCCCTGCCCGAGCGGGCCCCAGGCCTCGGTCCGGATGCCGAGCGCCTCCTGGAACTCGCGGAGCACGGGCTGCTGCAGCAGCGGGTGCACCTCGATCTGGTTCACCGCTGGCACCGTGCCCGACGCCTCGATGACGGCGGCGAGGTCCTCCTGGCGGAAGTTCGAGACGCCGATCGAGTGCGCGAGGCCCTGGGCGGCGAGCTCCTCGAAGGCGAGCCAGGTCTCGACCGCGCGGCCGAGCCCCGGATGCGGCCAGTGGATGAGGTAGAGGTCGACGGACTCCATCCCGAGCCGCTCGAGACTGGCCTCGAGCGCGGCGTGCGCGCCGTGCCTGCCCTGGTCGTCCTTCCAGAGCTTCGTCGTGACGAAGAACTCCTCGCGGGGGATGCCGCTCGCCGCGATCGCGCGCCCGAGCCCCTCCTCGTTGCCGTAGATCCGCGCGCCGTCGAAGTGCCGGTAGCCTGCCTCGATCGCGTCGGCGACGATCCGCTCCGTCTCCGTCGCGTCCACCTTGAAGACGCCGAACCCGAGCTGCGGGATCGCGTGGCCGGAGTTGAGCAGGAGGGTGGGGATCGTGGCGGCGCTCATGCGCTCCAGGGTACGCGCGGATCGGGTCGGCTCGTCCGGCGGCGCCACCACGCACCGCCGGACGAGCCGCCCGGGCTCGTGGCCCGCCAGACCGTCGACGCGGCCGGGCGGGCGATCGACGTCAGCGCTGCGCAGGCACGCTGCGCTGGTCGACGCCGTCGTAGGCCGAGAGCGGCCGGATGAGCGAGTTCGCCCGCTGCTGCTCCTCGACGTGCGCGGTCCATCCGGTCACGCGCGCCGCGACGAACAGCGGCGTGAAGATCGTCGTGTCGAAGCCCATGAGGTGATACGCGGGCCCGGACGGGAAGTCGAGGTTCGGCTTGATCCCCTTCGCCTCGTCCATGGCGGCGGCGAGCGCGTCGTAGAGGTCGAGGAGGTCCTGGCGCTCGTAGTGGGCGATGAGCGCGTCGAGCGAGGCCTTCATCGTCGGCACGCGGGAGTCGCCGTGCTTGTAGACGCGGTGCCCGAAGCCCATGATCTTCCGCTTGCTCGCGAGCGCACCCGAGAGCCAGTCCGCGGCCCGGTCGGCCGTGCCGATCTCGTCGAAGGTGTGCATCACGGCCTCGTTGGCCCCGCCGTGGAGCGGGCCCTTGAGCGCGCCGATGGCGCCGACGACCGCCGACCACACGTCCGAGAGCGTCGAGGCGATGACGCGCGCGGTGAAGGTGGAGGCGTTGAACGAGTGCTCCGCGTAGAGGATCATCGACACGTCGAAGGCCTCGACGACCGCGAGCTCCGGCACCTCACCGAAGACCATGTGCAGGAAGTTCGCCGAGTATGCGAGGTCGTCGCGCGGCTCCACGAGCTCCTCGCCGCGCAGGCGGCGCTGCGCGTAGGCGACGATCGCCGGCAGCGCGGCGTAGAGGCGGATCGCGCGCTCGCGCGTGAGCGCGGGGTCGATCCACGTGGGGTCGGTGCCGAGGGTCTCGTCGGTCGCGCCGAGGGCGCTCACGGCCGTGCGCACGACGTCCATCGGGTGCGCGGTGAGCGGCAGGTCGTCGATCGCGCGCTTCACCCGGTGGTCGAGGTGGCGCTGGCTGCGCTCGACCGCGGTGAAGGCGTCGAGCTCCTCCGCGGTCGGCAGCTCGCCGTTCCACAGCAGCCAGGCGACCTCCTCGAACGTGCAGCTCGCGGCGAGCTCCTGCACCGGATACCCGCGGTAGAGCAGGGAGTTCGTCTCGGGGTTCACCTTCGAGATCGCGGTCACGTCGGCGACGACGCCCGCGAGGCCCTTGCGGATCTCGGGTTCGGTCATGGCATTCCTCCTTGCGAGGGGCAGGGCGGCGTCAGCCGCGGTTGGTGCTGAGGTCGAACGTGAACACGCCGTCGTCGAAGGTCGCGTACGAGGCGTAGTCGACGAGCTCGTAGAGCCGCGCCCGCGTCTGCATCGTCGGGACCTGCGAGGCGAGCGAGCCCTCGGCGACGAGCACGTCGAGCCCTCGCTCGATCGCGCCCATCGCGATGCGCAGCAGGGAGACCGGGAAGATCACCATGTTCACGCCGACGTCCTGGAGCTGCTGGACGGAGAAGAGGTCGCTCTTGCCGAACTCGGTCATGTTCGCGAGGATCGGCACGTCGACCGCCGCGCGCATCGCCTCGAACTCGCCGAGGTCGGCCATCGCCTCCGCGAAGATCGCGTCGGCGCCCGCGTCCTGGAGCGCCTTCGCGCGGTCGAGCGCCGCCGGCAGCCCATCGACGCCGCGCACGTCGGTGCGCGCCATGATGAGGAAGTCGGGATCGCGGCGCGCCTGGACGGCCGCGCGGATGCGGCCGACCGCGGTGCGCTCGTCCACGACGTCCTTGCCGTCGAGGTGGCCGCAGCGCTTCGGGTTGACCTGATCCTCGAGATGCACGCCCGAGAGGCCCGCGTCCTCGAGGAGCTGGACGGTCCTCGCGACGTTCATCGGCTCGCCGAACCCGGTGTCGCCGTCGATGAGCGTCGGCAGGTCGGTGTTCCTCGAGATCTGCGCGCCGCGGCCGGCGACCTCGGTGAG